>Ga0209777_10000344_pt1 | contig 77750 bp, 80 predicted proteins | sample FrelakmetHBP12HB_FD_187147 | JGI IMG/M metagenome (GOLD analysis project Ga0209777, IMG submission 187147) | Freshwater lake sediment microbial communities from the University of Notre Dame, USA, for methane emissions studies -HBP12 HB (SPAdes)... | ecosystem: Environmental > Aquatic >...
CGCTTACGTTAGTCAAGAACAGCTCAGAGGCGTGTTTGCCAGAGCAATGAAGGACCTTGTCATTAATGGTAATGGTGTAAAAGTCAAGAAGCTGATTGAGCTTGAAAACGCTCTTGTGGATTCCCAAAAAAGACTCACAAACATGGAAACCACAAATGAAGTTCTCAGGAGAGAGCTTGTTACTTTGACAGACAAAGTGAATGTGTTGAATGGAGCACTTAACATTATGGATGAGAGTGATTTGAAAATAGTTTCAGTGTTCTTCCAGAAGCTTCACTTGGAAAAAGAAGCTTCAGAAAAGATTGAAGCTGAAAAGTCGGAAATAGAATTGCGGGAACGAGTTACCAAAGAAATGGAGAAAAAGAAACTCCTGAAAGGATTCAAAGAAGACTTGGAAAACTACAGAAGAGACGGTTACGACAGGTAAGTTGCCGTGAGCCCGACAAAGGATAATTAAGAATTATGATTGAAATATGTCGGATAAATATTTCCATAACGCGTTTTTCAGTTTCTTCCAAGTGAGAAACCGATAAGAAATATTGCGGCAAAGTTCCGTATTCTGCATACCATATAGTTTACTTTGCGCTCTTGCGAAGCGTCAAAGAGTGATTTTGGGACTAAAGTCTAATCCCCAAACCAAACCCAAACTCTGCTCCCTCCCTTCTTTTCTCTCTGTTCTTTTTCTTTCTTTCTTTTAGCTACTTACATATCACCCACAGAGACAGATAGAGACAGAGATATCACACACAGACAAATCAAAAAAACTGAATGCAACTACAGTTGCAGAAAACAAAACGCGTAGATTTGACCGACATAGAATTTGAAGATTTCTTGGCTAAGTTGCATGATGCTGGATTAGTTAGCCGTTCCAACGAATTAGTTTGCTATAATGATTCTTCCAAGTGAAAAACGTCAGCGGGTTGTTGTAAATTATGTCAAAGTTGCCGCCGTATGTTTGGGTGCAATTGTTGATGTCATTCCAGATTTTTGTTGAATTGCCATCGGCACCCCATATTCCCCAAATTGTATCATTCTCGCGCCGAAATCCCCATCCGAAATCTGCTGGAACAGCGTAAGCGACTCTATTTGTGTCAGACGAGTTTGTTTGCGATTTCGTCGAGACAAAATCCTTGAATTTTTTCATCGCATCAAAGTGATCTTCGGTGAGAGCCCCGTAGGGTCCGATTTGAGGATAGTTAAACACGACCACATACTTAGCTCCAGCTTCATAGGCCGTTACCATATCGCCGTAGAGCGCACTACCTGATTCGAGGTATGGCGGTTTGCTGTAGGTCCAAGTAATCATCACGCCCCAGTCTCTACTATGTATCTCAGCCGCTCCCCTGCAAAGGGCGATGTTAGTCGTCCTGCTGTTATTCCAACCAAATTCACAGAAGATAGTGTCATAGCCAGCTTCATAGTCATACCAGTACAAACCATAATCTGATGTAACAAGCTTATCCGTTTTCATGAAGTTTCTCATCATGCAAAACAGATAATAGCAGTATTCGTTCGCCGCATCATTATAGGTTGAAGGTGTGGAACGCTGAGTGTCAAATTGGCGAAAATTCCCGCAATCCAATTGGTTCCCGCCTGGCTCATCATACAAATAGTAGCCTAAAAAACTGTTTCCATACTTTTCTTTTGCTTCAGCAGCCCATCCGATGGGATCATAATTGAATCCTCCCCTCATCGGATCCTCCATGTACACAAAAAATGAAAGCCCAGCATTGTAAGCATAGTCGGAGACTTCAACAAGCATTGTCTTGTTCTTCATGGTATCGCGGTTATAAATCACAATAAAATTTGTGACCCCTTTAACCTTGTCAATAAGGCTCTCAGTTTCCGTAACGTTTCCATTTGCCGTAACGCCTACATAGAAACCCGCAGGAAACGAACTGGTCTTCTTCACAGGCTCAAGAGCAACTTGTGATGCCACAAGGACCAAAATAATACCTAGCAATACAATTGCTGAAAGCAATTTACGATTCAGACGTAACCCTCTTGGATAGGTTAGATTCAAATCAAACCCTTTCAAATATAAATTTTGTTATTCAGTGGCCGCCACGCTCATTTTGCCAATTAGAGCTTGATTAGGCAATTGTCAATCAATGCCTTTCTTACGAGCATTAATTAACAACGTTATTCCTAAGCCAAACAGTGGTACCGTCCAGATGTCCACCAAAGGCAGAGTGTTTAGTGAATGGACAAAATATGAATAGCCGATGTAAATCGTATAATTCAACCCCACAACAATCAAAGACGCCCCAAACCACTTCATTGCCGAAAGCTCCTTTTCCTGAAAGAGTCGACATGCACCTGCGATGGCAAAAACAACCGCAAATGGCATGAACGCAAGTGCGTTAAAGAAGCCAACCGCGCGAATACCAACTATGAATTTTAGGCTTTCAAAAGATAGCATGCTCGACCATCTGGAAACCTCGTTTGCCACCAACGCTACAGTGTACCCAAGAAAGGCGAGAGCACCAAATTTCAACAAAACTGGTCTATGATTGCTTTTTTGGTATTTCATAACTTGGTAAGCCAGCCCCCACAGAAAAGGCACTGTGAAGATGATTTGCAACAAGTATCCGTAACCCAAAGAAGGAACGTATGTGATCGTTCCCACACCAAACAAAAGCCAGAGAGCCGGAATGAGTTCTGCAAAATATGCTCCTTCTAAAATCAAGGCAGCAGACACAAGTTTTTTAACACGCATGAAAGACCAGCCTTTAATCCAAAGGATAAATACCGCGGTCAACGCCAGAACCAAACCAATGAGTCGAGCACCTTCACCTACAAACCCAACCCAGAACGCTAACCCGACAAATTTAACATAAGTGACGTCGCCGGGCACATTTGCTAGATATCCGAACAGGATTACGAAACTTCCTCTCAGAATGTACGCATCGTAGACAAATAACGAAGCTAAACTTGCAACTATGAAGATTTTCACGCTACGTGTTATTCGTATCACATTTTCCACAATCCATCATGGATATACTAGTAATACTACTATACTATGAATACCTATTTTAATATGAAAGAAACAGAATGTATACTATGCCAAAGTTGACAAATTCCCAGACAGAATATTTGGATCGCCTTCCTACTGTCAAATTTAAGACGTGCCCTATCGAAGTTACGATTAAAATTCTAGGCAAAAAATGGGCTCTTCTCATACTCAGGGACATCGCTCTCTTAAAAATCAACAGATTTAACCAAATTCGGCGCTCCCTTCCCGGATTAACGCCTCGGGTTCTAATCATGAGGCTGCATGAACTGGAAGAATGCGGTGTCATTCAGGCTATCGTTATAAAAGATACGCCACGTGTTGTCAAGTGGAGCTTGACAGAAAAAGGAAAAGATACTGTCCCGATTCTCTTGAGCACCATGTCCTTTGGCGCAAAATGGTATGCGCAGGATGTTTTCGAGGACTCCCGTGCACGCAGCATAGAGCAGATATACGCCGATGCACCACCTTCTCCACGGAAGAGATGAATTATCATAAACCCACCACCAACTCTACTAAGAAAGTGCTGACGAAAAAGAATTACTGAAGACAGAAGGAAGACTAATTGAAGTACAGAAAATTAGGAAAAAGCGGTCTTGAGGTTTCTGCCCTTGGATTAGGCTGCATGGGAATGAGTTATGCTTATGGCCCAGCCTCAGACAAAGGAGAAATGATTAAGCTAATCCATTCAGCCGTTGAATGCGGCGTTACTTTCTTTGATACTGCTGAAATCTACGGCCCATTCACAAACGAGGAGCTAGTAGGCGAAGCCCTCGCTCCCTACCGAGACAAAGTAGTCATTGCCACCAAATTCGGCTTTAACATCAAAGATGGAAAAGAGACAGGTCTTGATAGTCGCCCAGAGCACATCAGGCAAGCGGTTGAAGGCTCGCTTAAGCGATTCAAAACTGAGACCATCGACCTGCTTTACCAGCACCGTGTAGATCCCAATGTTCCTATCGAGGAGGTAGCCGAAACAGTAAAAGAACTGATTAAAGAAGGCAAGGTTAAGCATTGGGGACTTTCCGAAGCGGGGGTACAAACAATCCGTCGCGCACACGAAGTCCACCCCCTCACCGCAGTGCAGAGCGAATACTCAATGTGGTGGAGACGCCCTGAAGAAGAGTTGCTACCAACGCTTGAGGAACTCGGAATTGGCTTTGTTCCGTTCAGCCCACTAGGCAAGGGATTCCTCACTGGACGGTTTGACAAAAATTCAACATTTGATAAATCAGACTTCCGCAGCATTGTACCTCGCTTTACACCAAAAAATCTCGATATCAATCAGGTCTTGGTCTACCTGATCAAAAAAATTGCAGCTGAGAAAAACGCTACACCTGCCCAAATTGTACTCGCTTGGTTGCTTGCCCAAAAGCCATGGATAGTTCCGATACCTGGTACAACAAAGTTGGAGCGCCTGGTTGAAAATTTGGAAGCTGTAAACATTGAGCTTACGCCTGAAGAATTAGACAACATAAATTCAACGCTTTCAAAGATTCCTATAGTTGGAGATCGTTATCCAGAGGAACTGGAGAAGAGGACAGGCCGTTAACAGGAGAATGATTTCATTTTGAAGAGAGTTGTAAAACAAAACAAAATCCTTGTGGCTTATTTTTCACGTAATGGCAATAACTATGTTGATGGAAGGATTGTGAATTTGCCTGTCGGTAATACAGAAGTATTAGCAAAGATGATTCAGGAAATAACAGAAGGCGATCTTTTCCGCATTGTTCCAGTGAATTCCTATCCTGTAGATTATACGGAAACTACCGAGGTTGCACGAAAAGAATTGCGTGAAAATGCAAGACCGAAGCTTTCTAACCGTATCGAAAATATGGATTCGTATAATGTGATATTCCTGGGTTATCCCAACTGGTGGGGTGCCATACCAATGCCAGTTGCAACGTTTTTGTCGGAATACGATTTTTCCGGAAAAACCATTGCACCGTTTTGCACGAACGAGGGAAGCCGTCTTGGGCGGAGTCTTACGAATATCATCGAGCTTTGCCCTCAGTCAACTATTCTGAATGGCCTTGCGGTCCGTGGTGGAGATGCAAAAAAAGCGCAAAATGAGGTATCAGAGTGGCTGCGTGAACTTAGGATGATAGAGTAAGAGTGGCTATGGTGATAGTTATGTTCCTAAGACAAATTTCTTATAGGACTTGTTCGAAATCGAATGCTGCAGGGGGATGTTTGTGGCTACCTACGTGTTGATTCACGGGGGTTCCCATGGGAGTTGGTGTTGGGATAAGGTTGTTACTCTTCTACGAAAGAAAGGGCATTTGGTTGAGGCTCCAGATCTTCCGGGGCACGGAAAGGACAAGACGCCCATCCAAGAAGTGACACTTCAATCTTGCGTCGGCAAAGTTTGTAGCATCATCGGCACCAAAAGTGAGCCAGTAATTCTTGTTGGACATAGCATGGGTGGTCTCGTCATTTCTCAAGTTGCAGAACAAATCCCTGACAAAATAAGAACCCTAGTGTATTTGTCAGGTATTCTGCTACGAGATGGCGAGTCTTGGGAATCAGAGATAGAGCGAAGCCGTCCCCTCCTTAATGTATCGCAAGATCAAAGTTGTTTTACAGTCAAGAGCGAAGTGGTCGCTGACTTTTTTTACAACGATTGCTCCATAGAAGACATCGCTCGCGCGAAGGCGCTTTTAGGCTCAGAGGCAATGTCAATTTTTAAAACGCCAATTCATGTCTCGAACGAAAAATTTGGACGTGTCCCTCGCATTTACATAGAATGCTTGCGTGATCACACCGTGTTTCCTCCCCTCCAAAAAGCAATGTATACGGCAACTCCTTGCCTGAAGGTTATTTCCTTGAACACCGGCCATTCCCCGTTCTTGTCAGCACCTGAATTGTTGACTACTTGCTTACTTTCTCTCGCGGAATGAGTGGTTTGAAGAGAATATGGACCCTGATTTCAGAACGAGTTACAAAGTTACTTTAGTGCCGTAAATTCTATCGCTTTTCCCTTTTTGGATACTCTGTCATTGCGGTATTCCATCTTAATTCAAAGTAGTCTTTGATTACCTTAATCAATTGAGCATTGTTTGTACTCAGCGTTTGACTATCTGCCAAACCTGTCAGTTTTTCAGTGGCAAAATTCATTTCCTTGTCATCGTAAATGAAGAATGAGACCCAAAGAGTGGGATCAACAAATCTTATTTCTACATTGGGAAATTCTTTCTTATATTTCTCGATAAATGATATTATCTTATCTGTTAGTTTATTCACTTCGGCAATATATCGGTACCGTACACCTCTTGCCGCGGATTTTTTGTTTGCCTCATAGTAGTAGGTTAGTGTTATAGGCATTCTTTCAAGCTGGGTATACCCAATAATTTCTTTTTGGGCGATTTCTATTACTTTCGTGCCATATAGCTTGCGGTACTCGTCCCTTGGAAGGATTGAAAATCTGTCTTCCTCTTCTTTAAGGGTCTCTGTATGACTTCCTTTTTTTAGCAACGCTTTGGCTTCTAGTTGCAATTCGGTGTCTTGTTGGTTTTTACGCTGAAAGAGTATTCTAAGTGCCTCGTTGAGCGCCATTGATTTATACTTAATAGGAGCGCTCAGGATTTTTTCCACTAGGGCCCTTTCCTGGAGAATCTCAAGTTCGCGATAGGCCTCGCTACGATCACTTTTGGCGGCATGAGCAATTTCCTTTACACTGGCAACTCCCAAGGACGATAAGGTTAGAAAGATTTTTGCCTGAGAAGAATTTAGACCTAATTTGACCAATGTCTGGATATCTTTTTCGTCAAAAGAGATGCATTTCCCTCCCTGAATTCTCGCAATAACTCCCATTTATAAACTTTTGGTTGGGGGACCTTCCCTCACCAGTTATTATTAATCGAAATTGAGAAAGGGTTACCAATCGGAGAGAATTAAAAAATGAAAAAAATATTGTTAAGAATAAGAAAGTTAGCTGTTAGTCGCAGTTCAAAGATGAGGTTATCTGCTTTGGCTTTCATTATTCTGATGCTTGCTTCAACATTTCTAGTATTGTCGGCCACTCAAGTTTCGACTGTTAAAGCTCAAACTACAACAACCGTGCCAAGCAACATGCAACAATACAACACACCTGAATGCGGTGTCAACCCTGAGAGATCATACTTCACCCAAGGTCCAGCACCAAACTCACCAGACATCGCATGGAAAGCACAAATTCCTGGTATCACTGGTGATTTCCCCATCGCATTCAATGGCTTAGTGTTTGTACACAGTCCAGCCGGAATCTATGCTCTTGATGGCGCAACTGGAAAAATTGCTTATACAATGTTTGGAGCTGGCGGAAACGTAGTTCCCGCCTCCGGAACCATCTGCAAAGTTGACGACACATACATGGTAATAGGCAGTAATTGCTACAAAATATCCGACGGTACACTAGTGTGGAACGGCCCACCGGGATTCGGCGCTGATGTTTCGAAGAACGGGGCTGGATACATCCCTGAGCTAAAAATGTTCGTTGACTACACCTACGGTTGGAACCTCCCAGACCCTTCAAAACCACCTACCCTAGCGTGGAACGATTCCTTGCTGTACAATGTTGGTCACGGGTTTATCGTTGCCTACGGTGATGGAAAAATATTTGTTGGAGGCGAAGACGGCTACATGAGGGGTGTTGACGCGAAAACAGGAACCATCATCTGGGAAACATCAACAACATCGGATCAATTCAGCTATGGCGGATCTTATGTTGACGGCAAAGTTATCTTCGGCGGAATAGACAACAACATGTACGCCTGGGATGGTAACACGGGTAAACTGCTTTGGACGTACAATCCGCACACTTGGTACGGCATGTGGGGTTCATCCATGGGCGCAGCCTACGGCATAGTCTATGAACACAACCAAGACACATACCTATATGCGATAAACGCAACAACAGGTCAACTAGTGTGGCGCCAGAAAGGACCAGGCGTAGCATATACCGGTGGTGTGGTCATCGCAGACGGAAAAGTCTACAGTCCCCAAGGCGAAAATGCCTATCGAGACCCTGCGACAGGCGCATACGGGTATCCAGAATACGACTGCTACAATGCGTACACAGGCCAATTGATATGGACGCTTCCATTGACTACTGGAGCTGCTTATGAAGTTCATGAGTGCATCGCCTACGGCAACCTCTACATCATACCAATACCCAGTCTATCCGTTCTTTCTGGAAATTATACGTATGCGAACCAAGGAGCAACTTTAGGTGAAGTTTGGTGCATAGGCGGCAGCACTCAAAACTGGTCCATGTTTATGAGCGACCCACAACATGATGCGGAAGGGTCCGGTCCCACAAATCTAACTCTAAAGTGGACGTTCCAAGCAGGTGCGCAAATCGTATCTCAGCCAATCGAAGTTAATGGAGTGTGCTACTTCGGATCGTTGGATCACAACATCTATGCAGTCAACACGAACACTGGCACAAAGATATGGAACTTTACCACAGGCTATGAAGTTGCTTCCTCAGTTGCCGTGGTGAATAGCAAAGTTTACACCGGTGCAGACGATGGTAACATTTACTGCTTAGACGCAACCACTGGTGCTCAGCTTTGGAAAACTTATGCCGGCGGGGTCACGAAGTGCTTGCTGGGTGCTGGAGGGTACATGTCTATCGAGCCTCCTGTAAGAAGCTCGCCAATGGTGTTAAACAATAAAGTCTACGTGGGTGCACTCGACGGCAACCTCTACTGCTTAGACGCAAATACGGGAACTCAAATCTGGAAATTCATTACGCAGGGTCCTATTCAGGGTACGCCAACTATAGTCAACGGCATGATATACTTCGACTCAGAAACTGGAGGCTTACCATCATATCTGGCAACTCCACCTGCCAACGGTGATTTCTACTGTCTCGACGCAAACGCTGGGTCAGTCATCTGGCATAACGATATTCCTTATGTGCTCGATAAAACTCCTTACTGGGGAGAAGGGAATTTCATGTACGCATCGCCGACCGTTGCCAACGGTATGGTCTTCGTATCCAACGGCTTTCTGTATACTTACGCATTCAATGCTACCACAGGCGCAAAAATATGGACTCAGACACAAATAACCAATCCAGGCACACCCATTCAAGCCAGCGGCGTCGTTATGATGACCGCACCGTTATACAAGTATGGCTTGCTCTACATCAATGACTACTACGGAGTAAGTTGCATTAACGCTAATGACGGAAGCGAAGTCTGGTACACATACCTCTCACGTGAGGACCTCTGTCAAGGCTTAACCTACGCATACGCCAGAGTCTACACTGTCAATGAATTCGGTGCCCTATACGTCCTCGACTCTTTGACAGGACAAAAGCTTTCCTACTACAACTTCGGCGGCTACCAAATGCACTCATCCCCATCGCTATACAACGGCAACCTGTACATTGGCTGTAATGACATGAACCTCTACTGCTTCGGCGACGCCAGACTCATGAGCAATAGTCAACCAGCTGCCCAGACTACAGCAAATACTCAGCCAGCGGCGACCAACCAGCCAGCGTCAAACCCAACCGCCACGCCAATCACAGCACCAACAGCAACCCCACAAACATCTGCTGCAAGCTCGACAAACACAACTAATGGCTCCACCACAACATACATCGTAATCGCTGCAGTCGTTGTAGTAATCGTCGTTATCGCAGTAGCAGCCGTTGCTTTCACAAGACGCAAGAAGACATAACCATCAATCAACCATTTTTCCTTTTTTTCTTTATTTGCATCGGCAAAAAATGGGGCTGAGTGGGCTCTGGTAAAACTTACAAAACATTCGTTGGGATTCAGTCTCTCAACTCTCCATATCTCCGACCCAGAGCCCCAGCAAACCCCTTTCAAAATAAACTGGTTTTCCTAAGAATTGATGTTTGTTGCATCCCAGAGTAGAAATAACTTGGCGGTCCTTGTCCTAACAATTTTTTAGCATTTTTGTATTTTTTAGCTTTTTTAACGGGTTCAGAGCCTCTTCAACCAACACCTTAGCTCTGTTATGTGTAGTGTTTTGACCAGACTTTTCTTCCTAACAGTTAAAAAATTGTTGGTTCCCAAGTTGAATTATGGGTTTACATATTATTACAATTTTGTGTAATGTTGTTTTTTGGAAAAATTGGATATGAGCGTACGCCGTCGGAAAGCTTTAGTTCTTTTGCCTTTGGTTTAGTCATTGATGGTGGCAGCTTTGAAAATCACCCAACCAAGAAAAGGCGCGTTTTCCTGGTCAAGACTGAGCATGATAATATTGGAAAAATATGCCCACAAAAAGGCACCTTTGTTGCTTAAGACGGGTTTTTCCTCTCTCCTAGTTCAGGAAGCCATTTTTTCCTAAAAACAAATTATTAGCTCCGCTGACTGTTTCTGATACTCCACTTAAAAACATCCGAGTTAAGCTTGATGCCTAGCTGTGGACTTTTGGAAAATGGCTTTTAACGGCTAAAAAGCTTCTGTTATTCGTTTTCTTCTACTACTGCTTCAGCTTCTTTGGCTTCTTCTTTTGCTCTATCTGCGAATTTAATCCATTGCAGTGGTTTTCGATAGGTTTTGAATAACCTCTCCAGAGCGATGCGCTTGATTTCTAAGTTTAGTTGCTCATCGTTTTTGTCAACGGGCTTTGTGTTCTTTCCACCAATTGACCTGATGATTTCTTCGAATTCATCTTTTAGGTCTGCAATTGGAACTTCGATAGTAGCTGCTAATATATGGAGACCCAGTTGGATTTGTTCTTCCGTTAGAATTTTCATTTTATGTGTTCACCCCCCGCTGAACGCGTTCTGAAAGCTTTATACATTCGTTTCCTAGAAAATTAGTCGTTAATATCGCCCAGGTTTGTGTGAGTAGTCATGAATTCTTCTGAGGTCCTCATAAGGGCACGCGGCCTAACCAAGCGCTTCAACGGCTTAACGGCAGTGGACCATATAGATTTCGAGGTCTACAAGGGCGAGTGCGTTGGATTCTTGGGGCCTAACGGGGCGGGAAAAACCACGACGGTGCGCATGATCTACTGCTTTTTGCCCGTGTCCGAGGGCGAGTTGACTGTGGCGGGTTTGAACGTTTCGACGGAGGCAAGGGCGATAAAGGGCATGATTGGCGTTTCGCCGCAGGACGATAACCTCGACCCTGACTTCACGGTCACAAAAAACCTTCAGGTCTATGCCAGGTACTTTGATGTTCCTAAGGAAAAGGCCGCCCAACGCGCCGGGGAACTTTTGAAGTTTTTCTCGCTGGGAGAAAAGAAAGATGCCTCCATCTACCAGCTCAGCGGGGGCATGAAGCGTCGCCTCATTATGGCGCGGGCACTCATCAACGAGCCAAGAATCTTGCTGCTGGATGAACCTACGACCGGGCTGGACCCACAAGGCAGGCACTTGGTGTGGGATGAAATCCGAAACCTGCGCAAACAAGGCGTAACCATCATCTTAACCACACATTACATGGATGAAGCCGCGGCATTGTGCGACCGCATCCTCATCGTAGACAACGGCAAAATCATACAGACAGGCGTCCCACATGAACTCATCAAGCAGTTTGCAGGCGAGGACGTTTTGGAAGTCGACTACGACGAAGCCATGGTCAAACAACTCAAAGCAGAGTTGCCTGACGCCGAAGTTGAGGTTTTCGGAGACCAAGTCCGCGTCTTCGCCAAGGAACACGGCATCTTCGAACAAGTCATCAAGAAGTTCCCCGACAAAACCATGACGATACGCAACGCGAACTTGGAAGACGTTTTCCTTAAGTTGACTGGGAGGAAGCTGCGCGAATGACCGGCTTGCTACCTAAACTCACTTACCGCGTCTGGCTAGTCTGGCGTAGGAACTTTGAGGTTTTCACAAAAACTCTCTTTGTTAACTTCCTTCCTGCCCTCATGGAGCCCATTCTGTACCTTGCCGCGTTCGGCGTGGGGCTGGGCGCACTAATCACGGGTACTGTGAATGGTGGCACATATATTCAGTTTATTGGTCCAAGCTTAATCGCCATAGCTGTCATGTACGGCAGCTTCTTCGAATGCACCTACGCCTCTTTCGTTCGCATGTATTACCAGAAGACCTTCGACGCCATTATAGCGACACCTGTTAGTGTAGAAGAGGTCATAGCAGGCGAATTGTTGTGGGGCGCGAGCAGGGCAGCAATAAATGGAACAATAGTGCTGGCTGTGGTCGCGGCTTTTGGTTTGGTTTCAAGCCCATGGGCTCTTCTGGTGCCAGTTGTTGCGTTCTTCGGCGGGCTGCTTTTTGCATCGTTAGCCATGTGCTTCACAGCTTTAGCCTCAACCATAGATTTCTTCAACTTTCCCACTTTTCTCTTCATAACGCCTATGTTCCTGCTTAGTGGAACCTTCTTCCCATTGCAGTTATTGCACTCGCCTGTACTGGAGGGGGCAGCATTATCTGTCATGCCGCTGACCCACGTAGTGGACTTGATGAGGGGCTTGATGTCAGGTTCCATGCAGTCCTTTCTCGGGCTGACGCCGACGACGATGTGGGTCTTGGCTGTAGGCTGGATAGCAGGGGTTACGTTGTTGTTCTTCGTGCTAGCGATCCACTTGATGAAGAGAAAACTCATAAAATAGAAGGCTAAACCTCGACCTTGAGCAACTCGGCAATTACGAAGTAGAACGCTGCAACTTCAACTGTGAATGCGTCAACAATGACAATCGTGCCTGCCGCGACATTATCTCCGACTCAAACGATAAAGACTAAAGACAAAATTCTGCTTGAGACAGCCCATAACTTGGGTATATCGAGTACTGGCAAGACTCGCGAGCAGTTAACCGAAGAAATACGCGAGAAAGTTAAGACTTTAGGCATCGCCTAAGCGCGCTGGTTTGTCCCTAAAATCGATTAAGGTTTATTTTAGTAGGTACGGGCGTTAAGTTCTGACAACTTTTCTGTGCGAGCGGCGCGCTGACCCAAATTCCGGTTACTTGGCTTGAAACGTTTCAACTTTTTCGTCGAAGAAGTAGAAAAAGTACTCAAGCAAAACCCAAAGTCGCCACAATCGCAAACGCTATGTTACACCGCGCCATATTTGGAAAAAGCTTTTTCCGCTACTGCTTTGCCAAGCTGTCTTGCCTTTTCAAGGTCTTCTTTTGTGGGACTGCCAAAGACTAAAAGCGGCTTTTCCACCAACTCGAAACCCAAAGCAGTTAGCTCGACTGATAGTTTTCGTGTGGCTTCTCCGCTCCAACCGAAACTTCCGAACACGCTGGCGCATCTGTTTGAAAACTTTTTGGTCTTAAGCAGATTCAGGAAATCGACTACTTTTGGAAATATCTCGTGCTCATATGTAGGTGAACCAACGATTAATGCGGGAGCCTCCACCAAGGCAGTCAATGCGTCAACAGCAGTGTCTTCAGAAAGATTAAAGCTTAAAACCGAGCCTCCTGCTTCCCTAACTCCTTCGGTGATTGCGTTTAGGCACTTTTTGGTCATTCCATACATGGTACCATATGGCACGACAACAGTTTTCGTGTAGGTGCCTTTGCTCCAAGAAGCCCATTTACTTATGGTTTCCTTGGCGCTGTCTGTGTAGACTGGACCGTGGCTGGGCGCCAAAACTTCAATTTGAAGGTTCATTTCGTCAAATTTTTCTATTGCTTTCAGAATCCATTCGCGTTGTCCATTGAAGACTGAGGCAAAGTATTTTTGCGAGCATTCGCAAATGTTTTGCTTGACCATGTCCATGTCCGATTCTAATATAGCATCGGCGGGCAGTTTTTTGAAGGAGCCAAATGCGTCGCAGCAGAACAAAATTTTGTCTTCCACTAGGTAGGTGCTCATGGTCTCTGGCCAATGAAGCCAAGGCGTTTGAATGAACTTCAACGTTTTGTTTCCCAAGGAAATCTCTACGGCTTCGCCTTTTACGATAACTGCCGCAGGGTCGAAACCGTAGAACTTTTTGAAAATTGTTTGGGCAATGGGTGTGAAAACCACTTTTGCGTTGGGTGCTTTCTTAAGAAGCGCAGGCACGGCACCTGTGTGGTCAGGCTCCATGTGGTTAATGACCAGATAGTCAATGTTTGAGAGGTCTGTTAGTTTGCTAATTTTGTCAAAGTGCTCAAGCGCGTTCTTCTCGTGGACAGAATCAATCAGTGCAGTTTTTTCTGAGCCTACGATCAGGTAAGAGTTGTAGGAAACGCCCTCGGGGATGCGCCAGAGTCCTTCGAAAAGTGGGGTTTCTGTGTCGTTGACTCCGACCCAGTTGACGTTAGAGGACAACCGGAGAGGCTGGTCATTTGTCACGTCAGTAACCTCAAGAAACCAAAATAAAGCAGCCTAAACGATTTAAACCTTTTATCGCAATGCAAGCAATCCCGGCTTATCTAGCGCCATTATGTGTTCCCTGTATTCTTTAGTTCGCTGCCCCTGTCCTTTTATTATGTGTTGAAGTAGGTTGGTGAGACTGCTTTGTCTGGTCTTCCGAGGTTTGAGCTGCTTCTCTGTTTAAAACTAGGTACAGTATGCTGAACAGTGCGTGAGAGGCTACTTGCCTTAAGGCCTCTGACCTTGTTTGTAGCCATGCGGTATTGAGTTTTCAGGAAACTATTAACCGCCTCTATGGAAGGTCTCTTGTGATATTCAATCTTCTGGTCTTCAGACCCGTACGTTCTAAATTTCTTGTCCACACGCAAAACGTCTTCAACGCCTCTTCTCTGGTTTGCCGGATAAGGAATCACCGTCTTGTCAGCAACAATTCTGATTTTGTTGTCGCTGTATTGGCTGTCGGCTATGACGCTTCTGAGTTTGGCTCTGGAATTCTTCAGAATCTGCTTTGCCCTATCCAGTATTGTTAGTGAGTGTTTCTTCTCGTTCTGGTTCGTCGAAGCAAACACGCTCGATAATGGAAGCATCGTTTCAGAATCTATCTACAGATGAAGCTTGTAGCCTAGACCAAACGTTCTGCCATTTCTTCCAACTCTTGCTTCTGCATCCGAGTATCCTGTCAGGTTGTTTGCTGGGTCTCGTGTGCTCCAAGCTTTAATGAAGGAAGCGTCCAACACAACGTCGATTTCTCTAGTTTTGTTGGTTTTGAGGAGTGTAACGACTTTCTCGTCGATTATCTTGTTGAGTTTGTCTTCGCCAACTTTTCTTGTGAACCTGCTGAGCACGCTTCTGGGATAACCTGGCTCGTTGTCTTTGAGCAGGCACAGTTTTCTTAGCCGAACGTCGGTGTTAAGTAGTCTAGTCATTTCCCTGAGGCTGCGGACGCCTTTCATGCGCATGACTATGAAAGTTCTGAAAAGCCTTAATGGGCTTCTGGGAGGTCTGCCCGGTCCAAAAGTGTGAAAGCAACCTCGACAAACATTCTGAGAAAAGCTTAAGTCGATGTTTCTGAAGAACTTCTTAAGGGTCTCATGTTCATCTTGTTCCGCTTGGGGGCACATCCTAAGCTTGGACGTTACTCAAAAATACGAGACCCAACTCAAAAATAAACATTAATTAATTTTGGGACAAGCCAGCGCGCTAGCGGAACTGGCTGGAGGTTCTTGAGATGTCGACATTGCATGGTTTCTTCGGAGATTTCTGGAGTCACGTCACCGAGTTCATTAAGCGAATGAAGATCGTTCTTGCAGTGTTCCTGGTCTCGCTTATGGTTATGCTGATTCTTCCTAGCAACAGGGATTTCTTTGCCATGACAACCAGCTATAAGCCGTTGATGTCTGTTCTCTTGGTCTACATTGCCAGCTTGTACTTGCTGGCTGGCGCTAAGCTTTTTGCTTCTTCTATGTCTGACCCGATCACCCTCTACGTTTACGCCGCCTTGATTTTTGCGATCGGAATAACTTTGCCCGTTTTCGCCTACGAGGCTTACAAATTCATCGATCCTGCGTTATACCCTCACGAGAAGAAGGCGATATTCCCATTCGTCACCGCTGTGACAATTCTTTTCATAGTGGGGGCTGTCTTTGGTTTCTTTTTCCTCGCACCATCTTTCATTCAAGGATTCTTTCCTTTCTACGATGCCGTAAACGCAATCAAGCTGTTTCCCATAATGGACTTCTACAACATAATATTCTTCACGATCATAGTCAGCGGAACTCTCTTCACGATTCCCGTTTTCTTCGTGCTTCTGGTTAAATTCAACATAATCAAGACCAAGATGATCACCGGAAAAAGAAAGTACATCTACGCAGGCTAGGCAATCGCGGCTATGCTCATTTCTCCCGGCGCCACACCGTCAGGCGACCTGTACTTGTTCGTGGCTTTTGTGCTGCTGTTCGAAATCAGCATTTACGTCGGAAAACGGTTCGAACATCGTCAAGCTCCCTCCGCGACGACGCCGACTCTCATGCAATTCTTCTCGAGTGCCAGGTGCAAGTACTGCGACGCAGACATTTCAAGTAGCAAAAACGGGCTGTGCCCAAGCTGCAGAAGACCCATCGCATAGCCTTTTGCAGCAAGTTTTCGCCTCGCCGTCGCGGTGACGACTGCTGAACTCATTCGCGTGCCGGAATAGCGTTTGCGAAAACTACGTTGTCGTGCCTCTCTACTAGAAATGTCTCGAAAAGCCAAGGTTATCGCGAGTTGACGCGCCCAGAAATGGCGTGAACTATTTTTTCGCGAGTATCTGCCAACTTTTCTTTAAAGTGTCAATACTTATGCAACTATTTCCATGGGTGCTTTGAGGGTAGAAACTACAAAGTCTCCGTTCGATTCCTTAGCCGACAGTCCACGCTTTCTTGTTACAGACTCGATGTTTTCTCTAGTGGCCTCGTCGACATGCATTTTTATGTGCAAGTTGAACCCCTTCCTCTTAGAATCCGAAGCGTTCCTTGTCTTATATAAGAACACAAAGCTGACAGCAGACTCGTCCGGTATGCACTTACAAATCTTACGTAAAACTCGGACTGCCTCGCGCCTTTGCAAGACTTAATCACGCAAAACTCAAGGTATCGTAATGTGATTTATCAGGTTTGCATACAAACTTAAGCAAATTGTTCGTCTGGTTCTTTTATCTGGACTCATTCCTTTGATACAATTTCAAGCATTACAATTGGGGAAGATGAGCTTTGTTTCATACTTCATAACCATTTTACTTAAATTAGGCAAATAATGCACAATCACGCAATGTTTTTAGATTAAACGTGTTGTCACCAAGCTTCTAATTCATCATCACTCAAGCAAATTCTGAATCGAACCGCGCAACTGCAATCGAATGACTATTACTTGGTCTTGGGCTTATACCTGTTCTTTTCCGAGAAGAGATCCATCACTCTACTCTTCTCAAGAAACCTAGCGCAGTGCAACGCTCCCTCGGGCACGAGGTACTCGTCGCCTTTTTGGCAAACTTGCGTTTTCCCGTCGACTGTTAACTCCATCTTGCCCTCAATGACCATGCCCCATTGAGGGTAACTGTGGCTATGATCGGGCAACTTCAGGTCGGACTCAAACTCGAAGAAAACCAGTTGCTGAGCCTCTGACTGTAAAATCCACGCCCTTCCGCCTGTAACTGGAACTTCTGCTTCAGGCAAACGTGTTATGACTTCGGGGTAGCCTAAGTTCGGTTGGTTTATTGTGGTTTTCACGTCTATCATCCCAGAAGATTCTGGGCGGAGTAGTAGAAAAATCCTCTGGTTCTTTCTGCTTCAGGTTCAACTCAAAAAATCAATGAAGCATTCCTCGCAAAAACTGATGCCATAAGAGCGACTGGCGTAATTGGAGACGTATAGGACGCCTCAAAGCTAAAAACAGCCATTTCTTGACATCCAGCATGGGTGTATTCAATCAAGGCACAAAGAAGCGTGTATGGTGGGGCTGGAGAGATTTGAACTCTCGTCTATAGCGCCCGAGGCTACAAGCCTGGACCAAGCTAGCCGACAGCCCCACGGGGAGATTTGGCTCTACTGTTGTTTGGGAGACAGCAAAATAAGCGTTTCTTAACCTTTAAAACTTCCCACGCGGGGTTCGGCTCAGTTTTTCGGTTCGGCGTTTGGTTTAGCTGTTTTGGCGGTCTTGGAAAAGAAGAACATAACGCTTGAAGCTACAAGCAGCAGGCTGAGCGAGGCGAAAAGCCCAGTGTACTGGAACACTGATGCCAGTATTACGCCGCTTATGATTGGTCCGAGTGTTTGTCCAGTGTCCATCATTGTGGCCAGGAAACCCAAAGAGGAGCCGACCAAGCCAGGGGGCGCAAGTTCAGTCATGAGAGGCGAGGTTGACGATATGACCATGGCAAAGCCTAAGCCGTAACCCACTGCCAGAAGCAGCAGCAGCGGAAACTGCGTGGTGAATGGAATGGCGAACAGCAACAGGCCGCTGATGAGGGAGCCAGCCACGATGGGGAGGCGTCTGCCTCGCCTGTCCGAGAGCCTCCCAAAAATGGGTCTTGTGACAATCAGGATGGCGACTTCGGCGGTCAAGAAAACGCCTGAGAAAAACGCGTCTAGTTTGGCAACGTCAATCATGTAGCCCACGATGAAAAACTCCACCGCACCGTAAACGTAGTACTGGCTGGTCTGCACAAAACCAACCGCCAACGCGCCGCGGTTTTGGACAACTCGACGCCAGCCCCGAAACATCTTCACAGTGGCTTTTCTGGCGCCTACTTTTTCTGCTTGGGGCTTCTTCTTATCAGACAGCAGCAGAAAGGCCAAAACAAAAGCAGTCACGCCCGCGATGCCCACTGCCAAATAAAGCGCGTGAAAGCCGTTGTTGGTCAACGCGAGAATTGTGCCGCCTAAGATGGGCGCCGCGGTCCTTCCCAGCCCCGTTGCCGAGTTAAGAATCGAAATGCGTTCCCCACGCTTGGTCGGAAAAATCTCAGCTACTGTAGCCTCAGTTACGGGAACAAAGACGGCTGTTGCAAAGCCATGAAAGAAGCGCACGAGCGCCAGCTGCCACCAAGTCGCCACGAACAAGTAGAGAAACGGGGCGACGGCGAACACGAGAGCGGCGAACAGAAGGACTTTTCGTCTGCCGATGAGGTCGGAAAGTGAAGCGGCGGGCAAGCTGATGAGAATGCCGGGAATGGTTGAGGCTGCTGCCACTATACCCAACAGGTCGCTTGGGGTTCCGAGGCTCTTGGCGAAGGGGTTCAGGACGGGGCTTTTGGACATTGTGGAGCTGAGGATGGCGAAGGCTCCCATGACGCATATAATCAGGAAGTAGCGGTTGTTTGAAAGTTCAGTTTTCCCGATAGCCATCGGCAAGCACGCTTAGTTATTCTTGTGCGTCGTAGGTTATATTTGGTTTCTGCGCTGATATTAGCGAAATTTTGGTTTTTCACTAAAAAGCTGTGAATAACCTTAAATCCGTCAAAGCTCCATGTGCAAAGAGAAAACACGGCCAAGGATCGCATTTGGCTAATTTAATCGAGACTAACCAGCTGACGAAGTCATTTGGCGGGCTTATGGCAGTGGACAACCTAGACATAGTGGTAGAGTCGGGCGAAATCTTCGGGTTGCTGGGACCCAACGGCGCGGGCAAAACAACTATGATCAGCATGCTCTGCACTATGCTTAAGCCTACGTCCGGTTCGGCGAAGGTGAATGGGTTCGACATCGTTAAAGAAGCTACGCAGGTGCGAAAGAGCATAGGTATCGTTTTCCAAGACCCCAGCATAGACGACCGTTTAACGGGCAGGGAAAACCTGTATATGCACGCTAACCTCTATGGCGTACCGCCTGGAGAGCAGCGGGAACGAATTGACCGTATCCTTAAACTCGTCGAGCTAGAAGACCGCGGCAACGACCTCATGCGGACCTACTCGGGCGGAATGCGGAGAAGGCTCGAACTCGGCAGAGGCCTGCTTCACTACCCAAAAGTTCTCTTTCTGGACGAACCCACTGTCGGGTTGGACCCGCAGACGCGCGACCACATTTGGACCTACATCCGCGAACTCAAGAAAGCCCACGATATAACAATCGTCTTGACGACACATTACATGGATGAGGCAGACAGGCTCAGCGACCGCATCGGCATAATGGACCACGGCAAAATAATCGCATTAAACACACCTCAAAAACTCAAAGATACTCTCGAAGGCGACGTTATTATGATAAAATCGCCCAACCTCGACACCCTCACCGCCCTGATGGCAGCAAACCTGGAGCTAACCAAAACACGAATAGTCGACAACACCCTAGAAGTCACCGTCCGTCAAGGCAAAACGGTCATGCCCCGCATCATGGAGATAGCCATACGCCACAACCTGGTTATCGATTCCATCAGCCTACGCGAACCTAACCTGGAAGACGTTTTCCTGCACTACACAGGCAAGATGATACGCGCAGACAGCGGGCGAGAACTTCATGGCTTCTCAGCTATTCAACGGAGGAAAATCAAGTGACCGAGCTAAGAGGCTTCTACACACTGTGGCTACGCGAAGTCAAACGGTACCTGCGCGACCGCACCCGAATTGTCAGCAGCTTCGTCCAGCCCCTGCTCTGGCTCGTTGTATTCGGCACAGGAATAGGCGCAGCCTTACGCAGCGGCTTCCAAATTACAGGTGTCACCTATCAGCAGCTGATTTTTCCTGGCATAGTAGCTCAGACGCTGCTGTTCACAGCCATGTTCATGGGTATTTCCGTTATTTGGGACCGAGACTTTGGCTTCCTCAAGGAAATACTCGTGGCACCGATCTCACGCTTTTCTCTGTTCTTAGGTAAAATGTTCGGCGACAGCACAGACGCTATCATCCAAGGCGTAATTGTCTTCGGCATAGCTCTGCTCTTAGGCATAAACTTCACATTGATAGCCTTTCTGGAGTGCCTGCCCATCATGCTGCTAATTACAATTGGTTTGGTAAGCGTAGGTCTAGTAATAGCCAGCTTTATAGGTAGCTTGGAGAGCTTCGGGGCTATACAGAGCTTCATCAACCTGCCTCTATTCTTTTTGAGTGGCGCCTTGTTTCCCGTTGTTGGATCAAACATAGTATGGTTGAATACTGCTGCAAGAGTAAACCCGCTGACCTACGGCGTCGACGCCCTGAAAACTGTGATCTTGGGAGCCGCTTATGCGCCGTATCAAATTCAGCCGCTGCTCGTGGACATAGGCATCATAGGTGCCTTCGATCTTGTCATGATAGGCCTAGGTACCTGGGCGTTTACTCGAATGAAGTAACTCCCCTTGCGAAAGCAAGGCTATAGCTAGCCTTTTCGGTTCGACCAAAAGATAGAAGGCTAAGAGTTCAGCCCTACTTGTTAGTCATTTCGTTGATTTGCTGTTCCATCATGTGCCCTCGGCAGAAGACCTTGGCGTTCTTGACGCCTGGCACCTTTTTGGCGGCTGCTTTTATGTCAGCTGCCAACTTAAAGGCGATGGGGCAAAACGGGCTGGTGGGGATAAACTCGACGTTGACTACTCCTGCCTCTTCTTCCTTGACGGTGGTTATCATCTGCATTTCGGCGAAGCTCTGCCCGGTCTCGGGGTCGACTACTTTGCCTACTTCTTCTCGGACTTTGTCTTCAAGTTCAGTCATAATATACTCACCTTTGTCGGCGCGAGCGTACAATAAAGGTAATTGGAAGGCAAATAATATAAAGTATTTTGCTGCAGCCATGCTAAGATCGAGTTTGAAGTGTTTCAAGTTTAAGACGACTGGCTATCATAGAAACTTCCAAGGGACGGCAACTTCTGGGCTAAGTTTTTATACGCAAACCCGCGAAAACACAGGTATGCGCGCTAACGAAGGAAGACTCCAAACCGCCGAGCACATCCTCGCTAAGACCTTGGAGGACACCTTTCCTGATGCCAAAGTCATCATCGCCCAATTTGGTGAAGACTCTGGCAGGCTCGAGATCTCTACAACAGCTGACCCTCGCAACACCGGCAGGGCATGGTTCGAGGAAGCGGTCAAGGCCGTAATTAAGCGGAACTTGTCCGTAACCAAGCATCTTTTGACCCGCGAAGCCGCGGAAAAAGAGTTCGACCTGTCTAGGCTGCCCCCAACTGTGAAAGAGGTGCGCGTCGTCGAGATTGCTGGATTCGACAAGACGCCTTGCAAGGACCCTCACGTTGAAAACACTGGGGAAATTGGCTGCTTTGCAATTCTGAAATTGGAGCGGGCAGGAAAAGACCGCTACAGATTCCTTTTCAAAGTAGACTAAATGCGGTTCTCGTGGCAAGCACTATTTTGCATCCGTTTCAAAGGCATCGTTCGCCACTTTGCGTGCCCATATCTTGGCATCTTGGGCGTCTTTTTCGTCAGGGTGGCCTCTCCTCAGGATTGTGAAGCGGCGCCCGCCGTAGCACTGGAACTTTTCGCCCTTTACGTGATGGCCTTTCGCTTCCAGAATCGCGCTGAGTTTTGTTAGGGCTGCCTGGTCGGTTTTTCCCGCCCCGCCCCATGTTAGGAAGAGGGCAAATTGCTTGCGATTCTTAAGGTCAGTCTTTTCGAGGAAACGTTCGAGGTCGGAGTTAGGGTTGCCCCAGTAGATGCCTGTGCCGACAAAAATCAAGTCGAAGTCCTTCAAGTCTACGATTGGGATTTGACTGACTTGTCCAATTCTTAGAGAGTTACACGCGAGTTCAGAAGCGATTTCCTGTGCGATTTTCTGAGTGTTGCCGCTTTTTGTCGAATACAAGGCAAAGGGCTTCATAGTCACCAGCAAAATAATAGCATGGATTTTATTATTAAAATTGAAGCTACAAAGGCGCCTGTCGAAGAGCCGAATTTTTGAGAATGAATTTTTGAGGATGAATATCCGTCAGCGGACAGGTGCATAGGCAAGGTATAAAGTTCTGAGCATCCATTTCAGTTCAAGGATCAGGCGAAGGCTCGTGGCTGAAGACTGCATTTTCTGTAAAATCGTCCGCAGGCAAGTGCCCTCTAGCATAGTCTATGAAGACGAAAAAATCTTGGCTTTCACGGACATCCGACCGGTCAGCGAGGGTCACACACTCATCATTCCCAAGGAGCACTGCGTAGATGTCTTCGACACACCTAACGAGTTGCTGGCAGAAACGTATATCGTGACCAAGAAGGTCGCCGCCGCCGTCAAAAGAGCCACAAACGCCGACGGAATCAGCGTTGTGCAGCAGAACGGAAAAGCAGCGGGTCAAGACATTTTTCATATTCACGTCCACGTGATTCCAAGGTTTGAAGGAAAAAAGATGCCCCATTTCAACGAGTTGGCCGTGGCTAGCAGGGAAAAGATGGATGAAGTGGCAGCGAGAATCAGCAAGAAAATGTAAAGTAGCTTCTGAGAATGCATAGTTTAGTCGCAAGAGTCAATCGCCGACTCTGGATAGCTCCTTAGGAATATTCTTGAAAGAAAAAATTGGTAATTTAGACTACGTACTGGATGGGCTCGGGGGCTATGACTAAGATGTTCTCATCTTCGACGTTGCCCAACGATGCGTGGTCGAGAAGCCATTCTGACAGTTTTTCGCATTTGTCGGGGTTGCAGGAAAAGCGTTTCTTTTCGGCGTTCCACAAGTGGCAGTTTGAGCAGGGAATTTCTGATTTGGTGCTCATGGTTATCGAATATCACGTTACTGTTAGGATTTATTATATCGCTTATGAAGAGAAAATACTGAGCAGCAATGCATGTGTTGCGATGGTTTGAGACACTTCAAATGGTTTGGCAGGCGCATAGGATTTAGAAGCGGATAGGCGCAATTAACTCGCAATTTCATTGAGGCAGTTCCTGTATCCAATCGCAACTTAACAATTGAAGATAAACCTTAAAGTCAACATGAAATGTAGAGAATGAGTGAAGCCGATGAAAAAACAGTCCACGCTCTTCCCCGAAAAAGAAAAAACTGTTTTGACAGAACTCGACTTAAGCGAAGCAAAAGAAATAGCTGACCTAGTTAAATGCGCAGTAGCTATTCATTGCGACAAGATAGAAGTTGTCGGAAGCATCAGGCGCCAAAGAGCCAAAGTACATGACGTAGATTTTGTCGTTGTCACCAAAACGGATGCAGAATGGCAAAAGATCATGGAAGAACTTAAGCGCTTAAAAGCAAAGCCAAACTGCGCAGGCAACAGCGTCATAAAAGCATTCTTGCCCTGCCAAAACGAGCTTTTCCAAGTGGATTTCTACCGCGCCAAACGCGAAACCTTCGGTATTCACCTTATCGTCCGCACGGGTTCAGCCGACCACAACATGTGGCTTGCCGGCTACGCTATTTCCAAGGGAATGCGGGTCAAGTACAGCCAAGGCTTGCTCAAAGATGACAAGGTGATTGCTGGGGAAGACGAGAAAGCCGTGTTTGAAGCATTAGGGCTCCTATGGCGAGCGCCTCATGAGCGAGAAATAGTTGACGGCAAACCTGTTTGGCAGTCGATAGAAGAGGCGCAAGTTTACGAGAAAATCTGGCAAGACATTAAGGAGAAAAGTTAGTCGTAGCAAATCTTCAGTTTCGCATCTTAAAGAATCCGTATAAGTATGGCAAGCGCGTCTGCAAGTGTAACGCAGTTCCATTGAGTTTTTCAATGGCCTGCATCAATTTTGAGGCGCCTTTCGCCGCCGAAGAACTCGAAGTCAAAGGACGGTATTAAAACAAATCATTACGTATTTTGTTCCAAGGCGAAGAGAGACCTTTTCCGAATCACACTATGTATTTATCTGTGGTCTTCTCGAAGTTTCGTACAATTTGCATTACCCGCTTAGGTGCAATGGCAGCCTCTAAAGGCACATCCTTTAGCAGAATCCACGGCGACTTTGCCGCCAAAACCGTCACTGCGTGGTCCTTGCCAAAACATTTTTCCGCGACCGTCATGACCTGACGCCGCACCTCCACCTCAGACAACTCGCCAAGGGCATGTAAGTACTCGTGTAGCAGCAAATTGTAGACTAGGGAGTTCACCATCTGCTGATCCTGCAACGTGGCCTCGACGATGTCTACAAGGTGCCTGTTCAAAACGATGTTGTTAGTTCCAACAGGGTAATACGCACCGATCTGAAGGGGCAAGTCGTCCAAGAAAAGCATCATGCTGCCTCGGCGCTTCCCAAACGCATGGTCCACCGTGTCCTTCACGATCTGCCAAACATCAGCATAACTACCTGCTGTTTCCAGCTGCTTCGCGAACTTTTCAGCAGGTTCAGAAGCACCTTGGCCCAAAACGCATCCTCACAAAGAACCATTGAAGAGCCCTCCATTAAAACCTTCACACAGCAAAACCAGGTCTATTTGCCGCATCAATTAAACCAGGGGTAGGGAGAGAAACGGAGAAGCAACCGCCAAAAGCAACAAAAAATTGATAAACCACCCTCGCGTCTGTCATACCCCAAAGGAGCAAACCAAAATGGCAAGCAACATACCAGTCAAAGACATCATGACCAAAGACGTCCACGTCGTCCGAAACGACACAAGCATGGCAGAAGTCATCGCCACTATGGCAAAATATGACCTCAGCTACATCATGGTTGAACAAAGCGGCAAACCCACAGGCATCATAACCGAACACGATATCCTCGTAAGGCTATTCACCCAAAACCTAGCACCTAGCGCCGTTATCGCACGCATGGTCTATACCAACCCCATATTCACCATTGACGAAGATGCAACAGTTGAAGAAGCCATCAAAACCATGAAGCACTGGGGCGTCAAACACCTACCCGCTACGGGCAAAAAAGGCGAACTCACAGGCGTTCTAACAGCAGACGATGTCATGTTCGCAGTCCCCTCCATGCTTAAAACCATGGAAGAATTCTGCCGCCCAGGCTTCAAACGGGTAAGATAAATCGCACAACAAAGCTTCAGGCACAAAAAGGATCAAGCAAAGTTCGACTTTGCTTTCCCCAATTTTTTGTTTACACATGCATTTATGAACCCGTAATACTCAGGCGAAGGCCTACCAGGTCGGCTCTTGAATTCTCCATGGAACTGCGATGCAAAATAGAAGTATTTGTCTGGCAACTCCAACGTCTCCATGCGCCTGCCATCCGTGCTCTTGCCTGAATAAACTAAGCCGTTCTTGCATAACAAGTCAAGGTAGTCCAAGTTGACTTCAAAGCGGTGACGGTGACGCTCGTAAATTTCCTCCGTCTTGTACAAGTTGCCCGCCATAGTGCCTTTCTCAAGCTTAATCTTATGCGCACCCAATCGCATGGTAGCCCCCTTGATTTCTATGCCCCTCTGCTCAGGCATCAAATCTATCACCGGGTACGGCGTGTTCGGGTTAATCTCCGTGCTATTCGCGTCTTTCAAGCCGCAGACGTTACGCGCAAACTCTATAGTCGCAATCTGGAAGCCATAGCAGATGCCAAGGAAGGGTATGTCGTTTTCCCGCGCAAACTTCGCCGCCGCCATCTTGCCCTCCGTTCCTCTTGGACCAAACCCGTAAGGCACGAAAACTCCGTCGTAATTCTTCAAGTCCGCGACGCATTGGGGGTCCTGCTCAAGCTTCTCAGCCTCAAGATATGCTATGTTAACCTTGGCTTTGTTGGCTGCACCTCCATGCCTCACGGCTTCACTCATGCTTACGTAGCTGTCAGTTAACCCCGCGTACTTGCCCACCAAGGCAACGTTAACTTCATGCGCAGGCTTCACCGCGGCGTCCACGTAGTTTTTCCACTGCGTGAAATCCGCAGTCGTGCATGCGTAACCGAACCGCTGGCAGATGAATTCGCCCATGCCCTGTTTATCCAAGATTAAGGGTACTTGGTAGATGTTTTCGGCGTTGTAGCTGCAAAACACCGCGCTCTCGGGTATAGTGCCGAACAGAGCAATTTTGCGTAGCGCTTCTGCGTCAATCATCTTAGGGCTTCTAGCAACGATGGTGTCAGGTTGAATTCCGATGCGTCTTAACTCATTGACGCTGTGTTGCAAAGGTTTGGTTTTCATTTCCTGCGTGACATCCAAAACCGGAACCAATGCAACGTGAACGTATAGTGTGTTCTCGTAACCCTCCTCCAAGCGCATCTGACGAATAGCTTCTAGGAAAGGCAAGCCTTCAATGTCTCCAACTGTGCCGCCGACCTCAGTGAGGACCACCTCAGCATTGGAGGTTTTGGCTATCTTGCGGAAGTGGCTCTTGATTTCGTTCGTTACGTGGGGGATAATTTGGACGCATCTTCCAAGGAAGTCGCCGCGGCGTTCCTTCTCGATAACTGCTTTATAGATGGAGCCCGTGGTGATGTTGTTTTCCTGCTTAAGACTCAGATCCAAGAATCGCTCGTACCAGCCCAAATCCAAGTCGGTTTCGCCGCCGTCGTCCGTGACGAAGACTTCGCCGTGCATGTACGGGTTCATGGTTCCTGCGTCTACGTTCACGTAAGGGTCAATTTTGATAACCGTGACTTTGACTCCTCGGCTTTGAAGCATCTTGCCGATTGAACTGGTCAAAATGCCTTTGCCGACGGAACTCAAAACTCCTCCTGTAACAAAGAGATACTTCACCAAGCACGATTCCCCATAATAGACTACTCCTTTCAGCAGGTGACAATTTAACTTTTTTGTGCCAAATGCTGAACATCTGTACAAAAAGATAATTTCGGAATGAGTGCGACCTCAGCGAAGAAAGAATGAGAGTAAAAACAAAAAAGAAAAAAATAAAGTATTGGGGGCTTAGTATCTGCGGTCTCTGAATCCGCCGCCGCCACGTCGATCTCGTCCGCCGCCGTAGCCTCCGCCACCGCTGCGTCCGCCGCCGTAACCGCCGCCGCCTCCGCTGCCGTATCCGCCACGTCCGCCACCGAATCCGCCGCTTCTGCCGCCGTCACGGAATGGTCTGCGTTCTTGCTCGTAGGCTTTGCTTGACACGTTGTTTTCCGTGTTAACCTCGACTGTGAGCGGTTCTTTGGCCATGTCGAGTTTGCCGTACTTGCCGATGTTCAAGCGTATGTTGCCCTTGAACAGGGTAACGTAGCCGTTCTCGACGCGGATGCTGTCGCCTTCGTTGACTTTGGCGATGTTGTCATCCCAAAGCGTTAGGTAGACGACGCCTGTTTCGTCGCCCACTAATGCATCGCAAACTTTGTGAGCTGAGCCGTCTCTGCCCATTGGGATTTCGCGTATTTCGCTCTTGGAGACGACTTTTGCAGTTACGTTTACTGCTCGGGATTGTGGGGTCAGTTCGCCAACTTTGGCTTCTACTGGTTGTTGTCTTTTGTTTTCGAAAAACCCTTCAACTGCCAATTGGATTCAACACCTTGTGGTTTATATACAACAAGAGTAGAAAGCCAGACTCACTTAAGGCTTACGGTTTCATGAAAACTTAACTTGCAGCCGGACCGACTTAAAAGTCGAAGCCGAAATATAGGCACCGGCCAGACAAGCTCCCCTCTCATTTCCTTCGCAGCATCAGAGGGGGTTCCTTTTAGGTCGGCAACGCACATAGAGTCGAGTTCTCCGCTTCGCCTATTAACAAGAAACCCCAAAATAAAACCGATGAAAAAGCTGCTCGTTGCCACCGTTGTTGTGCTGCTGGTCGTAATCGTTTCCCTCGTCGGTCTCTTAGTAGTCCTCTCCAATAATGGCAATACCATAGACGACACAGGTACAATGCAATACACTTATTCGATTATCCACACTTACCCGCACGACACCAATGCCTTCACGGAAGGTCTCGTCTACGCAGACGGCTACCTCTACGAGAGCACAGGACTCTATGGAAACTCCACATTGCGCCGTGTCGACTTATCTTCGGGCAACCTCTTGCAAGAAATTTCGCTTGGAAGCCAGTACTTCGGCGAGGGCATAACCATAGTCAACAACACAATTATTCAATTAACATGGCGGGAGCATGTGGGCTTCGCTTACGACAAAGCCTCATTTGCGTTACTGAGGAACTTCACCTATCCCACGGAGGGATGGGGGCTCACCTACAACGGAACGCATTTGATAATGAGCGACGGCTCAGACAACCTGTACTTTCTCGACCCGTCGACTCTCCAAAGAGTCGGACAAGTCCAAGTGCATGACGGCAACAGCTCAGTCGACAACATCAACGAACTCGAGTACGTGAACGGCAACGTGTACGCGAACATCTTCTTACAGCAAAAAATCGCGATAATCAACCTCCAAACCGGTCAGGTCACAGCTTGGATTAACCTGACAGGAATACAGGACACGAGTGGCTTCAACTCCGAAATGGTCCTCAACGGAATAGCCTACGACACCCAGAACAACCGGCTTTTTGTTACGGGTAAGGACTGGCCCTCGCTCTTCGAGATAAAACTTATCCCACAAAAGTAATCCCCACGCACTCCAAACCAGAAGAACACCCCAAGCGAACGAGAACTTAACACCTATCACACGCGCATAACAAAACTTTATACGTTGGTTCAAGGTCCTTGCAAATCATGCCAACTGTAAAAGATCTTATGACAACCGATGTGGCAACAATTGATCTTCAGGGGACCGTACTTGAGGCTGCAATGCTAATGCACAAACTAGACGTAGGCGACCTTGTGGTAATGGATGGCGTCAAAGCTGAGGGCATAGTTACTGAAAGAGACGTAGTTAGAAGAGTAGTGGCCCAGAAAAAACCACTTGATACTAAAGTCTCTGAAATAATGTCACATCCACTCATAACAATCGAAGAGGAAGCCTCGCTCAGAAAAGCCGCGAGGAAAATGGTAAAGTACAGAATAAGGCGACTGCCAGTTACGAAGGAAAACGTGCTAGTCGGCATAATCGCCACTTCCGATTTTGCTCGCCACCTCAGCAAGAAAACCTTCAGTGAAGTAATGCTTGCCGCAATGAGTCGATATCCGTTACCCGACGAAAACCTATGAGATCGCGTTTTTCATAGGGAAGAAACTGGTTTCTAAATTCGTAATTTGGCTGTTCTCGTATTCTCGATTTAGGTAAGCCAAAGACATCGGGACACGTGGAGGACCCTTTGTGCCTGTGAGGGGAAGAGGCATCTTTAGCATAGCTGTTCGCCCAAGGGAAGACTTTTAACCATTCACGCTCTGAAACTCAACTTGACAGAGGAAAGCATATGGTTGTCGAGAAGGTTGAAGCCAAGCCCACTGTGGAAGAGTTGTTGGCAAAAGCCAAAAGGCCCGCTCAAATCGCCCCTGCCATGCACAAGTTTTACGAGGGCAAGATGCAGGTCATGCCAAGGTGCGCTATCACCAGTCCAGACGACTTCGCAGTATGGTACACTCCAGGCGTCGCAGCGCCCTGCAGGATAATTCAAGCTAACCCTGAGGAATCCTTTGAATTGACTAACCGCTGGAACAGCGTCGCCGTCGTCTCGGATGGAACCCGTGTGCTGGGTCTCGGCGACATTGGACCCGAAGCAGCCTTGCCGGTTATGGAAGGCAAAGCCATGATATTCAAATATCTAGGCGGCGTCGACGCGGTCGCCATATGCCTTAAAACCAAGGATCAGGACGAGATAGTCCGCACGTGCGAGTTGTTGGAGCCGACCTTTGGCGGCATAAACTTGGAAGACATCGAGAAACCCAAATGCTTCCACGTGCTGGAGAAGGCACGCAATAAGCTGAACATACCGGTTTGGCACGACGATCAACAGGGAACGGCGACCGTGATTCTGGCGGGTCTTATCAACTCTTTTAAGATTGTGGGCAAAAAACCTCACGATGCAGTCATAACGCTCGTTGGAACGGGCGCCGCAAACATCCGCACAGCTTTCATACTCATGCGTTGGGGGGTAAAACCGGGCAACATAATTCTCGTAGACAGTAAAGGCGTAATCCACAGAGGCAGAGCAGACATAACCCAAGAAGAGGATCCTTGGAAATACGAACTCACCCAGAAGACAAACGCAGAAGGCCGAACAGGCGACATCGCAGACGCTTTCAAAGGCGTGGACGCAGTCGTCGCGGCTTCAAAGCAAGGGCCCGGCACGATAAAGCCCGAATGGGTTCGAACCATGGCTAAGGATGCGATAATCTTTGCATGCGCCAACCCAATACCGGAGATTTGGCCTTGGGAAGCCGAAGAGGCAGGGGCGCGAATAGTCGCTACGGGCAGGAACGACTTTCCAAATCAAGTTAACAATAGTCTCGGGTTCCCTGGGATTTTCCGAGGTGTGTTGGACGTGAGAGCAAAAACCATCACTGACGACATGTGTATTGCGGCGGCTCAAGAACTCGCCAAGTTCGCTGAAGAAAGAGGCATGAACGAAAAAGACATCTTGCCGCGTATGGAGGAATGGGAGGTTTTCCCACGAGAAGCTGTCGCCTGCGCGCTAAAATCCATTGAGCAAGGTGTGGCAAGAGTTAAGCCCAGTAGGCAGGAACTCTACGAACGGGCGAGTGCTATCATCAAGAACGCGAGAGACTCAACTGAACTCCTTATGAAAAAAGGCTTAATTAAGCCACAGCCCAGCGAGATGCGGCTCGGGAAGTAGCCTGCACTTGTCTTCAAAAGTGCCGAAGAGTACAGTTTTCTAAGCGTATAGGAGAAAATTATTTAAGCATTTCCAATGCAGATAGATGGCTGGGATACCTATGCGGTTGGATTTGGCTCTGTACGGAGTAGCAATATTGCTATTTGCCTTAGCGGCAGTTGTATTTGTTGTGGTTCCAACAGACTCGGGACAATTAGTTTACACGGTCTCCATTGCTGTTTTGGCGCTCCTCATGGCCGCAACGGGCTACGTTGTAAGACCAAAAGCCCAAGTGCCCGCCCGAGTCCAACCAGTAACTGCGCCTTCATCGCCTGCAGCTGAGCCAGTTCAGCAAGCAAGCCCAATTGAAGTTCCAGTTGCTCAGGCCGCTAGTGTGGAAGTTCCTGTTGTTGAGGCACCACCTCCACAACCATCGAAGGAAACCCCGCAGTCTCCAATGGAGGTTCCAGCGTCCCCTGGGCAGGTTGAATCGGTTGTTGCTACACCGGTTTTGTCCGCTCCTGAACCTGCCCCTCAGCTTTCAGCCCCAGCAGAATCACCCGCACTCTCAGCCGTTGTTCCTGCAGCGGCCGTTTCTGATCTCACGACAATACGGGGCATAAACGCAAAATGGGCAGAGCAATTGAAAGCCAACGGAATTAACTCTATTGAAGATCTGGCGAAGGCGTCTTCTGAAGACCTAGCTGCGAAACTTGCGGTTTCTCTAAGAATCGTTAAGATGTGGGTAGGAAGCGCAAAGAAACAGACAAAATAAAAAAGGGCTTGTAGAGGACGGTCTTAGCCTAAAGTAGTCTTACTATGTTCCTTTTTTCCAATCGTCTGAGAGCGTCCAAGAACTCATTTCTTTTCTCTCCAGCCAAGTTCAAGGTGTGCATCATGTCCTTGACAGACATCTCGGACTTGCCAAAGTTCTCGTTACGCTTGTGGAGGTGCTTGACGATGGATCGCTCAAGCTTTCCACAGCGCCAAGTAGTGTTCCGAATCAAAATGACGATTGTCCTCACAAGTGCTTGCTCGTTGGTTTGTCTTTTAGACAAAACTACGTTTGCCCCCATCTAACCAATGAACCCATCGTTTTTAAGGTTTTGTATTTATTAACTTTCCATACAACCAAGAGGTATATTCCGAGGTTGTAAATGCTAAATAATGGGGTAATATCGCTAAGGCAACACTTTTCGGAAGTAAAACCCATGCGCCTCGCCATAGTAATTGGCGAGTCTGGAAATTCTCTTGAAGCCCAACTTCTCGTAAAGCGCAATCGCGGCAACGTTGCCTTCTCTCACTTCAAGGCGAACTTCCTTCACGCCCTTTTGCTTGAAAACGACTTCTGTTTCCACCATGAGGCGTTGCCCAACCCCTTTCCGTCTAAAGCTCGGGGAAACGTCTATAGTCATTATGTGTCCGAAGGGATGATTCCTGACTAAATCAATTCTTGCGACAATGAAACCGGCAAGTTCACCGTCAACTCTCGCGGCCAAGCTCACTGTATTGTAGTCCAGCAGCAAGTAGCCAATTTGCTGCTTTGAAAAAGCTTCTTCCTGGAAGCATTGCTGTTCTATCTTGTAGAAATCGTCTAGCATGCGGATTGAAGCATCTTCTATTGTTATTGTCGTTGTGATTCCTTTGCCTTAAGAGATTACCTCGTGAATAGATTTAGCCTTTTTCCGTTGCGCCGAGCGTCAATTTAACGCTTAAGTAACCCCGTTGGTGAAGGCGGCAATAGAACGCCACGACTTCAACGCTGGGTCAGTCTCGCTGAGAAGAACTGGGCGGCAGATTTTTTAGTTTGAACAAGCTAGACCATATCTGTAAGTTTTAAGGGTGATTTTTATGCCTAAAAAGAAAGTTACTGAACAAAACAAATCCTCTGAAGAAGAGGAAACTACAACCGTGGTTACACCCGATGTCTGTATCGACCACGACGACAAAACATTCTACATCGACGTCGAGTTGCCTGGCGTAGATAAAGCGCATGTGGACCTCTCAATTGGCGAGCAAAGCGTCTGCGTAGAAGCAGCCCGAGGCGATATGGTTTATCTGGGATGCTTCAGCTTGGCGCATGCGGTAAATGAAAACATGGCGAAAGCTAAATTTGAAAATGGCTTGCTCCAAATTGAAATTCCACTGAAGGCGCCCATCAAGGGAAAAAGAATTCAAATCGAATAAATCGGTTCTTTTCTCTCTGTTTCGTGGGCTATTCCTTTTTCGGTTCCCCTTTAGCCATTAGCTCATCGTAGTATTTTCTGCATTGGCCCATGGAGATTCCGTGCCTTTGACAGAACACTGCTAGCACTTTCTCTTTGGGCTCTTTGCTTTCTTGGAGCATTTCTTTTAGTTCTTTAATGTAGTGTTTTTCTCCCTTTGGCGTTTTCTCAGGCATAAATCATTCTTCCTGCTTCAATCATTCATAGTCGCTTTTTCAAGAATATAATGATTTCCAAAATGTTGCAACATGTTAAAAACAAAAAAAGTGCACTGAGAAGAGCCTATCCTCATGGGCTGCTCTTCAGTGTGCACGTTTGCTATGCGGCTTGAATGTCAGCTGTTGTCCTCTTTTTGCTTGAGAGGCGGTACTCGACGAAGGCAAACCCGAAAGCGCCCACGCTTAGAGTTACCCACATTAACGCTGAGGTTATATCAAACATCTCTCTTGTACATCCTAACATTTTTCCATGGATTGGTGTACTTATTTTTAAAGATTTTGCTTCCATTCATGACAAACAACGTTAAAACACGAGATTTCTTGAAAACTTGTTTCCAATGGAGAGTTCGTATTGCCGTTCGAGCGATCCGGTTATCGCCGGTTCGGCAATTGTCTAAGAACTGGAAGTTCTTCACGATATGGCTTTCAGTGACCTGTTGAACGTTGCACTGCCCAGTTTTTTTAAATGAGTTGCTCTCGGCAGTAAATCTTTGGGTTGTGGCTTGATGGTTGTCTGTATCTTTTGTATCGAACTTGGTGCTCACTGGAAGAGCTGGCGAGTGAGCGAAACGTCTATATTTGTAGATGGAAATTCCTTCTCGAACGGAGCATAGGTGGGCCCGTAGCTCAGTCAGGCCAGAGCGGCGGACTCTTAATCCGTAGGCCGCGGGTTCAATTCCCGTCGGGCCCGCCACATCATCAAATAGGTTTTTGCCAATGTCGTCGGAAGATATTCTGAGAGTCCACGCTTTTGTTATGCCGTTGGCTTTATGTTTTCTTTGTTGCATTATAGCGTAGGAATTTGGCTATACCTTAAAGTTCTAGGATTTATTAGCCAACCGTAATAGACCCACATTTAGTGGCAGACGTGATTGCGTGGACAAACCCGCTATTAGAGTTCGGTATTCAGGGTTCGTTGTTTTTGCAGCGCAGATACTCGGCCTGGTCACAGGCTTAGCTTTTACTCTTTTGCTGACCCGTAACATGTCGCCGGCGGAGTTTGGCACTTGGTCTTTTATTTCCAGTTTGATGGCGCTTTTCGTGCTGCCGAGTACTTTGTTTCCGTTTTGGGCAACCCGCTTTATTGCCCGGGGCAAGGAAGGGGCTACAAAGACTGCGCTGTCTGCAAATATTGTCGTTGGGGTTGCGTCAATTGTGGTTTACCTTGTGGTTGTAGCGCCTTTAATCACTGCGTTTGGGATAAGCAGCGCTTACCTCTTCGTTTATCTTCTTGCCTCACTGCAAATCCTAAACTTGTTCTTGGTTAACGTTACCGAAGGCTGTTTGCAGGCGGTGAAGCCCCAAGCAAAGGGCTATGGTTTTCTTATCGAGGAAGTCGTCAAGGTGGTTGTAGCATTCGTGTTAATCTTGGGTTTGAGGCAGATTTTCGTAGGTGCAATGCTTGCGATGATTTCGGGCGCGGCAGCGCAAGTTGCATTCTACAGTTGGACTCTTAGAGATGAACTTAGGCAGCCAATTCGGTGGAGCTACTTGCGGGAATGGCTTAAGGGTTCAACGGCGTATACGTACAATATCATTGGAATGCAGTTGAACAATTTTCTTTCGTACTTGCTCTTGTACTATGCTGGGCAGGCCGCTTTGGGATATTATCAGGCAGCTCTCACGTTTTCGGTGGTCATAGGTTACGCTTCTTCTTTGGCGTTTGCGTTGTACCCGAAGATGTTGGCTCAGGAATGCCCCGAGGATGTTGCGGCTTCTTTTACGACGGTGATTATGCTTGTTTTGCCTATGGCGGCGGTTGCTTTGACGATGTCGCGGTCACTTCTCATTATCCTGAAAGACTCCTACGCCTCCGCTGCCCCTGTTTTGATGTTGTTGACTGTTGAGATGTTGGTCGTGGTGGTTTCTCAGTTTTACACTCAATGTCTGTTGGGCGTGGAGGCCTTTGATATGGAGGGCAAGATTCCGCTCAGACAGCTGTTGCATAGTAAAATCTTCAAGGTTTTTTCTCTTCCTTACCTTCAAGCGGCCATTAGCTTGCCCTTGTTCTATTTCATCTTGACGCGTGTGGGGTCCTCTGACCCGGTTATGGCGGCAGAGTACTTGGTTGTTATCCTCATCGTGGCGCAATCTGTGTCTTTCGCCGTGTTGTATGGGTTCATGCATAAGTCATTGACGGTAAATGTTGCTTGGTTAAGTATAGCTAAGTGTGTTTTCGGGGCCCTCGTTACCGCCGGGGTTCTGCTCGTTCTTCCGCAAACAACCACTCTGACTACGACCTTTGGCAAAATGCTCGTGGGAGTAGTGGTCTACGCTGTGCTCTTGTACGTGATTGATGCTGATGCCAAGAAGTTGGTTAAGCAGATTTTGGAGGAAATTAGTGGAACCGTCAGGCCGAATGGCGGTGCGGCAAACTTATAGGGACGCCTATCTTTTCACTTAGAAGGTCGGTCTAATTGGCAGTTGCACCTCTTTCGAGCACCATTGTGTCCCTTGGTTTAATTCCCGTTGCGTTCCTGTTTGTGCACGCGTTTTATAGCGGATGGAAAAGCAAGAAGTTCCATGCTGTTTCAGGTGTAGCCGCCATTGTTTGGGATTTGTCCTTGTCCATAGGTTACATGTCGTATCGGTCTTTCGGCGGAGAAGTTCAAGGCGCCTCTTTGCAGTTGAACCCGACTTTTACGGCTTATTTTGCTGTTCACGGGGCAGTCGCCGTCCTCGTCATGGCATTAGAAATCGCAGTTCTTAGCATAGGCGTTCGACAATTGCAGTTGAAGAAGAAATTAACTTTGCATAGCAAACTCACAAAGGTGCTTTTCAGCATCTGGTGGATAGCTTTCTTCTCGGGAGAACTATTCTACCTGGTCATGTACGTACTGTAAACAGACGCAAGCCCGATGCGACGTTGCTTTCTTGGATAATTTTTCCTTGAACCTCGTGTGGGTTTAGATTTTTTTGTGCGTACAATGGTTTTTGCGTTTGTACTACAATGCGGAAAAACTTGGTTTTGGGGGTTGAGGCTCTTTGGTTTTGGCAAAAGCAGTTTGTTGGCGATTGTACAAATCATTGTACGCATTGTACGCGATTGTACGGAGAAGATTGCTGTGGAACGCGTTTCGGCGGGGTTGGTTAACTATTTGTTTGCTGGGACAAGATTTTTGATTCCGATCAATGGTTTTTGCCATTGTGCGATCAATGTGGAAAACCGTGTTTTGGGGTTTGAGGCGGTTTGCTTTGGGTTAAAGCAGCTTTTTAGCAATTGTTCGGCCATTGATCGCGATTGATCGCGATTGATCGCCATTGATCAGAAAGTTCAAGACTAATCTTTCGGAGGGTTGCAGAGAAATGGGCGGAGGAAAAAGGTGAGGTCGGGAACTAAATTTTATAGTTACAACTTTCGCAAATGCTTAGTTGTAACTATTGGTTTTTGGTGCATGGTTTCAACATGCTTCTGGCTTGTAATAGTTACACCTTTGCGTGGGATAGTCGGGAAGTTTTCGGGACCGATGATATCATGAATGGGGATTAGACTTGGACGAGACCGGAACTGGGCCGCTGAATGGGTTCTCTGGGATAAGATTTTTTTGTGCGCACGATGGTTTTTGGCATTGTGCAGTTGGTAAGCAGGGCGGTGCCGGGGCAACACGTTCGATGGATCATTGTGGTGCCGCAGCAACATACTTCGTTTGAACTTTTTGAACAAACTGGTGCCGCAGTGCATCTAGCATTGTGCAAGCCATCGATGCCATTGTGCGTTCGCGGTCGCCTGTGTTTTGGGCAGTTTTTGCAGGGGAAGCCTTGCGTGAATTGCAGGGGTGAGGGGCTGTTCGAGCCTTACCTAACCTATTGACATGTTGTAGTGGTGCGACTACAACAACAAAGTCTTTTATTGCCATCCGAGCCATTTAGCGGTTGGTGCTTTTGTACGCAGCTTTTGGATTTGAACTGCCCTAAATGTGGCTATCATACCAAGTTGCTTTTGGGCACTCAGAGTCCTGATCAAACCTTCTCCGATTTGAATGAAGATTTTGCTTATTACCGGCTTTACTTGTGTCTTGCCGACAAGACCTTGTATTCGATGAATGTTCATGACCGCGAGTGGAACGGCGACTGCCCCAATCACAAGGGGGTTAAGCTTCAACCCCTCGATAGCCCACCCACGGTGTGTCCTCGATGTGGTGGATCCTTGGAGGTTTCTGAAAAGGAGATCATAAAGCATGAAGAGGAAGCTGCGGCAACATGACAGGTACGCTTGCGGAAAAAATCATCCAGGCGCACCTTGTCGATGGCAAGATGCAGCCTGGCGAAGAAATCGGCATCAAGGTTGACCGGGCCCTCATGCAGGACGCTACGGGAACGATGGCTTGTCTCCAGTTTGAAGCCCTCGAGATTCCTGAGCCGAAGGTTGAGTTCGCTATCGCTTACGTTGACCATAACATCTTGCAGACGGGGTTTGAAAACCCTGACGATCACCGGTTCCTGCAGACGTTCTGCTCCAAGTACGGCATCTACTTTTCCAAGCCCGGTAACGGCATATGCCACCAGGTCAATCTTGAGCGCTTCGCGATTCCGGGGCAGGTTCTTTTGGGCTCGGATAGCCACACTCCGACCAGCGGCGGCGCGGGAATGCTTGCTATAGGTGTGGGTGGTTTGGATGTTGCGGTGGCTATGGGAGGCGGCGCCTTCTACTTTGAGATGCCGCAAATCATGGGTGTCCACTTGACGGGGCATTTGCAGCCGTGGGTTACGGCGAAAGATGTTATCCTTGAAATGCTTAGACGATTGACGGTGCGGGGTGCCGTGAGAAAAATCGTTGAGTATTATGGTCCTGGCGTGGCTACGCTTTCGGCTCCGGAGCGTAGTACCATAACGAACATGGGTGCTGAGCTTGGAGCTACGACGAGCATTTTCCCCTCGGACGAGGTTACGCGTGATTACTTCGCGCGGCAGGAGCGGCTGGGCGACTGGAAGCCCGTGCAGGCTGACAAAGATGCCAAGTACGATGAGAACATGGAAGTTGACTTAGGCAGCTTGGAGCCTCTTGTGGCGGCGCCTGGTTCACCTGACAACATAAAGACCGTCCGCGAAGTCGAGGGCACACCTATCCAGCAGTCGTGCATCGGCTCTTGCGTGAACAGCAACTACCGCGACCTTCTCATAACCGCACACATTCTTCGCAACAAGAAGGTTCATCCGAACGTGAGCCTCCACGTCAACCCTGGCAGTAGGCAAGTCCTTGAAACGGTGACGAAGGAAGGTGCCATCTACGATATTGTCCAAGCAGGTGCAAGGCTCATCGAGAACGCGTGCAACGGGTGCATTGGCATGGGCTCTGCGCCGGCTTCAAACAGCAATTCTATTCGCAGCTTTAACCGTAACTGGCCGGGCAGAAGCGGAACCAAAGACGACTTCATCTACCTAGCCAGCCCCGAGACATGCGCAGCCGCGGCGCTTTTCGGCGAAATCACAGATCCCCGAAAACTGGGGGAGTATCCAAAGATTGCTTGGCCCGAGAGATTCGTCATAGACGACTCCTCCATTCTGGTGCCTTCCAATCAACCCGAAAAGGCCGAGGTTATCCGCGGGCCCAACATAAAGCCGCTGCCCCGACGTGGCGCCTTGGAGCCGACATTGCAGGGCGAGGTCCTCATCAAAGTGGGCGATAACATCAGCACCGACGCAATTATGCCCGCCGGTGCCAAGATTCTGCCACTGCGCAGTAACATCCCCGCAATCAGCGAGTACGTCTTCGCCTGGACCGACCCCGACTTCGTGAAGCGCGCCAAGGAGAAAAAAGGCGGCTTCATGGTGGCAGGCGGAAACTACGGCCAGGGCAGCAGCAGGGAACACGCCGCGCTCGCCCCCATGTACCTCGGAGTGAAAGCCGTGCTGGCAAAATCGTTCAGTCGCATACACAAATCCAACCTCATAAACTTCGGCATCGTGCCCATGGAATTCGCCAACCCCGACGACTACAATAAAATTAATTTGGGCAGCAAAATCTCAGTCGACGCCGCCGCAGCCTTGAAGGGCAACGCTCAAATCTTGCAGGCAGATGTGGACGGAATCTCTATGAAGTTCAAGTTGACGTTGACTAGGCGGCTTTGTGACATATTGCTCGCGGGCGGTCTGCTAAACTACACGAAGGCAGGTCAGGCACGTGGTCCCGGCGATATGGTTGGTGCCACTTAAGGAAGTGTAGCTGTGATGACTGCATCAGCGACGAAGGACACGGGTTTGCGCGGCGTACTAGTAGCGGACACAGGCATATCTTTCATAGACGCTGTCAAGGGCGAGTTAATCTACCGAGGGTACGATATCCACGACCTCGCCTCATACTCGACCAACGAAGAAGTGGCTTACCTGTTACTGAACGAAAACATGCCGACGGCCGTGCAGCTGGAGAATTTCTCGCAGACATTAGCATCAGAAGCGCTCATCCCGGGCGAGTTGATAGACCTGTTGAGGCAAGCTCCTCGAAACGCAAAACCCATGGATGTACTTCAAGCCGCAGTTGCCTTGTTGGCTGGGTTTGACGCTGACCTTGCAGACGACGGCAAAGCCGCTAACCTGAAGCGAGCCATTAAGCTCATCGCGAAGTTGCCCACCATCGTTGTCTATTGGCATCGAATCAGAAGTGACCTTTCTCTTGTCCCGCCTAATCCGAACCTTTCCCGAGCCGCCAATTTCCTTTACATGCTTACGGGGGAGCCGCCCGACGAGTTGACGGCAAAAGACTTTGACACCTGCATGGTTCTCCTTTCTGAGCATTCCTTCAATGCTTCGACGTTCACCGCCCGGGTGGTCACCTCGACTCGGGCCCACATGTACGCTGCCGTCAGCGCTGCGGTCGGGGCGCTCTCTGGAGAGCTGCATGGGGGAGCTAGCACGCAGGTAATGCAGAACCTGATTGATATCGGCGGCCCGTCCAACGTCGAGGCCTGGGTCAAAGCGGAGTTTAACCGCCACCAACGCGTAATGGGCATGGGACACGCCGTCTACAAGACCTTAGACCCTCGAGCTGAGTTGCTTAGGCACCTGGCGGAAGGCCTGGCGCGAAGGACAGGTGAGTCGAAGTGGTACGAGATTACCCGCCTTATCGAGGAGGTTACGCAGCAGGAGTTTAAGAAGCGCAAGGGCGGCGACATATACCCAAACGTAGACCTCTACGGCGCCTCAGTCTACCACATGATAGGCATCCCCGCGGACCTGTTCACGACGGTCTTTGCTGTGGCGCGTGTCTCGGGATGGACCGCCCATATCATCGAGGAGAAGTTTCCGCCGCCGCCCATCAAACCTGAACTTTATAGACCACAAGCAGAATACAAGGGAAACTATTGTGGAGCCATAGGCTGCAAGTACCTGCCGATGGGAAAACGCGTTTTCTCAACACCGCCGCTAGAACAGGAATAACTTTAAGAATTCTGACCTCAAATATGACTCGAAGAGAAGGTTGTTGCTTGGAAACTAGAGCCGAAGTTGATTCGCTGGGCAAAAGGCAAGTGCCAAAGAACGTTTACTGGGGAATTCAGACTCTGCGAGCCGTCGAGAACTTTCCCGTCAGCGGCCAAATGGTACCCGTCGTTTTTGTTTATGCTTATGTGCAAGTGAAGAAGGCCGCGGCCATAGCAAACATGCAGGTTGGCTGGCTAGACAAAAACATTGGAGGCGCCATAGTCCAAGCTTGCGACGAGGTTCTCGCGGGCAAGCTGCTTGACCAGTTTGTCGTGGACGTTTTCCAGGCGGGCGCGGGCACGTCCTTTAACATGAACGTGAACGAGGTTCTAGCTAACCGAGCTTTGGAGCTCTTGGGCAAAGAGCGGGGCGACTACAAGAGTGTCAGTCCAAATGACCACGTGAACATGGCGCAGTCAACCAACGATACCTTTCCCACGGCGCTGCACATTGCTGCGCTTTTGGCCTTGGAGCCACTGCTGGTGGCGCTGTCAGACCTTTCCGAAGCTTTTGGAAAACTGGGCTACAAATATTCTGGCGTGGTGAAGTCGGGAAGGACTCACCTGCAAGATGCATTGCCTGTCACAATTGGCCAGGAGTTCGGAGCATACGCCGCAGCAATCGATAGATCCCGCTTACAGTTGAAGGAGCGAAGCAGAAGCCTCGAAGAACTCGCGCTTGGCGGCACCGCAGTTGGCACAGGGGTGAACGCGCATGCCGACTACGCCTCAATTGCTATTGCGGAACTTAGCAAAATGACTGGCTTCGCCCTCAAACCAGCCTCGAACAGCTTCGAAGCCCTCCAAAGCCGCAGCGCGGTGGCATCAGTTTCAGGCGCTGTCAAAGAGTTGGCTCTCGAACTTATTCGAATAGCGAACGATTTGCGGCTTCTCTCCTCCGGTCCCACGACGGGGCTAGCGGAAATCATCTTGCCCGCCGTGCAGCCTGGTTCTTCAATAATGCCCGGCAAGGTAAACCCCGTGATGGCTGAGTGCCTCGACATGGTGGCGTTTCAAGTGGTTGGCAACGACCTCGCCTTATCGCTTGCCGTGCAGGCCGGGCAGATGGAGTTGAACGTGATGATGCCCGCTATGATGTATAACCTATTGCAATCCATCCAGTTGTTGGGCAATTATCTTCCTGCCTTCACAACCAAATGCGTGGAAGGCATAACCGTTGACGCAGCTAAATGTGCCGGTTATTTGGACAAGAATCCCTCCCTGGCAGTTTTCGTGTCGCCGGCCATTGGCTATTTGGAAGCGGCGAAAATCGCGAAGCAGTCACTGGAAGAGAAACGCAGCATCAAAGAAGTTGCCCTCGAAAAAGGCGTTCTCAAGCCTGAGCAGGCTAAGGAAATTTTTGAAAAAGACTTTCTGCTCGGCAAGAAAGGGAGAAAGTAGCTCTCCCCTATGTTTTTTGGCGTAGCTCATTTAGGATTCTGCGTTTGACTTCCAATACGTGCTTGGTAACTTGGATTTCTTTGGGGCAGACCTGCGTGCATTTGAAGTAGCTTTTGCAGCTCCAAGCACCATGTGGCTTATCCATGATCGTGAGGCGTTCCATAGAGTCTTTGATGCGGCTGTCGAAGATGTATCGGTGGGCGCGGACGATGGCGGCGGGTCCCACGTAGGCAGGGTCTTCCTTTTGGCTAATAGGGCAAGCGCTAACGCAGCAGGCACACATTATGCATTTGATATCGTCGTCGAACAAGGCACGTTCCTCGATGGACTGCAGGTTCTCTCTATTTGAGACTGGCTGGAGAAGCGCAATTTTGCCAGGCGGGTGAACAGCCTTTTCCTGCTCAAAAAACGGCTCCATGTCGACCACGAGGTCTTTGACTACTGTAAAGACGCTGAGAGGTTCCACCAGGACTTCTTTGCTTTCCTCATAATCCCTAACAAGTTTCTGGCAAGCTAACTCTGAAACGCCGTTGATTGTCATGCCGTCCGAGCCGCAGATACCGTGCGCACAGCTCATGCGGTAAGCGAGGCTGCCGTCCTGCTCCCAACGGATCTTGTTAAGCAGGTCCAGAATCCTGTCGGTGGGCTTCGCCTCCACATAGAATGAGTCGTAACGTGGGGCTTTATCGCGTTCCGGGTCGAAACGGAAAACCTTCAACTTGACCAACATGCTAGTACGTCCTTGCTTTTGGTTCAAACCTCGTGACTACAACAGACTTGTACTGTACTTCTAAGCCGTTGCTTGTTTGGAAAACGAGGGTGTGCTTGAGCCATCTGGTGTCGTCTCGGTTCGGGTAGTCGCTGCGGTAGTGTGCGCCTCGGCTTTCTTTGCGTTGTAGCGCTGAAAAAACAATGGTTTCAGCAGCTTTGAGCATGTTGCCCAGCTCGAACGCATCCTCCAACTCGTAGTTGAAGGCTAACCCTTTGTACGATATGCCCAAGCTGCGGTTATTGGTTTTGAGGTCGCGGATTTTTCCCAGCGCCTTTGTCAAGTCCGCTTCGTCGCGAAAGACGTTGCACATTTGACTCATGGTTCGCTGCATGTCCTCCCGAATGAATGCGGTGGTTTCTTTTCCGCTGCTTTCGAGGAAGCTCTTGATTTCGCTGGCGAACAAATCTTCCGGATTTTCTGGGAGCGGCGGCAGCTGGTTTTCAGCCACGTACTTGGCGATGTCTGCGCCTGCTCGGCGTCCAAAAACGACCAAGTCAACGAGTGAGTTTGTTCCGAGCCTGTTTGCGCCGTGTACGCTTACGCAGGCGCATTCGCCAGCAGCGTATAACCCTGCGAAAACCTTGGCTTGGCCGTCGGCTAGTACGCGTCCTTGTGCGTCAGTGGGGATGCCGCCCATCATGTAGTGGCATGTCGGCGCGACTGGAATTGGGGTTTTGTCCGCTTCGATGCCTAGGTATGTTTTGACGAACCCCGTGACCTCAGAAAGCTTCTGCTCTAGTTGCTCCTTGCCCAGGTGAGTCAGGTCTAGCAGCACGTAGTCTTTGCCGTTTACGCCGCGTCCCTCGCGAATCTCGGTCAAAATTGCCCTTGAAATGATGTCTCGCGGCGCCAAGTCTTTCAAAGTGGGGGCGTAGCGTTCCATGAATCGTTCGCCTTTGCCGTTTCGGAGGATTCCGCCTTCCGCCCTAGCAGCCTCGCTTACCAAGATGCCCAAGCCGTAGATGCCTGTGGGGTGAAACTGCACAAACTCCATGTCTTCAAGCGGCACGCCCGCGTCGAGGGCAAGCTGACCGCAGTCACCCGTGGCGGCGAACGCTGTTGAGGCTGTTTTGAAGATTTTGCCGCATCCGCCCGTGGCTAGGAGCACGGCTTTGGCTTGGAACACTATGGGTTCGCCCGTTGCGAGGACGTAGCCGCCTACTCCGCAGCATTTGCCGTTGGTGACGAGGAGTTGGCGGGCGAAGACTTCGTTGAAGATTTTGACGCCGCGAACCATGCAGTGGTCGTAGAGCGCGTCCATGATTACCCGCCCCGTTCGGTCGGAGGCGTAGCAGCTGCGCTTTACGGGGGCTTCGCCGAAGTTTCGGGTGTGGCCGCCGAAGCGTCGCTGGTCAATCTTGCCTTGGCCGTTGCGGCTAAAAGGCACGCCTAAGTGTTCAAGTTCGATTACGCATTCGGGGGCTTCGCGGGCGAGGATCTCCGCCATGTCCTGGTCGGCGAGGTAGTCGCTGCCTTTGACGGTGTCGAACATGTGCCATTCCCAGTGGTCTTCCTCCTCGTTGCCCAATGCTGCCGCCATGCCGCCCTGTGCTGCGCCGCTGTGCGAGCGCGAAGCGTAGATTTTGCTGACGACGGCGACTCTGCATGTTTCTGATGCTTTGAGCGCAGCGGTTAAGCCTGCGATGCCAGCCCCCACGATGACTGCGTCGTACTGATGAATCATTTGTTTCACTCCTCGATTAGGATGTCTTTGGTGACTTCTTTTAGCGAGTCGCAGCAGGTCATGATCATGGCCATGTGCAAGTTTTTCTTCACGTAGTTTAGGTAAAGGGCTACGGCTTCTGGTCCGCCTGCCAAGCTCATCCAAGCTAGTGGTCTCCCAATCAATGCTACGTCTGCTCCTAGCGCAAGCAGTTTGAGTACGCCAAAGCCCGTGCGGACAGCGCCGTCTGCCATGATGGTGATTTTCCCTTTAAATTCTGCGGCGATGCCGAGCAGGACTTCGGATACGCCTTGACCGCAGTCCATGACTCTACCGCCGTGGTTTGAAACGTCCAGAGCTTTAGCTCCTGAGTCCACGACTTTGCTGGCGTCTTGTAGGTTCATTATGCCCTTGTAGATGACGGGTTTGCTGGTGCAGTCGACGAGTTCGCGCAGTTCCCGTTCGCTTTTGCGATAAAGCGGTTTGCCTCGCAGCTCCCAGTTCGAAGAGCCGTAGCCGTCCAAGTCAACGCCGATGGCTAGCACGTTGGCGTCTTCGCAGCGTTTGAACAGCGCCAGCAGTCGCTCCTGAGCCTGCGGCTTAAACATTGGGATGCCCCAGCCTCCGTTTCTGCCGATTATATCCACACCTGGGTGGTCGGGGGCGTCGACGGTGTGGCCGCTTAAGCCTATGGTGCCTGCTTGTTTAGCGCCTTCTATCAGGCCGCGCTGGAATTCTTCTTCGCTAAGCGCGTTATTCATGCTTATGAGGGTGCCCGACATGCTCGTGCTGAGAACGGGCATGGTGATTTTGTTTCCCAGAAAAGTCGTCTCAAGCTCGGGTTCATGGTTCTGCTTGATGACGCGCATCTTAAGCTTGATTCGCGAGAGCGCTTTGAAGTTGGCTTCCCAGGTTTTGCCTTGTCCTGCACCGCCGAAGCCTATGGGTTTGCCGTACTTTTGCCCTTGACAGAGGCGGTCGGGGGCGCCGTCGCAGACTTTGTTGACTGCGCAGACTCTGGCGAGTTGGCGCCGGGCTATGTCGCGGTAGTAAGCAATGCCCTTCGCCGCGGGCTCAACCGTCGGCGGGTAGGTTCGCTCGTACTTTGTCCGCTTCTCATCGAACTCCAAGTCGGTTATTGGCTTGAGGTTGTCTTTCCAGTGCCCACAGACCGGACAGCGCCAACTTGGCTGAATTTGCTCCTTGCTGGTTTTCGGGAGCAAGTTGGCATTAGCGTCGCCTTTCTCTTCGTCGAAAACGAACGCCTCGCAAAATGAGCAGATATACTTCAAGCAGAATCACCGAAAAGCGGGTTGTAATTGGCTTCTCAATTATTCTTGGGGCTTGCTGCTAAAAAGCTTTTCATAACGTCTAACACGTGGGTTGACCCGTGGGTGCATTAGCACTTTCTGCGAAATGTTCGTTGAGATAATGGCTCAGATTTTGCAGGGGGCGTCGAAGGTAGCGGTTTTAGATTCAAGTTGTCGCCTTCGGGGTGACGGCAAGACTTATTTAAGTAAGAGTAATTTTGTTGATTCGCAAAATCTTTGTGCAGGCAGGGGTCGCCGAGCATGGTCAAAGGCGTAGGCTTCAGGAGCCTATCCTGCAGAGGTTCGTGGGTTCAAATCCCACCCCCTGCACTTTTTGCCTATTTTCTGCTTGTTTCTTGCTGTTTTCTTGCTTTTTCGCAAAGAAATGGTAAGGTATATTCACTTTGGTTGTGGTTCAAACCTTCATGTCCGTAATGCGATTCGAACTCTTCAGAGTTCAAATACCAGCGGCCCCACGACGTCGTGTTTGTCCTTTGATTGTATTGGATTCGCTTAAAACATTAAACGAATCCCAGCGAACTCGCCAATGCTCATTTCTTGCTCATTTTTTGCAAGAAGAAAAATAAGAATCTGCAGCTTGATGGGTTTGCTAAGGCGTTCTCTCGCCATTTATCTCTTTGTTAGGCCAACAATTTGTTTGCCAACACGGTAGCCGCAGGCAACTACGCCGGTGTATCCTTCGCCGGGAAAAGTCCAAGCTGAACTCAGGTATAGATTTTTGACTGGAATCTTCACAGTTCTACCTGAAATGGAGAGAATCTTGTCTATCGGTAAGAATTGCTTGACTGTGTTTGCCCAGCCGTAACACGCTCCGTTATCATTGCCTGTGTATCGTTTCAGTGTTAAAGGCGTCGCAATCTCGATGACCTCCACATGCTTTGATAAGTCCGGGATTATTTTTTCTGCTCGTTCGATCAATGCACTTGCCAATCGGTCCTTCTCTTTGTTATATTCTTCTTTTTTGCCAGCGTCATAGGCTTCTTGGTACTTTGTCCAGTAGTTGTAGGGGTGAAGCTGGGTTAGCATAGCCACAAACTTATTGCCTTTTGCAAGTGAAGCGTCAATATTCGAAAACAAAGTCATGGTGTAACAGGCTTTTTCAAACTCATAGTTAAGTGTCCACTGGTAATCTTGCTCTAAGTCATATGTCTGGGAAACAATAATTTCGAAGTCATCAATATTTTTCAATGTTGACCTAAAAGTTTCATCCAGCCCGAGGTAAACGATAAATGCCGAAGTTGAAGGCTCCATTTTATCAAGCTTAGCAGGGATTTTGTTATCTCCCAAGAGATTATGAAGAGTGTGCATGGCACTATCGTTTGACACGATGTTTTTCGCAAAAAACCTGTCCCCACTCCGCGTTTGCACACCGACTGCTTTACCTTTGTCTACGATAATTGAAATAACCTCCGAATTAAGCTTAACCAATCCATTATTGCCTTCAATGATGCCCACAAAAGCCTCAGAAACTGTTTGGGATCCACCTTTCGGGTAATAGGAGCCATCTGACCAGTAGCCAGTATTCGCCATCAACGGGTAAATATCAACTTTGCTTGGGGGCAACCCAAAATAGCCATAGTTGCCAAAAAGCATACCTTTCAACTTCTCGTTTTTAAGGTGCTTCTCAAGAACTTGCTTGAGCGTTTTTGTCATTGCCCCAAATAGGGAGCGGTAATGAAACGGAATCCCTGGTAATTGCTGCCACATTGGTGCAGTCTTGGGAAGAAATTTTGAAAGGTCGTTGTATATGTTGGTCATTTCTTTGAAGAGGCTGCGGATGCCCTCTTTCTCATCTGGAAAGTTAGTCTCCAGAGTGTTGATGACTTCTTGGAGGTTTCCGCTTGACAGTCGAATATCATGCTCTGGAAAAATCATTCTAAAAGAATACTTTAGTTTGATAAACTCTATGCTGTCACCGACACCGCATAAATCAAAAAAGCTATGCCAGAACTGCCCCTTGCCTACACCATCCAGCATATGCAAAGTCGAACCAAAAACGTAAGCCCCTCTTCTAAAACTAGTCGCATAGCCGCCTGGAACGCTATGTTTCTCTAGAACCAGAACTTTTTGCCCATTCTTGGCAAGATATGCCCCGCAAGACAAGCCACCGAGTCCTGACCCAATGATTATTTCATCATAAGTTGAAGATTCCAAACTCCTTCACCACAGATTTACATAAGATTGAGAAGGTGATAAGATGTTCTAAACAGAAAATATGAAATATTATAATCAACTATTAATTGTAGTAAATAAGAAGACGAAGTGAGGCGATGGTTCAACATTGGAAGGTGTTCTGACAAGTGCGAGGTTTCTGTGAGCTCTTATTTGAGCTTTCAAACGAAGATCGTCTCAGCATACTTCGCGAGCTTAGGAAAAATCCCATGAAACTCTCTCACTTGTCTGAGAGATTTGGCTTCACCGTGCCAGAAACCGCACGAAACATTTCAAGACTCAGCGAAGCGAGCCTGATCATCAGAGATGCAGATGGTTCTTATCGCTTGACTCCCTTCGGGGAGGAAGCCCTGCAGCTTCTTCCGGGTTTCGAGTTTCTTTTCAAGAACAAAAGCTACTTCACAACTCACACTCTTTCCGCATTGCCTCGTGAGTTTGTGGTAAGTTTGGGGGCTCTTGAGAAATACAAAGCAATTAGCGAGTTGACAACAATACTGCACAACGTTGAAAAAGCAATGAGCGAAGCCGAAGAGTACTTCTGGTTCATGTCTGATCAGCTTCTCGCGAGCGGATTGCCGATAGCCGTAGAAGCGGTCAAACGTGGAGTAGCTTTCAAAAAACTATTGCCCCGAAACGTGAATATTCCCGATGATGTTCTTGCATTGGCCAACAACCGTGTTTTCGAAATCGCTGCACAGGAAAAGAAGTTCGAAAGCAGATACTTGGACAGAGTTGATGTCGCCATTTTTCTTTCTGAAAAGGAAGTTGCGGCAATCTGTTTTCCAGAAACTCAAGGAAGATTAGACTACTTGGGATTTACGACCAAAGATGAACTAGCTCACAAGTGGTCAAAATCTCTGTTCTCATACTACTGGGATAAAGCAAAAAGATAGACTTGTGATTCTCTATCGCCGATAAATACCAGGACTGTTAGTCCCTTAGGGTTTGGCTTATCAAATGAGCAGCATTTTCGGCACCATTAATTGGTATAGAAGGATAATTGACTTTCCTGCTAATGTTAAGCAGTGCCTCTTTTGCCAGGGATTGAGGCGTAGTTTTTTCAAAGTCCATTTTGACGCCTGCTCTGTGTCGTTCGCACCTTGGTGTAACTGCCATTTCCTGTTCGAAATGTTGTTTGAGCGGGAAATACAAGAACGGTTTTTGGAGTACCGTTAGCTCTAAGGTTATGGTTCCGCCTCCAACTACAATGCCCAAGTCGGCTGCTGCCAAATGCTTAAACAGCTCTGGAACATACCCCTTAGCTTCTATGCCTTCCACGGTTTGAATTGAGTCTGGCGAGAGATGCGGTCCACAAACTAAAATCATCCGCAAATCAGGGAGTTCATTTTTCATTAGTGGATACGCCTTTACGCATAGGTCAAGAAGGTTTTTGCCCGCGGAGGTTCCACCGATGGAGCAGATAATCAATGGGTCTTCGTTATAGCCGAGCAGTCTTCGAACTTTGTCTTTGTCTTTGTATTCGGTTGGATCAAACGTGAGTATATAGCCTACAAAGTCTAAACTTTTGATGGCAAGCTCTCTTCGATTTGGAAGCATAAAGCCGAATTTTCGGTCTGGAATATCCTCAACTTCACCTATGAATAGGCTTTTGTCGGCGATCGATGTTCCAGCTTGCATACCTTTAGCCCATATTCTGTTAACCAGGTACGTGGCAATTGCGTCAACAGGGTTACGTGTAACGGAGTCTACACCGATAAAGTCATAAATCATTACCAAAGGAAACTTCTTAAAATCTGGGTTGTTAACTGCTTCTATTACTATTTCATATGTTTCATCCCCAACAACCAAATCAAAGCCTTCTTTTTCAACGACTTTAGAAACCAATTTAGCTTTGTCTGACCAATCTTTTCTTGAATTCATCGTCGCTTTTATCAAATTAGCATTAAAACCTTGAACTGAATCCTCCAATTTCGCGTTGCTAGATGCAACAAGTTTTGCTTCTGGAATAAGTTTCTCTCCTGCCTGCTCAAGAACCATACTTGCAGGGTCCTCAGCTAGCCACCATATATCGAAATCAGGTTCTTTCTTACGTAAAGCTTTTGCAATCTCAATATCTCTGCCAACATGTCCAAGCCCTAGGGAGCCACTTATGAAGAGTACCTTCTTTCTGCTCATCCTAACCCTCACCTTTGAGAATTGTTTAGAGGTCCTCGTTATTGTTGACAGTCTAATTTGCATTTATGATTTGTCCAATCTGATCCCTCTAATCCCTACAATTCACGCCCCTAAGAATTGAGAAAAATAGGGATTGTGCGGGAGATATCTCCACTTGTCCTAGGGTTCAAATCCCAGCGATCCACTATTCGTTTGTAGTTTAACAAAGGATTCGCTTAATGTTTTAAACGAATCCCAGCGGACTCGCCACAAGGGAAATAGAATCGACCTGTTTCTGAAACACCGTTGTCATGGATCGGAACTTGAACTCGTTTTTGGGTTTATATCTCGGCGCGTTCACCTTCAAAAAGATTTGGTGAACCTATTGGTGAACATGCATCGTAGCTAAAAGCTATTAGGTCATGCGCGTTAAATTTAGACGTGTGTTTAGATCTAACCCCCTGCACTTTTACATTGAATATTACGGGAATGCGAAGGGTGATGTTGTTTGAGTTTTCTAATTGGATTGTATGAGCGGCGGCAACTATCTTTTAGGAGAAATAAATCCCCTGCAACTGTAATTTAGATTGCATTGATTGAGATATTCTAGACTCGCATACCAGCGCTACTATTCCAAGAATACTTAAATCGTTGTACAAACATAATTTAGCCGATGATTTTATGCCCATCTACATTCTTCTGTCTACACTAACTTCGGAAGGCAGAAAAACCATCAAGGAAAGACCGGAGAGAATTAAAGAAGTCGACAAAGAAATTGAAGCTTTTGGCGCAAAAGTTCTTCAGCAGTACGCAGTATTAGGAAAATATGATTTCGTTAACATTGTTGAGGCTCCTAGCAACGAAGCGATTTTGCGTGTCTCAATTGAGCTGGGTTCCCGCGGAACGGTGCAAATAGTGAGCATGCCTGCTAAGCCCATCGATGATTTCTTGACAATGCTCAAGAAGTAACAGAAAAAAAGTACAACTCTACCTCTTTCTTGATTTGTCCAGCGTGGCTTATACAAAAAAAGAGGTTCAAATCCCAACGTCTGACACATGGAACACGAAACGTCCGAAATCCATATTCAACAAGTTTTTATACCCTGGATGCGCCAGAGGAAAATCAATCATAAATAGCAAACAAAGAGACCAGAAATTGCGCTTCTTATTATCAGCGTCAAAGTCAGCCAAAATAGTGGTAGCAATCCTGATAATTGTTGTCGCTTCCGCAACCGGAGCAATAGGCTACTACGCAGGAACACATCCGCCTTCTCCGAAAACTTCCCCAACGCCCGCAGCTTCACTCGTGCCTACAGTCTCGCATACACAAACCTTCACACCTCCCGTAGCAATTACGCCTACGCCACCGCCAACTACGTCGCTAACTCCGTCGTCAACTACAACAGCGTCGCCCAGTCCAGCGCCTACGCCTTCACCCGTGCCTACGCCTTCATCGACGCTTACGCCTTCACCAACGCCAAGGCCCACCCCGACCATTACCTCAACGCCAAGTCCCTCTGGGCAGACAACACAAGAAAAAGTGCGCGATTCTGCATTGGGTTTCATAAGGTCTAACCATCCTGAGACTGCGCAGTTCATGATAGATTTGGTTTGGACGGGGGGAAGAGTTACGCCTCCAAATCTCGTGGGCGCAGAGACATACATGTATTATAGCCAAGGCTGGAACGTTACGATAAGCTACCCCGTGGTTCCAAACGCAATCTACAAGGTTGTCGCAGACTACTCAGCCATCGGCATCAGTATTCCCTACAGAATTATTTGGAACGGCACCTGGCAAAACGAAGTCATCAACGAAACAAGCTACATCTTCGCTCAATAAAAAAATAGAAAAAAAGATTGCAGATGCCATCTCCACTTGGGCAGGGGGTCAATCCTCCGCTTGGCAAATCAACATCTGGGGTTGTATAAAACAGCACTGCTGGCATTTGCTGCACGGGTGTGTACTTTTTTGCCTAATTCCTTTTTCTTCGCCTAATCTTTCGTCAGTATTGGCTACATTGCTGATATGAGACGGACAGGCTCAAACCAGTAGACAACAAATGACTTAGCGCATCTCGGATTTCGGCATACAAATTCTTGTTTCAACACGTTGTTGTCCCGAGGTCTGCGAAGAGAATGCGCTATATGGGAACTGTTCGGTGTCGCAACTTCAAACGTCCAATGGCAATTAGGGCATTTTAGGGTAGCTTTCCCAACCATAGAACCAGCCTCAATTCTATATAATAGCGATTCCACGGTTTAACTATAATGGTAGCGCGGTAGATTCAAAGGATTTACGTAACCGGGGACTTTGGTTGAGACTTTCACAGTTCTTGTTTTCTTTCTAATCGGTCTATTCTTTCGCGCAGTTTTCTGTCACGTTCTCGCTCTTCAAGGAAATAAAAAGGAGCCAGCATCAATCCAATCAGACCATTTTTGATTTTTGAAAGACGATTCAACCTTAGCCCTTCTTGATTCTCGACCTAAGAAAGAGCAGAAACGCAATAAAAAGCAAGTTTCGTTTCCTACAATATATCAGAAATCCCAAAAAGAAATTTCAGATGACATCTCAATCTGACTTGCGTTCAAATCGAGCCTGCACCAAATTTGGACCCGGAGTTAAACAAAAACAAGCCAGTAGTATAAGGTAGGGTTTGCTGTGGCTCCGGAACCCAAATTAGGAGAGAGAAGAAATGAAACCCAACGAGTAGCCAGTAAATCCATCCAGAATCCAATCAGACCCGACGAAAGAGCCAAATCTAACTTCTAGTTCGGGAATTTTCTTTGAGGCTTGATTTCCAGAGGGCAAGGACATCTTCCTTTTTATTCTCCATCCTTTTCGCTTCCTTCAACTTGGCTTGTACGAACGATTCCAAAACTTTGTCAAGAGATATTGCAGAGAACTGGGCTGGAAGATTTGTTTGTATGATTTCTTTGTTTCGAAGGTTTTTTAGGCTTCGATATACTTGGCTCTTTTTCATTTTTAGAGAACTTGCTATGTCCTGTGCCTTTTTAGGTCCGTTCAATTCGAGGAACACGTAGACCTCAGCGTCGTAGAGTTTGAACCCAAGATTATTGAGAGTTTTGAGCATCCATTCCTGGGTCAAGCCATCGTCTCCTTTGATTGTCATTTATTGATGCAAAAAGAAAAAAGGAATTGAATGGTTTCTTGCATTGAGAGTCATCGGTTGACCACGGTTAAGGTTACGGTATTGCTGGTTGCTGTTGTGCCTTCGGCGTCGGTGACTTTGCAGGTGTAAGTGTAGGTTCCCGCTGAGGTTTTGGTTACTGGCAGAAGCATTGAGGTTTGACCCGTTAGGAGTGTCGTTCCTTCGTACCATTGGTAGATGTTTGGTCCCACGCTTCCTGCTGAATGCGCAAAGAAATACCACGTTTGCCCAGTCATCACCGTGACGCTGCAGAAGGCTGAATCGGATGGTGGCTGATAATGATTGATCATCCACTGGTAAACGGGTTCGCTAATGTCTCGAGCAGAGTAGGTCCCCATGAATACGTCCATGTGGCCATAACCGAGCAGCAAAGTTTTGGTGACGTCGGGGTTTGCTATGTCTGCAACGATTGACCCGAAACGACCAACTCCATAGAGTTCGCTGATGTAGCCTTTTAGCGGAACATTGATTGCGTTGTAGTATTCGTCGAAGTCGTAGGTTACGTATGGGCAGTTAGACCAATCGTTCAAGGCGTTTTGTTCAAGATTTAATCTATCAGGCCAATACCTGTCCATAGTAGCCAATGCTCGTATCACTGTCGTAGCGTCGTCGTAGCCGCCAAGGATGTTGGATGATGAACCGTTCAGAGAGAACGCAGCCCACTCAGTGATGTTAGCCCAAGGCTTGTTAGTCAAGGGGCTGATCGCTGGTGAAAGAGACTGATTTGTACCTGGAACGTTTGCGGGAGCACCGGGGTTTTGCATGGCAAATTGCATCAATCCTTGGAATGTCGGCGCTACAGGAGTCCTGCCGGGTAGATTCGGGGTTATAAGGGCCCAGTTGGCTGTTGCGTTTTCTTGGCTTAATGCTGCGGTTAGGTTATAGGAGTTTGTTGGAGTTGGGTTTTTGGTTGCGTTTGAACCGTCTAGCAGTATTATGCCTCTAAGGTCTTCTTGCCAGTATTTTGCCGCAAAGTTCATGGTTGCGCGTCCGCCGAAGCTTTGACCTGCCATGAAAAGCTTCGTAGCTCCTGACTCAGCCTTAGCTTTTGTTACTGCTTCTTTTATGTCGCTGATCCATTGGTCCCACCCCCAGTTCGCCATAAACCCGAGCTGATTGGTAGTGAGCGTTGCTGGAACGAAATGTGTTCTGTAGTCTATGGCGTACACATCGAATCCGAGGTTTGCCCAATAAAATGCTTGACTGATATTTTCTGTTATAGTGTAATTATCCGAAGGTGGGTTAGAAGTTAGCTTTTCACCACTACCATACGTTCCAGGATTTATGAAAATGACTCCTTTTGATATGATGCTTGGGTTGACTAGTCTGTGTAAGCCGATCATGTCGTAGGGTCCGTGAGGCGACATGGAAGCATTCTTTTGCCAAACATACTCTTTCAGGTTCGTGTAGCCTTTCACCGCTCTCGCATCATTAACTAAAGTCCAGCCGTCAGTTGCCGCTTGCGTCGTATTAATGGAGGGAAAAACCGCTATAACGATACCAAAAACAAGCAGAACAACCAACAAAATTGAACCAATTTGTCCTTTTGCATGATTTTCGTGGTTAAACATATTTTTCGCCTTTTCTGTTTGAAGCCTTCGTTATTGGGCCCTGCTTGGGCCTCAACTTGATGAATTATTGGTTTCGATTCATCGAAAGACTGTTAAGCTGACTGCGAATATTAGGTAAGGTGAGTGACAACAGTCAATCACCACTCGCTGGAGAGAGCGATTTGGGCAAAGAAGAATTAGTGAAAGTTCTAAGGGACTTTGGACTGACGGATACCGAGGCAGAAATCTACCTCTTTTTGGCGAATCAAGAAGCTTTGAAAGGCACAGAAATCGCCAAGTTCACAAAAAAAGATAAGGCACAAGTTTACCATATCTTGAAGAGCCTTCAAGCTAAGGGCTTGGTTGAGTCGACTCTTGAAGCCCCCGTTCGTTTTGCGCCAGTTCCATTTGAGAGAATTGTTGACTTAACCATAAAGTCAAAGAAGGATGAAGCCAAGAAGATTGAAAAAGCCAAAGAAGATTTGCTAAAGTATTGGGGCAGCATCAGCAAAAACAAGCTTGATTTTACGGCTGAAAAGTTCGTGGTAATTGAAGGCCGCCACAAAGTCTACTCAAAGATAGCCCAGATGATAAATGAAACCAAGAATCAGTTTTCAACGATCACGACAGTCAATGCATTGGTGAGGGCTGATCAGTTTGGTCTTTATGACGCCTTCTCCAAACATTCAACTAGTTCTAAAATTCAGTTTCGTTTCCTCACACAACTATCCAGCCAAAATCTCAACGGGATGAAAACAATTCTGAGCGAACTCTCTGGGACAGGATTCTACTTCAGGGGCACAAACCCCGATTTAGGTCGAAGCGTCTTTTCACGAATGGTGATAAGAGACAACGAAGAAACACTTTTCTTCATAACACCCCGAACTGCATCTTCAAACGAGGAACTGGATGACGTTTGCCTTTGGACAAACTGCAAATCTCTAGTCGATTCATTTACCTCTGTCTTCGAGGAACTGTGGCACAACTCAAAGGACATAGTGGAAAAAATAGCTGAAATCGAAACAGGCACACCAATTCCCAAATCAGCCCTCATCGAGGATAACCTGATAGCCAAAAAGAAGTCTAACCAAGATGAAACCTTAGTTGTATCTTCCTCCAAAGGTCTCATTGAATCCTCTAAAGACATGAAAAAACATGTTACTAACCCAAAGACTAAAAGACTCTCCACAAAGAAGCTCACAGTCTTGGCAACCGTAATTGTTGCGATTATTGTAGTAGTCTCAGTCGCCGCAATGCCAATAGGGCTCTTTTTTCCATCCAATCCGCTAACTACAAGTCCGTCACCTTCTTCACTTTTGTATCCATCTCCTTCAGCGCCCGTGAGTTCTACTTCTTTCCCTGCGACTCATACCCCTTCAAGCAGTTTGACCCCCTCTCCTTTAGCCACGGATAATCCTTCTTCCTCAAATAGCATGGTAGCAAAATTTTACGACAACCCAGTGATATCTGCAGATGGAACCAGTATATCTTTGCCTTACAGTTTCGTTAACGATCGTAAAATCGTGAATTTGGACCTTAAACTAGAAATACCTGCCACATCAGTGACTATTGGAGGAAGAACAGTCACGCTGTTTCATTACAGGGATGGCAACTATTTGCCCTTACTAGTAATCATCACACCTCAACAACACTTAGTTGCGGCTTTAAGAGTGTGCGAGCCGTGCCATACCTTCAGTTTCAGCATTGTCGACGGTGTATTGCAATGCGATTCTCTCTGTCACACTAGATGGAACCTGGAAACTTTTGAGGGCTTAAGCGGCATGTGCGCAGACACACCACCTCCACAGATTCCAGCCTCAATTGTCGGCAACAACATTGTTGTAGACTTTTCTCAGCTCCACGTACGAGTTATACAATAAAGTAATAATCTCTCGCATTGTTTACGCAACTTTAGGCTTTAGCTATCAAAGCCCGAAACTGATTGGCAAGGCTGAAATTGCAGAAATGCTATTAATAGCTAAGAAAAGGAAAAAAGGGAAATGCGGGTGACATCCCCACTCTGGCAGGCGGTTCCACCGAGCATTTTGTAAAAATCAGCATTGGGTTTGTCCTGCGCTCACCTATATGGCGAGCGCTTAGAACTGTTCCAGCAACGGAACAAGCTGTTCCACAGTGAAAAATAAGACGAGCTAACAGTATAGAAAAATACCAGCGACACATGGAGATGCGAAAAAACGTGAACTCCAAATTCCCCCAGTAATACTTGCTGTCTTTCTGGTGACAAGCCTTTTCGCCAACGCTCTTTCAATATGTACGTAGTTACGCCCAACGAAATGAATTTGCGGACGTAGCCAACTCGCTTGATGCATCCCAGTCGCAAATTAGAGATCTTAAGACTGAGAAAGACCGCCTTCAAATCCAAATTGCCAACCTGACTGAGCGAGTACTAAGTCTTCAAAATCAAACCTTAGACATGACTATTCAATGCAGTAACATAACAAACGAAATTGGCATTCTGCAAACTGAAAACGACTTACTCAAACGCGAGAACACCGACCTCCAAAACCAACTCAACGAAAAAGGTCCACGGCTAATCACCAAACTCGGAACCACAGACGTGAAAATAGACCACACCGCATACCATTCTAACCAAACCTGCCTCTTCATCGAAGGCGAAGTCTGGAACATAGGTGCCCAAGTAGCTGACGACTGCCGCCTCCACGTTATCCTCTACCAAGGCGCGAAGTAGCAAATGATACTTGCATTCAACTGGGAACAATTAGTGCTTTGGACTGCGTGAACGTCCGAACCGATATCTACTATTGCACTGGCGAGCGACTCACTACTTGGAAAATAATCCCTGAATATAGCTAAAAGCTCAGCAAACAGTTTAACGCACGCTTGGTTGCATAAAGAAGGGAATTTGCGCGTGCCATCTCCGCTTGACTGGGGATTCAATCCTCCACCTGGCAAATCAACATCGGGGTTTACACAAAACAGCACCTGTTTGCTATTGCCTCAAGAATACAAGAAATGGGACACAAACACAGCAACACCACAGACATCTGCGTCCACATTTTAGACACCGAAGAAGGAGAAGAATACACACGCAAAGTAGCCCACAACATTCAAGAAGCCACCGATCTAATAGAGCACGGATTCCAATACGCAACAAAAACGGAAGATTAAAAATATTCAAAAAACAAAGCAGTCTCACCAACATACCTCAACAAATAATGTGGGGACAAGGCAGTGCCCTTTCAAGCACAAGAGTTTTATCTACTTTGCAACATCATATCGAGTAGAAAAAACGCCGAGGAGAATTATATTGAAAAAACAACATGGAATAGTAATAGTGTTAATGCTAGCTATCGTAATCTTTGTTGCAGTTCCCCTAAGCAGAGCTGAGCAATCGCTTTCGCCGCCATCAGTGACTCCGCCGAGCAATTGGCACCTCAGCAGTCAAACTGTCTATCCTAACGGTCCGTCAGAGCACGATCCTGCAGGAGGCGGCTCGGTGGAATACACTGATAGTACCAACGGTGACTTCGTGATGCTCTACTATGAGAAAGCACAATCCACAACCTACACGAGCGCTGATCTGAAGTCAGAAGCTGAGTCTATTTTCGCTAGAGATCAGACAAACGTCACAATGTCCGATAGCGGTACCATGCAAATTGCAGGTGTCACAGCAGGCTTCGCGAAGGGAATTGAACCAGGCTTCAGCATATATGATTTAGAATTAGTATTCATAAAAGGCAACTACTACATTAACGCATTTGCTTTCTACGACAACACCACCCAAAGTCAAAACAACGTAAATGCATTGTTAAATAGCGTTAACACCAGTGGCGGAAACCCGCTGTTTTCAGGAACGACACTCTATATACTCATCGGAGTTGTCGCCGCTATCGTAGTGGTTGCAGTCATCATTGTCGTGATGCGAAGCAGAAAGAAGAACCCTCAGCAGCCAGCACAAACATCTTCACAACAAAATAATTATCCATCACCACCCCCGCCGCCAGCAACATAGCAAATCAACTCAATAATGTACAGCTGCAGAAAGTTGACAGCTGAGCACCACATTTTTCTATTTTTAGCATCTCAAGCTGTTCAAACCGAACATTATCAAGTGCGATGTTACGGAAAACCAAAATCGATAATTCTCCATCAATTGAGAAAAAATATTATTTCTCGCTACGTCAAGGAAAGACAAATGTAAAACGTTGATCAGTTTCGGCATTGTCACAAATTTTCTATTCTCGCTTTTTGTTTCCAACAAAGAGATATTCAAGTCTTTCGCGAGGCTACAAACAACACACAAAAATGTGTCAATCAAACAGCTCTCTTTTAAAACGAAATTTTATGGTTCACTCTGCTCGCTACGCTCGCAAGCTGATTTCTTCGTTCTTCTCAGGAATCTGCACGTCAGTCAACTCTGAGATTTTCTGCTGAAGGGATTCCGCCTCTTTTATGTCCCCGTGCACCAGAAGCGTCTTCTTTGGTTTCAGTTTGGTCACGAGCTCAATTAGCTCCGTTTGGTCGGCGTGGCCTGAAAGCTCGATTTGCACGATCTTTGCCATAACGGGAATTTTCTCACCCTCAAGTTTAAAGAATCGCTTCTCCCGGGCTTGTTTGAGTGGGCTGTCAGGCGGTAAGTAACCCGAGGTCAGGATGACGGTGGCGTCTTCACTTTCAGCCCACTGCGCCAAAAGGCTGAGGCTTGCGCCTGCGTGCCCAAAACCTGCGGTGCAGATTACGATGGCGGGTTCTTGGACGTCTGTGGTTTTTTCGACGTTTTCCACGTGCTTGTACGTGAAGGGCTGTTCCTGCTGTTGGACTTCTTGGGTGAAGAGTTGTTTGTTGGCGTTGAAGTGGCTGTTTATTTTGTGTGCGAGCTTGGATATCGTGTAGGCGTTATACTTAGGCAAGGTGCCGTTTTCGATGGCTTGGTCGATTCGTCTCGCCATTTCTTGGCTACGGTGAAACGCGAATGTAGGAACCAAGATGTTACCCCGTTCCTTCATCGTCGCCGCGACTCGTTCCAGAAACTTGTCGATCATATCTCCTCTGGGCGGCCTCACCCTTCCGCCGTACGTGGATTCAGAAATAAGCACATCCGGCTCTTTGGGGAGCAGGCTCAGGTTGCAGCCTTCCAGAATCTCGCTGTCGTGGATGCAGAAGTCTCCCGTGTAGAGGACCGTTTTTCCCTCGGAATGTAGGCACGTGATGTTTGCGCCTGCAACGTGCCCTCCGGGGTACAAGTTGACGGCTAATCCTGGAAGGGCGAAGTTCTCGCCGGGCTGCCACCATTCTCTCACCTTGTTTGCGGCCTGTTCATCATAGGCTTCGGCGTTGCCGTTGAGGTTCTGAACTTTTATCATGTCTTTGAGGAGCTCGATGGTGATGTCTCGGGTCATTTTTGAACCCATGATGACTTGGTTGTTTCGGCTTTTGGATAATCGCACGAGGCTGCCCGTGTGGTCCAGGTGCGCGTGGCTGATTATCACGGCGTCAAAGTTCTTTGGGTACTCATCGGTAACGTCGTCCAGCTTTATGCCGTAGTCCAAGGCAACTTTGACTTGGTCAGTTTGCACCGATACGCATGAGCCGCCTACTTCTCTGGCTGCCCCTAGCACCTTTATCCTCAGTAAACATCCCTCATCGTAACAACATTGGCTTTTGAACACGTGAACGAGGCATTTTCTTTGAGGAAGGCTAGCAAAAGAGGTGTCAACATAATCAGAGACTGCCGAATCGGCTTAAGAAATATTAACTTATTGACTGCGCATGCAACTTTGGTCCTTAAAATAACTGAAAATCATCCACAGCGCTTAAAATTGTTGTTTTATTAAGAAAACGTAAGGCTGTCACATTGTTGCTTATATCAGGCTTTTTTCTTTGGAGCGTTTTTGGGAAAAACCATAAGAACAACGTGTAACCATTAAGCGTGATCTACATGAATACTAAACTCGCTATCACAGTTTCCCTTTTAGCCATCTTATCTCTCGGCTTGCTGGGTCAGGCCTTGGCTCAAACCCGCGTGCCTGGCGTCAAAGGCGGTGACACTTTCACCTATTCCCTGGTCACCCACTGGACATCTGACAACGCTAGCGAACCCATCCCCGCAGATTTCCTCGGGCTGAATCAGACCACCAAGTACACGGTCTCGATCGGCGGCATAATCAACCAAACCATCGTGGACGCAACCCACCTCTGGTACCTAAGCAATGAAACCAACCCCCGCCCATACCTATACACCGTCGACTTGGAATCCGGCACACCTAACGACACGAGCGGAACCTACCCGCCGCTGCTTGAAAACATCGTCGGTGCCAACTTGAAGGCAGGCCAACTTCTACACCCCTCAGGAAATGACTTAGTCACTATAAATCAGACAATAAATAGAGACTACGCAAGCGGCTCAAGACCAACAAACGTCGTGGAACTGAACGGACCCATACAGAACCAAACCACGGATAGCAACAACCAAACAGTATTGGTAACCGTAGGCTACCAGGACGTAACCTACTATCTGGACCAAGCCACGGGCGTATTGGTCACGGAAAACACCACGCTACAATCGATAATCCCTGTCAAGGAAACGGCATCTATCATCTGGACCCTAACATCGACTAACCTTTGGGACGCCAAATCGGCCTCAGGTCTCCCCATGCTGGAAATTGCTGCAATCGTCGCGGTCGTCGTAATCGTGGTTGTCGTTGTCGTCGTCGTTTATCGGATGAGGAGCAAAGGCCGCCGAAGAAAGCACTAATTCTCTCCCTTCCCCCTTCTTATCGGAGTTAACGAAAGCATCTTTCTTTTAGTAACTTACTTCTGACGCGCCGTTCTCGCTGGGGAACGATATGTTCTCTGGGGAGAGCTAATAGGCAGATGCTTAATAGGAACTGCATGGTGATGAAACGTGAAGTCAACCATGAAACTTACGAGGGCCACAATCTGCATCGCTTTTGCGCTACTAATCTTGGGACAGGCGATCGGAGCTTTTTCCCTCAATGCCCGCGCGGCCAACGCCACAACCAGAACCCTAACTGTTCCCGACAACTACCCCAGCATCAGCGCGGCCATTGCCAATGCATCCTCAGGCGATACCGTGTACGTTAAGAGCGGAACATACTACGAAAACGTAGCGGTCAACAAGCCCCTTTCGATTGTAGGTGAAAACGCCCAGAGCACCATAGTCATCGGCAGCGGCGGCGTTCCCAGCCAAAGCGTCTTCAATGTTTCCTCAAGCAACGTGGAGATTTCAGGCTTCACTATTGAAAGTCTCAACTATTCTGTAGCCATCCCATCTAAGTTCGCTACTGGCGTAGGTGTAGGCGGCGACAGCTGCACCATAACAGGTAACAACATCCTTAATGTTTACAGGGGTATCTACGTCGGTGGATGGGGCGATCTGTGCGGAGGCAAATCTTTCACAACTATTTCCGCCAACAACATAACGCGCACCTTCAGCGACGGCGTCAGACTTTTCGGCGGCTCAGGAAACAAGATTTACGGCAACAACTTGGTCGGATGCAACGCTTCAGCCATAGCCATAGACGGCTACCTGAACCAGATATACCAAAATAACCTTCACGGCAACAGGCAAGGCATAGGCGTTGGCTCCCAAAACACGGTGATTTTCGGCAACAACATAACTAACTCCATCAACTGGGGCATATATTTTGAAGCCTCCAACACGGTAACAGCCGCCAATTACATCGCGGGCAACCGTTGGGGCATTTACCTCTCACCTTCGTTCGCCCCTGGCAACAACACCTTCTACCACAACGACTTCATCAACAACACCAAACACGTCAACGTAGGCTCAGCCTATAACATTCAAAACTGGGATAACGGTTACCAATCAGGCGGCAACTACTGGAGCAACTACACGGGCGCTGACAACAATAACGACGGCATAGGCGACACTACTCTTGCCTTAGAGTCAGGCAACGTGGACCACTACCCGCTCATGGCTCCCTTCGACGTTTCAACTCCTGGAACCATGCCTGTAGCTATTCAACCTGGGGCTATTCAGGCTGATCACATTGCTGCCCTCTGGAACTTTGACGAAATTCTGCCCAACGGTGAAACTCCTGATGCCACGGGAAACAACCCTGCCGTCATGGGCTACGTCACAGGCAATATTTCATGTCCTCCTGAGCCAAATCTGGTTTCGGGCAGAGTCGGGCAAGCCTTGAACTTTGATGTGCCTCAGTATGCTTGGGCGTTTGCTTCTCCGAGCTTGGATATTCCTCAAGAACTTACTATCGATGCATGGGTGAAAGTGACGGGTTACGAGAACACAACATTCAACAACTTCGTAGTATACTGCACACGAACACTCGACAAATACCCTGAAAGGGTTTACGGCTTATCTGTTAATGGTATGACTCCTGAAAACGCCACCTCGGGACCACAAGGAGCGCTGTGCGCCTACGTTTACACCGATTCAGGCTATAATGAAATAGTGACCTTGAAGCCTGCCATCACCCTCAACACTTGGGAACACTTAGTGTTCACCCGCAGCTTAACCACCGGCATGCACATCTACGTCAATGGCGTGGAACAGGCCATCAGAGTCACATACGGCTCTCAAAACCCGACGGGCGATATAAAGAAGGGGACTGAACTGAACATCGGACACGACTACATCGGCGAGTTGGACTCAATCAGCTTCAGCGATGTCGCTACTGCGCTGCAGTCTAAATCAGAAGCTGTATGGATGGACTGGTGGTTCTGGGCAACCCTCACCGCCGGAGCAGCATTCCTGGCAAGTGTCGTTTTCTTGATCAGGCGTGGTCGCAGTCAAGCTGCCGCCTAACTCTCTTTTTTATTGTGTTACATAGATGGGCTTTTTAGATACATCTCACTCTATGCAATTTAGCGTGCATAACATGGCGTACCTGCGCAGAGAAAAGGAAATTGTCGATGTTGATTTCTCACTGATCACGGTTTGGGAAGCCATTAACAAAGCTGTCACCGGCCTGGAATGGAAAATTGAACAAGCCGACGAGGTTACTCACCAAGTTAAAGTTAAGACAAAGTCCAACTTCATGGCATACGCTTCCGATCTCACCATGAACGCTATAGCCCAGAATGAAAAAACCACACGAGTCACGGTTTCCGCCGAGACGCCCGTCACCACCATAACGGGCATTGTCGATTTCGGACGAACCCGAGAGCGAATAGACTCATTTCTATTGGCTTTGATTAAGCAGCTAAAGCCAGAAAGCGCAACCGTCAAGAAACAAGAAGCGCCCTAATACGAGTAACAAACGCGAGCAGAAAATTTGGTTGCTTCAGCAAAAAACCTATACTGAAGAAGCAAAAAATTTTGCCTGGGCGGATCAGCATGTTATCGGGTGCGAGCGTAGGAAAAACTATTGGAGAGAGAGGATTACTATGGTGCTCGCATTCCGTTTGACGATGACCCGCCGAGGTTAAGGTACTTTTACCTTGGCTTCTCCCGTTCCGCACTTCTTTCTTCGCTGAATTACTATAAATAATGTTGTGACTGTTGTGTTACAATCACAACAATCACGCGCTGGCGATCTCCGCAGAGACGTTCCGCCGTCAAAAATCAGGCTTCTCCAAGCTTTTTCTCATTTGCTTTCCCAAACAAAAAGAAGGCGAAAGCAGAGTAAATCGGATAAACCCATGAAACTAAGCTCCAGTATACCTGCGGCAAGTGAATGGTAAGTCCAACACCTTCGGTTATGTCATCAATGATGATGAGGGTTAGCACTGCTAGAAAAGAAAGAAACAGAAAAACGGTTCGCGCGTCAATTCTTAGTCTTTCCTGCTTCGACCAACCATAAAGCAAGAACACCACGATCGTTGCCAGCGGGTAAACCACGTCCAAGACGGGCCAAAGCCTCGCACCTAAAATGGAGTCCAGATTCCCGATGCTAGACCCGATCGTTTCTATATGAAAGCGGCTGTCTCCAAAGGTCAATAAGATAAGCAACATACCGAAGAGAAACGTCAAGACTTCGCTCTTTAGACTCAAACCAAAAACCTCTTAAAACAACAATACGCGTGCATATTAATTTCTTAGTTTTAGAGAGCAGGCTCCTGCTGCGTGATGCAATGAATTGTCCCCAGACCGTAGACAAAGTCGACACAGTTGACTCCTACAACTTTTCGTTTCGGGAACAGGTTTTGAATAGTGGCTAGGGCTACTTGATCGTTTTCGTGTTCGAACACAGGTACCAACACCACTTCATTACCTATATAGAAGTTTGCATAGCTCGCAGGCAATCTTTTCCCAGGCTCTCCCACATACCCCGGAGTAGGCAATTTGATAACGCTCAACTTCTCGCCATCCTGATCGGTTGAGCCCTGAAGAATTTCAAAGTTTTCCTTCAAGACTTCGAAGTTTTCGTCGTGCCGGTCGTCTTCGTAGACGCAGGCTACCGTGGTGGGATTCACGAACCGCGCGAGATCATCGACGTGTCCGTCAGTGTCGTCGCCCGCAATGCCGTTCTTGAGCCAGATAACGTGTTCGACGCCCAAGTAGTCTTTCAAGTATTTTTCAATGTCGCCCTTGCTGAGAGTTGGGTTCCGGTTTTTGTTAAGCAGGCATTGCTCGGTAGTTAGCAGTGTACCCTTGCCGTTAACGTCTATCGACCCGCCCTCCAAGACTATGCCTGGCTCGAAGCACGTCAACTGCGTCTTCTTCTGGATGAATTGAGGAATCTTGCTGTCCTTGAGCAGCTCGGCGTACTTGTTTCCCCATGAGTTGAAAATCCAATGCACCATGGCAAGCTGGCGATGTTGGTTCTTAACGAAAATTGGTCCGTAATCTCTGAACCACACATCCGCATAGTTGAACTTGAAAAAATGGATTTTTCGCAAGTCCACGCCGTTTTCCATCAGCAGGCGGGTTGCTTTTTCTTCCATGTGCTGGTTTTTGACGAAAAGGTTCACGCCTTCGCTAGCGTGGATGAGATTTATGATTTGAACGCAAGTTTCTTCTGCTTTCGCCACCCTCTGCGGAAATGTTGTTGGATCGTAGGGCCATGATAGCCAAAGGCTGGCGTGTTTCTCCCACTCAGCGGGCATGCAGTAACCAAGTTCCCGTGGGGTGCCACGCTGAGTCTCGTTGATGCTTTTCATGGCTGTGCCTCAAAGACCTTCTTTTAACAGTGGGCTGTAAGTTTCGGGGCGTCTGTTCTTAAGGAATCCCCAGCCTTCTCTAATTCTCTGGTTTTTGCCAAGATCCACCTTGACCACAAGGATTTCTTCTTTGACGCTGCTTACTTCAGCCAGAACCGTGCCGAAAGAGTCGCAAACGAACGAGCCACCCCAGAACTTCAGGTGCCCCTCCTCGCCCACGCGATTCACGGCGGCAACGTGGACTCCGTTTACGATGGCGTGGGCGCGCTGCACCGTTTTCCAGGCTTCGTGCCAGTCGCCGTCTTCGCTCTTGTGGCCTTTGATGTATCCTATGGCTGTGGGGTAGAAAATGATTTGTGCACCCTTTAGCGTGTTGATTCTTGCGGGTTCTGGGAACCACTGGTCATAGCAGATGAGCACTCCTACGCGTCCGTATCTTGTTTTGTACGTCTGGTAACCTGAGTTTCCCGCTTCAAAGTAGCTTTTCTCGTAGAAAAAAGGATCATTTGGAACGTGGATTTTGCGGTATGTGCCCAAGATTTTTCCGTTTGCGTCAATCGTGACGGCGGAGTTGTAGAACTTGCCATCCGAGCCTTTCTCGAATAATGGCACGATTACAACTATGCCATGTTTCTGGGCTAAACCGCAGAAGAGGTCGGTGGATGCGCCAGGAATAGTTTCGGTCAAGCTGCTGACATCCTGCTTTTCCTCCTGAGGGAAGTACCTAGTTCGATAGAGTTCTTGGAGGCAAATTATCTGGGCACCTAGCTTGGCGGCTTCTTCAACTTTCTTCGCGGTTTTTTGCATATTGGCGGCTACGTCTTCTGAAACGGTGGTCTGGATAAGCCCGACGGTGACCGCTTTCTTGGCTTGGGCGTGGTTTATTGTTATCCTTCCTTGGTCCGAATTATGTAATCGTCTGTTGTAATAACTTTTCTGAACAGGTAAGCCAAAAAACCGCGGAAAAACATCCCCTATGGAGCCTTTGCGCTCAGAGCTTGTTTCTTAGGCTCTTTTAGACGCGGTCTTAAATATGGGATGATGCAAAAGTGGATACTATGAGTCTGCGAATTAACCCTGAATACGAAAAAATGCTTCCGAAGATGTCTGAAGAAGAATTCGCTGAACTCAAAGCTTCCATAAGAACAGATGGCCAGCACTATGCCATCGTCGTCAACGAGGACCTCGAGGTCTTAGATGGCCACCACAGATATCGAGCCTGCACCGAACTGGGAATCGAACCCGATTTTGAGGTACGCAAATTCGATGATAAATTGCTGGAGAAGAAATTTGTAATCGAAGCCAACATCAGACGTCGCCACCTTAACAACTTCCAACTCGTGGAGTTGGCAGTGCCTTTGATGGAAATTGAGAAGGCGCTCGCCAAAAAGCGGCAAGCCCGCGGTGGACAGAACGGCAGGGACATCCAACTGGGGTTAGCGCCAGAAGACGCTAAGCCCGAGCTCAAGGCGAAGACCACGGAAGTCGTCGCGAAGAAAGTTGGTTTGTCGCCAAGAACTCTTGAACGGGGCAAGAGAATCATGGAGGATGCGAGCGAAGAAGACAAACAGAAGCTGCGGGAAGGAAAAGTAAGCATCGCTCAAATCTATCGGGAAGTGATCGCGCAGCCAAACCCTGCAGACACCCTGTCAGACGAAGCCGCCACAGCTAAACCCTTACCCGACCCAAAAGTGGCCCTAAACAAGGCAAGAATCGAAGCCCTACTGAAAAACCTGCGTGAGAAGCAGACGTTTTGTCCTTCATGCGGCAACGCCATGTTTGAGTGCACCAAGTGCCACAAGACTCTTCAGGACCTCATCAAGTAACCGCACCTATCTTTTCTAATCTGGGTTTTGCCGCGGTCTTGAATCGCAGTCCCTTTTCACAAAAGTCTTATATTCGCTGGAATGCCACCTAGCATGTACGGGGATGGATGTTTAATGAAGAGTTTTCCGATCGCGAGAAAACGGGCATTCATGTCAGCGATTGCTTTAGTTTCTCTCACTCTCATAATAATATTAGTTAATTTGTCGCCAGTTGCGAAAGCACAGGATAATCAACTGGTCATTCAGCTAAATCCTGCCGCAGGTCCAGCGGGCACGCCTGTTGGCGTTTACGGCTTAGGGTTTTCAGGCGGAACAGTGACCATCAGCTTTAACGGAAAAGAAGTTGCGACCGCAAACCCAGAGATGTTCGGGCGCATAGACGGAATTTTCATGGTTCCATCCGTATCGCAAGGGGCATACACAGTCACTGCCACAACATCCACAGGAAGCATGGCCACAGCGACATTCACAGTTACCTCAAAAGCCTCCGAGTCCACACCGGGAACAAACACCGGAACGGGTGCCAGCACAAGCACCGGCACCAACACCGGAACAAGTACTGGAGCAGGATCGCCTGCGGGCACCGCGTCCATAACGCTGAGCGCCACGCAGGGCGGAGTGGGCAAAGCTGTAACCGTGAAGGGCACGGGGTTTGGCGCCGGAAGCTTCGTTACGATTAACTTCGCATCCACCTACGTTGCTGCAGCAACGGCGGACTCCTCCGGAAACCTAAACGTGGCCTTCACTGTACCAATGGAGAATACGGGCTTTTACACGGTTTCAGCATCAACCTCCCAAGGAATTTACGCTTCGACAGCTTTCACCGTCACCACAGGTTTTCCTGGCTCTGGCTCCAATCAGAACACCGGAACAGCAAGCGAAGGCTTCTGGACAGGAATAAATACCCTCGCAGTGGGCCTCGTTGTCGCAGTCGCCGTGATAGTTCCAGTAACCTTCATGTACATGAGGCGGAGCAGGCGAGAACCACTCATGGAGGAGGAACAACCCATTATCCAGCCGCAAACGCCCTCCTACTCCAGAACTCCACCGACGGCGTCACCCTATAACAAACCTGCAGCCATAGCTTCACGGTATGATCAATTCGCTAGCTATGGCCATTCAACAAGCCACGGTCAGCAAGCAACAAGACCCTACGCAACATCAGCGATTCGTCCAACCACCGGTTCCGGTTCGTATAATGCCATTAACTCGCAAGCGCCCCGAAGACCCGCTCAGCCCACAACGTACAGCCAACCTAACCGGTCCAGCCCTCAACCCACAAATACTATGACCTGCCGCCACTGCAGACAAACCGTGCGCGCAGACTACAACACTTGTCCATACTGCAAGAAGAAGCTAAAGTAGGCACCCGCGGAATAGCTTTGGCTTCCGCTGGCATCTTCTGAAAAGGCATTAATTTGTGGGTCGAACCAAAAAAGTTGGAAACAAGCAGAAGCCCGCCATCAAAACCAAATCAAAAGCGAAGACAAGTACAAAAAAATCCGAGGAAAGAAAGGCTCACAAATATCGCGCGCTGATACGTTCTTTCCGTTAGAGTTTCAGTTATATGCGACGTTGAGAATTGATGTTTTAGAGTACTATCGAGGATCATTTGGTGTTGGTTTTGGCAAAAGGTCTTTCCAAGAACCAAAAAAGAATTCTAGGAATGCTTGAGATAAAACCGGAGATGACTGCTAGAGAAATCGCCGAGATGCTCTTTGGGAAAATTGTAAAGTACAAATCGAAGGAATATTCTTCAGTTTACCGCAGTTTGAAATCCTTAGACGAGAAGGGCTACATTCAACGAGTACATGTTCAACTTCGCTGGCGAAAGAAAGACCACATGGTGAAATCAATTGCGTAAAAAACCTTGCCATAGCGACCGTGAACGCAAGAAAGAACGCGGCGGGGAAAATCTTTATGAAACGCTCTTCAGGAATGGTCCTCATTTAATCCACGCGAACATGAACCGCGTAGCGGCAAAGGAAAATATAACCAATATATAGAGAATCGGAAAACTGGACTTATCAGAGCATTTGCAGCTATCTCAATTCTTCGCCATTATTGAACCATTTAGCTAATTTTTCACATTTGCTCTTCAATTCGGTTACTTCCGAATTTAGTGCCTGCACTCTGGCCGTTCTATTCTCGACTTCTTCTTTGACCTTCAGCCGAAGTTGGCTAAGTAGTGAAGATAAGTTTTCTTTTTGCTCACTCAAGTATGCTTCAACGGTCTCCAATTCATTAAGACGAACAAAAGTTGCATCGTCGTCCTCAGCATCTTGCTCGGCAAAGTATCCTTCCCATGCATACGGAATGTTTTCCTCGTTTTTGAGAATAGCCTTTGCCATGCTGTCCACCAACGTTTACGATAATTGGAAAAGTAATGCTAAAAGACTTATGAAATGGCAATAAGTATCTAAGAACCACCTTTGCCCATAGAATACGCCCAGCGATTTCTTACGTTGTTGATAAGGGCGCTTTCAAGATATGCAATTCTGGTTTGACGCTTCGACTCAACTGAAAGATTATTTTGAAAATTATCAGTTCGGTCTTATTGGTCAAGTTTTCTCTTAAGAGAAAAATACACTTCCCTAACGAAAACATAAAATGATGCAATAATGCCTATCGCAAACGGAGCATACATAGTTGACACCAATATTCCATCTGCCAATCCGGCACCTCCGATCGTAGGTTCAGCAATGAAAGAGACGGTTAAGAGATCTGACAAAAAGAGTGTTAATGGTATTACGCTGAGAACAATAACGAAAGAAGTAACGAATTTCTTCGAAGTTTTTATCGGGGGATTCTTGCCTAAAACAATCAATACGACAATAAGACTAACGACCAAAACATTTTCTAATGGTTTAATAAGAAAACCGCTAGGTGAGATCATGCCCGTCAAATAGTTTAAGAAAAAGGAAAAAGCAAAAAAAGTGAAGTATTTTTTCCATGAAGTTTTAAGGCAACAAAAGAAGATGATTGTTGAAAAAACCCCGATGACAACTGGAATCACAGCGCCAATAATGTCTAAGCTAAGGCTTCCCCATACTGGCACTGGAGCCAGGACTTTATTAGCTAAGAAATATTTTGCAAACAGGCCAATCAAATAAATAGCAAAAAGTGAAGCAATCATGATTAAGACGTGCAGTTCCCAATGCTTCGTTAAAGAGTTGTTCTCCTGTTTCATAATCGGGCATTTCAGATCTCAAACTACTTAACGTTTGCCAGTTTTTTCGCAACTATCAACACAACAAAATTTACGGACGAACAACAACTACGCGGCGAGAGACGAAATATTGAACATTAACTGTGATTTGAAAAAGCTGATTTCCAAAATCATACTTATCATTTAAAAGCTTTGCACATTCGAGAAGGCATCATCGCCAAAAGGCATATATACATTTTCCAACAGACCCACAAAGCTGAGGAGAGTAGAAAATAATGAACTTTAAGAATAGAATTATGACAATTGTCGTTTTGGTGCTACTCTGTGCTTCTGCAGTTTTCGCTGGAATTCAAGTCGCAAATGCAAGCAATCCCCCGCTACAAGTTCCAACTTGGTGTTACTGCGTCGCTACAAATGACCCAATAGGCGTCGGTCAGGCGCTGAACATTGTCTTCTGGCTAAACGCATATCCGCCAACTGCATCAGGTAACTACGGTGACAGATGGACATTCTCAGTCGTTGTCACCAAACCTGACGGAACAACAGACACACTAGGACCAATTAAGTCTGACCCAGTCGGAGCCGGGTACACTGTTTACACGCCGACCCAATTGGGAAACTACTCAGTCATCGCCAAATTCCAAACCAAAACAATTGATGGAACACCAAACGGCTATGCCCCAGGATTCGGACCATTTAGCTTCGGCTACTCAAGCATAAACGACACATACCTTGCGAGCCAAAGCACGCCATTTACTTTCGTGTGCCAGCAGCAAGCAATACAGGCATGGCAGGAGCCTCCGCTTCCTAATGGATACTGGACCACTCCAGTGAATTCGCAAAACCGTGGTTGGCAATCCCTAGTGTCAAATTGGCTGGGAGGCGCCGCCCAAAACAATGGACCAACGGCCAGCTTCGCATGGGGAAAAGCTCCTGAAAGCGCCCACATCGTATGGACAACACCAATGTGGTCTGGAGGCATCATGGATGCAAGATTCGGCGACGCGCTGAACTATGAAACGATCCACTACGAAGGCTTAAGCTTCAACCCCATAATACTCGACGGCAGAATCTACTACAACGTCCAATCCATACCAAGAGAAGGCTGGTACTGCCTCAACCTCTACACAGGGCAGACTGAATACTTCCATAATACCACCGGCGCAGTAACCGGAGTGGGCGGAGGATTCGACCTCACCGGGCAACTCGCAGGCGACGCACTAAGCTTTGGTCAGATACTAGACTATCAGTCGCCAAACCAGTTCGGAGGCTACCCTTATCTGTGGAGCGTTCCAGCTGCTAACCCATTCGGTGGTGCAGTTGCTGCTCAGAATTGGGAGATGTTCGATGCTTACTCTGGCAACTACATCTGCAGCATAGCAAACACAACATCGGCGCTCATCGTCAACGGACAGCCTGTGTATACTTTCGGATTGTATGGACCTACCCCTGTAATGATCGGCGCAACAGGCTTCAATGTTTACGGTAGTGATGGCAGCATCGACTACTACAACGTAGTTAACACTGGAAGCACGGCAAGCCCGAAATACTACATACAGGTCTGGAACAGCAGCCAAACTATAGAGTACAAAGCTAACCAAGACGCATTGGCCGGGGGCACCAACCAGTACTGGATGTGGCGACCCTTCCTTAACTACACGTTTGACGGACGCCAAGGCTTCTCCTTAAACGTATCAACAGTTAACTTGAACAACGCAGGAAGCATACAAACAGTTCGTGAAGGCAAGTACATGATCGGCGGAACAGCAGGTAAGAATAACGGCACATACGTTCAGCAAGGACAGATGTGGGCTTTGAACTTAGACCCAACTAAAGGCGCACTTGGATCACTACTTTGGAACATAACTTTCACGCCACCGCAAACCGTTGTACCAGACGTTGTTGCGGGCGGTTTCTTCGGTGGAGGACTTATGAGCTTAGCAGGTGGAGGACTATTTGGAGGAGCAGCAGGAGTAGACCCTGAAGACGGCGTGTTCTTATTTGAACAGACAATGACTAGACAATGGTGGGCATACAGCCTCAGCACCGGCCAGCCGCTCTGGGCAAGCGCACCAGAGAACCCTTGGAACTTCTACGGCATGAGCTTTGACATCTACAACGGCATGCTAATTTCCACCGGCGGCGGAATGTCCGGTTCAACAATGATCGCCTATAACATGAAGACCGGAAAAATACTGTGGACATACTCACCCAGCCAAGTCGGCTTCGAATCCCCCTACGGCTTGTACCCAATCAGCATCTCGTGTATCGCAGACGGAAAGATCTACCTCTACTCAAGGGAACACCACCAAATCGGAGACATCTGGAGAGGCGGCTACTGGCGATGCGTAAACGCTAGCAACGGACAAGAACTTTGGAAACTCGAAGCTTGGGGAAGCGAACAAGAACTATCAGACGGCTACCTAGTAGGCTGGAACGGATACGACAACCAAATCTACTGCATGGGCATAGGACCCAGCAAGACAACACTTGCCCCAGTAACCCAAGGCATAACGCAGGGCACATCAATCGAACTGCAAGGCACAGTAAGTGACCAATCCTACGGAGCACCAACAGCCGCTGCCAAACTAGGTCTGCAATTCGCAGCCGCAGTGTCTGACCAAGACCAAGCAGCATACATGCAGTACCTTTACGAGCAGCAAGCTGCCCCAACCAACGCGGTAGGCGTTAAAGTGCACCTCACGGCTTTCGACTCTAACAACAACACTGAAGACCTCGGCTACGTAACAAGCGACGTAAGCGGCCTATTCTACTTCAAGTGGACCCCACCAGTGCCAGGTCAATACAAAGTCATGGCATCATTCGACGGCTCCGCGTCATACGGACCATCATTTGCAACATGCGCGGTGGGCGTGGACGCAGCGCTCGCAGCTAAAGCATCACCAGCAGCAGTCGTGACTCCAGCACCAACTCAGCCAGCAGTCGTAACACCAACACCCGCTCAGCAAACAACACCAACACTTGCACCAACTCCCAGCCCAGTCGTGATTCCACCAACAAGCGCAACACCAACCATGACATACGTAGCCATAGGCGCAGTAGTCATCATCATAATCGCAATCGCAGCAGCCTTAACACTAAGAAGACGCAAGTAAAATAGCAAAAACAACACCTTCCTTTCCTTTTTTTGTTACAATTAAGAGAAATTCACTTCCACATGCTTGAGATACTAATCAAACTAACCAATTCATGACCTGAATAACCCTTTCGCGCGGAAGAATCGTATGGTTTAGTCGAGGTTGGCGTGACTACATAACAGGTGAGTACAATGATGGCGAAAAAATCTTCCGCAAACGAAAATAAGGTGTTTGCTATCAATCTATCGTCACCACTAAAAGCGGCCAAAATCACGGAAAACATGACAAGTGGCCGGGGTGAGGTAGCTTGGGGCGAATTTATACATCACTCGATTCTTTTTTTCGTAATGCGTAATGTGTATCACCGATTTCACACCTCTCGCATCCAAGCCGGGGTTGAAGTCAAGTTACTGGCTTGAGTCTCACGCCTTTTATTTGGATCAAAGTCTTAGGGTGCCCGCCGTCAAGCATTTCTACCTGGGCGATCTCGACGTCGACGTACCTCAGCTCGTTTACCACTAGGATGCGTTCAGGCGTGGACCTGACGAGGCTGCTTTTCAGCTCAACGACTTTTCGTGCCTTCAGGGACATGAGGCGTTGGATGATGTTTCTCATATTAGAAAAAACAAGTGAAGGGCTGGAGAGGGAGAGAGGGGGACATGACGAGCAAGCGCTCTCCCCAGCCCCACCATAAGAAAAAATATGAGAAAAATTAGTGCCAGCTGGCACTAAACTAGCGGCGGCGGATCAGGAGCGCAAGCGCTGCAAAGGCTATGGCAAGGATGATGGCAGCTACGATCCAGAAGGTTGTCTGGTCTGGGGCCATCAGTGGGGCTTCTACGGTGAAGCTAATTACTGACTGGACAACTTGTTCGCTGTTGCCGTCGTTCCCAACTGCCGCGACTTGGACGATGTAATGTCCTGGCGTTGCGTCTCCTGGAATGGTGAGGAGGACTGGGACCGCGTCGTAGCCTGTGGTGTTCTCGTTGCCCCGGGTATAGCTCTTGGGAATGCCCTGAGCAGTGATCCACTGGCCGCCGTCTTCGGTGAAGTTGATGTCTGTGAGGCTGAACGTGTGGTTGTACGTGAAGAGGACCAGGGCCGTTTTTACGTCGCCGGGCTTGAGGGTTCCTGCGTCTGTCAAGTTGAGGGTGAAGAAGTGCTCTTGTGCAGCGTTCTTGACTGGGGTTTGGCTTGGCGCTCCTGGGGTCGTTGCCCAGTCCAGCAGGAGAGACGTCTGCTGCACTGTGTAGTTGCCCAGAACCATGCAGGTGTCTGGATCGTAGACGGCATTGAAGTTCGTCGACTTCGGCGCCTGGTTGGTGCCGCAGTAGATTTCAACCTGTCCAGGGTTCCAGAGCGCAAAGTTGATCGTTAGCAGCGTGTTGGACCAAGCCGCCGTGCTGATCGGAGAGTCAATTCTGCATATGTAGAAGCCAAGCCACTGCTCGAAGGAGAACGTCAGCTGCTGCTGGCTGCTGGGGACCTGGATCGTGAACATCTTCGTGGTGTTATTCCAGGCGGTGTTGTCGTTGAAGGCGAGGTTGGCTAGGTATATTGGGCGTTGGCCCGAACTGAGGATCAGTGTGGTGTTGGCCGTGTTCGCGGCGTAGTCGACCTTGAGGAAGGTTCCGTCCCAGCTGACGCCAGTGACGTTGCCGTCTACGCCGATGTGCCCGGTGGCGTTGTTGAGGGTGAAGTTCCAGACGGAGCAGGTGAGGTTGTAGGTGATGTTGGTTCCTGCAGCGATTATGGAGAATGTGTTCACGAGGATGCCTTGCCAGGTGACGTTTCCAACGTAGACGCCTAGAAGGTGGTTTCCTTCGTAGACTGCGTCGGTAGTGGCGTGTTTGACTCCGTTCAAGAAGATGACGGAGTCAGCCAGTGCGTTTCCGCCTAGGTCGATGGGGCGCACGGTTAAGTCGCAGTAGTGCGGCTGCGCGTTTCCGCCGTCTATGAAGCCTTTCGCGTAGCCTGCTGCGAAGCCTGTGCTATTCCCGCTTATCCAGCCAGTGATGTTTCCGTCATTGAAGCCGTTGTTGTAGCCAGTGTAGTTTCCCTGGGAGTAGCCGCCTGTCCAGCCTGTCTGATTTCCCGCCGCCCAGCCTGAAGTGTAACCTTCGCTGTAGCCGTTGTTGTAGCCTGAAGAGTTGCCCACGCTCCAGCCTTGGTTGTAGCCGTTCTGGTACCCAGTGGCGTTTCCCGCAGCCCAGCCCGCGTTGTAGCCGCTTTGGTTTCCAACCGCGTAGCCATCTCCATAGCCCGCATTGTAGCCATTCGTGTAACCGTTGTTGTAGCCGTTCGTGTAGCCAGTGGAGTTTCCCGCAGCCCAGCCGACGCTGTAACCTGTCGCGTTGCCCGAGGCCCAGCCAGTAGCGTTGCCAGCCGCCCATCCCGCCGTATAGCCTGTGGAGTTTCCCGCGTTCCAGCCTTGAGTATATCCGTAGTTGCTTCCGTCGGTCCAACCCTGGGAGTAGCCTGTTGCGTTGCCTGCTGTAAATCCTGCGTTGTAGCTGCCTGCGTCCCAGCCGACCATGATGTAGTTGGTGATCGCGTTGGACCCAAACGACGTTGACACGGTCAACGTGACTGAGAAGGTGCCGTTTACGCCGTAGGCGTGAGCTATTGTTGACGAGCTAACCGTCGTGTTACCGTCTCCGAATGTCCAGCTGTAGCTCGTGATGGTTTCGCTGCTTGCCGACATTGAGCCGTCAAAATTGACAATTTGGTTGAGGTCTGGGTGCGAAGGATTGTACGTGAAAGCTGCCTGGAGGTAGGGTGTTTTCAAGGTGAGATTCGCTCCGTAGCCAATGGTGATTCCCTCAATTATTGAGGCGACGCCTGCCGCAGACGTTATCGTGAGTTTGATGGGGTAGGTTGTGTTGGCGTGGAAGGCGTGGGTGATAGTCGCAAAGTTTCCTTCTGTCGTGTTGCCGTCTCCGAAGTTCCAGCTGTAATTTGTAATCGAGGAGCTGCTTGACGAGTAAGAAGTGAAAGTTGCCGCTTGCCCGACCACTGGGTTTGTTGCGGTGAAGTTGAAGGCTGCTGTGATCCAGGTGACGCTAGCTTGCCCTGCAGCGAAGCCTGCTGAATAGCCGTTGCTGTAGCCTGTTACGTTGCCTTGGCTCCAGCCAGTGCTGTTTCCCTGTGCCCATCCAGTCGAGTTGCCTGAGTTCCATCCCTGAGTGTAGCCTGTGCTGTTGCCGTTTGTCCAGCCTGTTGTGTTGCCTGCTGCCCAACCAGCGTTGTAGCCGTTCGAGTAGCCTGTGGCATTTCCCTGCGCCCAGCCTGTGGCGTTGCCCTGTGCCCACCCTGTCGCGTTTCCAGCGTTCCAGCCTGTCTGATTTCC
>Ga0209777_10000345_pt1 | contig 77703 bp, 54 predicted proteins | sample FrelakmetHBP12HB_FD_187147 | JGI IMG/M metagenome (GOLD analysis project Ga0209777, IMG submission 187147) | Freshwater lake sediment microbial communities from the University of Notre Dame, USA, for methane emissions studies -HBP12 HB (SPAdes)... | ecosystem: Environmental > Aquatic >...
GGCGACGACCATTCGCCGGGCGCCGGCCGGCAGGTCGTGCGCGGGGTCGTGCTCGACCGCGAAGACACGCGCGAAGTGGCTCTGCCGCCACGCCGCGATCACGCGATCGAGGATCTTCGAGCCGTACGGCGGGTCGGCGAAGGCGACGTCGTAGCTGTCCGCCCCGAGCGCCTCGGCGAACGGGATGGCGTCGCGCTTGAAGATGCGGGTCTGCGGCTTGAGCCCGAGGGCTGCGACGTTGGCCTTGAGCGCGTGCAGGCTCGCCGGGCGGAACTCGACGAAGTCCGCGCTGCGCGCGCCGCGGGAGAGGGCCTCGAGGCCCAGCGCTCCGGTGCCCGCGAAGAGGTCGAGGACGCGCGCGCCGCTGATCTCGCCGGCCAGCGCCTCGAGCAGCTCCGCGCGCACGGCTTCGGCGGTCGGCCGCACGCGGAAATCGTTCGGCGAGACCAGGTCGCGGCCCGCGAATCTGCCGCCCACGATCCTCACGTCAGCAACTCCGCCTCATCCCCGACCATAGGGCGCCCTGCAGGTTCTCCGGGCGGATCGGAAGCCGGTGGGTGGGTCCCGCTGAGCGGCAGTGAGCCGCGCAGTCGCGTCGGTCAGGTCAGCCTTGGTCGGTGGGGTCGGGCGTAAGTGTATCGCCCGATGCCGACTCGGGCCAGCCCAACGGCATGGGTCGCGGATTCAAGTCCCGCCGTCCCGACCGGCAAGTGCCCTCGTCGTGTGCCGCAAAACCCCGATTTCCTGCTGTGCGCGGGGAAGGGAAGTCCGACATGATGGCGAGGGTGCCGACGCGCGAACGTGTGAGCGCCCAAAGAGTTCGCGTGATTTCCTGTCCTCGCCGATCCGACATCCTGCCGCCCTTCGACACCCTGTTCGGGCGGCTCTTGATCAGTAGGTTCTGGGTTCGATTCACGGGCGGCGCACTCGCAGAGAGACTCGCGCCCCGCTTGAGGTTGCGACCTCGGGCGGGGCGTTGTGTTTCGGGCTCCAAACGGTATTGCCCGCCATTCTGCCCGCTGTTCGTCACGAGCCGACCGCCTCCAGCCCGAAGAATCGCCAGGCGTGGGAGGTTCCGCCGGTCGTTCCTCCTTCTTCAGTGACAAGACCGCCGCGACCAGGCCAAGGCCAAGCGTCGCACCGAAGGACCGGCAGTTCCTTCCGTTCGACGAGACGAGGAACTGGGCGCGGTCGCTCCACGCGACCGCCGGGGAACGGAGATTGCGGTCCTGAGCGCCGGGTGGGCGTGATGCCCCCCGGCGCTCTTGTGCGTCCGGGGCCGGCGTCCCGGCGCCGCACCTCCAAGGGAGAACCGACGTGACCACCACCAGCGAGAATCTGCACGAGGCCTTCGCCGGCGAGAGCCAGGCGAACCAGAAGTACCGCGCCTTCGCGAAGCAGGCCGAGCAGGACGGCTTCGCCAACGTCGCCCGCCTCTTCCGCACCACGGCCGAGGCCGAGCGCATCCACGCCGAGGGCCACTTCAAGTCGCTCGAAGGCGTCGGCACCACCGCGGCGAACCTCCAGGTCGCCATCGACGGCGAGACGTACGAGTACACGAAGATGTACCCGCCGATGCTGCAGCAGGCCGAGCAGGACGGCCACAAGGCCAAGCGGATGTTCGGCTACGCGGTGAAGGCCGAGGCGGTGCACGCGAAGCTCTACCAGCTCGCTCTCGACGCCGTGAGGGCCGGCAGGGACCTCGCCGAGAGCCGCTTCTACCTCTGCCCGGTGTGCGGCCACATCGAGTTCGGCAAGGCGCCCGAGAAGTGCCCGATTTGTGGGGCGAAAGGCGAGAAGTTCACGCAGGTTTGAAACGTTCCCGGGCGGGCGCGCGCCCGCGCAGGGCCACTGGTGCGGCGGGCTGTCGTCGTCATCGGCTACGAACACGACCCGCCAGAGATTGAGCTCGCCCCGCTGTTCGCGGCCTTCGAGGCCGTGGCGCGGGACGTGATGGGGTTCAAGCTCGGAGAACGGGTGGAGGAACTACGGACGGGGCTGGTTCACACCGTTCATCAGCGGCTACGGTGGTGGCGTGGGAGGTGGTGGGCAGGGAATAGCGCGTCTGGCCGCGTTGCTCGCTGTTCGCTCGCTGTTCAGTCCGGCATGGTCCGACATCTGATGTCGCCACGCGTCGGGAAACTCCGCGTCCCGCCTAGGTTTATGCGGCGTTCTGTCGCACTTGGCATACGGTTTCGCGCTTCCTTTTAATCAGTAGGTTCTGTGTTCGATTCACGGGCGGCGCACTCCCGGAAATACCAGGCGCGGCCTCACATCTCGTGAGACCGCGCCGTTTGTTGGGGTCCGGGTTCCGTCAGAAGGACGTGAACAGCCGGCGATCCACCTTGGAGCTGTCGCCGATTACCACGAAGCGCATGTTCCGCAGATAGCGGCGTGCGACGCGCTGCACGTCGGCCGCGGTCACGGCGCGGACGCGGTCGGGGAAGGACCCGGCCCGGCGCCACCCGCCGCCGACCAGCTCGAACTCGCCGAGAATCTCCGCCTGGTCCATGTTCGCCTCCCGCGCCATCAGGTAGCCCGTCAGGAACTGGTTGACGCTCTCCGCCAGCCTGTCGCGCGAGAGGGGCTCAGCCGCGAGGCGCTTGACCTCGTGGCGCATCACCTTGAGCGTCGTGTCCGGCTCGACCGCGTTCACGTACAGGAACCCGGCGTTCACGCGGCTGCCGTACAGGCCGGCGTAGACCGCGTAGCTCAGGTTGCGCTTGGTGCGCACTTCCTCGAAGAGACGGTCCGACAGGATGTTCATGCCCACGCGCGCCGCGGCATCGTCGGCGTCCGACAGCGCCGGCGCGACGAACATGCCCTGGACGTAGTTGGTCGGCAGCTGCCGGGGCGCGACCATCACGTCCGCGGGCCGCGCACGGTACGGGCCCGGCCGACGGGCGGCGCCGCCGCGGGTGGGCAGCGCGCCGAACGCGGCGGCGATCCGGGCCTCGAGGTCCGCGCGCTCGACGTTTCCGACGACGACGAGCAGCAGGTTTTCCTTCGTGAACCGCTCGCGGTGCCACCGGAGGAGATCGTCGCGAGTGAGGGCGCCGACCGCAGCCACAGTGCCCTCCGGCTGCAGCGCGTACGCGTGGCCCGCGTAGAAGACGCTGTCGGACAGATAGCTGAGCTGCGCGTCCGGGTTGTCCTGGCGCTGACGCAGGCCGTTGAGCAGTTGGTCGCGCACCAGCGCTAGCTGGTCGTCGGGGAAGGTCGGGTGGAGCGCCGCCTGCGTGAACAGGTCCCAGGCGTCGTTCCAGTAGTCGCGCACGCCCCGCAGGGTGAAGACGGTGAAGTCGTGCCCAACCTGCGCTCCGATCACGGTCCCGGTCCGCGCGGCGAGCGCCGCGAACGCATCCTGCGAGTACCGCTCCGTGCCGTGCCGCGCCAGCTCGCCCGCAAACTGCTCGATGCCGGCACGCTGCGGCGTCAGATTGGCGCTGCCCCCTCTCAGGTACAGCCGGACGGCGATGATATCGTTGGCGGGCACCGGCTTGAAGATCACGCGTACGCCCGCGGCGGTGAACTCCGTCACCGCGGCCTGCTGCGCCTCGGACGTGCGCGCCACGGCCAGCAGCGCCGCGGCCAGGACCAGCGTGCGGGTCTTCATGGGGCCACCTCCCGACCCAGCAACGCGCCAGGCGTCAGAGCGATGCGCGCGCGGGCCTCCGGGCTGATGAGCACTCCCGTCACGTGCGGTTGCCCGACCAGGTATCGCCGGGCGTAAGCGGCGATGTCGGCCCGCGTCACGGCCTGCATGCGCGGCCGGTAGGTCAGGTAGTAGTCGAGGCCGGCCACCGACCACCAGAATCCCACGGTGCTCGCCAAACTGCTCGGGCGCTCGCGCTCGAAGAGCCCCTCGACCATCACTTGATTGCGCGCGGCATCGAGCTGCGCCTGGCTGACGTAGTCGGAGTCGGCGAAGTGCTCGACCTCGTCCAGGATGGCGCGCTGCAGGGGCAGCAACTTGTCGGGCGTCGTCTGCGCGAAGATCTGGATCGGGCCGGTGTGGTTCAGCGTGTAGTACGAGAGGTTCGCGCCGAACGCCAGCCCGCTCTCGACCAGGCGCTGATGGAACCGGCCCGTCTCCGTGTTGACGATCGCGGAGAACACGTCGGCCGCATAGGTCGAAGCCGGGTCCGCGCCGACGCTCGGGCCCTGCCAGGCCAGGTCGAGGGTGACCGAATTCACCGGCCGTTCGACGATCGCCGCCCGGGACTCGGTGAGCGGCGGCGGGTTCGGCACCGGCGTCGCGAACGGGTCGTCGCTGCGCGGCCAGTCGCCGAAGATCTGCTCGGCGAGCTGGAAGCCGCGATCCGGCGTAATGTCCCCGGCCAGCACGAGCGCGCTGTTGTTCGGGACGTAGTAGCGCCGCTGGATGGTCAGCATCTTCTCCTGCGTCGCGGTCGCGATCATCGTGCGGTCGCCCATCACGTTCTTGCGGCTGAAGTATCCGGGCGACCACAGCTCGCGGCTCACCGCCTGGGACAGATGGAAGAAGGGGCTGGCCTCGTTGCGGTCGAACTCGCTCAGGATCACGGGCCGCTCGCGCTCCAGCTCCGCCTGCTGGAACAGCGGGAACCGGGCCGCGTCCCCCATGAACCGGAGTGCCGGTACGAGACTGTCCGCGCCGAGCGTGAAGAAGTAGTTGACCCGCTCCTCGGACGTGGTGCCGTTCCAGACGGCGCCGAGCTGGCGGAGGCGCTGGAGGTACCGCTCCTGGTCGGGGATGGTGCGGTTCGCCTTGAAGAACATGTGCTCGTAGAGATGCGAGAGGCCGTTGAACTCCGGTGGCTCGGTCATCGAGCCGTTCCGGACGTCGACCTCCACCGTCACGAGCGGGACGGCGTGGTTCTCGATCACGATCACGTCAAGCCCGTTGGCCAGCACGCGATGGGAGATCGGGAGGTTGCTCTGGGCGGCGAGTGGAACGGCCCACAGACAGGCGGCGAGACCCAAGGGGCGAAGATGCATACCCTCTCCCTCCGAGGGGTGGAGATGGGCGCAACAGTGCAGATGGATCGGGCGCGCGTCAAGACAATCGGCACCGAATCATTCCCTTTGACGTGACGCAGGCGGGGGCGTCTACCGGGGCAGCAGAGCGGTGGCTCGGACCGCCCCAACCGTGGCGACCCGCGTTGGACTCTTCGATCGGCTTCCGCTGGCTTCGGTGCCTCGATCGGCCGAGGCAGGCGGGCGTATCGCGCCTGCTCGTCCTCGCTGTCTTGTCGCCCCCCCGGCTCGCCCGGATCAGACTGGGCGGGGCGACGAGATCCCGAACTTGTAGCCGTCCGGGTCCCGCATCCGGAACATGCGGACTCCCCACGGCATGTCGGCCGGCTCCGAGTCGAGGGTGCCGCCGCGCTCCTTGATCCCCGTCGCGATCGCGTCAATGCTCTGCGTCGTGCTGATCTGCAGCGAGAAGCCCTCGCCCTTCACCCGGTCCCAGCCCTTGGCGCCGTCGTCCTGATTGATCGAGATCCTGGCCTCGCCGGCCGTGAGCGCCACCGACCTCAGCTTGCCGTCGCGCTCGACCTTCCGGTCCACCGTGAAGCCCACAACGTCGCGGTACCAGGCCAGGCTCTTCTGAATGTCCGTTACGGTCAGCGACACCGACAGGGCGCTGGCGCGGAGAGACTCGGTCCCGGCGGACGAGCTGCCGCCGGCGCGAGCGGGTGAGTTGGCGTTCATAGGATCTCCTTGTCATGGGGTGCGGTCAGTCTAGCGAGCGGTGTTCAACCTGCGAGCCGGCGTCTGGGCCGCGCTGGCCTTCCGGAGTCGACCACTTCACTCAAGCGTGCTTCATGCGAATCCCAAGCGCCAGCCAGAAGATCCAGGACAGGGTGGTAACGATGGCGATGACGAGGGGAAACCACAGCGCCGTCACTGCAAGCAGGGAGTAGAACGTGAACGCACAATATCCGTTTCTGTTGGCGTCACGCATCAGCGACGCTGATCTCTCGCCGGTGGGACGTCGGTTCTTCAGCCATCGCAGAACGCTTCCAATCGTGCGTTGGTGTGTGCTTCTATCATGGCGTGCCGGTTGTTGGATGAGTAGGTGTTCGGTGTTGTCGTAGACACGGCCGGAATGCCGTGCCGCGAGGGAACGGCCCAGACTATTGCCCCTGTCCTTCCAGCCACGGCACCCGTGGCCGCGTCTCCTGCAGGAGGCGCACGAAGCGCGGGTCATCTCGCACGGGCGCGAAGATCGGGTCCTGCAGCAGGCGCCACGTCCTCAGGCTCACCGAGCAGGGCGCAGCGCCGCACCGTGGCTCGCCGTCAGGATCCGTACTGCGACGGAGACTCTCGAGTGCGGTGAGCGTGGCCTCGCGTTGGCCGAGTGCCGCGCTCAGTAGCGCAATCGCGCCGTAGTCCGGGCGGCCGCTGTCCGCCCTGGCCCGCAGCGTGTCCAGGCGCGCGCGCGCGGGAGTGCTGTCGCTGGCCGCCACGGCATACAGGGCGCGCAAGGCCGGGAGATTGGTGCCGAGAATCGGGGTGCCGAGGCGCTCTCCCTCAGCCAAGTCGGCGAGCGCGCCAGCCCCGTTTCCGCGGGCAAAGCGAACCCGCGCCCGCTCCAGGTGCCCAAGCCCCCACTCGCCGCGCGCCAGCGCCGAGTCCAACAGAGCCTCCGCCTCGTCCAGATGTCCCTCGTACAACCGTGCCAGCGCGAGGTGGCGCCAGCTGTTGCGGAGGTCCGGATCGAGCTCCAGGGCCCGACGGAGATACGGCACGGCCACGTCGGGCAGACTGAGCTGCTCTATGCCGTACAGATACCCGAACGAATGGAAGGTGTCGGCGCTCAGGGAATCCAGCCGCAGGGCGCGCTCGAGAGCATCGTGCGCCACGCCACAATCCCCACTGAGATATGCGATGTTCCCACGGGTGAGCCACGCCTCGGCGAGGTTCGAGTCGAGTCGCAGGGCACGATCCACCGCCGCCCCGGCTATGGACAGGAGCGAGTCAGTCGTGAACCCCTCGGCATTCCCATATTGGACTTGCAGCGCTCTCGCGTACCCCAGGCGTGCCCACGCCGCGGCGAAGCCCGAGTCGAGCCGCACGGCGCGCGAAAACGCCTCGGTCGCGGCCTGGATGTCCGCCCTCGTTCGGCGCGCGGCCAGCGATCGGCCGTAGAGATACAGACGATACGCTTCCGTGTTTCGAGATGGCGAGCGGTGCAGCGCGGCCAGCTCCGCCGGCGCGAGCCGCCCCACGACGCCAACCGCGACCGACTCGGCGATCTGCTCCACGATGGCCGCGAGGTCGTCGTCTCCCCGCCGGAAGGGTGCGCCCCAGGCACCGTCGCCGGAGGCGGCCCGGACGAGCTCGGCGCTCACGGAGAGCTGCCTGGCCGCCCGCCGGATGGAGCCCGTCACGAACCACTCGACCCGCAGCCCCCGGGCGGCGGCCATCGGGTCGGGTGTCCGTCGCCACTGAGCGGCCACCACGGTGGGGCTCTTGACGAGGAGGCCGCGCACGCGGGCCAGGCGGCCGAAGATCTGCTCCGGAAGCGCGTCCGCGAGGTAGGCGTCGGTCGAATCCGGAGAGCGGTTGACGAAGGGTAGAACCGCGATGCTGCCGGCCGGCGGGGCCGCCGCGCGCGGGGTCGCGCCGCGGCACGGCTGCGGCGTGCCGTCGGGGCACTGCGCCCGGACAGCGCCGGCCAGGCCCAGCAGCAACGCGAGGGAAGCTGCACCACGACGCATGCGACGCTTGGAAATCACTCGGCAAACGTGCGCGTCCATTGGATTCGGCGCAACCGCCGAGCGGTGTCCTTGACCTGAAGGACCTCGACGTCGTGTGCCGCACGTGTGCCGCAGAACCCCTATTTCCTGCCGGTCGGCGGGAAGGGAAGTCCGACATGGTGGCGAGGGCGCCGACGCGCGAACGTGTGACCGCACCGCTGGCGTCATGCTCCCTGAGAGCGCTACGGGACCCGAGTAGCACTCTCGGGGATTCGTGGGCAGCTTCTCTGCCCGACTATCGTACTGTGGGCCGGCAAGGAGCGTGATCGTTGTCCCCTCGCCGGCATGGAGCGCCCCTGGGGAGGGAACGTGTCATGAGAGTCGTGATCGCAGGCGCCGGGTTCGGCGGGCTCGAGATCGCCACGTGCCTCTCCGAGGCGCTCGGCGACGGGGTGGATGTCACGCTGATCGACAAGAACGACAGCTTCGTCCTCGGGTACGCGAAGCTCGACGTGATGTTCGGACGGACCGCGCCCGAGGCGATCCACCTCCCCTACAGTGCCATCGCCAAGGTGGGAGTGACCTTCAGGCAGGAGCTCATTACCGCGATCGACCCCGCCACCCGGCGCGTCGTGACCGACCGGGCGACTTACTACGCCGATATCCTCGTCGTCGCCCTCGGAGCCGACTACGACGTCGGGGCCACGCCGGGGCTGGCCGAAGGCGGGCACGAGTTCTACTCCGTCGAAGGCGCGAAGACGCTGCGCGAGCTTCTGCCGACGTTCCAGGGCGGGACCGTGGTCGTGGGCGTGATGACGCCCCACTACAAATGCCCGCCGGCGCCGAGCGAGGCAGCGATGATGATGCACGACTACCTGACGTCGCGCGGCATCCGCAACCGCTCCCGGATCCTCATGGTGACCCCGATGGCCTCGCCCCTCCCGGTGTCGAAGGCCGCCGGCGACGGGATCCTCGGGCGCTTCGCCGAGCTCGGGATCGAGTGCATCGCCGGTACCGCCACGACGAAGGTCAATGCCGCCGCCCACACGATCCACCTCTCGACCGGAGAAGAGATCCGCTACGACCTGTTGCTGGCGGTACCGGTCCACGTCGCGCCGAAGGTCGTGCTGGATTCGGGGCTGGCCGAAGGCGGCTGGATCCCTGTCGAGAAAGGCACGTTGAAGACGCGTTTCCCGGACGTCTACGCGGTCGGCGACGTGACCAGCGTCGGCACGGCCCGCGCCGGGATCTTCTCCGAGGGGGCGGGCAAGGTCGTCGCCGCACAGATCGTCGCCCGGCACCGCGGCGGGGACACCGCCCCGTACCAGGGCGACGGCCACTGCTACATCGAGTTCGGCGGGAACCAGATCGCGGAGATCTACGTCAACTTCCTCGGCGGCCCCAAGCCGACCAGCGAGTTCAAGGGCGCCACGGCCGAGGGCGTCGCCAACAAGCGTCGCTTCGGCTCAAGCCGACGGGCCCGCTGGTTCGGCATGTAGGCGCGCCGGCCGCGTCTCCTTTGCGGGCCGCTACCGGCTCCGCTTGGTCTCGACGACGATCGCCCCGCCGGCGGCCCTCAGGCCGTACAGCGGCTCCGCCGCCTCGCTGTCGAGAATGTGAATCGCGTGGACGTCAGACGCCGGTATCGAGCTTAAGTACCCAAGGTCGGACATCTGCATCCCGTCCACGACCAGCAGCGGGGTCTCGTCGGCATTGATGCTGCGCTTCGGCTGAATCATCACTTGCGTGGGCTGGCCGTGCGAGTCCTGGGCGTAGGTGATTCGCGGCGCCCGCAACCGCACCACGTCCCACGCGGTGGGCACCGACAGCCGGGCGATCTCCGATTCGGTGATCACGATCTCGCGGCCCGCTACCGGCGCCACGGAGCCACCGGCCCGGGTGACAGGCCGGCAACTCCAGATCGCGATCGTCCCCAGCATGGCGAGTGGAATGGCCGCTCTGGCGACTGTGGACGCGCCGCCGCCGGCATGGAGGATCATCGTTCGCGATACTCGCACTCGGCGGGGTGAAGGTCAAGCGTGGCGCAGGCGCGATGTCTCAGTCACATCCTCGGCATTTGAGCGCCACAGCGGCGCAGCCGTCGCGGCGGTCGCTCGGGCCCCGACGGCTCGAACCGACTCTCCGTCGCGGTCACGCGCCGGTTGCTCGCCGCGCGTGCGGCCCGGTATCATTCCCGCTGCTCCTGACCCATCGTTCGCTGTTCCCAGCCCACGAGGCTTCATGACGGATGTTGCTCGCGCCTGTCCTGCGTGCCAGACGCCGTTGCCGGAGGAGGCGCAGTTTTGCCTCCATTGCGGCGCGGCCACACCGACCGACCCCGACGCGCCTCCACGCGCGGCGGCGACGGGCGCGGTGGAGGTGACGAAGGTGCGCACGGCGCTGGCGGCGGAGTACCGCATCGAGCGGGTGCTGGGCGAGGGCGGGATGGCGACGGTGTATCTCGCGCAGGACCTGAAGCACCGGCGACAAGTGGCGGTGAAGGTGATGCGGCCGGAGCTGGCCGCCACGCTGGGTGCGGACCGGTTCCTGAGAGAGGTGGAGATTGCGGCGAAGCTGAGCCATCCGCACATCCTGCCGGTGTTCGATTCGGGCGCCGCGAGCGGCTTCCTCTATTACGTGATGCCGTACGTCGAGGGGGAGACGCTGCGCGATCGGCTGCACCGGGAAGGGAAGCTGCCGGTAGAGGACGCGGTGCGCCTGGCCCGCGAAGTAGCCGAGGCGCTGGCGTATGCGCACGGTCGGGGGATCATCCACCGCGACATCAAGCCCGCGAACGTCCTGCTGGGCTCGGGACACGCGCTGGTGGCGGATTTCGGGATCGCGCGGGCGACGGACGGCGGGGCGGTCCTCACGCAGACCGGCCTCTCGGTGGGGACGCCGCAGTACATGAGTCCGGAACAGGCCTCGGGAGAACGGGACGTTGACGCGCGCTCCGATGTGTATGCGATCGGCTGCGTGCTCTACGAAATGTTGACAGGGCAACCGCCGTACACCGGGCCGACGCCGCAGGCGATCCTGGTACGGAGCCTGACGGGAGACGTGCGGCCGCTGGCAGCGCTGCGGCCGGAGGTGCCTAGGACCGTGGCGGCGGTGGTGGCTCACGCGATGGCGCGGACTCCGGCGGAGCGCTACCAGACGGCGGGCGAGCTCGTGGTGGCGCTCGACGCCGCGCTGGAGGCCACGCGCAGCGGGGCGACACCGACCGTAGTCGCGGGCCCGACGGCCGGCCAAGTCGGGGCGATCTTCGGGATCGCGGCCGCGGCGGCGTTGGCGGTGATCTACGCGGTGATGAAGCAGGTGGGCTTGCCGCCGTGGGCGTTCGCGCTGGCGGTGGTGCTCATGGCGACCGGCTGGCCGGTGCTGCAGCTGACGCGGCGGGTGGAGGCGCGGCGGCGGGCGGGGCGCGAGGTACGGGGGCTGCGGCGCTTCCTGACCTGGCAGACGGCCATAGCGGGCGGGGTGCTGGCGTTGGTGGTGTGGGCCGCAGTGGCGACGGCCCTGGTCATGCGGGGCGGAACAGGCGGCAGCGGCGGAGTGAAGCGGCTCGCCGTGCTGCCGTTTGACAACCGCGGCGCGGCCGAAGATGCCTACTTCGTGGACGGCATCGCCGACCAGGTGCGCGGCAAGCTGGCCGGGCTCACCGGCGTCGAGGTCACGGCGCGCAGCAGCTCGGACCAGTACCGGCAGACGACGAAATCGCCGAAGGACATCGGCCGCGAGCTGGGCGTGGACTACCTGCTCGCCGCCACGGTGTCCTGGGCGCCGGGCGCGCACGGCGGGCGCCGGGTGCAGGTGGTGCCCGAGCTGATCGCGGTCCGGACCGGGGCGGTGAGCTGGCAGCAGACGTTCGATGCCGCCATCACCGATGTCTTTGAGGTGCAGGGGACCATTGCGACCGAGGTCGCGGGGGCGCTGGGCGTCGCGCTGGGGAGCGAGGAGCAGCAACAACTGGCCAAGAGGCCGACCGACAACGTTGCCGCCTACGACGTCTACCTCAAGGGCAGGGCGCTCACCAGCAACGATCCGGCGACCCTGCGGCAGGCCGCGGGGTTCTACGAGCAGGCCGTGGCGCTCGATTCGACGTTCGCCGAGGCGTGGGCGTTCCTCGGCTCCACGTTGAGCACCCTGTACTTCAACTCCGTCCCGGAGCCCGGCGTCGCGGCGCGGGCTCGCGCGGCGGCCGAGCGGGCGCTGGCCCTCGATCCGGCAGGTGCGACCGGACACCGGGCGATGGGGCAGTACTATCTGAGTGTTGTCAAATCGCCGGCGCAGGCGGAGGAGCAGCTCACCCTCGCGCTCCGCGCCGCGCCCAAGGACCCGCCCACCCTCCGGGTCGCGGCTAGCGTCGAACTCAGCCTGGCCCGATGGGACGATGCAGTTGGTCACTTGGAGCTGGCACGGCGGCTCGATCCGCGCATTCCTCCGACGGCGCTTGATCGAACGCTGATTCGCCTGAGGCGGTATCCCGAGGCGCTCGAGGTGGGCCGCGCAGCGCTCGCCGTCGCCCCGCTCGACCTCCAGGTCATCGAGTTCCAGGCCGAGGTCCATCTTGCACAGGGCGATCTTGAGGGCGCGCGCGCGGTGATCAGGGATGCGCCGGCGACGCTGGCCCAACCCGCGATCGTGGCGTACTTCGCGAACTATGACGACCTGATGTGGGTTCTGGACGAGCCGCAGCAGCAGCTCCTGCTCCGCCTCACTCCGAGCGCGTTCGACAACGATCGGCCGACCTGGGCAGGCGTGCTTGCCCAGACGTACGCGCTGCGGGGAGACAAGGCGCGGGCCCGCGCCTACGCCGACACGTCGCGGCAAGGTACTGAGCAGGAACTTCGCGCCGCGCCTGACGACGCTCAGCTCCACATGTTTCTCGGCCTCATGCTCGCGTACCTCGGCCGCACCGCGGACGCGATCCGCGAAGGCGAGCGCGGCGTGGCGCTGCTGCCGATTTCGGCGGACGCGAGCAACGGCCCCTACATGCAGCACCAGCTGGTGCGGATCTACCTGATTGTGGGAGAGAAGGAGAAGGCGCTGGACCAGCTCGAGCCGCTGCTCCGCACCCCCTACAACTTCTCACCGGGGTGGCTCCGGATCGATCCCAACTTCGCGCCGCTCAAAGGCAACCCGCGGTTCGAGCGACTGGTCGCCGGCCGATAGGTCACTACCCGCCTCGGGGCGAACTTTGCCGCGCTCGCGCGGCCTGCGGCGCGCTCCTATCTTTGGCTGACCCATGACAGAACTCCGCGACCGCCTCCAGGCCACCCTGGGCGCCGACTACCGCATCGAGCAGGAGCTCGGCGGCGGCGGGATGAGCCGCGTGTTCCTGGCCATCGAGACCAAGCTCGGCCGCAAGGTCGTGATCAAAGTCCTTCCTCCCGAGATGGCCGCCGGGGTCAACAGCGAGCGGTTCAACCGCGAGATTCGGCTGTCCGCGTCGCTGCAGCATCCCCACATCGTGCCGCTGATCACCACGGGCCAGGCGGGCGACCTCCTCTACTACACGATGCCGTTCGTGGAAGGCGAGAGCCTCCGCGCCAAGCTGACGCGCGAAGGCGAACTGCCCGTCGGCGAGGCGATCCGCATCCTGCTCGACGTAGTGGATGCGTTGAGCTACGCCCACGCGCACGGCGTGGTGCACCGCGACATCAAGCCGGACAACATCCTGATCTCGGGGCACCACGCCGTGGTGACCGACTTCGGGGTGGCCAAGGCGGTGAGCGCCTCGAGCGGCTCGTCCACCCTGACTTCGCTCGGGGTCGCGCTCGGCACACCGGCCTACATGGCTCCCGAGCAGGCCGCCGCCGATCCGCACGTGGATCACCGCGCCGATCTCTACGCGGTGGGCGCCATGGCGTACGAGATGCTGTGCGGCCGGCCGCCGTTCGCGGGAATGACCCCGCAGGCGGTGCTCGCGGCCCACGTCACCCAGGCGCCTGATCCCGTCGTCGCTCACCGTCCGGCCGTGCCCGCGGCGCTCAACGCGCTCGTGATGCGCTGTCTCGAGAAGAAGGCCGCGGATCGTCCGCAACGGGCCGAAGAGCTGCTCGCCGAGTTCCAGGCGATGGCGACCCCGTCGGGGGGGATGGCGCCCACCGGCGCGACGCCGACGATTTCCTCGGGCACGGAAGCCGCGATCCGCCGCGCCCATCCGGGGCGCGTGGGGCTGTGGTTCGTGGCCGTGGCGGCGGTGGTCCTGGCCCTGGTCTACCTGGTCATGGTCAAGGTCGGACTGCCCGGATGGGTGTTCCCCGGCGCCGTGGTGCTGCTCGCGATGGGTCTCCCGATCATTCTGCTCACGGGCCTGTTCGAGCGGCGACGCGCGGTGGCCCGCACTACCGGCATGATGGCGGCCGCGCCGTCGGGCGGCTTTCGCGGCTTGTTCACGTGGCGCAGGGCCATCGTGGGCGGCGCCGTGGCCTTCGCCGCGCTCGGCGGCGGCACCGTCGTCTACATGGCGATGCGCGCGCTCGGGATCGGGCCGGTCGGCACGCTCGTCGCGGCGGGTGCACTCAAGGAGCGCCAGAAGGTCATCCTGGCCGAGTTCGTGAACCGCGCGGCGGACACGACCCTCGGCCCCACCCTCACGGAGGCGTTTCGGGTGGACCTCGCCCAGTCGCCGACCGTGCAGCTGGTGGACGCCGGGGCGGTCGGCGCGGCGCTGACGCGGATGCAGCGGGACGCTCGCGCACAGCTCACGCCCGACCTGGCCCGTGAGGTCGCGGAACGCGAGGGCGTGACGGCCGTAGTGACCGGGCAGATCGACCCCGTGGACCGGGGGTACGTCCTTTCGACCAGCATCCTCTCCGCCGCGGACGGCCGGGTGCTCACGGCGGTCCGCGCCACGGCTTCCGACGGGGCGCACCTGATCGACGCCCTCGACAAGCTCTCCAGCGCCTTGCGCGAGCGCATCGGCGAGTCGTTCCGGACGATCCGGGCCACGCCTCCGCTGGCGCAGGTGACGACCGGCTCGCTGGAGGCGCTGCGCAAGTACTCCGAGGCCGTTCGCCTCTTCAACCAGGGAGACCAGGAGGGGGCGATACCCCTGCTGCGGGAGGCGACGACCCTCGACACGGCATTCGCGATGGCCTACCGGAAGCTCTCCGTGGTCCTCGGCAACACCGGCGGCGCCTACGATCAGGTCGTCGCCGCCGCCACGCAGGCCTTCCGCCACAGCGACCGTCTCACCGAGTTGGAGCGCGACCTCACGACGGCGCGCTATTACGAGCGCGTCGAATGGGATCCGGCGCGGGCTGAGGCGGCATATCGCTCGGTGCTCGAGGTGGATCCGAACAGCGATGTCGCGCTGAACAACCTGGCTGGCGAGCTGAACCGTGAAGGGCTGTTTGCCGCGGCGGAGAGCCTGGTGCAGCGCGGGATCAGCCTGGGCTACGGGAGTGTCTTCTACCAGACGACGTTCGAGAGCCAGATGTCCCAGGGTCGTTTTGCGGATGCCGCCGCGACCGCTGAGCGCTACGCCAGAGCGCGGCCCAACGACCCGGCGGTCGTGGACCAGCGCGCCCACCTGGCTGCCGGGCAGCACGACTACGCCGCGGCCGAGCAGACCTGGCGCCAGCTGCTGGCTACCCAGCGCCCCGGGTCGGTGTGGCATGAGGGGGCGAACTGGGCGCTCGCCGCGCTCGCGGAGGTGCGCGGGCAGTTGGGGCGTTCGGCGCAGTACCTGCACGACGCTCAGACGGATGCGGAGAGCCGCAGCTTGCCGGCGGACTACATCGAGTCGGCGCTGGGGGCAGGGTGGCTGGACCTGAACTACCGCGGCCGGTCGGACGACGCCGTTCAGAAGGTCACGGCGGCGCTGACCCGTTACCCGCTCGCCGGCATCGCACCCGAGACTCGGCCGTACGCCGATCTCGCGGGCTTCTATGCGCGCGCCGGCCGGGTGAGCGAGGCCCAACGGCTCATGACCGAATTCGAGCACGCCATTCCCGAAGCTGTCCGCCGGGGCAACTTTGCGCGGCGTTGGGCAGCCGCGGAGATTGCCGCGGCGCTGGGCCACACCGCGGAGGCCATCTCCCAATACGCTGTGCTCCGGCGGGAATCGGGATGCCCCATCTGCTCGCTGCGGGACATGGGCAGGCTGTACGAGAAGCTGGGCCAACCCGACTCGGCGCTGACCGCCTACGAGCAGGTCGTGGCGCGGCCAGGCCCGTATCGGATCTGGGACGATGCGTCTGAGCTCGCCCCGACCTACAAGCGGCTGGGCGAGCTGTACGAGGCGAAGGGTGACCGCGCCAAGGCGCTCGACTTCTACGGCCGTTTCGTCGACCTCTGGAAGAACGCCGACGCGGAATTGCAGCCACAGGTGCAGGATGTGCGCCAGCGCGTCGCCCGCCTCGCAGGAACGCACTAGCGGCGAACGGTGTGCGGCGTGTTGCGCTGCGGAGGCGCGGCTGAGCGCTGCGCCCAGCTGACCAGCCTTACACGTTGAAGCGGATGTTGAGGATGTCGCCGTCGGCGATCAGGTAGTCCTTCCCCTCGATCTGCAGCTTGCCGGCGTCGCGCAGCGCCTGCTCCGAGCCGTACTTCATGAACACCTCGTATGGCGCCACCTCGGCGCGAATGAAGCCGCGCTCCAGGTCGGTGTGGATCTTCCCCGCCGCCTGCTTCGCGTTACTCCCGCGGCGGACCGGCCAGGCGCGCACTTCGTCCGGACCAACGGTGAAGAACGAGATGAGATCGAGCAGCCCGTAGGCCGTGTGGATGAACCGGGTCAGTGCCGATTCCTTGAGCCCCAGATCCTCCAGGAACGCCGCCTGGTCCGCCGCGTCCATCGTGGCGATCTCCGCCTCCACGCTCGCGGAGAGCACCAGCCCGGCCGCGTGGCTCGCGGCGAGCCGCTTGGCCATCGCCTCCGGCAGCGGCACCGCGGCCTCGCCCTCGCTGCGGTTGACGACGACCATCAGCGGGCGGTCGGTCAAGAATCCGTAGCCGCTGAGCCGCCCGCGGTCCAGCGCCTGCGCCGAAAGCGAGCGCAGCGGCAGCTCCTGTTCCAGCGTCGCCTTCATCAGCTCGAAGGCCGCCAGCTCCGCCGGATCGGGCTTGTCCTTCTTGGAACGGTCCAGCCGCCGCTCGACCATGCCGAGGTCGGCGAGCAGGCACTCGGTCTGGAAGGCCTCCAATTCGGCGTCCGGATTGGGAGCGGCTTCCAGGGCGGGATTGGGGAAGGCGCGAAGAACGAGGCAGAGCACGTCCTGGTCGCGGATCTGCTGCAACGCCTTGTGTGACAACCCCGTCTTCTCGGCGCCGTGCTCACCGGGTATGTCGCTGAACACGATCTCGGCGTAGATGGTCTTCTTCGGCTTGAAGATCCCGCTCAGCGTGTCGATCCGCTGGTCGCGCACCTTCACCGTGCCGAGGTGCAGCTCGCCGCCGAAGCCGACCGGGACGTTGAGCCCCGTCAGCGTGTTGAAGACGGTGGTCTTGCCGGAGCCCGCGAACCCTACCAGGCCGATTTTCATGGCCCCAAAACTACTGTGGGAGGCGGCAGGCCGCCTCCCACGAAGCCCCCCGCGGCCACGCCGCGGGGCCGGACCCCGCGCCGGAGTCTCAGCCCCGGAACGGACTCCGCCGGGAGAGCATCGGCTGGCGCGCGCCGGGCCGCGGGCCCGGACCCCGCAGCTGGCGGCGCGGGGCCGGAATTGCGCCCTGCGTCCAGCACTGGATGCGGTGGCCCGTCGTGACGCCGCAGATCGGGCCGTAGGCGTTGGCGCTCAGGCTGAGGAAGCGCACGCTGTCCTGCACCGCGGTCGGATTCGGTTGGCCGTGGCCCCAGCAGTACGCCGCACCGCTGGCGGTGAGCCCGCATGTGATGTCGTCGCCGAGCGTCAGGCTCGAGTAGGTCAGGCCGCCCAGCACCTGGATCGGCGTGAGGCTCGGTGCCGTCCCGCCGATGTCGGCCGCCGTGGTGTCCGATTCGCCGCTCCCCCAGCACCAGGCGGCGCCGGCACCCGTGAGCGCGCAGGTGTGGTAGGGGCCAGCGAACAGGCCCGCGAAGGCGTGGCTCCCGAGGACGGGCAGCGGCACGCGCGACTCGAACGCCTGCTTGCCGTTCCCCAGCGCCGAGCCGAGGTTCCAGCCCCAGCAGTAGAGGGTGCCGTCCGTCCCGACGCCGCAGGTGGACCAGTTGGCGGCGTTGACGGACGCGAAGGTGACGCCGCCGATAACGGCGGCCGGGGTCGCCGAGTACGAGCGGTTCGGGCCGGGCACCCCCAGGTCGCCCATGAGGTTCCAGCCCCAGCAGTATGCCGCGCCACCCGCCGTCACGCCGCAGACGTGGCCGTCGCCCGCGCTCAGTGACGCGAATGTGAGTCCGCCCGGCACCGCCGTCGCCACGGACGACGCCCCCTGGTTGTTCCAGCAGTAAGCCGTGCCGTCGGTGGCGAGGCCGCACATGGACTCCCAGCCACCAGCCGTCACGCGGCGGAACGTCACGCCACCGCCCACGCGCGCCGGCCCTGTACTGCCCGACACGCCCCAGCAATAGGCGGCGCTGTCGGCGCCGAGCGCGCAGGTCAGCTCGTCGCCGACCTGCAGACTCAGGAACTTGTGTCCGCCGAGGACGGCGACGGGCGTCGGCGTGGTGTCTTCGGCCAGGCTATCGCCGAGCTGGCCGAGCCCGTTGCTGCCCCAGCACCAGGCCGTGCTGTCCGTTGCGAGTCCGCAGACGTGCGACGGCCCGGCGCCGACCTGCGTGAAGGTGTGGCCTTGCGCCTGGGGCACCGGGACGAGGCTCAGCGGCATGGTGCGGTCCTGCGCCGTGAGATTGAGGCCTCCCCAGCAGTATGCGGCGCCGGTCGCGGTCACCCCGCACACGAAAGACCCTTCGGGGGACCCGCCGATCTGGGCGAAGCGCGGCCCACCCGAGAGCGGCGTGGGCGTGCGATATCCAAGGCCGAGCGCGCCCACCTCGTCACCCCAGCACCGCACCGTGCTGTCAGCGGCGAGGCCGCACGCCGGCACGCCGCCCGTCACGGCCCGGTAGGTGCCGCCTCCCGCGACCGGCGTCGGCAGGTATGCGGCGGAGTCGGTCACGGCGCCCAGCTCGAGCGTGAAGTTGCCGCCCCAGCAGTAGGCCGCGCCGGAGGCCGATAGGCCGCAGCTCTGTTCCAATCCGGCTGCGACGTGGACGAGGGCCGGCACGCCCGTGATCGGCACCGGCGATAGAACGTTGGCGAGGTCCGGCCCCACCTGGCCGTACAGGTTCCAGCCCCAGCAGTACCCCGCGCCGGCCGCGGTGAGGCCGCAGATGTTCGCTGTCCCGGGCACCAACTCGGAGAAGTGCAGCCCGCCGGCGACGGCGGCCGGCGTCAGCCGATTGAGCGTGTCCCCCGTGCCGATCTGCCCGCTTGCACCCGAGCCCCAGCACCAGGCCGTCGAGTCAGCGGCGAGGGCGCATGTCGCCCCGCCCATCGTTGCGATGGACCTGAAGCTGTGGCCACCCGCGACCAGCGTGGGCGTCGTCACGTTCGCGGTGGTGCCGTTGCCCAGATCCCCCGCGTAGCCGTTGCCCCAGCAGTACGCGGCTCCATTCGTGGCCAGCGCACAGGTGTGATCCTGCGTCTCGGAGACGGAGACGAACTGCACGCTCACCGTGATGCCGAGGCTGTCCAGCTGGTCGGCCGCCACGGCTCTGATGGTCACCGAGCCCGACGCGCGGGCGTGAACCATCCCGGCGGTCGAAACCGACGCGACGGTCGTGTCGCTGCTCGACCACGAGACGGCCACACCGGTGATGGCGCGGCCGGAAGCGTCACGCACCGTCGCGGTCAAAGCCACGGAGTCGCCGACGGCGAGCGACGCGACTCTCGGACTGATCGCCACGGTACTCACGGACGGTGCGGTGGTGTCTTTGCAGGCACCCGCCAGAACGAACACGGCGAGACGCCACAGGCGTCGGACGCGCATCATGGGACCTCCGAACACGCCGCACGGGCGGCGACAGGCGGCGCCATCGCCCCCAGTTGCTCCTGACAGTATGGAAGATGCGTTAGGTAAGCGTTAGGGACGGGCCGGTCGTTCGAAACCGGGCCGACCGTCCAATCGGAACGGCGCCGTCGGGATTGAATGGACCGCGCCCGAAATAAGTCGGCGCTACCGCAGCAGTTGGCCGATCGCCTCCCGGTTCCTCACGTTGCAGATGTTCGCCCCCTCTGCCTGGTGCAGCGCGGCGATCCGGTTGCGGTAGTGCTCCTCGATGCGCCCACGCACCATCTTGAGCACGCTGTTGAGGAACCGGTTCTGCTCCGTGAACGGCTCCTCGAGCACGGCAAAGGTGGACGGCAGCCAGCGGTCGGGAAACATCCCCGCGTGCTTCCCTCCCGAGCGATAGGCGTTGATCTCGGCCTCGAGCAGGTGCAGCGCGGCGTCCTGGCCTTCAACCGTGTCCGGGCTGAGCCCGTGATGCAGCATCCACGCGACGAGCGCCTCGCGGTTCGGGACGATCAGCGCCACGGTCGCGGGAGACTGGTCGTTGTGCAACATCACCTGGTCGATGTAGCGCGAGTGCTCGACCAGCGTCTCCTCGATCCCCTCGGGGCTGTACTTCTCCCCGTCGTGGCCGATCAGCAGGCTCTTCTCCCGGCCCAGCACGTAGAGGAAGCCGTCGCCGTCGAGATAGCCCAGATCACCAGTGTAGAGCCAGCCGTCGCGAATCGTCTCGGCCGTCGCCTTCTCGTTCTTCCAGTAGCCGAGCATCACGTTCTCACCCTTGACCACGATCTCGCCCTTGGTGCCCGCCGGGAGGTCGCGCCCGTCGTCGCCGACAATCCGGACCTCGAGGTCGGGGGCGAGCGGCCCCGACGAGCCGAGCTTGTGCTTCCGCGGGTTGTTGGACGAGATCACCGGCGCGGCTTCGGTGAGCCCGTACCCCTGGTACATCGGAATGCCGATGGCGTAGAAGAAGCGCTGCAGCTCGAGATCGAGCAGCGCGCCGCCGCCGACGAAGTACTCGAGCCGGCCGCCGAAGTTCTCGCGGATCTTCTTGAACAGCACGGCGTCGAACAGGGCCACCAGCGGCCGCAGCAGGGCCCGTGCGCTCCGGCCGCGATCGAAGCCCAGCCCGTTGTATGCCGTGGCCGTGGCGACGCCGGCGCGGAACAGCGTCCAGGCGATGCGACCTTTGTCGCGCACGCCCTTCTCGATCCCCTTGCGGAAGGTCTTCGCCAGGGCCGGCACGCTCAGCAGCAGGGTGGGTCGCGTTTCCCTGATGTTGACGGGGATGTTGCGCAGCGTCTCCATCGGGCTCTTCCCGGCCTGAACGCACGCGAAGGCGCCACCGGTCGAGCCCAAGGCGTAGATGCCACAGGTGTGGGCGAAGGCGTGGTCCCAGGGGAGAATCAGCAGCGTCACCGCGTTGGGCGGGAGCGGGTAGAGCGCCACGCCCTGAGCGATGTTCGCGGTGTAGTTACGGTGCGTGAGGACGATGCCCTTGGGGTCGGCGGTCGTTCCGGAGGTGTAGCAGATGTTGGCCGGATCGCCGCCCTCGAGCGACTGCCAGGACCGACTGACGCCGTCGAGGTGAGCCGCGAGGAACGTGTCTCCGCGCTTCAGCAGGTCGCCGAACCCTAAGCTGTCCGCGACGGGCTCGCCGGGGTCGTCGAGCAGGACGATCGTCTCGAGATCGGGGAGGTCGGAGCGGAGGCTCAGAACCTTCTTGGCCTGGCCGCCCGACACGACCGCCATCCGGCAGCCGGAGTGGGAGAGCCGGAAGCGCAGCTCCGGCAGCTCGTCGATCTTCACCGAGATCGGGACGTTGATCCCGCCGGCGTAGAGGATGCCCAGCTCGCTTACCGGCCACTCGCGCCGCCCCTCCGAGATCAGGGCGACGCGATCCCCCTTCTTGAGTCCGAGCGCTAGGAAGCCGGCCGCGCAGCGATGCACCAGCGTGCGCAACTCGGCGTAGGTCGTTCCCTGCCAGGCTCCAGCGCGCTTCTCGAGGACCAGGGTGTTCGCTGGGAACCGCGCGACCGACTCCTCGAAGAGGGCGGGCAACGTCAACCTGCTCGATGGGCGATCGCTCATCACTGGCTTCCTCCCCAGCAGAGCTTGACCACGGCGGTCCTCGAGTCAAGGCTCACGACTGCGAAACACCGATGACCGGCGTCGGGTATCGCGTCCGCACTTGCCCGCGACGGCGCCCGGCGCCATCCTGCGTGCGCTCGGCCACAACCCGCAACCCACAACCCGTCCCGCCCATGCGATCCATCGTCTTGCTCGCCGCCTTCGCCCTCTGCCCGCTCACCCGGGCGGCAGCTCAGGCCCAGGACACTACTCACTACACCCACGCCGACACGGTGCGCGGCTCCGACGGGCCGGCGCGCGAGTGGTGGGATGCGGCATTCTACGACCTCCACGTCCGCGTGAACCCGGCCGACAGCAGCATCCAGGGCTACAACGGCATCACCTATCGGGTCCTGCGGCCGGCGCAGGAGATGCAGATCGATCTCCAGGTCCCGCTGGAAGTGGACAGCATGGTGCAGGATCGCCGCGCGCTCGCCTACCGCCGCGACGGCAACGCCTTCTTCGTCACGCTCACGGCGCGGCAGCGACCGGGGGATCTCAAGACCGTCACCGTCTACTACCACGGCAAGCCGCGCGTGGCCCCGCTCCCGCCGTGGGACGGCGGCTTCACCTGGGCCAAGGACAGCGTCGGCAATCTGTGGATCGCGACGTCGTGCGAAGGACTCGGCGCGAGTGTGTGGTGGCCGCTCAAGGACCTCCTCGCGGACGAGCCGGACAGTCAGCGGATCGCGATCACGGTTCCCGACTCGATGGTGGACGTGTCGAATGGGCGCTTGAGGAGCACCACCCACAACGCCGACGGCACCACGACCTACGAGTGGTTCGTGGCGGACCCCATCAACAGCTACGACGTCGCCGTCAACGCGGGGACGTATGCCCACTTCGCCGACACGCTGGAGGGCGAGGCGGGGAAGCTGACGCGCGACTTCTGGCCGCTGGCCTATCACCTCGACGTGGCCAGGCGGCAATGGCGGCAGGCCACGCCGATGCTGAAGTGCTTCGAGCACTGGTTCGGCCCGTACCCGTGGTACGCCGACGGCTACAAGCTCGTGGAGACGCCGCACCTGGGGATGGAGCACCAGAGCGCCGTCGCCTACGGCAATCACTTCCACAACGGGTACCTGGGGCGAGATCTCTCCCGCACCGGGCTCGGGCTTCAGTGGGATTTCATCATCGTCCACGAGAGCGCGCACGAGTGGTGGGGCAACAACATCTCGATGCAGGACCGCGCCGACATGTGGCTGCACGAGAGCTTTGCGACCTACGCAGAGGGGATCTACACCGAGTGCCAACTCGGTAAGACCGCCGGGGCCGCGTACTTGATCGGAGCCCGCCTGGCGATACGCAACGACCGGCCGGTGATCGCTCCCTTGGGCGTCAACGCCCAAGGGTCCGGCGACATGTACCCCAAGGGCGGTAACATGCTGCATACCATCCGCCAGATCATTGATGACGACGCCCGGTGGCGCGAGGTCCTGCGCGGACTCAACCACGAGTTTTGGCACCGTACGGTCACCAGCCGGCAGGTCGAGGACTACATCAGCCACGAGGCCGGGATCGACCTGAGCAAGGTCTTTGCGCAGTACCTGACCACCACGAAGATCCCCGAGTTCGACTACCAGCTCGACGGCACGACGCTCTCGTACCGCTGGGCGGACGTCGTGCCGGGCTTCGACATGCCCCTGAGGGTGCAGGTGCGCGGTCTGGGGACGCGGGTACTTCACCCCACGGAGGCGTGGCAGGCGTTGGCGGTCGGCTCTCCCCAGGCCGCCGACCTGGTGGTGGACGAGAACTTCTACGTGACCGCGCGCAACGTCGGCGCGACGGGCTCGGGCGGCCGGTGATGGCGCGACGTTGCAGCCTCTCGGTGCGACCGCCACCTTTGTGAGGGGTCGGAACGCACACCGCCCACGGGGGACTGCCGGCACGTGACGACCAGGAACCTCGGTGTACCTGACGAACCGATCCGTGCCGAGCGGATGGACGCCGCGTCGCAAATGGCACGGGTGCTGGCTCATGAGATCGCCAATTACCTCGGGTCCATTCGGACGATGCTCTACTTGCTGGTCGAGGAGCTGGGGCCCGACCCCAAGGCGAAGGAGGATCTCGAGGTCGTCGTGCGGACCGTGGATGGCGCCACGAAGCTGGTGGGGGCGCTCCGCGCTTTCGCGCACGCGCCACCCCTCGGCACGGGGCCGGCCGACCTCAACGCCGTGCTCCGGGAGGCGGAACCCGAGCTGCAGGCGCTGATGCCAGCGGGGAAGAAGCTCGACCTCGACCTCGCGACCGGACCGCTGGCGGTGCTGGCTGACGTGCCGCCGCTTCGGCAACTGGTGCTCGACCTCGTCGCCGGCGCTAATCACACGCTCCCCGTCGGTGGTCGCATCGGCATCGAGACCGGTCGCGCGAGCGAGCCAGTCGGCGGCGTGCCGGCCGCGTCGCTTGTCGTGCGCGACGACGGCCCCGGTCTCGACCCGGAGACGGCCGCGCGGATCTTCGAGCCTTTCGTGTTCGACATCGCGTACGATACCGGGCTGCGGCTTTCCACGATCTACGCCACCGTGACGCGCAGCGGGGGCACCATCACTGCGGAGTCCGCGCCGGGCGCCGGCACCGCGATCCGGATGACGCTCCCGCTCGCGCCGGCCGGACCGCAGGCGGTGGCTCGATGACCCGGGTCCTCATCGCCGACGACCACCCCGTGGTGCGCGAGGGTGTCCGCCGCATCCTCCAGGGTGCGGACGAGATGGTGGTGGTGGGCGAAGTTGGGCGCTCGGACGAGGTGCTCGAGGCGGTTCGCAAGCTGAAGCCCGACGTGCTGATTCTCGATATCGGCATGCCCGGGCCGAGCTACCTGGACGTCCTGGCCGCACTCCCCGCAGCGGGTCGCGGCACGCGCGCCCTTATCCTGAGCGCCCAGCCGGAGGAGGATTACGCGGTGCGGGCGCTCAAGGGCGGCGCGACAGGCTACCTCACCAAGGGATATTCGCCCCCCGACCTCATCGAGGCGGTGCGGCGCGTCGCCTCCGGACGCCGGTACGTCACGGCGGCCCTCGCCGAGCAGTTGGTTCTCGGTATCGTCGAGGAGACGGCGAAACCACCGCACGCATTGCTCTCCAGCCGCGAGCTCGAGGTGCTGCGGCTGCTGGCGGGAGGGCTGAGCCTCAAGGAGATCGCGGCCCGGCTCGGCGTGAACCCCAAGACGGTCAGTAGTTTCCGCGCCCGCGTGCTCGAGAAGATGGGGCTCAAGACCAACGCCGATCTCGTCCGCTACGCCCTGGAGCGCCACCTGATCTGAGCCCGGACGGCGGGCCACCCTGTAGGGGTTCCCCTACGCCGTGGGCGGCGGAACCGTACACGTAACTTCCTGTGAATCCAATGTTTACGACTGCGCTCAGGACCGATCTTGGGTCCTGTGAAAACCATCTCGCTCCGACTCGACCGGATGCTCCGCGTCGCCGTCATGTCCGCACTGCTGGCGCTCGCGCCGATGCTGGTCCGGAGCGCGGTGGCCCAGCGGCCGGGCAGCATCCAGGCGTCGGCGTATGTGACCACTTCCATCTTCGCGGTCGCAATGCGGCCCGACTCGGCGACGGTGGCGGCGCGCGCATCGCTGCCGCCGGCGACCGAGTGCGTCCGGATCGCGGGCGTCGGGACGATCGACGTCCGAGTCGGCCCAGGCGAGGCGGTGCTCGTCGGCTCGAGGCGAGGGGATCAGGACGAGCCAACCCTGATCGTTGAGGTGCTCAACCTGGGTTCGTAGCGCCGTCACACCTTCGCCGACTTCGACTCCGGCTCGAGGACCAACCGCGAGCCTGTTCGTGTCTAGTGGGCCGCGGGAAACACGAGGGGCGCCCGGTCCGAGACCGGGCGCCCTTGGTGGTCAGCCACATCCCTCTACTTCGAACGGCGCGTCGCGGCGGGCTTGGTGGGTGCCGCCGGAGCCATAGCTGCGGGCGGCGCGTTGGAGCTCCAGGTGTCCGCGACCAGCATCCACTTGCCGTCGGCCCCGCGATGGAAGACCTCGAGGTACTTCCCGTCCTCGGCCGCCCCCGTCTCGGCCGGGAGCTCCTGGTAGTGGTACTTGCCCGTGGTGTACATGAAGTCACCGGCGCCGTCCGCCGTCTCCTGCGTGAGCCGCAGCGATACCTTCACGCTGGTCATGCCCTTCCACAGTTGGCGGATCTGGTCCGTGCCGCGGAACATCGGCATGCTGGGAGGCAACACCATCGCATCCGGCGCGTACCCTGCCGTCATGCCTTCGGCGTCGCCCGCGCTGACGGCCGCGGTGAAGGCCGAGTCCATCCGGCGGGCCGTCGCGCGGTCCGCGTCCGTCAGCGGGGCAGGCGCGGACTTGCATCCGGCGAGCGCCGCGAAGGCGATCATCAGTGTTCCTGCTGCAGCTCTGCGCATCCGACACTCCATGGCTTGGGGGGCGATTAGTCTGCCCCCAGTTGGCCACGAGCGCAAGCGCCGCTCCCGGTCACCGCGGAGCGCTGTACCTGCCCGGGATCCCGCGCGGCGAAAGCACGAGCTGCCAGAGCTGGTTCTTCCGCGCCCGGAATCCCCCCGCGCTCGAGAGGAGGAAGTAGCGCCACATCCGGTGGAAGCGCTCGTCGTACCTCTCCCGGAGACTCGGCCAGTGCGCCTCGAAGTTGCGGTGCCAGCTGAGCAGGGTGGTGTCGTAGTCCGGCCCGAAGCTGTGCCAGTCCTCGAGCACGAACCGATTCTCGATCGCCGCGCCGATCTGCCGGACGGAGGGCACTACCGAGTTGGGGAAGATGTAGCGCTCGGTCCAGGGGTCGGTCCTCATCTCCGAGCGGTTGCTGCCGATGGTGTGCAGCAGGAAGAGGCCGTCGTCGGCGAGGACGCGGCGGACGGTCCGCATGAAGGTGGGGTAGTTCTTGACCCCGACGTGCTCGAACATCCCGATGGACAGGACGCGATCGAACTTGCCATCGAGGTCGCGGTAGTCCTGCAGGCGCAGCTCAACGTCCAACCCCGCGCACAGCCGCTGCCCGTACGTCACCTGCTTCTCTGACACGGTGACGCCCACGACCGACACGCCGTAGCGCTCGGCGGCGAAGCGGGCCGTTCCGCCCCAGCCACAGCCGATGTCGAGGAGCCGCATCCCGGGCTTGAGCTCGAGCTTCCGGCAGACCAGGTCCAGCTTGGCCTCCTGGGCGGCGTCCAGTGTGGCCGCATCCTTCCAGTAGCCGCAGCTGTAGATGAGGCGCCGGTCGAGCATCGCGCTGAACAGATCGTTGCCGAGGTCGTAGTGGTGGCGGCCGATGCGGAACGCGCGGGAGGGTCTCTGGAGATTGAACAGCTTCGCCCACACCAGACGCAGCGCGTCCTTCCACGGTTCGATCAGGGTATCGAGATCGGCCGCCAGCAGGTGGTGAATGCACTCGTCGAGTTGGTCACAGTCCCACCACCCGTCCATGTAGGACTCGCCGAGCCCCAGCTCGCCCTCCGCCAGCACCCGGGCCCACAGGCGTTCGTTGTGCACCCGGATGTCCCACGGCCGGTCTCCACCCGCCCGGACGTCGGCGAGCGTCATCAGGTCTTCAATCCGGCGGCGGATCGCGTTGCTTGGCATCGTGCCTCCCCGAATGGTCCCTCGCCCCTACCATACGAAGCGCGGGGTCACACGGCCAGCGCGCCGGCCCGCGGCGGCGGGCGGCCGGTCCCGACGTGCCCCTAATCGCTCGCGGGCGCCTCCGCTTCCTCGCGCACGGCCGCCGCGTGGGAGATCTGGATCCACAGCACTGCGCCCAGGATCAGCCCCATCGCCACGAAGGTCCGCGCCCCGACGCTCTCGTGCAGCAGCAGCCACCCCAGCAGGACCGCAATCAGCGGGTTCACGTAGGCGTAGGTGCCGACAATCGTGGCAGGCGCGTGGTGCAGGGCGTAGGCGTACGCCGTGTAGCCCACGATGGAGCCGAACACGACGAGGTAGGCCAGCGACCCGAGGCCGCGGGCGGTGAGATGGACGTCGCCGGCTTCCCCGAGCACCAATCCCAGCAGGAGCACCAACACGCCGCCCGCGATCATCTCGATGGCCGCGCCCACGTACGGGCCGGCCTCGGGATGCCGGCGCTTGTAGTAGACGGAGCCGAACGCCCAGGATGCGCTCGCCCCGGTGAGCGCGAGGGGCCCTCGGAGGTCGGCGTGCAGCAGCGCGCGCGGGTCCACCTCGACCAGCACCACCGTGCCGACCAGGCCGAGGACCAGACCGGCGATCACGCGCCAGGAGAGCCGGCCCGACCCCCCGGGCACGACCGCGTCGAACAGCGCCATCCACAGCGCGACCGTCACTACGAAGAGGCTGGCCGCCCCGCTCGGCGTGAACTGCTCCGCCCACACCACCAAGGTGTTGCCGCCGGCGAGGAGGAACAGGCCGACAACGGCGAGGACCCCGTACTCCCGCGCACGGCGCGGCAGGTGCTCCCCGGCCGCGAGCGAGCCGCCGAGCAGTAGCAGCCCCGCCAGCAGGAATCGCCCGCCGGCGAAGAGGAAGGGCGGCAGAACGCTGACGCCGATCCTGATCGCGAGGTAGGTCGAGCCCCAGAGAACGCAGACCAGGAGGTAGGCGACCAGAGCCTTGCCGCGCAGCGCCGCCATCAGATGCTCTCTCGTGTCACGAGTTCCCCTGAAACACCGCGGCGCCCGGCGCTGTGAAAGCCGGCGCGGCGCCCCCCGGCGTGGCGTCGGCTACCGGAGCAAAGCGATCCGGTACGGCATCTGGATGGCGATACCCTGCCGGCCCCTGAACTCCTCGATGCGGCTGATGCTCAGCTCGCCCTGCACGCCCACCTTCGCCAGCAACTCGTCGTAGTCGTGGAACTGCTGGGCGCCCATGAAGGTCTCGTCGCGGGAGATCCCGAACCGGCGGACGGCCTCCCAGCTCCGTTCAACCTCGGTCTCCTCCCCGCCGTACCAGATCCAGCGGGAAGCCGGCGCGTGATCGACCACGAGGGTCTCGGGCGCGAGCGTCTTCGCGTGGCGCAGTGCGGCATCGGGGTCGGCGATCTCGTGCAGGCAGAACTCGAAGAAGACGACGTCCGCCCTGGTGCGCACCGACGCGAAGTCCCCCTTGAAGATGATGAAGCGGCTCAGCAAGCCCTGTTCGCGCAGCACCACGCCCAGCCGCCTCACGGCCTCATCGTCCCGATCCACGGCGAGGACGCTCCGGGCGGCGCTGGCGTAGCCGATGATCTGGCCTCCGCCGGCGCCGACGTGGATCACCGACTTGTCCCGGAAGTCGTAGCAGGACTGGATGTTTTCCAGCAACGCCCTGACATCGGTCGCCATGATGGCTCGCCTCCCGGCCCAGGCGCGCGCGCAACCTTGCTCCGCGGCCCGGGATGCTCACACTCTAACGACCGCATGCGCCCTGAGCCATTCCCAATTCTAGCCGCGCGTCACCTGCGCGCCTGCGGTGGACTCGGGTGCGCTGAGCCGTCAGTCCGGCACGGGCCAACGTTGCAGGGGGCGGGCGCGTACAGGCCTTCGAGATGGAGCACGGGGACCGTCGGAGCGGATATCCTGTTTGCCTCAACCAAGGAGCAACGTAACCATGCTGTCGAAAGTGCTTGCCGCGGGCGCCCTGGTGCTGGGGGTTGCCGCCGCGCCCGTCTACGCTCAGACGTACCACGTCACGAAGACCTTCCCCTTGGGCGGCGACGGCGGCTGGGACTACCTCGCGCTGGATACCGCGGGCCACCGGCTGTTCATCGCCCGCCAGGACCGCATCATGGTCGTGGATCCGGCGGCGGGAACGGTCTTGGGCGAGATCCCGGGTCTCAATCGTGCCCATGGCGTCGCGTTCGACTACGCCTCCGGCCACGGGTTTGCCACCTCCGGAGCGGACAGCACCGTGACGATGTTCGACCTCAAGACGCTGCAGGTGCTGGGGAAGACAGTGGCCGCCGTGGACGACGACGGGATTCTCTACGACCCGGCCACCAAGCGCATCTTCACGATGAACGGTGACGCGGGCTCAGCGACCGCAATCGACCCCGTGGCGGGGCAGCGGATTGGCGCAGTGGACTTGGGCGGAAAGCCTGAGTACGGCGTGAGTGCGGGCGATGGAAAGCTGTACGTGAATCTCGAGGACAAGGCTGAGATCGCCGAGGTGGACGCCAATACCCTCAAGGTCACGCGCCACTGGTCCATCGCACCCTGCCAGTCGCCTACCGGCCTCGCCATTGATCGTGCGAACCGCCTGCTGTTCAGCGGTTGCCGGAACGGCGTCATGGCGATCTCGGATGCGCGCGCCGGACGGCTGGTGAGCACCGTGCCGATTGGCCGCGGAGTAGATGCGTGCCGGTTCGATGCGGTCAACCGCCTTGCCTTCGCCTCGAACGGTGACGGAACGCTCACGGTGATCCACGAGGATTCGCCGGACAAGTTCACCGTCGTCGCCAACGCCACCACGAAGCAGGGGGCGCGCACGATGGAGCTCGACGAGGCGACCCACCGCCTCTACACGGTCAGCGCGGATTTCGGGCCCGCGCCCGCGCCGACGCCCGAGCACCCGCGCACGCGGCCTCCGGTGTTGCCGGGCACGTTCGCGCTGCTGGTGCTGGAGCCCTGACGGTGGTGCGGTAGCAGACGAAGGAGTTCTTCCACGGGCGGCTGGGCGACCGGCCGCCCGCGCCTTGTCCCAAGCCGGCGGGCGGGGACTGCGGTGGGCCGATAGAGTCGGGGGTGGGCCGCCTGGCCTCCGGCAGCATTTGCTAGCAGATTGCTCCTGCTAATCTGATCCTCGAAGGAGTTGTCTTGGCGGCACCGCTTCGTCGCGCACGGGATCCTGCACCGGCCCCCGCGGACGCGCTCGAGCAGTACTTCGAGCCGTTCCGCGCCAAGACGGTGGGCCACGACCAGACCTTCCATTCTCCGTTCGGGGAGCAGCGGATCGTCTACGCCGACTGGACGGCGAGCGGCCGCCTGTACCGCCCCATCGAGCAGCGCCTCCTCGAGGAGTTCGGCCCGTTTGTCGGCAACACCCACTCGGAGTCGACCGCCACGGGCTCGGCGATGACGCTGGCGTACCACGAGGCGCATCGCATTCTCAAGGCGCACGTCAACGCAGGACCGCAGGACCTCATCCTCACGACGGGCTCGGGGATGACCGGCGGAATCAACAAGTTCCAGCGGCTGCTCGGGCTCAAGGCGCCGGAAGGGCTGCGGCGCCATATCCGGCTCGCGGAGGCGGAGCGACCCGTGGTGTTCGTGACCCACATGGAGCACCACTCCAACCACACCTCGTGGTACGAGACGATCGCCGACGTCGTGGTCATTCCGCCGGACGAGCGGGGAATCGTGGACCTCGCGGCGCTGGACGACCTGCTTCACCGGTACCGCGACCGCCCGCTCAAGATCGGCGCGTTCAGCGCCTGCTCCAACGTCACGGGGATCGAGACGCCCTACCACGCGATGGCGAAGCTGATGCACCGCGCGGGGGGCGTGGCGTTCGTGGACTGGGCGGCCTCCGCTCCGTACGTGGCGCTGGACATGCACCCGGCCAATGCCGATGAGCGGCTCGACGCGGTGCTGTTTTCGCCGCACAAGTTCCTCGGCGGACCCGGCTCGGCGGGCGTGCTCATCTTCGGCCGCGATCTCTACCACAACCGGGTGCCGGACGAGGCCGGCGGCGGGACGGTGGCGTGGACCAACCCGTGGGGCCAGTACGCCTTCCTCGATGATCCCGAGGCCCGGGAGGACGCCGGGACGCCGGGCTTCCTGCAGGCGATCAAGGCGGCGCTGGCGGTACAGCTCAAGGAGGCGATGGGCGTCGAGCGGATGACGCGCCGCGAGCGGGTGATCGTGCCACGGGTGATGGATGCGCTCGAGGCGATTCCCGGCGTGCACGTCCTGGCGCGCGGGTGTCGCGAGCGGCTGGCGATCGTCTCCTTCTTTGCGGAGGACGTCCACTACAACCTGATGGTGCGGCTGCTGAACGACCGCTTCGGCGTTCAGTCGCGGGGCGGCTGCTCCTGCGCGGGCACGTACGGGCACTACCTCCTCAACGTGGATCCGTCGCGCTCGAAGCACATCACCGACCGCATCGACCAGGGTGACCTGTCGGAGAAACCGGGCTGGGTGCGGCTCTCGTTCCACCCCACCACCACGCTGGCCGACCTCGACCACTGCGTCCGAGCGGTGGCGGAAATCGTGGGCCACGCCGAGGCCTGGTCGAAGGATTACGACTACTCCTCCCAAGCCAACGAGTACGTCCACCGGAACGGGGACGCCGAGTCCCAGGCGCGTGTCCACCGGTGGTTCGATCTGAAGCATCGGCAGCCGGGGCGGTAAGCGTCCTCGCGCGCGCGCGCGCCGGCGGCTACATTTCGCCTTCTTCCCACTACCACAGGAGTCCGTCGAGATGAGCATTCGTGCAGGCAGGGCATTGATGTACGGCGCGGTAGCGCTCTCGGTCGCGGGATGTTCGACCGTCCGGAGTGCCATGGGCGGGGCTATGGGCGGCGTCAACACCGGCGTTTCGACCGCGGCTGGTGCCGCCGTCGCGGGGCAGTTCCATGGCCCGGCGGTGCCGGGCGCGCCGGCCGGCGGGGCGGGCGGCGCTGGCGGAGCGGGCATGTCGGGGCCGCAGTCGGCGCAGATGATGACCTACTACGCCAACTGGATGTTCACGCTCGGCTTCAACTCGGGCGGCTACGGGCTCCCGAACACCGACCTCCAGCCGGGCCAGTCGGTGGCCTTCGAGTTCACGCAGGGCAGCAACACGCAGCGGATGGAGCACGCCTACCTGACCAAGCTGCCCGACGGCAAGCAGTGGTACCGGGTGAAGTGGTACAACATGTCGGACAAGCCGGACACGGTGGTCTTCGAGGCATTGTTCAGCGCCGACCGGTCGCAGGTGCTGCGGATGCGCGGCAAGACGAGCGGTCAGCAGGCCGGCGAAATCCCGGTGGAGCAGAACACGGGCTTCTCGTGGCGCGAGCCGACGTACCTCACGCAGGAGAGCCTGACGGCGGCCACCGTGGGCACCGAGAGCGTCACGACCCCCGCAGGGAACTTCACCGCCAAGCACATCCGCTACACGATGATGGGCGGCGGCACCTACGAGTGGTGGACCGCCGACAACGTGCCGGGCGGCATCGTGAAGCAGGTGGTCGGCTACCAGAGCAACATGTACACGCAGACCCTCGTCGCCATGGCGAGCAACGCTACGACCGAGCTGGGCAGCTACTAGGTTCGGTCGGAATCGACGCAGGCGTACGGGCGGCCGATGGTGGGCCGCCCGTTGCGTCGGCGGGGGGCCGTCCAGCGCTGGTGCGCTGCGACGGGCGCGTCCCTTGGTGCCCACGCGCCTGCGCCTGCGTCGCAGTAATATTGTAGCCCGTGCCTGACTTCCCCTCGGAGCTCCAAACCGCCCTGGCGGCGCGCTACGAGCTGCGCCGCGTCCTCGGTCGCGGCGGCATGGCCAGCGTCTCTCTCGCCGCCGCCGCGCTTGCCGTCGCCTCCGCGGTGGCGGAGTAGCGGCCTCGGTGGACACGCGGCGCATCGGCTCGCTCGAGGTCTCGGCCGTGGGGCTCGGCTGCAACAACTTCGGCACACGCCTGGACGATGTCGGCACCGCCGCGGTCGTGGAGGCGGCGCTCGATGCCGGCATCACGTTCTTCGACACCGCCGACATCTACGGACTGGGGCGGAGCGAGGAATTCCTCGGCAGCGTCCTCGCACCGCACCGCTCGCGGGTCGTGATCGCCACCAAGTTCGGCATGGACATGGGTGGCGGACGGAAGGGCGCGAGGCCCGCCTACGTGCGCCGCGCCGTGGAGGACAGCCTCAAGCGGCTGCGCACCGACCACATCGACCTCTATCAGCTTCACCGGCCGGATCCCGAGACACCCATCGAGCAGACGCTCGCGGTCCTGGACGATCTGGTGCGGAGCGGCAAGGTGCGGGAGATCGGGTGCTCGTTCTTCACCGTGCCGGAGTTGCGCGCGGCACGCGAGGCAGCGGGCGCCGGCGCCGGATTCGCCAGCGTCCAGAACGAGTACAGCTTGCTCAACCGCGCGCCCGAAGAGGGCGTGCTCGCCGAGTGCGATGGAGACGGACTGGCGTTCCTGCCGTACTACCCGCTGGCGAGCGGGCTGCTCACGGGCAAGCACGGCCGCGGCCGTCCTGCGGCGAGAGGCTCGCGCCTGGCGACCAACGCGGACTGGGCCCGGCGCTTCCTCACGGACCGCAACCTCGCCGTGGCGGATGCGCTGGCCGAGTTCGCGGCCTCGCGGGGCCACACGCTGCTGGAACTGGCCTTCTCATGGTTGTTGAGCCGGCCGGCCGTCGCGTCGGTCATCGCTGGCGCCTCGTCGCCGGAGCAGGTTCGCGCCAACGCGGCGGCCGGAGGCTGGCGGATTGCGCCCGACCAACTGGCCGAGATAGATAAGCTGACGGAGGTACGGACATGACTCAGCGACACAAGTTCGCCATCCTCGTGGGCGGGGGGCCCGCGCCGGGGATCAACAGCGTCATCGGCGCCGCCACTATCCGGGGCGTTCTGGAGGGCGTGGACGTCATCGGCATCCAGGACGGATTCGAGTGGATCATGCAGGGCAACATCGAGCACGTCGTGCCGCTCACGATCGAGGGGGTGAGCCGTATCCACTTCCGCGGCGGCTCGATCATCGGCATCGCCCGCGCGAACCCGACCACCGATCCCAAGCTGCTCGAGAACACGGTCACGTCGCTGCTCAGGATGAACGTGTCGCAGCTCATCACCATCGGTGGCGACGACACCGCCTACTCCGCGATGCGCCTGGAGGAGAAGGCCGCGGGCCGCATCCAGGTCGTGCACGTCCCCAAGACGATCGACAACGACCTCGATCTGCCGCCCGACATCGACACCTTCGGCTTCCCCACGGCGCGCCACTACGGTACCGAGATCGTGAAGAACCTGATGGTGGACGCCCACGCCACGTCTCGCTGGTACTTCATCATCACCATGGGGCGGAAGACCGGACACCTCGCGCTCGGCATCGGCAAGTCCGCGGGCGCCACACTCACGCTCATCCCGGAGGAGTTCGGGTTCCGGAACGTCAAGTTCAAGGCGATCGTGGACACCCTGGTGGGCGCGATCATCAAGCGGATCGCGGAGGGCAGTCGCCACGGCGTCGCGGTGATCGCCGAGGGCGTGGTCGAAGGCCTCGACCCGGCAGACCTGTCCCAGCTCCAGGAGGTCGAGCGGGACGCGCACGGCAACCTCCGCATCGCGGAGGTCGCGATCGGCGAGATCCTGAAGGCGGCCGTGCAGGACCGGCTGAGGCAGTTCGGCATCAAGATGACCGTGGTCGCCAAGAACATCGGCTACGAGCTGCGCTGCGCCGACCCGATCCCCTACGACATGGAGTACACCCGCGACCTCGGGTACTGCGCGGCCAAGTGCCTGTTGTCCGGGTGCAGCGGCGTGATGATCTCGATGCAGGGTGGCCACTTCGTGCCGATCCCGTTCAGCGAGATGCTGGACCCCAAGACCGGCCGCACCCGGGTGCGGCTGGTGGACATCCGCTCCACGCGCTACGCCATCGCGCGCCGCTACATGATCCGGCTCAGGCGCGACGACTTCGAGGACCCGCACGAGCTGGCCCGCTTCGCCGCGACCGCGCACCTGACGCTCGAGGAGTTCCGGGACCAGTTCGAATACCTGGTGAAGGACGAGCCGCCACCCCTGGACCTGGGGCCGGACCTGCCCGGTGCGACCCCGCTGAATCCTTAGCGACTAGCTGCCCTTTCCCGGGCACGGAAAATGCCTTTGGCTCGGGTGTGCGCGAGCGCGCGGCAGCCTGAGGGCGTGCGGTGAGCCGGCCTGCACCGCACAAGTGGGTCATCGCCGGCACGGTGCTGACCGGCACGTTCATGGCTGTGCTGGACGGGAGCATCGTCAACGTCGCGCTCCCGCACATGATGGGTACGCTCGGCGCGACGCTCGAAGAGATCACCTGGGTCGCCACCGGTTACCTCCTCTCCAACGTCCTGATCATGCCGATCGTCGCGCTGCTGTCGGCGCGGTTCGGACGGAAACGCTTCTACATGACGAGCGTGATCGCGTTCACGCTCGCCTCGATGGCGTGCGGGGCCGCGCGCAGCCTGCCCATCCTCGTGTTCTTCCGCGCCATCCAGGGGCTGGGCGGCGGCGCGCTGATCACCGTGGCGCAGGCCATCCTGCGCGAGACCTTCCCGGTCGAGGAGCAGGGCCTCGCGATGGGCATCTACGGCGTCGGGGTCATTGTCGCGCCGGCCGTGGGCCCCACGCTCGGGGGCTGGCTCACCGACCAGTACTCGTGGCCGTGGATCTTCTACGTCAACGTGCCCATCGGGATCATCAACCTGCTGCTCGTGCAGCAGTTCATCCACGACCCGCACTATCTGGTGCGCCACAAGGGGCGGATCGACTGGACGGGAATCGGGCTGATGGCCGTCGGCCTCGGCTCGCTCCAGCTGATGCTCGAGAAGGGACAGGAGAAGGACTGGTTCGCTTCCGCGCTCATCGTCTGGCTCGCGGTGCTGGCGGTGATCGGGCTCGCCCTGTTTATCTGGCGCGAGCTGACGGTGGACCGGCCGGCGGTGGACCTGAAGATCCTCAAGAACGTGCCGTTCGCATCGGGCACGGTGCTGGGCGGCGTGCTGGGGATGGGGATGTACGGCACGCTGTTCCTGCTGCCGGTCTTCCTCCAGAACCTGCTGGGGTTCCCCGCGTTGAAGTCCGGCATTGCGATGCTACCCCGGAGCCTGGCCTCCGGGGTGGTCGGCCCGATCGGCGGATGGTTCTATAACCGGATCGGGCCCCGGGTCCTCGTGCTCATCGGCCTGGCCCTCAACGCATACGCGTTCTGGCAGCTGTCGCACCTCACGAGCCAGGTTGGGGCCTGGGACATCTTCTGGCCCCAAGTCTGGTCCGGGGCCGGGATGGGCCTCCTGTTCGTCGCCATCGCGACCGCGGCGCTCTCGGCCATCTCGAAGCCCAGGATGACGGCGGCGACGGGTCTCTACAACGTGGTGCGCCAGGTGGCCGGGAGTATCGGGATCGCGGTGGCGGCCACTCAGCTCAGCTACGGCACGCAGCGTTACCACGACATCATTTCGGAGCACGTGACGATGTACGGTGAGGGCACGCGGCTCTTCCTGCAGCGCGTGACGGCCGCGATGCTGGCAGCGGGCGCCGACCCCGTCACGGCAGGGAAGCGGGCGCTCGCCATCCTCGACGTCCGGGTGACGCGGCAGGCGGTGGTGCTGGCGTACAACCACATCTTCCAGCTGGCGGCGATGCTGTTCGTAGTGGCTATCCCGCTGGTGTGGCTCCTGAAGGCCAAGCCGGTGCGGGATGGACCGGCGCCCGTTCGCGTGGACTAGTTCCTGGTCGCCGGGTCGCCGGCCATGATGCGCAGCACCGGCCGGCCGCCGATGTCCTGGAGCGGCAGGTAGACCAGGTGGGTGCGCGGGTCCACCGCCACCGTATGCGCATGCGGCATCCACACGTCGCCCTCGTGGACCAGCCCCGCCCCGGTTTCCGTGAACACCGAGACCGAGCCGGATTCTGACGCCACGTAGAGCCGCCGCCACCCGGGGTCGAACGCAAGCACGTCGGGGTGGTCGCCCACGGGCATCGTTCCGGTGACCTTCATGGTCTTCAGGTCCACGATCAGGACCTTCGCATCGCTCTCGTTGGCCACGAACGCGACGCGCCGGGCGGCGTCGATCGCCATCCCGTGCGGGCGCGCGCCGCCCACGAGGTCGAACCGCCCCAGCACGCGATCGCTCGCGGGATCGATGACCCACACCTGGTTCCGCGTCTGCACCGCCACCAGGATGCAGCGGGAGCCGGGATCGAACAGGGTATTGCCGGCCTCGCCATCGAGCGGGATGGTGCGCAACACGCGGTTGGTCCGCGCGTCGATGACCAACTCGCCGCCGCCCGACTCGTCGGAAACGTAGATCTTCTGCTGTTCCGGTGCATACGCGATGCCGTCAGGGAAACCGATGTTCCCGATCCGGTCGGTCACCTGCATGGTGCCGGCGTCGATGGCGGCGACGTGGTGCGACCGGCTGACCGACGCGTACACCCGCCCGAGCGCCGGCACGGCCCACACGCCCGTGACCCCGGGGAGGCCGCCGATGGTCCCTTCCACGCGCCGTGTCTTCACGTTGAAGACCACGATGGCATCGGCGCTCATGTGCGCGATGTACAGCCGGTCGGAGTGGAGGTCGAGGCTCTGGTAGCCGATCCGCACCGCGGGTCCCGGCAACGCGACGTCGGCGACGATCCTCAGGACCGGGACGGGGGCCGAGGCCCGGGGCGCCGCGCTCTGCCGCGCGGCGGCCCCGAGCGCCGCCGCGAGCAGCGCACCCAGGGTGAGACGGTTCATGGACTGGTCCCGGTTGGTCCCTGAGATAGAATCGGCTGCCACCCTCGGGTTGACAAGGCATGAGTGCGGGGCGACCCTGATCCACCCATGGTGACACGCGCGCGTGGCGCAACGTAACCGCGTTCTGGCGTTGCTCGCACTGGCCGAGCTGCTGGGCATGTCCGTGTGGTTCTCGGCCAGCGCGCTCGCGCCGCAGCTCGAGCGCGCCTGGGCGCTGACGCCGAGCCAGACCGGCTGGCTCACCGCCACCGTGCAGTTGGGCTTCGTGGCTGGGACGGCCATCGCCGCGTTGCTGAATCTGGCCGACCTCGTTCCCATGCGCGTCTACTTCGCGCTGGCCGCCCTCGCCGCGGCCGCGTGCAATCTCGCCCTGCTGGCGGCGGGCGGGTTCGCGCCGGCCCTCCTCACGCGATTCGGCACCGGGTTCTTCCTCGCGGGCGTGTACCCGCCGGCGATGAAGATGATCGCCACGTGGTACCAGGACGCCCGCGGCTTCGCCATCGGCACCATCGTCGGCGCTCTCACGGTTGGGAAGGCGATGCCGTACCTGGTACACGGCCTCGAGCGCGCGGGTGCCGCGCCGGTCGTGCTCGGGGCCTCGGGCGCGGCCGCACTCGCGGGCTTGCTCGTCCTCGCCGCCTACCGCGACGGCCCCCACGCCTTCGAGCGGCGCCCGTTCGCCTGGGGCCTGGTCGGCAGCGTGCTGCGCCACCGCGAGACCCGGCTCGCCATCGGCGGCTACCTCGGGCACATGTGGGAGCTGTACGCCATGTGGACCTGGATCGCCGTGTTTCTCGCCGCGGGCGCCGGCTTCGGCCCGCGCGCGGCCGATGTGGGCGGCTTCGCGGCGATCGCCGTCGGCGGGGCCGGATGCGTGATCGGCGGCCGGCTGGCCGACCGCTACGGGCGCGAGCGGCTCACCATCTGGGCGATGGCGCTGAGCGGCGCGTGTGCGGCGGTCATCGGCCTCGGCGCCGTGTCGCCGGGGCTGGCGCTCGCGGTCGCGTTGGTGTGGGGCTTCACCGTCGTCGCCGATTCCGCGCAGTTCAGCGCGCTCGTGACGGAGCTGGCACCCGCCCACGCGGTCGGCACAGCGCTGACGCTGCAGACGTCGCTCGGCTTCCTGCTGACGATGGTTTCGATCCAACTGGTGCCGCGCCTGGTGACGGGCGTGGGGTGGCGCTGGGCGTTCGTCGCGCTCGCAGTCGGCCCGCTCTTCGGCATCGCGGCCATGCGGAGATTGCGCCGGGCGCGCGGTGCGCTTTGAGGGGCGGGATGGGCAACCAGGATCGGGGGGATGAACAGTGCGCCGCGGCGCTGGCAGTTCCTCTCTCGCTTCGTTGACCGTACTCCGCCGTCTTTCCCGCCCGCTACTGGTCCTGGCTTGCATGGCTGGCGCGGCGTGTCACGCCGGCGCGCCGTCAGGCCCTCCGCGCTCGGCGGCCGCGCCGGCCGTCGTTCCGTTCCGGAATCCGGACCTGCCGCTGGATGCGCGTGTCGCCGACCTCGTGGGGCGCCTCACGCTCGAGGAGAAGGTCGGCCAGTTGATGAACACGGCGCCCGAGATCCCACGACTCGGCGTTCCAGCCTATGACTGGTGGAGCGAGGGCCTGCACGGCGTGGCGCGCGCCGGAGTCGCCACCGTCTTCCCGCAGGCCATCGGCCTCGCCGCCACGTGGGACGCCGGACTGATGCACCAGGTGGCCGTGGTCATCTCGACCGAGGCGCGGGCCAAGCACCACGAGGCGGTGCGCGAGGGGCGCCGCGACGTGTACGAGGGGCTCACCTTCTGGTCCCCCAACATCAACATCTTCCGCGATCCGCGGTGGGGACGCGGGATGGAGACCTACGGTGAGGATCCGTTCCTCACCGGCCGCCTGGCCGTGGCGTTTGTCCGGGGGATGCAGGGCGACGACCCGCGCTACCTCCGCGTGGTCGCCACGCCCAAGCACTTCGCGGCCCACAGCGGACCCGAGCCGGGGCGCCACGGCTTCGACGCCGTCGTGGATCAGCGCGACCTCGAGGAAACGTACCTCCCCGCTTTCGGGGCCGCGGTCGCCGAGGGCGGCGCCCAGTCGGTGATGTGCGCGTACAATCGGCTCGACGGCACGCCGGCCTGCGCCAACTCCTTCCTGTTGCGCCAGACGCTCCGCCAGCGCTGGGGCTTCCAGGGATACGTGGTGTCGGACTGCGATGCGGTGGACGATATGCGCACCGGCCACAAGGTGAGCGGCGACAGCGCGGTTGTGGCCGCGACGGCGCTCAAGGCAGGGGACGACCTCAACTGCGGGCGGGCGTACCGCAACCTGGTGGACGCGGTGCGGCGCGGCCTGGTGACCGAGGCGGAGGTGGATACGGCGGTGGGGCGCCTGTTCCGCGCCCGCTTCCGGCTCGGGATGTTCGATCCCCCGGAGCGGGTGCCGTACGCGGCGATCCCGTACGGCGAGAACGACTCGCCGGCGCACCGCGCGCTCGCGCTCGAAACCGCGCGGAAGTCCATCGTGCTGCTCCGGAACGAGGGCGGCCTTCTGCCTCTCCGCCGCGACCTGCGCCACATCGCCGTCATCGGGCCCAACGCCGCCGACGTGGACGTGCTGCTCGGCAACTACAACGGCCTCCCGTCGGAGCCGGTGACGCCGCTCGCGGGGATTCGCGCTGAGGTCGCGGCGGGGACCGAAGTCGTGTACGCGCGCGGCAGCGAGATAGCGCTGGGCACGCCGTCTCCGGACGCCCACCTGCTCGATTCGGCCGTCGCGGCGGCGCGGCGCGCCGACGTGGCGGTGCTGTGCCTCGGTCTCTCGCCGCGCCTCGAGGGCGAGGAGTTGCCGGTCCGCGTGCCAGGGTTCGCCGGCGGAGACCGCACCAGCCTGGATCTCCCGGCCCCACAGGAAGCGTTGCTCGAGGCGGTGGCAGCGACGGGCACGCCCGTGGTGCTCGTGCTGTTGAACGGCTCGGCGCTCTCGATCAACTGGGCGGCGGAGCACGTGCCAGCGATCGTGGAGGCGTGGTATCCCGGCCAGTCGGCAGGCACCGCCGTCGCCGACGTGCTGTTCGGCGGCTACAACCCGGCGGGGCGGCTCCCCGTCACCGTGTACCGCTCGGTCGACCAACTGTCGGCGTTCACCGATTATCGGATGGCGGGGCGGACGTACCGTTTCTTCCGCGGTGACGCGCTCTACCCCTTCGGCTACGGGCTGAGCTACACGCCATTCCGCTTTCGCGACCTGCGGGTGCCGCCCCGCGTACGGGCCGGGGATTCCGCCGAGGTCTCGGTGGAGGTGGAGAACGCCGGAGGCGTGGCCGGGGAAGAAGTCGTCGAGATCTATCTCACCGCGCTCGACGGGGACGCGCGCTCACCGATCCGGTCGCTGGAAGGGTTCCAGCGCGTGTCGCTGCGGCCGGGTGAGCGGCGGCGCGTGGTTCTGTCGCTCGCGCCGGGGCAGCTCTCGACGGTGGATGCCGGCGGCGCCCGCGCCGTCGAGCCGGGGCGCTACGAGGTGAGCGTGGGCGGCCGGCAGCCGAGCGCGTCCGCCGTGGCCGACGCGGCGGCGCTGGAAGTCCTGCGCGCGCGCTTCGAGATCGTCGGCGCGCGACACCCGGTGCCGTAGCCGGCTACCGCCCGGAGCGGCTGGCCCACCGATCGAGCGTCGGGAACCGGATCATGGCCGGAGCACCTCCTCGATGGCGGATCGTACCCGGACCCGCGTTTCATTCCCGAACCGCTCGAGCAACAGGACGTGCGCGCGGCCACCGCCCACCTGCGCCAGCAGCCGCACCGCCGACGCGGCGAACAGCGCGTCCGGATCGTCGAGGAAGCGCGTCGCCAGGGTAACGGCCCGCGCGGTGTCGCCCTCCTGCACCAGCAGGTTGAGGGCTGAGGTGCGCACGTCCCGCGTCTCGCTCGGCTCGGTCATCCGCTCGAGCGCGGCGGCGGCCTCCGGTGCGTGGAAGCGGGGGAGCCTGAACAGGGCCGTGCGTCGCAGCCATCCGGAGTTCCCCGGCTTGACCGCGTCCAGCACGAGCGGCAGGCCCTCCCGGTCACCGTCCCGGGCCAGTACGTAGAGGGCGGTGCTGCGCACCCGGTTGCTGGGATCGGCGGCGTAGATGCCGGCCGCGGCGACCTTGGCCGCCGCGGCGTCGAGCGCCAGGAGCGCCTGGAGCGCTTGGGCGCGGACCCCGCTGTCGGGGTCGCGCAGCGCCGAGCGCACGACGTCCAATTCTTCGGGTGTCGAGTCGCCGGTCAGTTGTTCGAGCGCCACGCGGCGCAGCGCCGGGTCCCGTTCGTTGAGGACGATGAACCGGCGCGCCGCTACCGCGGCACTGTCGTTCGATTGCGCCAGCTGCTGGAGCGCCCAGTACCGCGCCGAGAAGTCGAGATCGTGCTTCGCCATGTCCGCCAGCTCGGACGCTGTCTGGTCGCTCTTGACCGAGCCGAGCAGCCACCCGCCCTCGTCGAACCGCACCGAGAGCGGCGCGCCGGGCAGCGGAATCGCGAAGGTGTCGCGCTGCTTCGCGATCATGATCTGCTGGCGGACCACCGAGTCGCGGGTCACGACCCGCACGGTGACTGGAAAGCGGAACAGCGGATGCAGCGAATCCACCGTCTGGGTCTGGTCCACCATCAGGTGCAGTGTCTTCAGCCCCTCGGCCCAGTGCCGGGACCAGCGAACCTTCGGATAGCCGATGCCGTAGGCCCACTGATCGAAGAACCAGTCGAGGTCGCAGTTGCAGGTCTTCTCAAACGCCACGGCGTAGTCGACGGTGGTCACCGCCTGGTACGCGTTGTCGGTCAGGAACCGCCGCTCTCCGGCCCAGAAGAGCGAATCGCCCAGCAGCCGCCGGAGTTGGTGCGCGAGCTGCGCGCCCTTGGGATAGATGTGACCGGTGAAGAATAAGGTGATGGGATCGTGGCCCTGGTACTGTCCCCACACCAGTGGCCGGGCCTGGTTCCGGTCCGCCGCCATCGCCCCTTCCTGCTGACCGATCCACTCGAGCTGGCCCGCGTCCCAGCCGCGGGTCTTCTCGGTCTCCACCGACTCCATGTAGGTGGCGAGCCCCTCGTTGAGCCAGGCATCCGCCCAATCGGCCGTCGTGATGAGATCACCGAACCACTGGTGCGCCAGCTCGTGGGCCACCAGGCCGCGACCGCTCTGCTCGGGCTCGTCGCCCGCGGAGTGCAGCGCCTCGTCCGTTTGGGTCGTGGCCGAGACGTTCTCCATCCCGCCGTAGGTGAAGTCGGGGATCGCCGACTGGTCGTACTTGGCCCAGGGAAAGGGCACCAGCAGCTGCGAGAACAGCTCGATCATCGTGGGCGTCTCGCCGAAGGTGCGCCACCCCGCCTGCACGGTGTCCGGGTACACCCAGTAGTCCACCGGCACCCCACGCCACTGGTCCCTGAGCACGGCGAACGGCCCGACCACCACCGAGTAGAGGTAGGTCGACGCGGGCCGCTCCTGCGCCCAGTGCCAGACGCGCCGCGCGCCTCCCGCCGCCGGCGTCACCTCCACCAGGCGCCCGTTCGACAGCACGCTGAGCCCGGAGTCGGCGGTGACGAAGAACTCCCAGGTCGTCTTGTCGTCGGGGGCGTCGTAGGTCGGCACCCAGGCCCGCGTCTCGGTGGCCTCGCCCTGCGTCCAGATGACGCGGGCGCGGGGCACGAAGTACAGCCCGCGCTCGGGAGTCCCGTGGTAGTGCAGCGCGAACTCGACCGTGTCGCCCACCGCCGCGCGGCGCGCGAGCTGCACGGTCACGTGCGCGGTGTCGGTGGTGAAGCGGAGGCGCCGGCCGCCCTGGGTCGCTTCGTCGATCGTCAGGTTCTCCGCGTTGAAGCGGACGGTGTCCGTCGCCTGTCCCGTGATGACCAGCGTGCTGGTCACGATTCCCGTCACCGCGCGCTGCGGCACGTCGAAGCTCACCGCGATCTTCTGGTGCAGCAGGTCGAAGCCGTGCGGCCGCGGCGCCCAGTCGCGCGGTGCCACGTACGCACCCACGATGCCGGTGGGTCGCTGGGCGAGGGCGCTGCCTGATGCCGCGAGCATCGCCACGAGCGCTTCGGCGAAGGACGGGAGAACCGAGCGGACGACGCGGAACCGGTGCATGTACCCCCCGGGGACACGATTGCTGACGACCGTGTGGACGTGGAATGCTAGTGGCGGGTCGGCCCCGCAGGCAACGCGCGCCGCTTGCGTGGCATCGCCCGGCCGGCCAGCTTGCACGCCTTCCGTCGCGACCGCCGTGTTCCCGTGGGAGAAGCATGCGCTCGACTTTCAGCCGCCCGTTGCTCCTCGCGTTCACCATCGCCGCCACCGCCGCCCCGGGCTGCGCCCAGCAGCGTGACGTCTCGGCCGGCTTCGACCGGCGCGAGGTAATGATTCCGATGCGCGACGGCGTGAGGCTCTTCGCCGTGATCATGTCGCCCCGAGGCGCCACGGAGCCGCTGCCCATCCTGCTGACGCGGACGCCCTACGGCGCCGGCGGCTGGCGTAACGGCGCTCGGGCGCCGCGGAACCTCGCGGCGCTCGCGGCCGACGGGTACGTCTTCGTCCAGGAGGACATCCGCGGCCGCTACCATTCGGACGGCGTGTTCGTGATGAACCGGCCGAACCGCGATCCTCGGGACTCGGCGGTCGCCGACGAAAGCACCGACACCTATGACACCGTGGAGTGGCTGATCCACAACGTCGCCAACAACAACGGGCGCGTCGGGCTGTTCGGCATCTCGTATCCGGGATGGCTCACCGAGGAGGCGCTCATCGGCGCCCACCCGGCCGTGAAGGCGATCTCCCCCCAGGCACCGATGACCGACACCTGGATGGGAGACGACTTCTTCCACCAGGGCGCCTTCCGGCAGTCATACGGGTTCGAGTACGGGTGGGAGATGGAGGCCGGAGCGGTCGGTGCCGGCGACCTGCCGATCACCGGCAACGACACCTACACCTGGTATCTCTCGTTTCCGAGCCTCCTGGCGCTGACCGACTCCACGGGGGCGATGCGGATCCCCACCTGGCGCCGCTTCGTGGAGCATCCGGCGTACGACAGCGTGTGGCAGCGGCGGGCGTTCGAGCGCGTGGTGACCGGCGTGAGCGTGCCGACGCTCACGGTGGGCGGCTTCTGGGACCAGGAGGACCTGTTCGGACCACAGGCGACGTTCGAGGCGCTGGAGCGGTTCGACCGGACCGGCATCAGCCATCTCGTTATCGGGCCGTGGAGCCACGGCCAGTGGGGCTACCCGGGCGGCGAATCGCTCGGCAACGTGCACTGGGGCAGCGCGACCGCCGACTCGTTCGAGATCAACATCCAGGCGCCGTGGTTCGCCTACTGGCTGAAGGGCAAGGGCGACGGCCGCTTCCCCGAGGCGCGGCTGTTCGACGGCGGCAGGGACCAGTGGCGGAGCTTTGACCGCTGGCCCCCGCGCGAGGCCCAGACGCGGGCGCTCTATCTCCACGCCGACGGCCGGCTGTCGTTCGACCGGCCCGCCGAGCGCGAGGGCTTCGATCAGTACGTGTCCGATCCCGCCGACCCGGTGCCGTACCGTCCGCGGCCCGTGGAGGTGACCTACAGCAGCGGCTCGCGCTGGGCGCAGTGGATGACGGAGGACCAGCGCTTCGTGGACGGGCGTCCCGACGTGCGCACCTGGACCACGCCGCCGCTCACCGACGACGTGACGATCGCGGGCGACGTGGTGGCCCACCTGTTCGCTTCCACCACCGGCTCGGACGCCGACTGGGTGGTGAAGCTGATCGACGTCTACCCGGACGCCGCGTCACGCGCCCCGGAAGTGATCGCCCATCCCGCGATGGCGGGCTACGAGCTGATGGTGGCGGGAGACATCATGCGCGGGCGCTACCGCCGGAGCTGGGAGCGGCCGGAGCCGATCCCGTCCGGCGCGGTGGAGCCGTACACCGTGGATCTGAACTACCAGTTGTACACCTTCCGGCGCGGCCACCGGATCATGGTGCAGGTGCAGAGCACCTGGTTCCCGCTGTACGACCGGAACCCGCAGACCTGGGTGGACAACATCTTCCTGGCGCCGGCGGGTGCGTACCAGGCTCAGACGGAGCGGATCTACCGCACCGCCTCCCAGGCCTCGCACGTGGACGTGATGGTAGTGCCGCGCTAGGCGCGGCCGGTCAGGCGGCTTCGACCTTGAGCTGGTTCTTGCCGGCCCGCTTGGCCGCATACAGCACCTGGTCGGCGCGGCGGAGCAGCACCTCCACCGACATCGGCGGCACCGTGAAGGTGACGGCTCCCACGCTCAGCGTCGCGAACCGGCAGGCCTCGGGCAGCGCTTCCAGCACCTGCCGGCGCAGCTCCGCCAGGACCTGCTCGCCGGCCTGCACTCCCGTCTCCGGGAGGCAGATCGCGAATTCGTCCCCGCCCATCCGCCCGATCGAGTCCGTGATGCGCAGCCGGCTGCGCATGGCCGTCGCGACCGTGCGCAGCAGCTCGTCGCCCATTTCGTGGCCCAGCCGGTCGTTCACCAGCTTGAAGTTGTCGAGGTCCAGGTACGCCACGGTCATCGGCCGGCCGTGGCGCTTGGCCCGGCTCAGCTCGGCCGCGGCCAACTCCACGAAGTGCCGGCGGTTCGCTATGGTGGTGAGGGCATCGATCCGGGCCAGCTCCTGCTCGCGCTCGAGCGCGCGCTTGAGCTGCGTCAGGACCAGCACGAACACCGTGAACAGCGCCGCCCAGAGCAGCACCATGGTCCACGGAACCAGCCAGCTGCTGTACGGCTCGCCGGCCAGCGCGTCGCCGCCGACGCTCAGGACGGCGCCGGCGACGGCCAGCGTGATGCCCGCCCCGCGCCCGACGTTCCAGGTCGCGAGGAAGACCGGGATCACGTAGATGGCGGTGAGGTGGATCTCGTAGCCGGCGACGTAGTCAACCGCCGCGATGCCCAGCAGGATCGCCACGCTCGCTGCCAGCGAGCCCAGGGTTGAGCGCTGCGGCGTCGCCGTCTCCAGCAGTGCCTGGCCTACGCTGGTCAGCCGTCCCGGCATTCTGTCCTCTCCGTCACGAAATGGAGCTATGGAGGCTACGCCGGAGCGCATGGTCCGGCAACGGCGCCGCCTGGGCGCCCGGCCCTGTTGGTTGGGACCACCGGCCCGGCGGGAGTTCGGCGCTCACCACGCCGTGACCAGCGTCGCGGCGGCGGTGAGCAGTGAGCCGACCACGACGGTGCGCACCACGACTCTCCAAGCCTGACGCCGCACCACCACCAGGTGCTCGCCTTCGAGCCGTTGCGGCCCTGGCGTGTCCCGGTCGCGCTGACCCAGCGCGGCGAGGAAGATTCAAGTCTTCTCGCGAACCTGGAAGTAGGCCAGGGAAGCGATCAAGAACGGAACGCCGAGCAGCAGCCGCAACTCTATGGGCTCCGGCCTGCGCACCATGAGCGCGATGGTCCCGGCTACTCCGGCCAGGAGCCCGACGCCGGCCAGCAAGGCGCGCCACCGGCGACCGCGCGGCCCGATGTTGGGAACGCAATCGTACGCCGTCTGAATCTCGCCAGAGCGCCGGTCCCGCGACGGGACATTCGTCGGCATGGTCATGCGTCATAACCTATCACCCGGCCGCCGCGCCCGCACGCCCAAGTGGTCGAGGTGACCCCGGTTGCACCGGACCTCCGCCGGCGCTACGGTACACCAGCCGGGCCATCTCCGGCGGCATCCGGTCGATGGCCGCTAGTGCCGACGGCGATGCGAATGGCAACCGCGATGTTTCCGGGAAGAGGAGGTAGTCTATGCCGAAGCTGGGGATCTTGACCACGGTCCTCTCACTCCTGGCCGCTCCGGCGGGCGCCGCGGCGGCGCAGGGGCTGCCACCCGGCGAGGACGGCGCGGTGGCGCGGCTCAACGCCTCGCCGCGGCATGGCGAGTGGGTGAAGTACGACGCCGGCGGCGGTGACTCGGTGCAGGCGTGGGTCGTGTACCCGGAGCGCAGCGACAAGGCACCGGTCGTGGTCGTGATCCACGAGATCTTCGGCCTGACGGACTGGATCCGGTCCGTGACCGACCAGCTTGCGGCGGAGGGCTTCATCGCCATCGCCCCCGACCTGTTGACCGGCAAGGGCCCCGACGGCGGCGGGACCTCGTCGGTGGACCGGCAGGGAGCGATCGCGTTGATCCAGGCTCTGAAGTCCGATGAGGTCCAGCGCCGTCTCCGCGCGGCGGCGGAGTACGCGATGGCGCTGCCGGCCGCGCGGCAGGTCGCGGCGAGCGTGGGCTTCTGCTGGGGCGGCTCGACCAGCTTCGCGTTCGCCACGAACTGGCCCGACCTCAAGGGCGCCGCGGTCTACTACGGGACGGCGCCGGCCGATGAGGCGATGGCGAGGATTCGTTCTCCGGTGGCCGGCTTCTACGGCGGCGACGATGCCCGTGTCACCACCACCGTGGAGCCGACCCGCGGGACGATGCAGCGGCTGGGCAAGCGCTACGAGCCGCAGGTGTACGATGGGGCGGGGCACGGTTTCCTGCGCGACCAGACGGGGCGCAGCGGCGCGAACCTGCGCGCGGCGCGGCAGGCGTGGCCGGCAACAGTGGCGTTCCTGAAGCAGGTGCTGCAATAGCCTGGGTGTAAGGGTGTAGGGTGTAAGGGTGTAGCGTGCGGCGGACAGACCCTACACCCTACACCCTCACACCCTTCTGCTCAGAAGTCCGACAGGTCCCGCGGCGGCCACGCCGCCCGCAACGCGTTCAGGACCGCCGCGAGATCGATGACCTCCTGGCTGATGGCGCCCGCCACCGGCGTCAGGTAACCCGCGGCCGCGACCGCCATCCCCGCGACGCTCAGGACCATCCCCCCGAGGGCGCTCTGGAGCGCAATCCGGCGCATCCGCTGGCTGATGTGGAAGAACTCGTCCACGCGAGTGAGCGAGCTGTCCATGATCACGGCGCCGGCCGCCTCGGTCGTGATCTCACTCCTCTGCCCGAAGGCAATGCCGACCGTCGCGGCCATCAGGGCGGGCGCATCGTTGATCCCGTCTCCGATGAAGATCGTCTTGGCCGTGGCGGTCTGCTCCCGCACGATGGCCACTTTCTCCTCGGGGCTCTTGCCGGCGTGCAGCTCGCTGATGCCGACCTCTTCAGCGAGATAGCGCACTTCCGATTCCCGGTCTCCCGAGAGCAGGATTGCCCGGTCGAGCAGGTGCTTGGGGCCGAGATGGCTGAGGAATGAGGTGCTCTCGGCGCGTGGCGTGTCCCGGAACCGGTAGGTAGCGGCGTACCGACCATCCACCAGCACGACGCACTCCAGGCCTCCGGCCACCGGGGGCAGCTTCGCGGCCTCCTCCGGATACTCGGCGGCGATGTACTTCCGGTTGGTGATCTGCACCCGCAGACCCGCGACCTTGCCGTGCAGTCCCTCGAACGGTCGCTCGGCGATCTCCTCCGCGTCGTCCATCGCCAGGGCGGCCTCGCGCGCAGCGTCGAGGACGGCGCCCGCGAGCGGGTGCTTGGAGTACCGCTCCAGGCTCGCGGCGAGCCGGAGGGTGTCGGCCGCATTCGCGCCCGGCGGGCAGAGTTGGTCGGTCAGCTCCGGCTTGCCGTACGTCAGCGTGCCGGTCTTGTCGAAGATGATGGTGCGGCAGGTATCGATCTGCTCCAGCACGGCGGGATCCTTGATGACAATTCCGCGCTTCGCGGCGAGCGAGATGGAGCCGATGACCGCCACCGGAATGGCGATGAGGAGCGGGCAGGGGGTTGCGATCACCAGCACCGCGAGGAAACGCACGGCCTCGCCACTCGAGATCCAGGCGGCGAGGGCGATGGCGACCGCGACCGGCGTATACACCGCGCCGAGCTGGTCGCCGAGCCGCCGGAGGCGCGGGCGCCGCTGCTCCGTGGCGCGCATCACCTTCATGATCGTCGCGTAGCGCGAGTCCACGGCCAGCCTCGTGGCACGGATCGTGAGCGCATGGTCGCCGTTCACGGCCCCCGACAACACCTCGGAGCCCGGCGTCTTCGACATCACGAACGGTTCCCCGGTGAGGTACGACTCGTCCATCGCGCCGTGCCCATCCACGACCACGCCGTCCACCGGACAGATCTCGTGCGGGTGCACCTCGATGTGGTCGTCCACGGCTATCGCATCGAGCGCGATCTCGGTCACCGCGGCACCCTTCCTCAGGTGGGCGATGGACGGCATGCGCTTGGCCAGCGCCTCCAGCACCGACGAGGCGCTCCTCACGGCGTAGTGCTCCAGCGCCGTCCCGCCCGAGAGCATCAGCACCACCAGCGCGCCCGCGAGATACTGGCCGAGCAGGACCGCCGTGACGATCGAGATGCCGGCCAGTAGGTCCGATCCGAACTCCCGGCGAGCGGCTCTTCTGCCGAGGTCGAATACGAGGGGGGTGCCGCCCAAGGCGAGTGCGAGGTAGAGCGGCCACGCGGCGACGGTGAGCGATGCCCCGGCCACGAACCGCAGAATGAGGTGGGCCGCGATCGCCGCTGTTGTAAACAGCGCGATGTAGGTGTCCTTCGCGAGGCCCCGCGCGGTCACTGATCCCCCTTGGGCATTCTGGAAGCTCTCCCTTCGCGGCGAAGACGCAACCGCGCAATGGCGACTCGTGCAATCGTCTATGCGGTAGTCCGCAATTCTACGGGGAGCGCGAAGGTCGATCCCCCCGGCACGCCGATTGCGCTCCTTCAATAGCGAATGGACAACGAGATCTACCGGCTGCCGCGGGAACGCCTGGATGCGCTGATCGGACGGTTGGCGCGCGACTATCGGGTCGTGGGACCCGTGAAGCACGGCGCCACGTGGATCTGGACGGACGTTCGACCCGGCGTGCCGCTCGCCCTCGACTATCCGACCACGATGCTCCCGCCGCGCCAGTTCTTCGCCCCGATGCGCGAGACGTTGTTCCGCTATCACCGTGGCGACGACGGGCGGTTCGCCTTCGAGGAGCCCGCGAGCGAGCGGCCGGTCGCGCTGGTGGGCGTCCACAGTTGCGACCTCACGAGCCTGCGCGTGCTGCGCGCCTTTCACGAATCCAGTTGCCGCGACCGCCTGGTGCCGGGCCGGCTCGATCGCTCCTTCGTCGTCGGCCTCGCCTGCTGGTCGCCATGCCTGCCCGAGTCGTTCTGCCGCGACATGGGGAGCCTCGAGAACGAGAGCCCCGCGTCGCTGTACGTGTACGACATCGGCAGCGTGCTGCTCCTCAAGGTCCAGACGGCCCGCGGGCGAGAGATCCTGCGGGACGTAGGCTCGCTCGACGCCGCCACGCCCGACGAGTTGGTCGCGTTGCGCAAACGGCTGCGCGCCAGGGCCGAGTCGTTCCCCGCTCATCTCCAGTTCGCGCCGGAGAAACTGGCCACGTCGCTCAAGGCGGCCGAGTCGGACATCCTGTGGGACGCGACCGCCGACCGCTGTCTCTCGTGCGGGCGCTGCAACCTGGTGTGCCCGACGTGCACCTGCTTCGACGTGTGCGACCAGGCATCGCTCGGGGGGGGCGACGGGAGCCGCGTGCGCTCGTGGACCGGGTGCCAGGTCCCGGGCTTCTCGCGGGTCGCGGGGGGCCACGACTTCCGTCCGACGCGGACCCAGCAGCTCCGCTACCGGATCTTCCGCAAGGGCAAGTACATGCCCGAGCGCCACGGCGTGGTGGGCTGTACCGGCTGCGGCCGCTGCGCGACGCACTGCCCGACCCACATCTCGATTCGCGAGATCTTCCTGCAGGTGGGGAGAGCGCCCTGATGCCCCAGGTCTCGATGATCCCCGAGCCCTGCCGCATCGTCGCGGTGACAGCGCAAAACAGCCGCGACATCCACTTCGTGGTGGAGGCGCCGAAGCGGGGTTTCACGCCCGAGCCAGGGCAGTTCGTCATGGTCTCGCTGCCGGGCATCGGCGAGGCACCGTTCTCCCTGGCCGCGCTCCCAGGCGAGGGGGCGGCCGCGGGCACCTTCGAAATGCTGATCCGCCGCATCGGCCGCCTCACCAACCTGATCACCCAGCAGAAGGCGGGCGACGTGCTGTATGTGCGCGGGCCCTACGGCCGGCGCGTCGAGTGGGACCAGTTCGAAGACACGAACTTGCTCCTGCTGGCGGGCGGCCTCGGCCTGGCGCCGCTCCGCTCCTTCGTGCGCCGCGCGCTCAGCCGGCGCGACCGGTTCAAGCGCATCGACCTGCTGGTGGGCGCGCGCAGCCCCGACGAGCTGCTGTTCCGCACCGACCTCCTGGTGTGGGCCTCGCGGCAGGACGACGTGCACGTGCACCTGACGGTGGATGCGGCGCGCGAGGGGTGGGATGGCCGGATCGGCGTCATCACCTCGCTGCTGGACGGTCTCGCGCTGGACAGCGCGGGCACCGTCGCGTTCCTGTGCGGGCCGCCGGTGATGTACCGCCACTGCCTGCGCCGGCTGCTGGCGATGGGCCTCTACGAGCACAACCTCTGGCTCACGCTGGAGCGGCGGATGAAGTGCGGGCTGGGGCTGTGCGGCAACTGCCAGATGGACGGGCACTACCTCTGCTGCGAGGGCCCGCTGGTGAGCTGGCGCGAGGTGCGCCACCTGCGGGAGGTGGTGTGATGCGCCCCCGGGTCGCCTTCTTCTCCTTCGGCTCGTGCGAGGGGTGCCAGCTCCAGGTGCTCTCGGTGGAGGACGTGCTGCCCGACCTGCTGGCCGCGGTCGAGATCGTGAACTTCCGCGAGGCGATCGACGACCGGCGCGACGACTACGAGATCGCGTTCGTCGAGGGCTCGCTGGTCCGGCCGGAGGACGTCGCGGAGCTGCAGCAGATCCGGGGCCACGCCAAGATCCTGGTCGCCATCGGCGCCTGCGCCTGCCTGGGCGGGGTCAACGCGATGCGCAACCGGCGTCCCGTCACGGAGCTGGCGCGCGAGGTGTACGAAGGGCGCCAGGACGGCGTGTTCGCCGCGCTCCCGGACGCGAGCCCCTTGAGCAGCGTGGTCCAGGTCAACTACGAGATCCGCGGCTGCCCGATCGACCGCTTCGAGTTCCTCGAGGCGGTGCGCTCGCTGATCGCGGGCACCGTGCCGTACACGCCGCCCTACGCGGTGTGCGTGGAGTGCACGCTCCGCGGGACGCCCTGCCTCCTGGAGCGTGGCGTGCCGTGCCTCGGCTCGGTGGCCCGGGCCGGCTGCAATGCCGTGTGCCCGGCCTACGGGGCGCCGTGCGAGGCGTGCCGCGGCTGCCACGACGTGCCGAACTTCGAGGCGCTGGGCGAGGCGTTCTTCCGCCACGGGATGACCCGCATGCTGGCGACCGAGAAACTCGAGCTGTTCAACAACTACCGCGAGGTGCGTGACGCATGGGAGAAAGCCGTGCCGTCGTCGTCCGCCACGTAACCCGCATCGAGGGCCACGGCAACATCGTGGTGGACCTCGAGGGGGACCGGATCAAGCGGTGCGATCTCGAGATCGTCGAGTCGCCTCGCTTCTTCGAGGTGCTCCTCAAGGACCGGCCGTACGACGAGGCGCCGCGGATCTCCTGCCGCATCTGCGGGATCTGCTCGGTGGGTCACGCGACGGCGTCGGTGCTCGCGGTCGAGGCGGCGCTGGGCATCACGCCGGGTCCCAAGCTGCGCCGGTTGCGCCGGCTCAACATGGCGGGGGAGTGGCTGCAGTCCCACATCCTCCACGTCTGCTTCCTGGTGGCGCCCGACGCCTTCGGGGTGCCCTCGATCGTGCCGATGGTGGGGAGCCACCCCGACGTGGTGAAGCGCGCGCTGCGGCTCAAGCGGCTCGCCAACGACATCTGCTGCACCGTGAGCGGGCGGCACGTGATGCCGATCTCGTACCACGCCGGGTGGATGGGGTACTGGCCGGCGCCCGCCGAGCTGCGCGCGCTGGAGGAGCAGCTGGTCGGCGCGGAGGAGGATCTCGACGCGCTGGTGGAGCTGTTCGCCGGTCTCTCCTGGCCGGTGGTGGAGCGCCGCACCGAGCACCTGGCGTCGCTGGACGACGGCGGCGCGTACCCGATGATGGGAGGCCCGCTCCACTCGACGGCCGGCACGGTCACCGCGCCCGAGCAGTACCGCGACGTGCTGCACGAGTACCTGGTGGACCATTCCGCCGCGAAGCACGTGCGCGGGCCGGAGGGCACGATCCGGGTCGGGGCCCTGGCCCGCTACGCGCTGGCGCACGACCGGCTCCACCCGCGGGCGACGGACGCGGCGGCACGGCTCGGGCTGCGCCCCGAGTCGGCGAACCCGTTCGACTACGTCGCGGCGCAGGTCGTGGAGTCGGTCCAGGCGCACCAGGAGGCGCTCGACCTGGTCTCGGCGCTGCTGGCCGACCCGGCGCCCGAGGAGCCGGTGCCCGCGGCCCGGCCGCAAGGCGGGCGCGGGGTCGGCATGGTCGAGGTGCCGCGCGGCACGCTGGTGCACGACTACACGATCGGCGCCGACGGCCGGATCAGGAGCGCCAACTGCATCATCCCTACCAGCCAGAACCTGGCCTCCATCGAAGAGGACATGCGCGCGTTCCTGCCATCGCTGGTGGGCAGACCTGCGCCGGAGATCGCGCACGCGCTCGAGATGCTGGTCCGCTCTTACGACCCGTGCGTCTCGTGCTCGGTGCATTGAAAGGGGACACAGCGTGATCGAGAACTTGAAGCGGTCCGACTTCTTCCTCGGCTTCGACGATCAGGCGCTCGCCGACATCGCGCGATTCGCGCGCATGGAGACCTTCGAGGCCGGCAAGGTGGTGTTCGACCGGGACGAGGAGGCGCACACCGCGTACATCATCCTCAAGGGACGCGTCCGCCAGGGCTTCGAGGTCTCGCCGGGCACCGAGGTGTGGTTCCTGACCGGGGAGCCGGGGGACCTGTTCGGCTTCGGCTCGATGCTGACCCCGCGGGTGCGCTCGATGCGCGCCAAGGCATCGGAGAAGACCGACGTCGTCGCGCTGGATGCCGACGCGCTGCTCGAATACCTCGAGGCGAACCCCCGCTTCGGCTTCATCTTCATGGAGCGCCTGGCGCAGGTGTTCATGCAGCGGCTCAACAACTGCCGCCTCCAGGTCATCCACCTCATGCCGCCGAAGGACAGCGAAGGTCCGACGCTGGGGAGGGGATAGGGTGTAAGGGTGTAAGGGTGTAAGGGTCGGTCGGACACACCCTACACTCTTCACCCTACACCCGTTCTTCACACCCGGCTTTCAGTCCCCCGCGGTCGCCGGCAGCGCTTCCGCGACCCTCTCCGTTCCCAGGGGGCCGCTGCCGTCCCGACCGTCATCCCGCGACTCTTGACACGGTCCCCCCCGGCGCCGCATATCGCGACTACTCCGAGGCCACGGTCATCTTTCCAGCTGCGGGAGGTCCAATGCGGCACTTTATTCGCTGGCTGTGTGCTGTCGTCCTCGTGCTGCTCCCATCCGTCGTCTTCGCGCAGACAAGCGTCATTCGGGGCCGGGTGGCCGATTCGAGCGGCGCGCCCGTCATCCGCGCGGCGGTGAGTAGTGGAGGGGCGCCTGCTGCGCACGACGACCACTGATTCGGGAACGTTTCTGCTGCGCGGTGTCCCGGCCGGAACGTGGACCGTCCGGATCCGCGCGCTCGGCTATCAGCCTGCCGCGGTGCGCGTCACGACAACGGCAGGCGGCGTGACACGCCAGGACGTCACATTGAACTCCCTCCCGGTCAGCCTGGCCGCGATCGACGTGGTCGTCGGCTCCCGCGCCCAGCACGCGGCGGCGGCGGAGCTCCCGGTGCCCGTCGATGTCATCCCATCGGAGGTGCTGGCCCTGCAGGGGACCAGCGAGACCGGCCAGATCCTCCAGGCCGTGTCCCCCTCGGTGAACTTCCCCCACCAGAGCGTGACCGACGCCACCGACATCGTGCGGCCCTTCACGCTCCGCGGGCTGAGTCCCGACCATACCCTGGTGCTGATCGACGGGTGGCGCCGGCACCAGACGGCGGTGGTCAACACGTTCGCCTACGGCATGGCGGCGGGTTCGAGCGGCGTGGACATGAACGCCATCCCCTCAAGCGCCATCGACCGGATCGAGGTGCTGCGCGACGGCGCATCGGCGCAGTACGGCTCCGACGCCATCGCGGGCGTGGTGAATCTCGTGACCAAGCAGGGCCGCTTCGCGCCGTTCATCAACGCGGACGGGAGCCAGTTTGCCACCTCACGCTACGGCGTCGACGGCAAGAGCGCCGACCTGAGCGGCGGCGTGGGCTTCGGCCTCGGCCGCGGCTCGCTGGCGCTGTTCGGCGAGTACCAGGACCGCGGGGCCACCAACCGCGCCTGGGCGGATCCGTACGACAACAGCGGCAACGGCCTGACCGACTCGGTGGACAGCCAGGGCCGAGTGGTCAAGAAGAACAACTCCGTGCCGCAGCCCAATCAGCACTGGGGCGACGGCTTCGAGCACGACATCCTGACCCTCGCGAATCTCCACCTCCCCTTGAACGCGAGCGGTACCACCGAGCTGTACGGCCTCGCGAGCTACAGCTTCCGGACCGGGTCGGGGTTTGGCTACCGCCGGTACGAGAGCAGCGACCGGAACTGGCCAGAGATCTACCCTCTGGGCTTCCTGCCGCAGTACCGCCCCGATGTGACCGACTACTCGGCGAACGCCGGGCTACGGGGCGGCGTCGGCGGCTGGGCGATGGGGCTGGGGGGCAGTTTCGGTCACAACGACTTCGCCTACCACATCATCAACACGCTGAACCAGTCGCTTGGCCCCAGCCTCACCACGGCGTTGAACAACGTGGGGATCCCGAACCAGACGTCGTTCTTCGCCGGGCGACTCTCGCGTGATGAGTTCACGACGGCGCTGACCGCGTCGCGGAGCGTGAACCTGGGGTTGCCGGCGCCGGTCAACGTCGCGGCAGGCGCTGCGTTCCGCTGGGAACGGTTCGCGATCGAGAAGGGGGAGTACGCCTCGTACGTCAACGGCGGCGACACCACGCAGTCCGGCGGCGACCCGATCGCCGGCTCGCAGGTATTCCCCGGCTTCTCTCCCTCCGACGCCTCCACCCACAGCCGCACCAACGTCGGCGCGTATGCCGACCTGGAGTCGAACCTGACGCCGGCCCTCCTGGCCAACGTCGCCGGGAGGTTCGAGTCGTACAGCGACTTCGGCCAGAACCTCTCCGGCAAGCTGGCTTTCCGTTATGCGCCCTCGCGGAGCGTCGCCTTCCGCGCGGCCGCCAGCACGGGGTTCCGCGCGCCGGGCCTGGGGCAGGAGTACTTCAGCAAGGTCATCACCAACGTCATTGGCGGCGTCGTGCAGGACATCGGGATCTTTCCGGTGAACGCGCCGGCGGCGGAGAGCCTCGGCGCCAAGCCCCTGCGGGACGAGTGGTCGAAGAATTTCAGTGGCGGCATCGCGCTGACGCCGTCGGACAACTTCTCGGTCACGGTGGACTACTTCCTCATCCTGATCTACCACCGCATCGTCCTGGGTGCGACGTACAACGACGACTCGACCCTCGCGATCCTCCAGCGCGACGGCTTCCCGGGCATCGCCGGCATCCAGTACTTCACCAACGGGCTGAACACACAAACCCAGGGCGTGGACCTGACGGCCGACCTCACGCTGCCCGACGTGGCAGGCGGTGTACTGAACCTCACGGGCGCCGTGAACTGGACCAACAACAAGATCGTGCACATTGATCCGGTCCCCTACGTGCTGCGCTTCGCGCCGCACGGACTCCTCGATACGGTGACGACGCTCGCCATCGAGCGGGAGCGGCCGGACTGGCGGAGCACCGTGACCGCCCAGTACACCCGCGGCGCGCTGCACGGCCTGGTGCGCGGTTCGTACTACGGCAGCTTCCGGTCGGCGCAGCCGGGCTACTGCGACCTGTGCGGGGACAGCTACGGCGAAAAAGCGCTCGTGGACGTCGAGCTCGGCTACCGCGTCGGAATCGTGGACGTCGCGATCGGGGCCCGGAACCTCTTCGACACCTATCCGGACAAGCCCCACTCGACCACGCTGGTCGTCCCGGGAGATCCGACCCAGGGCACAGCGGCGGATTGGAACTCCAACTACGGCACGTTCCCCTATGCGGCGGCGTCGCCCTTCGGGTACAACGGGAGGAATGTGTATACGCGGGTGTCGGTGCAGTTGCCGTAAAGAGAGGGTGTAGGGTGTATAGGGTGTAAGGGTGTAGGAAAGCGCTCCCGCTTTGCCCTACACCCTATACCCTACACCCTACACCCTTCCTAGTCCGCTCCCGCGGTCGCCGGCAGCGCTTCCGCGCTTTCCGCCGTCCGCACGACACCACTAAACACCCGGCCCAGCCAGTGCTGGAAGGCGTCCATGTAGGTGTAGACCACGGGCGTCACGTACAGCGTCACGATCTGCGAGAAGGCCAGCCCGCCCACCACCGCCAGTCCCAGCGGCCGCCGCGACTCGGCGCCCGCCCCGAGCCCGAGCGCGATCGGCAGGGTGGCCATCAGCGCCGCCATCGTCGTCATCATGATCGGCCGGAAGCGGATCAGGCACGCCTCGACGATCGCGTCGGCGGGAGCCTTCCCCTCCGTCCGCTCAGCGTCCAGCGCGAAGTCGATCATCATGATGGCGTTCTTCTTCACCAGGCCCACCAGCATGATGATGCCGACGAACGCGTAGACCGACAGGTCCACGTGGAAGATCAGCAGCGTGAGCAGGGCGCCGAAGCCCGCGAACGGCAACCCCGAGAGGATCGTCAGCGGGTGGACGAAGCTCTCGTACAACACGCCCAGCACCAGGTAGATCACCGAAATCGCCAGCACCAGCAGGAACACCAGCCCCGCCTGGCTCGACTGGAAGGCCTGGGCCGTCCCCGCGAACTGGGTCGCGATCGAGGAGGGCAGCGTCTGCCGAGCGATCCGCTGCACCTCGGCCACGGCCTGGCCGAGCGCGACGCCGGGCCTGGCGTCGAACGACATCGTCACCGACGGCAGCTGGCCGGAGTGATTGACCGAGAGCGGGCCCACGTCCTGCGTCAGCGTGGCTACCGAGCCCAGCGGCACCAGGATGCCCTTGTCGTTCAGCACGTACAGCAGGTTGAGCGCGGTCATGTCCCGCTGGTACTGGGGCATGAGCTCCATGATGACCCAGTACTGGTTGTTGGGCGTCAGGATCGTCGAGACTTGGGATTGGCCGTAGGCGTCGGCCAGCGCACCCTCGATCTGGGCGGCACTCACCCCCAGCGCCGCGGCCCGGTCGCGGTCGATCACGACGTTCACCTGCGGGTTCTTGATCTGCAGGTCGCTGGTCACGTTCTGGAGCAGCGGGGACTGGCTCATCCTGGTCTGGAGGATCCCCGCGTACTGGTACAGGGCGTCGATGTCCGCGCCCTGGAGCGTGAACTGGTACAGCGCCTTCGAGACGCGCCCGCCGACGCTGATCGGGGGCGGGTTCTGGAGGTACACCTTGATCCCCGGCACCGGCGCCAGCTTGGGCCCCAGCTCCCGGATGACCTGGTCGGCGTCCAGGTTGCGTTGGGAGCGCGGCTTCAAGTGGATGAACATCCGTCCCATGTTCCCGCCGCCGACCGACGACATGAAGTCCAGGACGTTCGGGTCGGCCTTGACGATCGCGGCCACCTGCTGCTGGTGCCGCACCATCTCGTCGTAGCCTGTGCCCTCGGCCGTCTCGGTGGTGCCCGAGATCTGCTCGGTGTCCTCGCTGGGGAGGAACCCCTTCGGGACCTTCATGAACAGCACGATCGTGGCGACGAGGATCGCGCCCGAGAACACCATCGTCTGGCGGCGCCGCCCCATCACCCACCGGAGGCTCGCGTCATAGGCGTGGAGCGTGCGCTCCCACACGTGTTCGGACCACTGGAACAGCCGGCCGTGGTGCTCCTCCTTCGCGGGCCGCAGGAACCGGCTACACATCATCGGCGTCAGCGTGAGCGAGACGAAGCCCGAGACCAGGATCGCCACGCCGATCGTGACGGCGAACTCGTGGAACAGCCGGCCGATGATACCGCCCAGGAACAGCACCGGGATGAATACCGCGACGAGCGACATGGTCATCGAGAGGATCGTGAACCCGATCTCGGCCGACCCGTCGAATGCGGCCCGCATCACCGGTTTCCCCATCTCGACGTGGCGCACGATGTTCTCCAGCATCACGATCGCGTCGTCCACGACGAAACCGACCGAGAGGGTGAGCGCCATCAGCGAGAGGTTGTCGAGGCTGTAGCCCAGCAGGTACATCGCCGCGAAGGTGCCGACGATGGACATCGGCAGGGCGAGGCTCGGGATGATGGTCGCCGAGACGTTCCTGAGGAAGAGGAAAATCACCAGCACTACGAGGCACAGCGTCACGAGCAGCGTCGTCTTGACGTCGTTGACCGAGTCGTGGATCGAGAGCGAGCGGTCGTACAGGGTACGCACCTCGACCGACGGCGGCATCTGCGCCTGGAGCTTCTTGAGCAGCGTCTTGACGTCGCTGGCGACCCGGACCGTGTTCGTTCCCGGCTGGCGCTGCACCGCCATCACGATGCCCCGCACCCCGTCGAACCAGCTCGCCTGCTGCGCGTTCTGGACGCTGTCCACGACCTGGGCGATGTCCTCGAGCCGCACCGGCGAGCCGTTGCGGTACGCCACGATCATCGGCGCGAACTCCTTGGCGTCGGCGAGCTGGCCGTTGGCCTGCACCGTGAAGGCCTTGTGAATGCCCCACAGGATGCCGGTCGGCAGGTTGACGTTGGCGTTGTTGATCGCGTTGTACACCTCGTCGATCCCCACGCCGCGCGACGCCATCGCCCGCGGGTCCATGCGGATCCGGACCGCGTACTTCATCGCACCGAAGACCATGACCTGCGCCACGCCATTCACCATCGAGATGCGTTGCGCCAGGTAGGTTTCCGCGTACTCGTCGAGCGTCGTCAGCGGGAGCGACCCCGAGGTGAGCGCGAGGAACAGGATCGGTGCCTGCGCCGGATTCACCTTCTGGTAGGTCGGCGGCAGGATGCCCAGCGGGAGCTGGCGCAGCGTCTTGGCGATCATCGACTGCACGTCCGCGGCGGCGGCATCGATGTCCCGGTCGAGGGTGAACTGGAGCGTGATGTTGGTATTGCCCTGCGTGCTGGTGGACGTCATCTGATCGATGCCGGCGATGGTCGAGAACTGCTTCTCGAGCGGCGTCGCAACCGCGGCGGCCATGGTCTCCGGGCTGCCGCCGGGGAGACTGGCGCTCACCTGGATCGTCGGGAAGTCCACGTTGGGCAGGTCGCTCACCGGCAGCAGCCGGTAGCCCATCACGCCGAACAGCAGGATGCCCGCCATGACCAGGGTGGTCATCACAGGTCGCCTGATGAACCCGCCGGAGATCGTCATCGGCCGCCTCCGGTCGGCGCGGCGCGCCCGGAGTCGCCACCGTTCTTGATCTCCACCCGCGCGCCGGGCACGAGCCGGAGCTGCCCGTCGGTCACGACCAGCTGCCCGTTCACCAGCCCCTTCTCGATCACCACGAAGTCGCCTGCCGACCTGCCGACCGTGACGTCCTGGGCGCGCACCGACCGGTCGGGGCTTACGATGTAGACGTAGGTGCCGTTCTGGCCCGTCATCACCGCCGGCGACGGGATCGTCAGCACGTCGCGCTCGACGTTCAGCACCAGGCGCACCACGACGAACTCGCCGGGCCAGAGCTTGCGGTCGGCGTTGGCGAAGGTGCCCTTCAGCTGGATCGTGCCCGTGGTGGTGTCCACCTGGTTGTTGATGAATACGAGGGTGCCCCTCAGCGCGGCGGAGCTGTCGTCGGAGGGCCGGATCTCGACCGCGAGGCGGCTCCGGGCGCTGAAGCGCTGGATGTCGTCGAGATACTTCTGGGGCACCGAGAAGCTGACCGCGATGGGGCGGATCTGGTTGACCACCACGAGCGGCGTCGCGCCGTTGACGGGCACGAGATTGCCCTCTCGCAGCAGCAGGCTCCCGGTGCGGCCGGCGATCTGGGCCTTGATCGTGGTGTACTCGAGGTTGAGACGCGCTGTCTGCACCGCGGCCGAGTCGGCCGACACCGCCGCCTGCGCCGCGTCGGCGTTCGCCTTGAACTGGTCGAACTGCTCCTCGGTCGCCAGGTTGCTCTGCACCAGCGTCTGGTAGCGGGTCACTTCCTGCCGGGCGTTGACGAGCTGCGCATGGTCCTTCGCGAGGTTGGCGACCGCCTGGTCGAGCGCCGCCTGGAAGGGCCGGGCGTCAATCTGGAAGAGCAGCTGCCCCGACTGCACCTCGTCCCCCTCCTCGAAGGCCACCTTGATGAGGGTGCCGCTCACCTGGGCCCGGACCGCGACGGTCTGGATCGGCGTCACCGTCCCGATCGCACTGATTTCCTGTGGCACCGACCGTTGCTCGACCGGCGCGACCGTGACGGGCACCGTGGGCCGTGGCGGAGGGGCGTCCTTGCGGCAGGCAGGGGCGAGGGCGGCGAGAGCGGCGAGCAGCGCGGTGTGGCGCACGGAGCCGACCTTGATCGAGAGCGTGTATCTATGAACCATCCAGTGAGTTACGCACACGGGGCGGCGGTCGTTGGCCCGCAGTTGCGCCAACCCCGCCCCCCCGGGGATCTTTCGGTCACTCCCGGACAAAGGATACGCTAACATGTCTTACCCGTATTCGCTTCCGGCGCTGCCGTACGCCTTCGACGCGCTGGAGCCGCACATCGACGCGCAGACCATGCAGATCCACCACGGGAAGCACCACCAGGCCTACGTCAACAACCTCAACGCCGCGCTCGAGAAGGCCCCCGAGTGGCAGAAGCGGGGGCTGAGCGAGATCATGGGCTCGATTGACAAGCTACCGGAGGCCGTCCGCACCGCTGTCCGCAACAACGGCGGCGGGCACTGGAACCACAGCGCTTTCTGGAAGCTGATGGCCCCGAAGGCCGGCGGTGCCCCCAAGGGCGACGTGGCCGACCTGATCACCAAGAGCTTCGGCGGCTTCGACCAGTTCAAGGAGCAGTTCGCCGCGGCGGCGATGGGGCGCTTCGGCTCCGGGTGGGCGTGGCTGATCTTCGACGCCGGCAAGCTCTCGATCATGAGCACGGCCAACCAGGACAACCCGGCGATGGAGAAGAAGGCGGCGATCCTGGGCCTCGACGTGTGGGAGCACGCCTACTACCTCAAGTACCAGAACCGGCGGGCGGACTACATCGGGGCGTGGTGGAACGTCGTCAATTGGGAACAGGTCGGTGCCAACCTGAAAGAGGTCAGGTAGCAGAGAGCGGACCGCAGAGCAGTTGCGAGACGCTGAGTTGCGAGTGGTCGCGAGTCCGGAGCTGCGAGATGGCAGACGAGTCGTGAGAAGCTGCTCACTGGACTCGTCCCTTAACGCTCCTGTCTCGTAACTACTCGCAACTCGGCGTCTCGCAACTCCCCTCTGTGCTGGGCGTCTCGCAACTCAACTACCTTCTCCGTCCTCGCTCCTCCGCCCCTTTCAAGGACGCCAGGGGCCGCAGCTGGTGCTCGATGGTCGCCAGCCCCGCCCCCACCACCGCGTCCACCACTTCCCGAGCGGGCTTGTAGGCCGGTCCCGCCTCGTCCAGCGGCACCCGGCCGTCGGCGTTGACCAGGATCCCGGCCGCGCGGTACTCGTCCTCGACTTGCCGCCGGTTCAGCTCCCTCACCGCCGCGCTCCGGCTCATCCGCCGGCCCGCGCCGTGGTTGACCGAGAACAGTGACTTCGCGGCCCCAGCCGCGGGCCGCAGGACGAACGAGACGTCCTGGTTGGAGCCGGGGATCAGCACCGGATGCCCCGTGGCCTCCCACTGCGTGCCCACGAGCATCGGGTGCCCGGCTGGAAACGCCCGCGTCGCCCCCTTCCGGTGCACCCACACCTCGCCGAACTCGGGATGCGGCTCGAGTTGCGCCAGGTTGTGCGAGATCTCGTAGACCAGCTCGAGCTCCTCGCCGAACGTCTCGAAGAAGGCGCGCGCCACCTGCTCGAAGATCACCAGCCGGTTGACGATGGCGAAGTTGCCTCCCGCGGCGACGGCGTTGCGGTAGCTGCGCCAGTGCGGGGACTCGCGCTTGAAGTAGCCCAGGTCGAGCGAGGGCAGGGAGGGGTTCTCCTGCTTCGCGACTTGGAAGAAGTTGGTGGTGAGTCCGTGCCCGAAGCCGCGCGAGCCGGTGTGTACCATCACCCACAGGTTCCCGCCCTCATCCGCCTGCAGCTCCATGAAGTGGTTCCCGCCGCCGAGCGAGCCGACTTGGGTGATGCCGCGCTCCGGCTTGCCCTTGCCCCCGTAAGGAATCTCCCAGTCGTCGTCCACCGGGATGCGGTGCCGCTCGGCGTTGCTGCGGTCGAAGGTCGCGCCGTACTTCGCCACGTAGTGCTCGGCGCCTCCGCGCACGATCTCCTCGAACTCCGGCCTGGTGACGTGCTTGAGGGACCGCGACTGCCCGCCGGCGCCCATCTCGACGCGCCGCATCACCTCACGGTTGAACGTGAGGCGCTGCGGCGGGGTGGCAGCGCCGACGTGCACGCTGGACCGCGCCGCCATCATCCCACACCCGATGTCGAAGCCCACGGGGCCCATCGCGAGCGTGCCGTCGGTCGCGATGACGCACCCCACCGGCACGCCGTAGCCGTAGTGCACGTCGGGGGTGACGACGACACAGCGCACGCCCGGGAAGGCGCAGGCGTTGAGGATCTGGGGGAGGAGGTTCTCTTCGGTCGTCTCGAGGAGATGCTCGGTCAGAAAGAGGCGGACGGGGACGCCCCCCGTGAGGTCGGGGTCGAGGCGGTAGAAGCCGCCGCGGTCCAGGGTGAGGCTGTCCTTCCAGCTGGCCATGGGGGAAGTATGCCGGGATCAGGTGGGCAGAGGCGAGTGCAGTTGCGAGACGCCGAGTCGCGAGTGGTTGTGAGTCTGGAGCTGAGAGAGCTCAGACGAGTGGTCAGTACTGCCGCCTGGACTGGCCCCTCACCGCTCCTGTCTCGTAACCGCTCGCAACTCGGCGTCTCGCAACTCTACTGCGTGCTCCCCTCTATCTACTGCTCTCTGACAGGGCATCGTGGACTTCCCGCGCCAGCGTCGCGAGGTCCACCGGCTTCTGGAGGAACCGCACCTTGCCCTCGGCCGCCCGTTTCCGCAGCGCCTCGTCCTCCGTGTACCCGGACATGAACACCACCTTGAGCGCGGGCCACCGTGCCCGAAGGTGGGTCGCCAGTCCGGCCCCCGACATGCCGGGTAGTACCATGTCCGTGAGGAGCAGGGCGTACTCTTGCGAGGCGGGAAGCTGGTCCGCCTCCTCCGCGTTCCCCACCGCCGTCACCTCGTAACCCAGCCGGATCAGTAGTCGCTCGAAGGCGCGGCGGACCGAGTCGTTGTCCTCCACCAGCAACACGCGCTCGCCGTTCCCATGCGGCAGCGCCTTCGCCTGGGCCGCCTGCGGAGCAGGCGCGTCGCCCGCCTCGGCCCGCCGCGGCAGCAGGACCCGGAAGGTCGTGCCCTTGCCGACGGTGCTCGCGACCTCTACCTCGCCGCCGTGCTGCGTCACGATGCCGTGCACCACCGCCAGCCCCAGGCCCGTGCCCCGCCGATCCCCCTTGGTCGTGAAGAAGGGCTCGAAGATATGATCCCGGATGTCGTCGGGGATGCCGTGGCCGGTGTCGCTGACGGAGAACCAGACGTCGGTGTCGCCGCGGCGGCCCGAGCGGACCGTCAGGCTGCCCCCGTCGGGCATCGCGTCCGTCGCGTTCACCGCGAGGTTCATCCACACCTGGCCGAGCTGCCCCGGGTCGGCCATTACGGGGAGCGCTTCCGGCGAGAGCTCCAGGGTGAGCGTCACGTTCGCACCAAGCAGGCGACCGAGCAGCTTCGCCGTGTCGCGGATGACTTGGTTCACGTCCAGCGGCTCGGCCTTGATCTCCTCGCGGCGGGAGAAGAGCAGCAATTGCTGGCTGAGCTGGGCGCCGCGGCGCAACAACTCTTCCAGCTCTTGCAACCGGTCCTGGATGGTCGCGACGTCCTCGCCGGGCAACCGTGACAACTGTGTGATCCCGAGCATGGCCTGCAGCAGGTTGTTGAAGTCGTGCGCCACGCCCCCCGCCAGCCGGCCCACCGCCTCCATGCGCTGGGCGCGACGCAGCTGATCCTCCATCTGCTTCACGGCCGTGACGTCTTCCTTCACGGCGACGAAGTGGGTGATCGTCCCGGTGCCCCCGCTCCCGACGTTCGTCAGCACCGGGGTGATGGTCATGCGCTCGGTGTAGAGCGATCCGTCCTTGCGCCGGTTGATCATCTCGCCGCGCCAGACCTTCCCCTCCAGGATGGTTCGCCACAGCTCCTCGTAGAACGCCTTCGGCTGCTTGCCCGAGTTCAAGATCCGCGTGCTGCGTCCGACCAGCTCTTTCAGGCTGTAGCCGGTGAGGCGCGTGAACGCCGGATTGACCCACTCGATGGTGGCGTCGGGGGTCGTGATCGCGATGGCGTTCGCGGCCGACTCCATCACCGCGCTCTGGAGCATGAGCCGTTGCTCCGTGCGACGGCGCTCGAGCTCGGTGGCGGCACGGGTCGCGAATACGGGAAGCAGCGACTCCGCCAGCTGCAGGCGCCGCATCGGAGCGTCGTGCATCACCACCAGGCTGCCGAGGGCCCGCCCGGAGGAGTCGCGCAGCGCGATGCCGACGTACGACTCCGCCCCGAGGTCTACCAGGAGCGGGTCGTCAGGGAATCGTTCGCGGAGCCGCTCCGAGTAAGCCACGAGCCCGTCGGCGCTCACCACGTGCTCGCACGGCGCCCCCGCCAGGTCGTACTCGATGTTGTCGACGAACCGCCCGCCTGCCCACACGGCGAGCGTGCGCATCCGGCGGCGGTCCGGCTCGATCAACTCGCCCACCAGCGCGTACCGCACGTCGAGCGCGGTCGCCAGGTGCTGAGCGAGCGTGCGGAAGAACTCCTCACCCGTCGCCGCAGCCGTCCCGACCACGACCGACCGCAGTGCCGCCTCGGTCCGCCGGCGCTCGGAAATGTCCCGGGCGACGCCGAGAATACCCCGTGCGACTCCGTCGGCGTCGCGCAGGAAGCTGATCCGCAGCTCCACCCAGACCGTGGCTCCATCCTTGCACAGGAGCTCGACCTCGAGCGTCCTGCTGCCGCTGCGCGGACGCTCGGTGCCCTCCGCGAGCGCCGCCGCAAGGGTGCGCCGCGCCTCCTGCGTGGACTCCGGCGTGAGGAGCCGGTCGAGCGGAAGCTGTATCGCTTCCTCGACGGCGTAGCCGGTGAGGCGCTTGACGGACGGGCTGACGTACGTGAACCTGAGCTGCAGATCGGTGGTCCAGATGACGTCCACGATGTTGTCGGACACCAGCCGGTAGCGGCCTTCACTCTCCTGCAGCGCCGCCTCGGCGCGCCGCCGCTCCGTCACGTCCCGGAAACTCCAGACCCGCCCCGTCACCTTCCCGCCCTCGCGCTGCGGCTGCGAGTAGCGCTCGAATACCCGCCCGTCCTTGAAGTCCAGCACGTCGAAGCTCTCGGTGTCGGGCGACTGGTACAGCGCGTGGACCTTGTCGAGGAACCGCTGCGGCTCGGTGAGCTGGTCCAGCACCGTCGCGAGCGCCAGCTCGTCGTCGCCCGTCGCCATGACGGCCTCGGGGATCCGCCACAGCTCGACGAACTTGCGGTTGGAGCTGACGATCTTGCCCTGACCGTCCGCCACCAGGATGCCGTCGGCCGTGGAATCGAGGATGGCGCGGTAGGCCGAGGCGGACGTCTCGAGCCGTGCTTGGGCTGGCGGGCGGCGGGCGGCCGGTTTGCGTGGCTTGGGTGGCTTGCGCGGCATGAAGGTCAAGTTGACGCCTTTTGAGCCAGGCCGCTAGCTTTCACCGCGGCCCGGCCCTGGTGGTGAAATTGGTAGACACGCCATCTTGAGGGGGTGGTGGAGAAATCCGTGCCGGTTCGAGTCCGGCCCAGGGCATTGAACAGCAATAGGAGGCACGGGGGCACAGACGCACGGGCGCACGGATGCGCAGACGCACGGGGGCACGGGTGGGGCGGCCTCGCAACTCGGCGTCTCGCAACTCGCAACCAGTTTGTTGCCGGTGTAGCTCAGCGGTAGAGCACTGGTTTCGTAAACCAGGGGTCGTGGGTTCAATCCCCACCGCCGGCTTGTTTGGAAGGTGATGAGGAAGTGCCGCTTAGGAGTCTGTGGCCTCGGGGTACAGTTTCTTCCGGCACTTCGGGCACACGCCGTGCGAGAAGTCCACGCCCAGGCGGTCCCTGAAGTACGACTCGACGCTCTGCCAGTATTCCTGGTCGTCCCGCACCATCTTGCACTTCGCGCAGATCGGGATGATGTCCTGCAGCGTCGAGATCTCGCTGACGTCTTCGATCACCAGCAGCGCCAGGGGTTCCGCGCCTCCCGGCATCCGGTTGGCCGTGACCAGCAGCTCGTACTCCTTCTTCAGCCCGCCCGATACCAGAGTCACTTTGGTCCGCCTCCGGCTGACGCGCCCACCCCGCAGGCTCTCGCCGACGGCATTGCGGATGACGCAGCTCGGGCAGAACGGTCCCCGTCCGCAGCCCTCGGGAGAATCCTGCCAGTGGAGGCAGTGCAGGACCTCGCCCCCCCGCCGGTCGAGAACGACCGCGTTGTCGGGAGCGAACACGGCCGCCGCCGCATCGTTCAGATCGCGCACCCGTACATCGCTGTCCACCACGAACGCCCAGAGAGGGATGGCGTTCAGCAGCGCCCGGTACCGTGCATCCGACGCAGTCTCCGCCACGATCCTTCCCTCCGCGCCTGGTGACCTCTTCAGATCTTGGCGATTATTATTGGAGCATGCCAGCGGCCGTTGATCGCCGTCAGTTCCTTCAGGCAGCCAGCGCCTCCGCGCTGGTAAGTCTAATCCCTACATCGGGCCGCGCAATTACCGGGCCAGCGGCCGTGCCTGGCCCTGTTCGCGTGGCCGTTCTCAACGAACCGGCATTCCCCTCCGCGGACACGCAGGCCGTGCGGGCCGACGTGCTCGGCGCGGCGCTCGACGGGCTGGCGGTCACCTACCTGACGGTCGCCGATCTGGGCGAGCGTCTTACCCCCGAACGCTGGGACGTGTTCGTGACGCCGTATGGCAGCGCCTTCCCCAAGGAGGCGTGGCCGGCACTGCTCCACTACCTCGATGGGGCCGGCAATTGGGTCAACCTCGGGGGCGTGCCGTGCGCCGTGCTGGTGGAGCGGGCGCCGGGGGGGGGCGACGGCGGCTGGCGCGCCCTGCCGCGCGAGGTCACGTACCACAAGCAGCTGGGCATCACGCTCGCCTGCGCCGTGGGCACCGCCGCGGTCAAGGAGTGGCGGGCGAACGACAGGCTGCCGTGGGCCTCGGCGCTCGCCGAGGGCGTGGCGGCGGACACGGTTTGGGAGACGTACTGGCGGCTCTCCAGCATCGCGGACACGCCCGACGAGTCCGGTTCCGCCGGGCCGCGCGAGGCGGCGGTGCTGCCGCTCGTCTCGGGGCTCGACGCCGCAGGCCGCGCCGCCGTCGCGCCGTTCCTCCTGGTGGACCGGCTCGAGCGGGAGTTCGCCGGCGGACGCTGGATCTTTGCGACGGGAGACGGTGCGGTCACCCCAGCGGCCCTGCGAGTGCTCGTCGAGGCCGCGTCGCTCGGGTCGAGACAGCTCATCGTGCGGCCGTCGTTTGCCTGTTACCGCGGCGGGGAGCGGCCGTCGGTTTCGGTCGCCTTCCACGGGTTCCCCCGTGCCGGAGCCGCTCCGCTCGCCGCGACGTGCAGGCTCGGGGTCTTCGACCAGCACGGTACCTCGCTCGCGCGGGTCTCCATCGCGGTTGGTGGCACGGACCGAGAGGCGTCCGGGACGGCGGATCTCGGAGCCAGCCTGCCCGATCCACTCGCGCCCGGGCCGTACCGGGTCGAGGCGGCGCTCACCGTGCCGGGCGTGCGGCCGCTGGAGCTGCGCCACACCACCGGCTTCTGGGTGTGGGACGACAAGCTCCTCGCGGCCGGTGCGCCGCTCGGGGTGGGACCGCATGCGCTGACGCGGGGCGGCGAGCCGTTTCCCGTCACGGGCACGACCTACATGGCCTCCGACGTGCACCGGAAGTTCCTGCTCCAGCCGAACCCGTGGCTGTGGGACCGGGACTTTGCGCACATGAAGCGCGCGGGCGTCAACCTGGTGCGCACCGGCATCTGGACGGGGTGGAAGGCGCTGATGCCGAAGGCCGGCGAGCTCGACGAGGCGGCATGCCGCGCGCTCGACGCCTATCTCCTCACGGCGCGGCGGCACGACGTGCCGGTGATCTTCACCCTGTTTGCCTTCCTGCCCGAGAGGTGGGGCGGCGAGAACCCCTACCTCGACCCCGCCGCCGTCGCCGCGCAACGCGCGTTCGTCTTTGCTCTCGCGCGCCGCTACGCCCGGATGCACGACCTGATCTGGGACCTGATCAACGAGCCGTCGTTCTGCAACCAGGATCATCTGTGGAGCTGCCGGCCCAACTACGACCGGTTTGAGCGCGCGGCGTGGGCCGCGTGGCTCGCGGCGCGTCATCCGGACCGGCCCCCGTCGGATCTGCCGCCGCTCGAGGACTTCGGCGAGGGCGACAAGGCGGTGGACCACCCGACGCTGGTGCTCGAGTACCGGCTGTTTGCGCAGGCGATGTTCCGGCGCTGGGTGCGCGAGATGCGCTCGGCGCTGCGCGAGGGCGGCAACCCCCGGCAGCTCGTCACCGTGGGACAGGACGAGGCAGGCACGAGGGACAGTCCCAACAACCTGTTGCTTGCCCCCGACCTCGACTTCACCTGCGTTCACACGTGGTGGCTCAACGACGCGCTGGTGTGGGACGAGGTGCTGACGAAGGCACCGGGCAAGACGAACCTGATCGAGGAGACCGGCGTGATGTTCGCCGCGCACCCGCCCGGCGTCGAGGCGCGGTGGGAGGAGTACGCGCGCAACCTGCTCGAGCGGAAGATGGCGATCGCCCTTGGCCCTGGGGGCGCGGGCTTCGTCGAGTGGGTGTGGAACTCGAACTGCTACATGCCCTCCGATAACGAGGCCGCGATCGGCTTGCTCCGGGTGGACCGCACCGCGAAGCCCGAGCTGGAGGCGCTGCGCGGCGTGGCGGCGTTCGTGGCCCAGGCACGCCGGCACCTGGTGGGCCGTGAAGACGAGCCGGTGTTGCTGGTGGTGCCGCACTCCAACATGTTCTCGACGCGGAACGCCGCCACCGACGCCACGAAGCGCGCCGTGCGGGCGATGCAGTACGGTTGCCGGATGGGGCTGTGCGCGGTTTCCGAATTCGCGGCGACACCTGCGATGCGTGTGCCGCGCTTCGTGCTTGTGCCGTCGCCGCGCGAGTTGCGCGACGAAGCGTGGGACGCCGTCCGCGCGTGGGCGCGGCGCGGATCGGTCGTGCTCGTGACGGGACCGCTCGAGATGCTTGAGCGACTCGGCACTGGTCAGCCCGTGGGGCCGTCAGCGGCGGTGCGGATACCGATCGGCCGAGGCGAGATCCTCTGGTCGCCGCAGAGTGTGGAGCTGGCGAGCGACGACACCGCGACCGTCGAGCTGTATCGCTGGGCCCTCGGTCGGGCACGTCTGGCACCGGCATTCACGGTCGACGGGGCCGACGCGTCGGTCCTGGTCCACGCAGCGACCTACCGCGGCGCGGTGCTCTTCACGCTGGTTTCGGAAGGCTCGCGGTCTTCGGTGCTCCGGGTGCGGTACGGCGTCCGGGATTTCGATGTGACGCTGCCCGGCGAGCGGGCCGTGCTGCTCTTGGTCGGCCGGAGGGACGGCCGGCTCATCGCGCGCTACCAGCCGTCCTGACGCTCGTTGTCGCGGCGCCAGGCGGCGGAGCGAAGCTGGGCGCGGCGCCGGGCGGCGCGGTGAGATCGGCCGCGGTGCGCCGGCCTCGGCCTACGGCGTCGGCCGCCGCACCCGGATGGCGGCGTCGCCCCGCTTGGGCGGCGTGCCTGAGCCCACGGCCTCGGCGCGGATCACCGCGGCACCGGCCGCGACGGCCGTGACGGTTCCCGTCGAGTCCACGCGGGCCACGTTCACGTTGTTCGACGACCAGACGTAGCGTACCCCCGCCGCGATCACGTTGCCGTCGGCGTCGTACGCCAGCGCGCTCAGCTTGTGCGCCGTGCCGACTTGCATCGTCACCGTTGGCGGCGCGACCTGCACCTCCGCCACGGGCTTCTGGGCCAGGCACAGCGCTGGCGTCGCCAGTAAGAGGACCGGCGCAAGCGTGAACCACATGCGGATACTCATTCTGTAGACTCCCGTCTCGTAACCACTCGCGACTCGGCGTCTCGCAACTCGCAACCGGTCTCGAGGGCGTCTCGCAACTACTCTCGCGTCCGACTGCCGCCCACCACTTACTGCTGTGGGGAGATAGCGATCTGCGTCCACGCCTCCACCGGCTGCCCGCCCTTCTGGGCCGGGTTGAACTTCATGCTCTGCGCCGCCGTGAGGGCCGCCGTGCTGAACTCCCCGTCGCTGGAGGTCGCGATCGGAATCACACTCTCGGCCGTGCCGGTCTCGCTGACCTGCACCCAGAACGTCGCGGGCGTCGGCGGCGTGCCCTGGCCATGCCAGGCTGCCGTGGGAGCCGCCAGCGGCTGCGCCCTCGTGTCCCAGCAGACCTTGTTGGGGTTGTACCCGCGAGTCCTGCACTGTGCCGGGATCGCGGCCGCGGCCTTGTTCCCGGTCCCCGAACGGATCGCGACGGGAACCATCGTCCACGCGTCCACCGGTTGCCCGGCCCTGGTCGCCGGCTGGTACGCGGCCTGGCGGACCGCGGCCATGGAGAAGGCGTTGATGTCATCGTGGCTGGACGGCGTCTTGACCCGCACGTCGGCCACGTCGCCCGTCTTTGAGACCCGCACGAGGAACTCGGCGGGGGTGGGTGGTGCCTCGCCCGGCTGTGGCACGTCGGTCACGGCCAGCGCCTCCCGCGGGTGCGCGGGTGTGTCGTAGCAGAGCCGGCCCTGGTTGAACTCCGGTTGGGTGCACATGGCGGTGGCGACGGGCCCCGCCAGCCGGTCCACCAGCGACTTCAGGCTATCCTGCGATCCTGACGACTCGCCATGGGCAAGGCGCGTCAGGTCGTGCGTGTCGTACACGTCCACGGTCAGCAGCAGGCTGCGGCCCGATCCCACGGCACTGCCGATCACCATCTGGTTGGCGCCGAGGCCGTAGGCGAAGCCGGCGTTGTCCTCCAGCGGCGCGACGATGTTGCGATGGCCGGCCGCCCACCGTCCGGCGAGGTCATTGGCGTCCACCGTCGGCACGCCGTACTGGGCGCCAACGCGGTCGGTGAGCAGGAGCGCCAGGCTGTGAGCCAGCGACGTATCGGCGTTCGACACGCCGAAGGGCAGCACGGCGAGCTTCGCGGCGGCCGACAGCGCGGCCTCGGCTCGACCCGTTCCACTCGCCCGCCGGCCTTGCAGGCTGCGCCACAGCAGCGCGGCGCCCAGCGCCACGATCACCACGGCAGCGCCGATGGCCGCGAGGAGGGGAAGGGGCAGGCCGCGCCGCGTGCGCTCCGGCGCGCCTCCCGTGGCGCAGGCCTTGAGCGCCTCGCCCACTTCGCCCGCGGTCTGGAACCGGTCAGTCGCCTTCTTCTCGGTGCAGCGTGCCACCACTCGGCCCAGCTGCGCGCTTACCGTCGGCCGCTTGGTCTTGACCGCCGGCATCGTCTTGGTCAGGTGCTGGATCAGGATGCCCTGGGTCGAGGGGCCGTCGAACGGCACCTCGCCGGCGAGCATCTCCCACAACACGATGCCGAGCGAGTAGATGTCGCTGCGCGCGTCCACGTCGGGTGCGCCGCTCGCCTGCTCCGGGCTCATGTAGTGCGGCGAGCCGATGATGACGCCGGTTCCCGTCAGCCGCTCGCCGCTCCCGGCGGCGGCCTTGGCGATCCCGAAGTCGGCGACCAGCACCCGCTGCTTGGGCCCCTGCAGCATCACGTTCTGCGGCTTCACGTCGCGGTGCACCAGCTGGTGGGCGTGCGCCTCCGCGAGCGCGTCGGCGATGTCGGCGCCGATGCGGATGACCTCTGGCTCGGGGATCTGGCCCTCGCGCCGCAGCTTGGCGTCGAGCGACTCGCCCTCGACCAGCGGCATCCCGAAGTAGACCAGTCCTTCGCCCTCGCCGACGAAGAAGATGGGCAGGATGTTCGGGTGATTGAGCTTGGCGGCGGACTCCGCCTCGCGGATGAAGCGCTGGACGCTGGCCCGGTTGCCGGTGAACTCGGGCCGCAGCACCTTCACTGCGATGCGGCGCGACAGCTTCCGGTCGGTCGCCGCGAACACGTGCGCGAACCCGCCCTCGCCCAGCTCGTGTTCGACCAGGAAGTTCGGGCCGAGCGCCGCCTGCAGCTTCTTCGCCAGGTCGTTCTGCTCCAGCAACTGCGTCGCCTCGACCGAGTCGGCGAGCACCGTGGGGGCGTCGGGATTCGGCGTGCCGCAGGAGGGGCAGAAGGCGTAGGCCGGGGGGATTTCCCGGCTGCACTTGGCGCAGGGGGGCATGGGTCAAGGCTAGCAGCGGGGCTGCTCCCGGGCCAGCCCAGAGGCTTGCCCGGTGCCGCCGATGCAATAGCTTGTAGGATGTTCCCCCTCAGGTTGCCGGACGCGAACGTTGCGGAGGCTAAGTGAACTTGGAGAGCTCCAGTCGGCCGCCCAGGGAGCGGCGCGAATCCGGTGGCCGGCGGGCCGACGCGGGCAGGCGCGCGATCTCTGATCGCCGACAGACCGAGCGCCGGACGTCGATCATCATGATCGCCTACCACCGTCGCGTGGGCGGCGAGCGTCGGTCGGAGCGCGATCGCCGCAGCGGGATCGAGCGGCGCGCGCTGGCGGACAGGCGGCGGCCGCGCGGCGGGAGTGGGCCGCTGCGCTAGGGCGGTCGCCGAGGAGAAGCTGGTGGCCTAGCAGCTGGGTGTAGGGTGTAAGGGGCTAGGGTGTAGGATCGGTTGCCGCAGCCTGGCGCTCAGGCTTCTTAGCATCCGGCCAAGCTCCGCGGCGGCGGCCAGCAACGCTCGCAGTTCATCATTGGGCACGTATCTGAGGTGGCCCGCGATCAGCATCTCGGTTTCCCACTCCTTCAAGGACCCATTCGCGACCGACAGGTAGCGCAAGTAGTCTCCGCGATGCGAACGGCCGTATCCTTCCGCGATGTTGGCAGGAATGGAGATGGCAGCCCGTTGGATCTGGCTCACCAGTCCATATGACTCTGCTTTCGGGAACCGGGCGCACACCCGGTAGCTTTCGAGCACCAGCTTCATGCCTCCTTGCCACACCTTGAGATCCTGGTGGCTGCGGAGCGTGCGCTTCATGATGGAATCTGGCGGGCCCGGCCGTGTAGCTCGGGGCATTTTGATGTGGCAAGGATCGTTTCCCCTACACCCTACACCCTCACACCCTACACCCTATTCAAAGATCCCTGTAATTCGCTGCAGCAAGTTCCTCCGTTCGGGGGCTTGCTGCATCTCTCCCGACGCCCGCATCACCCGCTCCAGCGCGCGCTTGAAGGTCGTCGCCGAGGCGTAGCGGGCCGCCGGATCCATGGACGCCGCCTTCTTCAGCACCCGGATCAGCGCGTCGGGCACGTCGTCCCGCGTCGCCTTGAGGTCGGGGAGCGTGCCGCCCACCTGGCCGCGCATGACGGCCTCGGTGGTGCGCCCCTCCAGCGGCGGCTTGCCCAAGAGCGCAAAGAAGCCGACGAGCCCCAGAGAAAAGAGATCCGTCCGCACGTCCACCTGGCCGCCGATGAGCTGCTCCGGCGCGGCGAACAGCGGGGTGCCGCTCCGCGAGGTGGCGCCGCCCCACATCCGGCCGCGGGGCAGGGCCAGGGCGAGGCCGAAGTCGGTGACCCGCACCCGGCCGTCGGGCCCCAGCAGCAGGTTTTCCGGCTTGATGTCGCGGTGCACGAGCCGCCGCTCGTGCGAGTGCTCGAGCGCGGCCAGCGTGTCGTTCAGGATCCCCACCGTGCTCTCGGGATCCAGCGGACCCAGCTCCTCGACCAGCTGTCCGAGGTTGTCTCCCTTGATCAGCTCCATCGTGTACCACAGCACGCCGTACCGCTCGTCGATGTCGTAGATGCTGACGATGTTCGGGTGCTGGAGGCTTGCCGCCAGCTGCGCCTCTTTCCGGAACCGCTCGACTACTTCCGGGTCGGCGGTGAGGGCCGGATCCAGGACCTTGAGCGCGACTTCGCGCTCGAGCCGCAGGTCGCGCACCCGGTACACGTGGCCGAAGCTGCCGCTGCCGATGTCGCCCAGCAGCTCGTAATCGTCACCCAGCGCGCGCCGCAGCCGCCGTTCCCACAGGGCCGAGCCCGGTTGCATGTGGGCCGGGGGCGGGCCGGCGTCGGGGCCCTCAAAGTCGCCGGAATCCGAGGCGAGGTCCGCGAGCATCCCGCCGGCCGTGAGATAGCGCCTGGTCTTGTCCGGCTCGAGCGCTCGGCCGAGCACGCGCTCCAGCGCGGCGGGACAGGTGGGTCGCAGCTCGCGCGCCGGCGCCGTCGGCTCGCCCGGTGGCGCTCCGGTCACGGCATAGTAGAGCACCGCGCCGGCGGTGTAGACGTCGGCGCCCGGATCGCCCGGCTCGCCGCCACGGATCTCCGGCGCGAGGAACGGGAAGTTGACCTGGGAGTCCGGGATGGCGCCCGCGGGCAGCACTTGGTTGGCGTACCTGAGGTCGGTGATCACCGCGCGGCCGGACACCTCGAGCATCAACGTCGTCGGCAGGAGGCGGCGGATCACGACGCCGCGCACGTTGGCGTGCTCGAGGCCGTCCAGCAGGTCGCGCGCCATGCCGAGCACCGCGGGAATGGATCGCGGTCCCCGCTCGCACGCTTCCTCCAGGCTCTCGCCCTCGATCCACGCGCCGCTGCGCCACGCCAGCTCGCCCAGGAGGCCGCCCGAGTAGGCGTGCCGGATGGACGGGTGGTCGAGCTGCGCGACGACCTCCGCCTCCTTGAGAAACCACGCGCGTCCCGGCGCCGCCGGATCCACGTGGACGCGCAGCGCAACCCGGCGCTTCAGGACGGGGTCGGTGGCGAGGAACAGGAGCCGCTGGTCGGACCTGGCGACCAGCCGCTCGATGTCGAAGAGCCCCTTGAAACGCTCGATGTAGCCCGCAATATCGTCCATGTGCGCCGAAAGCTAACGACGCGGAGTGCGCGGTCGGTAGCAAGGTGACGAGACGCCGCCCCCGGCTCCGCCTGGCGCTCCGTCCGCCGCCACCGGGTCCGAGGCCCGTATGCGCGCCTGTCCAGTGGCGGGTTAGGGCGAGAGGCGCACCCCGGGGTTCTCTCACGACCCGCCGTCGGCCATTGCCATAGGGCGCGCGATCGGACCGCACGGGCCGTCGGGCATGACCGGCGCGGCGATCGTGGCCCCGTGTGCCTCCAGGAGCCGTGCGCGCCGCACCCCGGCCGGGTTGCGGGCGTTCCGAGTTCGTATACGAAGTTGAGCGCCGCTGCCTCGGGGGAGCGCCGGTTGGTGGCAGGTGTGAATTCAGGGTGCAAGATCCGAGGCGCAGGATCGGGGTGCAGGATCGGGGTACAGGATCGAGGTGCAGGATCATGGTGCAGGATCGAGGTGCAGGATCGAGGTGCAGGATCGGGGTGCAGGATCGAGGTGCAGGATCGGGGTGCAGGATCGGGGTGCAGGATCGAGGTGCAGGATCGGGGGTACAGGATCGA
>Ga0209777_10000346_pt1 | contig 77656 bp, 71 predicted proteins | sample FrelakmetHBP12HB_FD_187147 | JGI IMG/M metagenome (GOLD analysis project Ga0209777, IMG submission 187147) | Freshwater lake sediment microbial communities from the University of Notre Dame, USA, for methane emissions studies -HBP12 HB (SPAdes)... | ecosystem: Environmental > Aquatic >...
CCCGCCGCTGCGGGGCACAACCCTCCCGGGCTCGTCAAGCAGCCGGTTTCGGGGCCGGGGCCGGATGCGCGGAAGGAGCGGTAGGGTGGCACCCCGCAGCGCCGACTGCCGTGCGAGCGGAGCGAGCCGTCCAGGCGGCGCGAGGACGTGCCGCCCTGCCGCGACGATCCGCGCGGGCTCTCGAGCCGCCTTGCGAGCAGCTCGGCGTCCTGCCGCCGGCCCGCGCCCGTGACCACCGTCTCCGCGCTCGCCCTCGGCACGGCGGCCGCCGCCGCCAACCTGGCCGGCGCCTTCGCCGTCACGCGGAGCGCGCGCTTCGGCCTCCGGTTCATCGAGACGATGGTCGCCTTCGCGGCGGGGTTCATGCTCTCCCTCGCCATCGTTGGCGCGGTGCCCGAGGCGCTCGCGCGGCACCCCGCCGAGGGCGCGACCGTCATCCTCCTCGGTTACCTGCTGGTGCATCTCTCCCAGCACACGCTGACGCCGCACTTCCACTTCGGCGTCGAGACGCACTCGGTGAGCCACCAGGCGAGCACGGCCGCGCTCATCGGCCTCCTGCTCCACACCTTCTTCGACGGCGTGGCCATCGCGTCGGGGTTCCAGGTGGGTGCCACCCTTGGCATCCTCTTCTTCGTCGCCATCTTCCTCCACAAGCTGCCGGAGGGGGTAACGATCTCGTCGCTGGTCCTCGCGTCCGGCGACTCGCCGCGCCGCGCCGTCCTCTCCGCGGCGGCCCTCGGCGGTGCCACGATCGTCGGCGTGCTCGTCACCACGCGGCTCGGCTTCCTCATCGAGTACGGCCTCGCCCTCTCGGCGGGGGTGACGATCTACGTCGGCGCCTCGAACCTCGTCCCCGAGTTCCAGGGGAAGCGGACGTGGCGGTTGCCCCTCGCCTTCTTCGCCGGCGCGGGGACGTTCGTGGGCCTCCGCGCCCTCCTCGGCTCCCTGCTGGCCTAGCTCCTCTGCGGGCGCGCCACGCGCCCGCCCGTGCTCCCGCGCGCCTCGCCCGGGAAGGCTGTGCGTCGGGCGCGGGCTCGCGGCGGGGCGGCACGTCGCCCCCCGCGCGACTCGCTCGGGAGGGCTGTGCGTCCTCGCGGCGGTCGGACGGCTCCCGGTGGTCGCACGGCGCCCGCCGCTGCGGGGCACAACCCTCCCGGGCTCGTCGTGCAGCCGGCCTTCGCGCAAGGCCCGGCGACGGAGGATGCCCCCCTCAGCGCGGCCGGCGAGCGTCCGACCCTGGTTGGGGCCGAGGCGAGCACTTCCGGGGCGCAGCCCGGCCCCGGCCGGGGTCGGCGCGAGCACAAGGCCGCGCCCGGCAAGAGCCGTCCAGGCGGCGCGAGGACGTGCCGCCCTGCCGCGACGACCTGCGTCCCAGGCCGGCACGGGCACGGCCGCGCCAGGAGCGTCTGGCCGCCTCGCTGACGGCCGAGACGGGGGCCGGAAAGGCCGCGGGCCGGCCTGCCCGCGCCGAGGGCGCAGATTGACTCGGAGGCGTTCCGCCCCCAAGCTCCGTGGATGCAGACGACGGAGCAGCCGTGGGGGGCGTGAGGAAGCGCCGCGATCCGCCTGGGAAGGGGCCGGGGCTCTTCGTGCCCCCCGAGGGCGCCCAGCCCCTCGCCGCTCGGATGCGCCCCCGCACACTCGACGAGTTCCTCGGCCAGGAGCACCTCCTCGGCCCGGGCAAGGCGCTCGGCGAGCTGATCCAGCGGGGCGAGGTGGGCTCGATGATCTTCTGGGGTCCCCCCGGCTCCGGGAAGACCACCCTCGCCCTCCTCGTCGCCCAGTACACCGACCGCGAGTTCGTGCCCTTCAGCGCCGTCACCGAGGGGGTCCCGCGCGTCCGCGAGGTCATTCGCGAGGCCGAGGACCGCCTCGCGCTCCATGGCCGCCGCACCATCCTCTTCTGCGACGAGATCCACCGCTTCAACAAGGCCCAGCAGGACGCCTTCCTCCCCCACGTTGAGCGGGGGACGATCGCCCTCATCGGCGCCACGACCGAGAACCCTTCCTTCGAGATCACCGGCGCGCTCCTCTCCCGGACCCGGGTGTTCGTGCTCGAGCCCCTGACGGAAGCGCACATTCGTGATCTCGTCCGGAGCGCGCTAGCCGATGAGGAGCGGGGGCTCGGGAAGCTGCACCTGGACCTGGACGACGACGCCCTGTCTCTCCTCGCGCGCGAGGCCGATGGTGATGCTCGCCGGGCGCTCTCCGCGCTGGAGGCGGCGGCGGAGTTTCTGACGGGCGCACGGAACGGCGGCGCAGCTGACAGCGGCGCACCGAAGAGCGGCGCACGGAACAGCGGCGCACCTGGCAGCGGCGCACCGGGTACGCCGTCCTCCAGCGCGCCGTCTCACGGTGCGCCGTCTTCCCGTGCGCGCATCTCCGTCTCCGTGGTCGCCGACGCCCTCCAGAAGCGGTTCGCCCGCTACGACAAGGGGGGCGAGGAGCACTACAACCTCATCTCGGCGCTCCACAAGGCGATGCGGGGCTCGGACGCCGACGGCGCGCTGTACTGGCTCGCGCGGATGATCGACGGCGGCGAGGACCCGCTCTACATCGCCCGCCGTGTGGTCCGCGCGGCGTCGGAGGACGTGGGGCTCGCCGACCCGCGCGCCCTCACCGTCGCCCTCGCCGCCAAGGACGCCGTCCACTTCCTCGGCCAGCCGGAGGGGGAACTCGCGCTCGCGGAGGCGGTGGTCTACATCGCCACGGCGCCGAAATCGAACCGTGTCTACCTGGCGTGGCAGGAGGCGATGGGGACGGCGCGGGAACACCCGGCGGAGGGCGTGCCGCTCCACATTCGCAACGCGCCGACGGATCTGATGAAGGAGCTCGGCTACGGGGCGGGGTACACCTACGCCCACGACGCGCCGGAGGGTTACACGCCTCAGGAGTACCTGCCCGAGGCCCTGCGGGGCAGTTCATTCTATCGGCCGTCCGCGTTCGGCTTCGAGGAGACGGTCGCGAAGCGGATGCAGTGGTGGCGCTCCCTCAAGGCGCGGGTGGACGAACGGCGAACGGGGCCTCGAAGCGACGGAAGCGGCTAGCGGCGGCGGTGGCGGCGAGCCTCACGCGGCAGCACTACATCCTCGACATCGCAGGACAGAGCGCCGGCCCGCGCGCGACTCGCCCGGGAGGGCTGTGCGTCCTCGCGGCGGTCGGACGGCTCCCGCTGGTCGCACGGCGCCCGCCGCTGCGGGGCACAACCCTCCCGGGCTCGTAGCGCTACCGGCGTCGGCACCGGGGCCCAGGGGCGAGCGCAAGGTCCTGCCCGACCGCACAGTCGCTCGGCATGCGCAGCTTCGCGCCCTTCGCGCCCAATGACTATATTGGTCAGATAGTAGCGACCATACAGGTCATCTGAGGAGCGCGGGAGCCATGAAGCCGGCCAAGGTCTCCGAAGTCAAGGCGGGGCTGAGCAAGTACCTGGCGCGCGTGAAGCGCGGCGAAGAGGTCGTGATCACCGAGCGCGGTCGCCCGATCGCCAAGCTCGTCCCCATCCCGTCCGACGAGAACCCCGAGATGGCGCGGATGCGCGACCTCGAGCGCCGGGGGATCGTGACGATCCACGGCACCGGCGGGATCCCGCCGGAGTTCTGGGACCGGCCGCGGTTGGACGACCCCGAGGGGCTGGTGCGGAAGGCGCTGCTCGAGGAGCGGGAGGAGGGGCGGTGAAGTTCTGGGACTCCTCGGCGCTCGTCGCGGCGCTCGCCAACGAGCCGGCCAGCCGCCACGTCGCGCCGCTGATGCGAGGCGATCCCTCGGTCGTCGTCTGGTGGGCCACACCCGTCGAATGCGCCTCCGCCCTCGCCAGGCGCTATCGGGAAGGGCTGCTGGCGGCGCGTCAGCTCGAGGTGTTCCTGCGCTCCATCCGCGAAGCCGGCGAGGACTGGCAGGTGGTCGAGCAGGGAGCGGCGATCCGGGACGCGGCGATGCGCCTGCTCATGGTCCACCCGATGCGCTCCGGCGGCGCGCTCCAACTCGCCGCCGCGCTGGCCTGGGCCGACGGGCATCCGAGCGGGCGCGACTTCGTCACGCTCGACGACCGCCTCGCGGCCGCCGCCCGCCTGGAGGGGTTCACGGTGTTGCCCGCGTCCCTCTGATGCCGTTGGTCCGAGCGGGCTCACGGCGGGGCGGGATGCCGTCCCGCACGTGAGGGGGATGCCGGCCTTGCCGGATGCCGCGTGCCGTGCTTACCTTGTTTACATCGCAAACAGTCTGGGATGAATGGCCACGCCTACGCTCGCCACACGCTTGCCGGAGCCCCTCCTTCGGGAAGTCCGGCTCTTCGCCAAGCGCGGCCGGCTCGGTCCGTCTGAAGCACTCCGCGCCATCGTCGCGGAGTGGGTCGCGGCGATGAAGTACCCGGCCATCGAATTCCGCGACGGCCCGGCTGGCCGCCGTCCGGCGCTGCGGGGCGGGCCGGACGTGTGGGAGGTGGCGATGGTGGCTCGCGACGCGGGGCAGAGCGTCGAGGCGCTGCGCCAGTCCTTCGGTGCGCATCTCTCCACAGCGGCGCTGGGCGATGCGGTGGCGTACGCCGGTGAGCACCGCGACGATGTCGAGGCGTGGATCGAAGAGGCGGAGGCCCTGGAGAGCGCCAAGCGGAAGCGCGCGGAAGACGCACGCGTGTCCGAGTCGGCCGTCGGCGCGCCGCCGTTCGAGCCGGACCGCGTGATGCGCGAGGCGGCGGCGGCGATGACGGTGGAGCGAAAGCTGGAGGTCGCCCGGGGGCTCAGGGACCTCGCGTGGGAGATGAAGGCGGCGGCGATCCGGAGCGGAAGCCCGGACGTGCCAGAGTCCGGCGTCCAGGAACGGGTGCGGGAGGTCTTCCTCGATGCCCTCCGCTGACGTCGTCGAGCTGTTCGTCGCGCCGATCAACGCCCTCGGGCTGCGCTACTTCGTGACGGGGGGCGTGGCGACGATCGCGTACGGGGTGCCGCGCCTCACGAACGGCGTGGATCTGGTGGTCCAGCTGAACCGCGCCGCGGTTCCCGCCCTGCTCGCGGCATTCGCCTCGGACGACTTTGCGGTACCTCCTGCCGAGTCGGTGCTCGAGGAAACGGCCAGGCCCCGCGACGGGCACTTTAAAGTGATCCACATCCCGTCGGCGCAGAAGGCCGACTTCTACGTGCTCGGCGACGATCCACTGCACGCGTGGGCGCTGGCGCGCAGCCGGAGAGTCTTGGTCGGCGGCCGCGACGTCTGGCTGGCCCCGGCCGAGTACGTGATCGTCCGGAAACTGCTCTGGTACCGGATGAGCCGGTCCGAGCGCCACCTGCGGGACGTGCGGGCGATCCTCGAGTACGCGGGGGATCAGCTCGACGGGGCGGTGCTGGCATCGCTCGTCGCGGAGCAGGGGCTGGCGGAGGAACTGGACGCCGCCCGCCGGGTGGAGCCCTGAGCGGCGCCGCGGCGCTGCGCTGCGTTCCTAGCGCGGTCTCGGCGCCGGCGCTTCGCGAGGTCTTGCTGCCCCCGCGCTTCTCGCTCGGGAGGGCCGTGCGTCCTCGCGGCGGTCGGACGGCTCCCTGCGGTCGCACGGCGCCCGCCGCTGCGGGGCACAACCCTCCCGGGCTCGTCGCGCAACCAGCTCTCGGCGCAAGGGGGTGTGCCAAAGCCCCCCGATGCCTGCGAGCTAGAGCAGGGCCTGAAGGAACTCGCGAGGGCTGAGGATGTGGACCCCAGGCCGTTCGTGGTCGGGGCGGGCGCCTGAGAGTTCCGCGAAGTGTCTGGGGTTGCCCGTGACCAGGAAGGCAGCTCGGCCTACGAGCGCCGTCTCGAGCACAGCATTGTCGGCTGGGTCGCGCGTGAGCACGCCGAGCCGTCCGGCGATGGGGACCAGTCCGTCGGGCTCCGCGAGCGACACGACCAGGGCGGCGAACGCGTGCGCGACGTCGGGCGGGATCTTGAGCTTGGGGTACGCGAGGGCGCGCGTCAGCTCCGTGATGAGCGGCGGGCTGGTGACGAAGCGGAAGGTGCCCCGGGCGGCCAGCTCGAGGCAGTGAAGGGGCGCCGTCGCGCGTCCGGCCCGCTGGGCGAGCAGCGCCGAGATCAGGACGTTGGTGTCGAGAACGGCGCGCCGGTGCGGATCAGTCACGCGGCTGCCGGCGGGACCAGGTGACGGCCTCGGATGCGAGCGTGGCGATCTGCTCGTCGGTGAGGTCGGCGGCGGGGAGTTGGGCGACGATGGCCTCGAGCCGCGCCTCCAGTGCGGCGGTGCGCACGGCGGCGCCGAGCTTGCTGGCGGTGGCCTCCTCGCCCAGCTGGCGATCGAGGGCGAGGACGGCCTGGCGGGTCTCCAGCGGAAGGCCGGTGTAGAGGCGCAGGGCCTCGGCCACGACGGCGCTCTGGGGACGGCGCTCTTCCTTGGCGGCGCGCTGGGTCGCGCGATAGATGGCGGGATCGAGGGAGGCGCTAAGGGTCTTCGTGGCCACGCGGGTGCTCCTGGTGGTATTGTTGATTGTCAACAAACTTAATGACGCGCACGTGGCCCGGCAACGGGCCCGGTGCGTGCCAGCCCCCGCGCGAGGACGCGCCGCCCTGCCGCGACGACCCGCGCTCCCTAGGCCTTGACCGTGCAACATTTGTTACATATCCTTCGCGCCAGAAGGAGAACCCCATGGTCGCGAATGTGAAGCTCCGGAAGCAGGGCGGCTCCCTGGCGGTAACATTGCCCACCGAGGTGGTGCGGAAGATGGGCCTGCGCGCAGGCGACGCGCTGCACCTGGTGGAGACGGCGCCCGCCGAGTTCCGCCTCACGCCGTACGACCCGGAGATGGCCGCGGCCCTCGCGGCGCACGATTCCATCGTGGCGGAGTACCGCGACGCCTTCCGCGCGCTCGCAGAGTAAGGTCGCCGAGGGACGCCGCCGGAGGGTGGAGCCGCGGTGGCTGTCCCTTGACACGATCCTGGCGATGCACGCCCAGCAGGTGGACCGCTTCGGCGGATCGTTCGGCGTGCTCGACCGTGGGGCGGTCGAGGCGGCGGCGGCCCGCCGGCGCACCCGTTTCCGCCATGCCGACGCGGCCGATCTCGCCGACCTCGCCGCGGCGTACCTGATGGGCTTCGCAGGCGCCCACGGATTCGTGGACGGGAACAAGCGGATCGGGGCGGCGGCCATGCTCGTCTTCCTGGCGATCAACGGGAAGCCGCTGCACGTGCCGCAGCCGGAGCTGTACGGCCTCGTGATGGACGTGGCGAGCGGGAGGGTGGTGGAAGCCCAGGTCGCCGAGTGGATCCGGGGGCGCATCTGAGCGGTCGCGGTGTTCCCCGGGCGTCGGCGTGCGCGCGCCTCGCGATGCGGGGCCGCGCGGCCTTGCGCTCGCGCCGACCCCGGCCGGGGCCGGGCTGCGCCCCACACGGCGTCTGTGACAGGCGCGGGTCGTCGCGGCGGGGCGGCACGTCCTCGCGCCGACTGGACGGCTCGCTGCGCTCGCACGGCAGTCGCCGCTGCGGGGTGCCACCCCGTCGCTCCTCCCGCGCCGCCGGCCTCGGCGCATTGGGCGGTGGCGCGGCGCGGGACGCACAGCCGTGCCGACCAAGCCGCGCGCGCCGGGGATCCAAGACCTGCGCGATGGCTGGAGCAGGGGCATCTGACGCCCCCGCGATGCCCGCGATAATGTCTAGGAGGAGGTAGAGCCATCCGAACCATGCAGGAAGTCCGGCCTCCCGCCGAGCGGGCGCTCCTCATCGGCGCGCCGCGCAAGGGCTCGCGCGACGCCCAGAAGGCGGAGGAGCACCTCGACGAGTTGGCGCGCCTGGCCGACACGGCCGGCGCGCTGGTGGTGGGGCGCGCGCTCCAGTACGTGGTGGCGCCGACGCCGGACCTCTACATCGGGAAGGGGAAGGCGGCCGAGCTGGGCTTCAAGCGGGAGGAGCTGGGCGCGACGCTGGTCCTCTTCGACGAGGAGCTGAGCCCCCGGCAGGGGAAGCACCTCGAGGAGGCGCTCGGCGCGCGGGTGATGGACCGCACCGAGCTGATCCTCGACATCTTCGCCCTCCGGGCGCGGAGCCGCGAGGCGAAGATGCAGGTGGAGCTGGCGCAGCTGGAGTACCTCCTGCCGCGCCTCACCCGGATGTGGGCGCACCTCTCGCGCATCCGGGGCGGCATCGGGCTCCGGGGCCCCGGCGAGACGCAGCTGGAGACCGACCGGCGGATGATCCGGAAGAAGATCGGGGTGCTGAAGGGGAAGATGGAGGAAATAGCCGCGCACCGCGCGCGGCTCTCGGCGCACAGCCGGGACCGGGGCGTCGTGCGGGTGGCGCTGGTGGGGTACACGAACGCGGGGAAGTCGTCGCTCCTCCGGGCGCTGACGGGGGCCGAGGCGCATGTCGAGGACCGGCTGTTCGCGACTCTGGACACGCAGTCTCGCGAAGTTGCGGTCAACGGTGCGTCGGTGCGCGGCGCGGCGGAGCCGCGCCGAGGTGCGCCGTCCCACCGTGCGCCGCCTCACGGTGCGCGCCTTCGCTTCACGGACACCGTCGGCTTCATCCGCAAGCTGCCCCACGACCTCGTCGCCAGCTTCCGGGCGACGCTGGAGGAGGCGGCGGAGGCGGACGTCATCGTGCACGTCGTGGATGTGAGCCACCCGGCGTGGGAGGAGCAGATGGGGGTGGTGGAGGGGGTGCTGGACGAGGCGCTGGAGGCGTACCGCGCACCGCTCACCGCGCACCGCTCACCGGGCACCGCCAACCTGGCGGGCCGGGGCGAAGGCGGTACACGATCAACGGTAACCGGTGCGAAGTTACTGATCGCCCTCAACAAGTCGGACCTGCTGACGTCCGAGGAACTCGACGAGCGCATCTGCGCTGCGGGGCATCGGGATTGGGAGGTGGTGGCGAGCAGTGCGGTGACACCGGGGGGCGCCGAGGCCTTGCGCAGGGCTGTGACGCGTGAATGACGCCTGCCGTGTAGCTTCGCGCGCCGGGGTGCGGAGCCGGAGCGCGAGTTGTCGGTGACTCCGGGCACAGCCCCTAATATGGTGCTGCCGTATCAGTTAACTGCTTCGGCCCGGAGCGCGGCGCGCGTCAAGTTGCGCCAAGAGCACAGAGGGATACTTTCTATAGTTCACTCCGTGGCAACCACCGGTGTACCGTGAGGTGCTGGCAATAACCTAGGCCTATGCCCCAACGCCTCTTCCGCAATCGCGTCTTCATCGCGCTCGACTTCGTCGGGTGGCTCGCCATTCCCGTTCTGGCCCTGGCGCTCAGGCTGGACGGGTTTGCCGGTATCGCCGATTACCACCAGAGTCTGCTCCTCTTCATGACGATCAGCGTGATCTGCAAGTTTCTCACGCTGTGGCAGTTCGGGCTGTACCGGCGCTACTGGGGGTACGCGAGTGTCGACGAGATGATGCTCATCATCACCTCGGTGCTCGCGGCCGGTGTGGTCGTAGGGGTCCTTCACTTCGCGTTTCAGTACGTCGTGCTGGTGGGGGCTCCGCGGCTCCCTCAATCGCTGCCTTTCCTCGACGCAGTGCTCACGCTGGTCTACGTCGGCGGCTCGCGGTTCGCTCTGCGTATCGCAGTCCAATTGCGCCGGCGGGTGGCGGGCCACCCCGCGGCGGAGCCGGTGCTCATCGTGGGCGCGGGCGATGCCGGGATGATGATCGCCAAGGAACTCCGGGCCAACCCGCAGCTGAAGTTGGAGCCGGTTGCGTTCATCGACGACGATCCGGACAAGCAGCGGAACACGATCCTGGGTTTGCCCGTCCTGGGGCCTCAGATGACGCTGCCCGAGATCGCGCGTGCCAACGGAGTTCGTCAGGTCATCATCGCGATCCCGACGGCGCCCGGGCGGGTCATCCGGGAGATCCGCGATCTCTGCGTGAACGCCGGGCTCACGGCCAAGACGGTCCCCGGGATGTTCGACATCCTCTCCGGCCGCGTCAGCGTGAGCCAGATCCGCAGCGTCCAGATCGAGGACCTGCTGCGGCGCGAGCCGGTCGACACCGACCAGGCGGCCGTGGGCGAGATGCTGGAGGGGATGACGGTCCTGGTCACGGGAGCCGGAGGCTCGATCGGGAGCGAGCTGTGCCGCCAGATCGCCGGGTTCAACGCGCGGCAGATCGTGCTCCTCGGTCACGGGGAGAACAGCATCTTCGAAGTCCATAACGAGCTGAAGACGAAGTTCACGTCGCTCGAGCTCATCCCGGTGATTGCCGACATCCGCAACCAGCAGCGGATCGGCGAGGTCTTCGAGCGCCTGCGGCCGCAGGCGGTGTTCCACGCGGCGGCGCACAAGCACGTGCCGCTGATGGAGCTGAACCCCGTCGAGGCGGTGACGAACAACGTCGGCGGCACCCAGAACGTGCTCGCGGCGGCCGAGCGCACCGGCGTCTCGCACTTCGTCCTGATCTCGACCGACAAGGCCGTGAAGCCGGCGAACGTGATGGGCGCGACGAAGCTCATCGCCGAGACGCTGGTGCATGCGGCGGCGGAGCGTTCGGGGGCCGTGTACGTGTCGGTGCGCTTCGGTAACGTGCTGGGGAGCCGCGGGTCCGTCGTGCCGCTGTTTCAGAGGCAGATCGCGGCGGGCGGGCCGGTGACGGTGACGCACCCGGAGATGACGCGCTACTTCATGACCATCCCGGAGGCGGTGCAGCTGGTGCTGCAGGCGGCGACCCTGGGGACGCCGGGGAGCGGCGAGACGTTCGTGCTGGACATGGGCGAGCCGATGAAGATCGTGCAGCTGGCGCGCGACCTGATCCATCTGTCGGGGCTGGAGGAAGGGCGGGACATCGAAATCACGTTCTCCGGGCTCCGGCCCGGCGAGAAGATGTTCGAGGAGTTGTTCCTGGAGAGCGAGGACTTTGGGCGGACGGTGCATGCGAAGGTCTTCATGGCCAGGAACGGCCAGCAAAGCCAGGTGCCGCTGTCGGGCATCGGGAGACTCACTGCCGCAGCGGAGGCTGGGGACGCTGGCCTTGCGCTCCGGCTGCTGGCAGAGGCGGTGCCGAGCCTGCGGCCGCTGGCGGAGCGGCGGGCGGTGGCTGCGTCTTCGAAAGCCAGCATTGCCTTGACCTAGGCAAGCGCCAAGCAGTATGTTCATGCTGTGAACAGTCAGAAGACTCCCCTTGATTCAGAGTTCGGTCGCATTGCGAGCGAAGCAACCTCTCTCGGCATGTTGCGCCTCCTCGCCGCGAGCCCGCACCTCTCGCAGCGTGAGGTCGCGTCGTCCGTGGGGGTGAGCCTTGGCAAGGCGAACTACTGCCTGCGCGCCCTCATCGCCAAGGGGTTCGTGAAGGCGGAGAACTACCGGAAGAGCAGAAACAAGCTGGCCTATCTGTATCTTCTGACCCCGGCGGGGGTTGCGGCAAAGGCCGACCTGACGCGGCGGTTCCTCGCCCACAAGGTGAAGGAGTACGAAGCGCTGCGGCAGGAGATCGAGGGGTTGGAGCGGGAGAGCGAGATCGTCGCGGACGCGGAGTAGGGTGTCTTCTCAACGAGTCTCTTTCCGGCTGGTCTTTCGCATCTTGTGACTGACCATGCATTTGTGCGCCCGATACCTTCGCTCGGCGGCTGGTTCGTCGTCTGGACGGAGTCGCGCGCGGAGAAGAAGGTGGAGTCCCGCATCGCGGCGCTGGGCCTGGAGCCTTGGCTTCCGACGGTGACCGAGAGGCGACGCTGGAGCGATCGGTGGCGGGAGGTGGTGACCCCGCTCTTTTCCGGGTATCTGTTCGTGCGCCCCGCGGCTGAGTGGCACATGGTACTCCGGACTCCCGGCGTTCTGACGGCGGTGAAGAGTGGGGGGCAGCCGGCCGTCCTTTCTGATGGCTTCGTTCAGGAGCTGCGCCAGGCGATCACGCGGGGGGGCGACGCCGTGGGGGCGCTGCCGGCAGCAGCCAAGTTCGAGGCGGGGGATGAGGTGATCGTCCAGGATGGGCCGTTCCGCGGGGTGCGCGGGGTTGTGCGTGAGGTGCGCGGAGCGCGCCAGCTGATCATCTGGGTGTCGGCGATCGGGCGTGGGGTGGCGTTCAGCATCGGCGCGGCGCTCGTGGCGCCGGCGCGCGGCTAGAAACTGATCCGAGGGTGAGATGGCTGACGCGTCCGCCGGCTCCCCTCGCAGCAACTGGAGGACGAGCTCACTCTTCGCCTTCGGGCTCCACCGCTTGGGCAACGGCGCCGCCAGTGAGGAAGATATTGTGCCCGTAGTAGGTGTCCCGCCGGTCTTTCACGATCACGTCCGTGCGCCTCGAGGAGCGAGACGAACTTCTCCGGGGCAGACACGATTTCGCCGTGCAGCACGCGGCGCGCGGCTTGGGCGATCGCCTGCTGGACGCGCGGGAGCATCTGCGCGAGCGCGTGGTGCAGCCGGCGGAGGGCCCGCGTGGGGGGAGCCCCTCGACGTGGGCCAGGGCGTAGCTTGGGCAGTCGGCCGTGGCCTGCGTGAGGGCGAGGAGCTCCCGATACGCTGCGCGGCGGGGGCCCGTGGCCTGGGGCGCCAGGTGCTGGATCGCGATGGCCCGCCGCTTGGCGCGCTTGAGGTGGCGGCGATAGGCGGTGAATCCCGCGAGGTGCTCGCCTGACGCAGGAGGCGCAGCAGCACGCGGACGCCATCGAGCAGCAGCGTCGAATCGGTCGGGGGCGGGACCGCCACGGGCACCAGCGTGCTGTCGATGCGCATGAGGCAGCCCGTCTCCACCATCCGGGCGACGGCACTCGTGACGAAGAGCGCATTGACGGTGGCGAGCGTCTGCGGCCGCACGCGCCGGACCTTCGCCGCCAGCGCGGTCTTCGGGGGCGCCGGCCCGAAGCCACTCACGCGGCAGAACGTCCGGTAGCTCACCGAGTCGGGGAGGTGGAACGCCGGCTCGGCGTAGGTCCAGCCATTGAGCTGGCGGGCGAGCAGCATGCGGAGCACCTGATCGCCGGTGAGGCCCGCCCGGCCGGTGCGGGGATTCCGGGGGCAGGCGGCGAGGAGGTCCTGCTGAATGAGCGCGGCGAGGCGAGGTTGTGCATCGAGGAGCTCGCCGATCGTCGCGAGTTCGCTCGCGTGCTCGTGGCCGATTCACGGCGCGGTGAGGGTGAGTTGCTCGATGTGGCGCATTCGGCGGTGTCTCCCCGTGACATGGTGGGCGTCTCGACAACGCCAACCTATCGCACGGCTGCGAGAACACCATCCCCGAACGCGGTACTCATTTCTACTTCCTCAACACCACGAATGGCGTTTCAGGACGGACAGCTAGGTACATTGCAGCCGATCTAAGAGCGGTACTTGCGGGTATGGAGGCCTCTCCGCTGCTCCTGTCCGGCGGCGGCATCACCAGGCTGGAGGTCACGGAGCCAGTACGCATCGCTGACCCAAGCAAGACGACTCTCGGCGTAGCCGGTGAGTTTTCGCGGCGAGCGTTGTCTCGTTCGGGGCTCACACGGCGAGCGAGGCGCCTTGGCAGCGGTGCTAGCGTGCAGGTGCTAGCGGAGGGCTGGGGCAAGACGTGCCACCGTAGGTGCCGCTGAGCAGCTGCCTGCAGAGGCAAGCCGCACACAAGGTCGCTCGTGCATGCCACATTTTGCTAGGAGGAAGGGTATCCGTGCTGCATTGCGCACTGATCGGCTGCGGGCGCGTGGCGCCACGCCATGCCGAGTCCATTCGGGATCTGGCTTCACTGCAGCTCGCCGCGGTAGTTGACGTTATTGGGCCGCGCGCGCAGCGGTTCGCTGAGGCGTACGCGGCGACGGCGTACACCGACTATCGCCATGTTCTCGACCGAGCGGACATCGACATGGTACACATCGCCACACCGAGCGGTCTCCACGCCCAGATGGCTGTTGACGCGCTGGAGGCCGGCAAGCATGTCCTCGTGGAAAAGCCCATCGCCCTGACCCTCGAGGACGCGGACCGCATGATCAGCACGGCCGAGCGGAAGGGGCGCAGATTGGGCGTCGTGTTGCAGAATCGTTTCAACCCACCGGTGCAAGATCTCCGTCGCCTGATTGACGAAGGGAGATTGGGGAAACTGCTGCTTGGGAACGCTACCGTCCGGTGGTACAGACCTCAGGAGTACTACGAGGACGGCTGGCACGGCACTCGGGAGATGGACGGAGGCGCTTTGATGAACCAGTGCATCCATCACATCGATGCGCTTCAGTGGCTCATGGGAGGCGAGGTGGTGTCAGTGTTTGCGTACACGGCAACCCTTGCGCATCGTATGGAGACAGAGGACACCGGCGTGGCAGTGTGGCGCTTCGCGAACGGCGCGCTCGCCTGTGTGGAAGGATCGTCCATTACCTTCCCCGAGAATCTAGAAGGCTCCGTTGCCATCTTTGGAGAGCGTGGTTCGGTCAAGGTCGGCGGCACTGCTCTGAATCGCAAGGACTTCTGGAAGGTGTCTGGAGAGGTCGAACACGAGAGAGAACTTCTGACCCACGAACGCCTGGATTCACCGTCTGTCTACGGCCAAAGCCATCGCGCTGTCATCAGTGCAATGGCGGACGCAGTCGATAGCGGCGGCAAGGTACTGACGTCGGGGCGCGACGCGCGGAAGTCGCTCGAGCTGGTCTTGGCGATGTATGAATCTGCCCGTACCGGTCGGGAGGTTGACTTGGTATCGGACAAGCGCGGGGGAGAGGCATCGGGAGCTACCTCTTCGTGCCCGTGATGTAGATGACCTTGTAGCCGGGGACGGGCCCAGGAGGCAGTTCCGTGCGAGGGGCTTCCACGGCGAAGCCTGCGGGCAGTTCGGGAGGCACCGTGGGGAGATTGCGGCCGTAGATGAGGCGCTTCAGGCGGGCTCGGCCCCGGAGTGTCCGCGGAATGAGGCCAAGTCCCGACAAGGCCTTACGTGCTACGAACAACAGGTGCGCTTTGACGTTGAGTTCTTGGTGGGCCGAATCGGGCGCGGTCGGGAACGCCCCTTCCACCGTCACTTCGAAGCCGCGCAAGTCGAGCGCCCTTCGAAACTCGTCCGCAGTGTGATACTGGATGCTGTGCGGGCTGGAGATGAAATCGGGGCGTTGCGGGTTCGCATTGACAAACAGTACGATCCCCCTGGGTGTCAGGACGCGTGCGATGTCGTCCAGCGCCGCCTCCAAGTCGCGTACGTAGTACGACGCTTCGAAGAACAGAACGAGATCGAAAGACCGACCACGAAACGGAAGTCGGTCGGCGCTTAGACGCGCAAGTGGGACGCGCTCTCTGAAGTGAGCACGCGCCCTCCTGAGCAAGGGCTCCGAGAAGTCGGCGCCGACCAACCCTGCTGCCTCTTCCCCGAGTAGGCCGAAACCTTGACCGGAGCCGCAGCCGATCTCGAGTACCCGCCGCATGCGGGCAAGCTCGGCGCCCCGCCGATAGCGCGTGTACATCATGGACGCCCCCTCGAGCGTCAGCGGTACACCCGTGGTCTCCGTCAAGTCCTCGAATTGGGGCTTCGCCGAACGTGGCATGATTGCCGACCGGGACACTGGGTTAAGCGCGAGAGGCGCAACGAGTTGCTGAAAGGCTGCATCCGTAGTTATCCTGCTAATCTAGTTGTAGCGATCCGACCAGGCTAGCCAACACACCAGCCAACGAGACCTACCCGTGGCGTCACCCGTAACAACTACGATGCAGATCCCCTTCTTCCGTTACCCTCACCTCTTCGGCCAGCACCGCGACGAGATCCTCGCCGCGATGGTGCAGGTGATGGACCGCGGGGCCTTCATACTTCAGCGCGAGCTAGAGGAGTTCGAAGCTGCCTTGGCGGCGTACCTTCCGGTTAAGCACGTTGTCGGAGTCGCGAACGGCACCGACGCCCTGATCATTGCACTCCGAGCCGTCGGCGTGGGGCAAGGCGACGAGGTCATCCTTCCGTCGCACACGTATGTCGCGAGCGCAGCCTCGGTGCACTTCGTCGGCGCCACACCGGTGCTCGTGGAGTGCGGTGCAGATCACCTGATCGACCCGCTCGCGGTAGAGGCGGCCGTCACGTCGCGGACCAGGGCCATCATGCCGGTGCAGCTCAATGGTCGCACCTGTGACATGGACTCCCTGCAGGCTATCGCCGAGCGGCACGGGCTGGTGATCGTCGAGGATGCTGCCCAGGGGCTCGGCTCGCGGTTCAAGGGCCGTCGCGCCGGCACGTTCGGTGCTGCGGCGGGCTTCAGCTTCTACCCCGCCAAGGTCCTGGGGTGCTTCGGGGACGGCGGAGGCGTGACGACCAACGACCCCGGCGTCGCGCGCAAGGTCCGCCTGCTCCGCGACCACGGCCGCGATGAGAGCGGAATGGTCGTGACGTGGGGCCTCAACTCTCGGCTCGACAACCTGCAGGCCGTCATCCTCTCCGTGAAGCTCCGGGCGCTCGAGGGCGAGGTCGAGCGTCGCCGCCAACTGGCGCGGCTCTACCATCAAGGGCTAGAGATGATCGGCGACCTGACCCTCCCCCCGGGACCCGACAACGACCCGGACCATCATGATGCCTATCAGAACTACGAGATCGAGTCGGGGAGACGGGACGCGCTCCGCCTGCATCTGGAGAGGGATGGGGTGCGGACCATCATCCAGTGGGGCGGCACACCGGTGCACCAGTTTCAGGGCCTCGGCTTGACACCAGCCAAGCTGCCGCGCACCGATCGGCTCTTCGAGCGCTGCTTGCTGTTGCCGATGAACACGTCCCTCACGGACGACGAGGTTCACTACGTCGCGGCGAGCATCCGCAGGTTCTATGGCCTTTCGAGCTGACGGACCTGACGGCCGGTCTACCACTGACATCGGAGACATGGCCGTGGCAGGCAGTTGCCACGAGCCGATCGCCCTTCCGGACGGCGACACGGCGTGGCTCCTAGACGTTCTTCGCAGGATGGTCACCATTCGCGCGGCCGAGGAGAAGATCGGAGACATGGTCGCGGCGGGCCGCATCCGGTGTCCCTGTCATCTCGCCATCGGCCAAGAGGCTCCGGCCGTTGGCGTGGCGCTGCACATCCGCCCCGGCGACCGCCTCTTCGGAGCCCATCGCTCGCACGCGCACTTCCTCGCTTTGGGCGGATCCGTCCACGGGCTGATGGCGGAGGTTCTGGGCAAGGACACAGGGGTCTCTCGCGGAATGGGCGGCTCGATGCATCTCATCGACAGGGCCCGTGGGCTGTATGGCACGGTTCCGATCGTGGGCGCCACCATTCCCATTGCCGCCGGCGCCGCCCTGGCCGCCAAGATGGACGGCAAGGGAGCGGTGGCGGTGTCGTACTTTGGCGATGGCGCGACGGAGGAAGGCGTTTTCCACGAGACGATGAACCTTGCCGCCACGCATAAGCTCCCGATCCTCTTCTGCTGTGAGCACAATTTCTTCGCGAGCCATCTGCACGTGTCGTTGCGACAGCCGGCGATGTCGGTAGCACGCTTTGCCGAGGCCCATCAGGTCCCCTGGGTGCGTGTTGATGGCAATGACGTGGTGGCTATGGCGAACGCCGCGGGAGAGGCCATCGCCACGATGCGTGCCGGTGGCGGGCCGCGCTTCATCGAGGCGGTCACCTATCGGTGGCGCGGCCACGTCGGCCCACGCGAGGATGACGATGTGGGCGTCCGCAGGAAGGACGACCTGCACCTATGGAAGCTGCGGGATCCGGTTCGCCGCCTGGGCGACGCGCTCGTCGCGGCGGGCACACTGTCGCCCGACGGCCTCCCTGCAATGGTCGCCCAGGCCACGGAGGAGGTGGAGGCGGCGTGGCAGCAGGCGGATCGGGATCCCTTCCCGGCAGCCGGGGAACTCCTCGCTCGCGTATACACCGAGGAGGTGCCCCAGTGACCGGCTACGGTCAGGCGATCCGCGACGGTTTCGAGCACCTGCTCCAGACCAACCCGGAGGTGTTCGTCATCGGGCAGGGCCTGTGGAGTCCTTGGTACGTTGGCAACACGATGACCAATCTCGACGTGCAGTTCGGGCGGGAACGGGTTATCGACTCGCCGGTGTCGGAGATGGCCACCACAGGTGTGGGTTTGGGCGCAGCGCTGTGCGGCTACCGGCCCGTCGTCATCCACCCGCGCGTGGACTTCTTCCTCCTTGCGGTAGACCAACTGGTGACCCAGGCCGCTAAATGGCGGCACATGTTCGGCGGACAAGTCTCGGTCCCGCTCACCGTCCGCGCCATCATCAACCGGGGAGGCGAGCAGGGCGCCCAGCACTCCCAGTCCCTGCATTCGTGGTTCGCCCACATCCCCGGGTTGCGCGTGGTGATGCCTGCCACGGCGGCCGACGCGCGCGACCTGCTCGTCTCGTCTGTGCTGTCCGACGATCCGGTGCTCTACGTGGACGATCGGTGGCTCTACGAGGTCGAGGGGGAGCTGCCGTCCATCGTGGAGCGGCCTTTGGCCAAGGAAGGCCCGAGGCTCGTGCGGAGGGGAGACGACGTCACCCTCGTGGGGGCCGGCTACAGCGCCCACCTCTGCCGCGAGGCGGCGGAGCGGCTGGTCAGCGCGGGCATCAACTGCGACGTCGTGGACCTCCGGATCGTGAACCCGCTTGATGCGACGATCATCGCCGCGTCGGTCTCCAGGACGGGCCGGCTTCTCGCGGTGGATGGGGACTGGAGCACGTGCGGCTTGGCGGGCGAGGTGCTCGCGTGCGTCGCCGAGAGAGTGGACGGCAGCGCGATGCGGGCGAAACCCGTGCGCATCACGCTTCCGGCGGCGCCCGCGCCGACGAGCGGGCCGCTGGAGCGTGCCTACTATACGACGGTGGACGACGTCGTGGCACAAGTCCGGCGGCTCGTCGACCGAGGAGGGGCGGATACCCTATGAAGCGGGTGCTCGACGTGTTGGCCGCCTTCCTAGGCCTGCTCATCTTGAGCCCGCTACTCATCCCGGTCTCGATCGCCATCTGGTTGCAGGACTACCACTTGCCGTTCTATGTCGCGTGGCGCACCGGTCGCGGCGAGACGCCGTTTCGTATGGTGAAGTTCCGGTCGATGGTCGTCCGCGCCGACAAGTCGGGCGTGGATTCCACCGCTGGTGACGATCCGCGCATCACCGCGGTGGGCCGGTTCGTCCGGCGGTTCAAGATCGATGAACTGCCGCAGTTGTGGAACGTGCTGAAGGGCGAGATGTCGCTCGTCGGCCCGCGTCCTAATGTGGAACGGGAAACTAGGCTCTACACCGCCGAAGAGAAGAAGCTGCTCCACGTGCGGCCGGGCATCACGGATCTCGCTTCCATCGTCTTCGCTGACGAAGGCGACATCCTGCATGGCAGCGACGACCCCGACATCAGGTATAACCAGGTAATCCGACCCTGGAAGTCGCGGCTCGGGATCCTCTATGTCGAGAAAGGGGGATGGCTGCTTCTGGACCTGCGGATCGTCATGCTCACTGCCGTGAGCGCTGTCAGCAGACCTCGCGCCTTGGTAGGTGTGGCTGCCATCGTGGAGGAGCTCGGTGGCGGTGAGGAGCTCGTGTGGATAGCGAGGCGAGACCGACCCCTGCACGCCGCGCCCCCTCCGGGCGCTCGCGAAATCGTGCGCAGCCGCGAGGGCATGCCGGTCTGAGCCGCTCCCCGAAGGTCTCATGCGAATACTGACGGTTGTTGGGGCGCGACCCCAGTTCATTAAGTGTGCGCCCGTCTCGAGAGCGCTGCTGGGGCGTGCCGAGGAGATTCTGGTACACACGGGGCAACACTACGACGACAACATGAGTGGCGTGTTCTTCGAGGAACTGGGCATTCCCAAGCCGCACGTGAACCTCGGAATCGGCTCGGGTTCGCACGGCGCGCAGACAGGGCGAATGCTCGGTCGGCTTGAGGACGTGGTGCTCGCTGAGCAGCCGGCCGTCGTCCTGGTGTACGGCGATACAAACTCGACCCTCGCAGCTGCGCTCGTGGCAGCGAAGCTGTGCGTACCGATCGCACATGTCGAGGCAGGGCTTCGGAGCTTCAACCGCACGATGCCGGAGGAAGTGAACCGCGTCGTCGCTGACCACCTGTCGACTTGGCTCTTCTGTCCCAGCTCCGTGGCAGCGGAGAATCTGGCGGCGGAGGGCATCTCTCGGGGTGTGCACATGGTGGGCGACGTCATGAGGGATGCGCTTTCCTACGCGCGGCAGCGCGCCACCAAGCGGCCGGACGTCCTCGTTCGTCTGGGCCTCGAGGAGCGCCGCTATGTGCTCGCGACCGTGCACCGCGCGGAGAACACCGACCGCGAGGACCGATTGCGCGGCATTCTGGCGGCGTTCGCAGCATTGGACGAAGTGGTGGTCCTTCCGATCCACCCGAGAACGCGAAAGAGGGTTGCCGACTTGGGGCTCGCCACGACGGGCCGGGTGCGGCTCATCGAGCCGCAGGGCTATGGAGACATGATTCGGCTCGAGGAGGGAGCGCGCCTCGTGGTGACTGACTCAGGTGGGATGCAGAAGGAGGCATACTGGCTTGGAGTGCCTTGCGTGACAGTGCGCGATGAAACCGAATGGGTCGAAACGGTGGCTGCAGGATGGAACGTGGTTGTTGGAGCCGACCCCGCCCGCATCGTCGACGCCGCCCGGTCCATCGCACCTCCGGCTGCTCGCCCGCCGCTGTACGGGGACGGACGGGCGGCTCAGATGATTGTAGAGCTGCTGGTTGACTAATTGGCGCGCAAGTCTGTCGCGACTTCGGCCGGCCAACAGATTGGCGCGGGATCTGCTTACCACCACCGGCACCTCCGTCATCGCGACCATTGCCGGGGTTGCTACGATTCGCTTGCTCGCTGGCGGGCTGGGACCGGAGGAGTTTGGAGCCTACACGCTGTCGCGGCGCGTTCTCGCAACGATCGTCCCGATATCCACTCTGAGCATGGGAGTGGCGATTCCCCGGTATCTCGGAGTGGCGCAGGACGATGCCGAGGGCGCTCGCGTCTTCCTCGCCGGACTACTCCTTACCGTTGCCCCCGGACTTGTCTTCGCGCTGATTGGAGGAGCGCTCGCAACCCCGCTGTCGCGACTGCTGTTCCACGCCGATGGCTACAGCGTGCTGCTATTGGCGACGCTCGTGGCCGTGCTCGGGTACTCGCTCTACACCGCGCTCTACTCGCAGTATCGCGGGACGCGCCAGATGTGGAAAGCCAACCTGTGGCAGACGGCGCTGTCGTCGCTCGGGCCACTGCTTGTCGCGTTGGTCTACGCGCGGAGGGGCCACGCGGACCTGGTCGTGGGGGCAGGGGCCGCGATCACGGGCGCGACACTCGTCCCTCTTGTCGCCCTGACCCTCGGAGCGCTGGAGCGCTGTGGAGGCCGCGCAGCCATCCGGGGTGAGCTCCAGCGGCTGGCGCAGTACGGACTCCCGCGGGTGGCAGGCGGATTCGCGCTCGGAGGGCTGTTCTCGGTGGGTCCGTTCCTCGCGCCGCACTTCGGCTCACTCAGAGAGGCGGGCTACCTCTCGGCAGGCCAGTCCGCCCTGCTGGTGCTGGAAGGAGGGCTCGCGTCGTTCGGAATCGTGGCCCTTCCCGAGATGGCCCGCCTAGTCGGCCAAGGGCGCCGCCAGGAGATTCGCGGGATCGTCCAGGAGATCGTCGCACTCGTTCTCCACACGGGCCTGTTCGGGCTTGTCCAGGGTGTGATGTGGGCCGATGTCATCGTCAGTGTCCTCCTCGGTCCGGAGTATGCCCAGGCGGTGCCCATCATGCGCATCGTGGTGCTGGCGTCGGCCCCGTATCTGGCGTACGTGATGCTCCGCTCCGTGATCGACGCTGTGGAGGAACGGGCGGTCAACACGCTCAACCTGTTCCTTGCGGTGCTTGTCAGCACAGCTTTGGGCGTGGGTCTGGCGTCGGCCGGGCTCGGGGCCGTGGGGCTGGCCTGTGGCATCAGCGCCGGGTTCATGACACTCGGGAGCTCTACCGTCTTGTTCTTGCATCGGACCTACCCGGTGGACTGGAAGGCGCTCCGGTTCCTCGAGGTGTTGGGTCTCAACCTATTGCTCGCGGCGTTGGTCGTCCTCGTGCGGTCTCGCCTGCTGGCCGGAGTTGCCGGATCTGGCCTCGTCGCGGGCGCGGGTGGGACCGTGGGCGCGGCGTTTCTTGTGTACTTGACAGCGCTCTGGCATATGAAGGTGACTTGGCTCGCGCGGATTCGTGAAGGGCTCGCCGTGACCCGGCCATGACTGCCTTCGAGCAGGTGAACTGGTTGGCGACCGGGGTGACCAGCGTGGTCCTCGTCGCCGCCCTATGGCGGGAGCGGCACCTCCTGTTGAAGCCGAGCATCGTGGTGCTTCTCGTCTTTCACGTGCGGATCCAGTGGGCCGCAGCGATCCAGTCGAGCACCATCGAGGCTTACCTTCCCGCCCCCTGGGATTTTGCGCTCTTGGCGCAAGGATTCCCCGTCTTGGGGCTCTTGTTAGCGCTTGGGACTTGGCGCGAGGAAAGCCGGGCCGTCTGGCGCCGGGTGACGAGTCCCCCTGTCGTGGCTTCGGGGCGTCGCCTTACGATGATGCTGGTCCTGTCGGTGGGCATCTTGTCGGTTGTGGGCCTGTTCTTGTCGATAATGCCCTGGAGATCCACGGGCCTTTACGCCATCCTATTCGATCCAGCGAGCGCCGCCGACGCTCGGGCGGCGTTCTCGCTGGGCGGGCTCAGTCGGTCTCCATTGCGGTACAGTTATCACGTCATGGCGAACGTCCTGGCGCCACTGCTTGCTGCAATGATCGCCATGGACTGGGCGGCCCTGCGGAGGCGCAGGGAGATTGCCCGGGGTGCCATCGGGTTGGCGACCGTTGCTTTGCTGGTGGTTGTAGTGAGTTTTTCTGGCGCACGAAGCTACTCGGCCATGATCGTCCTGACGGTACTCTGGACTGTCTATCTCCAGCGGGGTCTTCCAGTGAACCCCGTGGGGCTTCTCATAGGCGGAGTGGCCGTGCTGGCCCTTCCCACGGTCCTCAGCGTCCTGCGGGAAGGGCTGACGGTGGACCTGGTCGTTCTCTGGGACCATTTGGTGCACGGCATCTTCAACCGGGTGTTCGTTGCGCCGATGGAGACGGGGCTGTGGCACGTGCACTTCGCACAGACGCAGGCGCCCGTCGGCTGGGCGGGCATTCCGAAGATTGCAGCGCTGCTCGATCGGCCCGCTGTGAACATGCCCAATCTCATCGCCGCCCAATACGCTCCGGGTGGTGGAGGCGAGACAGGGGGAGCTAACACTTCATTCGTCTTCTCCTACTACAGCTACTTCGGCCAGGCGTCGTTTCCACTTTCGCTGGTTGGGCTATGGGCGCTGGACGCAGTGTTCGTGGTGTACCGTAGGCTGAGCGATCACTTGTTGCTCCCGTGCGTCGTAGCGACCTCGGTTGCGAGCACGAGTCTCGTGAACGCTGAGTACACTGTCGTTCTCGTCACCAACGGGCTTGCGGTGGCCCCCGTCGTCGCCCTGGTGCTGGAGTCACTGGTTCCGGGGGGTGGTGGGAGAGTGGCGGCTGCCCGAGCGTCACCTTGGTCTCCCGGACGGCGAGCAACAGCGAGGGGCGGAACCTAGCTCAGATTGTGCCGTTGCTGGTATCGGCGAGGGCGGTGGCCGTCTGCTGCCAGCGTGGTCTTGCACCTGAGGGGGACCTGACTTGCTTACGGTCTGTCACTTGACGTCGGTACACGGGTACGAGGACGTGCGCATCCTGCTGCGAGAGTGCCGGAGTCTGGCCGCGGCCGGCTACGCTACCCACCTTGTGGCGCCAGGGGCGCCGGATGGCCTCGTCCACGGCGTCCGGCTCCACGGGGTCACACGCCGCACCGGTCGCGTCGCACGCATGCTCCGGACGGTCGGCGAGGTCTACACAGCCGCGGTCAGAGTCGATGCCGACCTCTACCATTTCCATGACGCGGAGCTGATCCCCGTGGGATTGCTGCTCCGCGCACGCGGGAGGAAGGTCATCTACGACATCCACGAGGACGTTCCCCGCGACTTGGTGACCAGGGACTATCTCCCGGGCGCAGCCAAGCCGATGCTGCAGTGGCTGGTCGAGCGCATCGAGAACTTCGCAGGCCGCCGCTTCTCCGGCCTTGTGCCAGCGACGCCGGCGATCGCCGCCAGATTCCGGCGTCTGAACAGGCCGCTAGCCGTCATCAACAACTACCCTCTCCTCGACGAGTGGGGCAGTTTGGACGGAATGCCCTGGACGGACCGGCCATTCGCGGTTGCGTATGTGGGAGCAGTGTCGCTCGACCGCGGCTTGATTCAGATGGTCCAAGCCATCGGCGATTTGCGCGAGCCCTCGCAGGCGCATCTTGAACTGGCAGGGACGTTCGCTCCTCCGGAGCCGCGGACGTTGGCCGCTCGACTCGAGGGTTGGGCACGCGTTCGGGAACTCGGCCAGCTCAGTCGCGAAGACGTGAGGCGTGTGCTTGGCAGGGTTCGCGCTGGCCTACTGCTGTACCATCCCGCGCCTAACAATGTCGAGTCGCAACCGAACAAGTTGTTCGAGTACATGGCAGCCGGCCTGCCAGTCATTGCCTCCGACTTCCCTCTTTGGAGGGAGATTGTCGCGGGCACAGGATGTGGCCTCCTGGTCGACCCGCTGGACTCTCGCGCGATTGCCCAAGCGATCGAGTACGTGCTCACGCATGCTGCAGACGCCGAGGCGATGGGCCGGCGTGGCCGTCGAGCGTTCGAGGAGCGTTTCAACTGGTCGATGGAGGAGCGTAGATTTCTAGACTTCTACTCCGGTGTGCTCGACTAACTGCAGAGGAGTCAGATGAGCGCGCGAGTGGCACTGATCACAGGCATCGCTGGGCAAGACGGCTCCTACCTCGCCGAGCTCTTGCTCTCGAAAGGGTATCTCGTGCGTGGCACGGTCCGGCGAGCGAGCTACCAGCACACGTGCTGCGTGGATCATCTGCTGATGCCCCTAGCGATCGTCTGATGGATGACGCTCGAGCTGGCGCTATGCCCATGACCGATATCGCAGTCCTGGTGGTGTCGTTCGATGGGTACGCTGACCTTTGGGATTCGATGTTTGCGTGCTTCTTCAAGTACTGGCCCGACTGCCCATACCAGGTGTTCCTCGGGACTAACGACATCACCTTCGTCGACGAACGAGTCACCACGATACGCATCGGGCCAGAGAGGGACTACTCGTCCAATCTCCTCAAGATGCTTGAGGGAATCCCGGCTGAATGGGTGCTGCTGCTGGCGGATGACGTGTTGCTGTCGGGGCGAGCGGACACGGGGCTGGTGCGACAGCTGGTGGCATGCGCGCAGCGGCGGGTCGCGGGCCACGTCCGGCTGGCGGTGGACCCACCGTACATTGCCCCGGTGTTCGCCACCAGCGCGTCCGCGGAAGAAGACGGGATCTGCGAGATGCCGCGAGGGGCACCGTATCGCGTCAGCATCGGCTTGGACATTTACCGCCGTCAGGTGCTCGAGCGACTCGTGGTGCCTGGCGAGTCGGTGTGGGCACTCGAGCGAAAAGGGACGCTGAGATCGCAGGACGTCCCGGAGGCGTTCTACTGCGTCTCGCGCCGCGTCGGCCCTGGCCGCCCGTTCCGCTTCGTGCATGGCATTGTCGGCCGAAGGTGGACCAGAGAAGCGGCTGCCTTCCTTCGCCGTGAGGGTCTTGCCGCTAGTCTCGCTCAGCGTCCCGTCGCGCCTCTGTGGCATCAACTGCGGGTGGCGGTCTACAGTTGGCTGTACTACGTGGTGGTGCGAGTGCTCCACGCCGTCGCGGGGACGAGGTTTCGAGATGCGCTCGCACGCTTCATCGCCGTACGGGCTGAGGGTCACTAGCGATGTGCGGAATCGCAGGGGTGTTCGTCACGTCCGGCCTTGAGCCGCGCGCTGAAGTGGTGCGTATGCGGGATCTCTTACGCCACCGCGGCCCGGACGACACGGGCATCTGGAGTCGCCCCGGCGTGGCGCTCGCCAATACGCGCTTGTCGATTCTCGATGTCTCATCTGCCGGCCACCAGCCGATGTCCAGCAGCGACGGGTCGCTGTGTGTGGTACAGAACGGCGAGATCTACAATTTCCGGGAATTGAGGTCGGTCCTCGAGGCCAGCGGCTGTGTATTCCGTTCCGATTCCGACACGGAAGTCCTGTTGCACGGATACGCCCAGTGGGGCACGGGCCTGCTGGGGCGGCTGCGCGGGATGTTCGCGATCGCGCTCTGGAGCGAGCGGGAGCAGCGCCTGCTGCTGGCCCGCGATCGCTTCGGTATCAAGCCGCTCTACATCCGATTCGAACACAACGCTGGAGAAGTTAGGCTCGTCTTCGCCTCCGAGATCAAGCCCATCCTGTCGGTCCAGTCTGGGTCCGCCAAGGGCAACGTCGGATTGGTGTACGACTTCCTTAGGTACGGGGTGTTGGACCATACGGACGAGACCTTCTTCGAGGGCATTGAGAAGTTGCCGCCTGCACATTACTTGCTGATGGACGCTCGGGGGCGGATGCAACGGGTTCGCTACTGGGACTTCGACGTGAGTTCTGAGCTTGGTGGCGTCGACGCCGACCAGGACAGGCGGGCTGCCGAGGCTTTCGGCGAGACCTTGCTCGAGTCTATCAGGTACCATCTGGTAAGCGACGTGCAGGTGGGGACCTGCCTCAGCGGCGGCCTCGACTCGACGGCGCTGGCATGTGGTGTGGAGGCGCACCGACACGCGAGTGGACTGCGCGGCGGCGCCGTGGACCGTCAGTGGACATTCACGGTCGGATACGAGGACCCGCGGTTCGACGAGCGATCGCGGGCTGAAGTGGTCGCATCGGCGATCGGGTCACTTCCGCATTTCACGTTTCCGACGGCGGACGGGTTTCTGGCCGACGTCGAGCAATTCGTGCGTTGCCAGGAGGAGCCCTGCGGCGGGCTCGGGGTGTATGCTCACTGGTGCCTGATGAGGGACATCCACTCCCGCGGCCTCAAGGTAGTGCTCAGCGGACAGGGTGCGGACGAGCAGCTGTTGGGCTACAGCAAGTTCTATCTGTTCTACCTTCAGGTGCTGGCGCGGCAGCGCAGATACGGGAGACTGCTGACCGAGGCTGCCGCGGTCGGTATCTCACCTCTCGTCTGGCGTGCGTTTGACCCTCGCCTCGGTCTCCGCTACATGGGACGGTTGGCGGCTCTCAGCGGCGAGCACCTGCTCGTGGGGCAAGAGCTCCGGCAGCGCTACGAGAGTCGGCGACCCGCAATCGGAGCGGCCGCGTCCGCAGGTGAACGGATCAAGGCGGACATCGTGCGGTTCAGCCTCCCGGTGCTACTCCGGTATGAGGACAAGAACGCGATGGCGTTCTCGGTCGAGACGCGGGTGCCGTTCGTTGACCATCGCCTGGTGGAGCATGTGGCCGGCCTGCCGCTGAATCAGAAACTACGGAATGGGTGGACGAAGTACGTGATGCGGCGAGCCCTGCGCGGAGTGATCCCGGAAGCTGTTCGCCTTCAGAGGCGCAAGATGGGTTTCGACACGCCTGAGAGCGTCTGGTACGGGCGCGAGCTCGCGAAGGAGTTCCGGGAGACCTTTGGCCGGGCGAGATACCTCGGAGACTGGGCGGACTTGCCGAGGGTGAGGGAGCGTTTCGAGGCGTGTCAGCGGCGATCGCAGCTTCTCTCTCCCCTGGTGTTCTTCCGGTATTACATCGTGGAGAAATGGGCCCAGCAGTTCCTCGAAAACTCTCCAGTGTAGCGACGTGTCAGACGTCACGTGCGGCGGGAATTGAACTCGACGGTGGCGTCAGTTCGTGCGGCGGTCTGGCGCCGCGATGTCGTAGACCGAAGGCAGCGTCGGCGCCGTGGAGGAATACGCCATTTCCTGGTGTAGTGAAGAGTGTGCCGTCACTGTTGGGTGGCGCGCGCGGCCGCGCACCACACGCTCGAGGGCCGAGTGAGAATCTGGTTGCTGCAGACGGGTGAGCCTTTGCCGCTTGACACCACCGCGACCAAGATGCGAACTGCGCTCTTGGCCGACGAACTCCTCGCCCGGGGTCACGACGTGGTGTGGTGGGCCAGTGCCTTCGATCACCTGCGGAAGCAGATGATCTTCGCCGAGGATCGGGAGGTGAGGGTGCATGCCAGACTCACCATCCGGACCCTGCGTGGCATCCCATATCGGCGGAACGTCTCGTTGGCGCGCTACGCTGACCACCTTCTCGTCGCTCGCAAGTTCCGACGAGCGGCCACGCTAGCGCCGAGGCCCGATCTAGTGGTCGCTTCGAGTCCGGACTACCATCTTGCCGCGGAGGGTGCGAGACTGGCACGCAGGTACGGGATCCCGGTCGTGGTCGACCTGCGCGATCCGTGGCCGGACTCGTTCCTGGATGTGCTTCCGCCAGCGGTCGTGCCTCTTGCCCGCCTGGCGCTAGCCGCTGACGCCAACAAGGTGCGGGTGCTACTGCGCCAAGCGGATGGCTTGGTGGCCATGATGGAGGAACTCCTTCAGTGGGGTCTGAGTTACAGCGGACGCATTCGGAGCTGGCGGGATCGGGTCTTCTATCTCGGGGGTCGCACGACGGGAATACAGGCCGACCATGTTGGAGGACCTCTTGCGGAACTCATCGAGCGGTGCCGGGGTCGGCGGGTGATCGCGTACGTCGGTACATTCGGCGCCTACAACAACCCTCGAGTCGTCGTGAGGGCGGCCCGATTCCTGAGTGAGAGGGTGGGGCTCAGGCAGGAGTATGCCTTCGTTGTCGCCGGCGACGGCGTGGGTCGCATGGCTGTGAGGAGGGAAGCGAGCGACCTGACCAACGTGTTCTTCCCGGGGTGGCTGCGCGATTCCGAGGTCGCAGCGCTCCTTGCGGTGTCGTCCCTCGCTGTGATCCCGTGGAATCGGGCCAAGCCGTCGGCATCTGGCAAGGACTTCTCCTACGCCTTCCCCAACAAGGCCTTCACGTATTTGCGTGCCGGGGTTCCCGTCTTGGCATCGGCTGAGGGCGACCTCAAGCACCTGCTGGCGGAGTACGACGCTGGTATGTTCTTCAGGCCGGACGACGCGCAGGACTTGGCGCAGATGATTGCCGCACTAGTGGACAACGGCGATCGCCTCGACGTGCTGTCCCGCAACGCTCGGCGGCTGTTCGAAGAGAAGCTCAGCGCAGAACGCATCTACGGTGAGTATGCGGAGTTCTTGGAAGCGGTGGCCGTGTGTTAGGAGCCGGCCCGCCGCTGAGTCGACCAGCGTTCGACCTCTATCAACCTGACATCGGTCGGATCGCAGAGAGTGAGGACCAGAGACCATGAGTGATCTACGACCACGACGCACCGCTTTGGTCACTGGCAGTGCGGGCGGCATCGGATTCGAGATCGCAGCCGCGCTTGGCGCGCAGGGCCATCGGATAGTCTTGAATGACCGAGTGGCGGAATCACTGGAGGCGAGCGCGACCTCATTGCGCGCCCGCGGCATCGAGACAGTGGCTACGCTATTTGATGCGAGCGACCTGTCTCAGGTCACTGCAGCCTTCGAGCAGTTCGCGGCCGAAATCGGCGGGGTGGACATCTTGGTGAATAACGCTGGTGTCGTTCGTGATCGCTCGTTCTTGAGGATGTCGGAGCGGGAATGGCGTGATGTCGTGCATAACAATCTGGACAGCGTGTACTGCTGCACGAAACTCGCTGTGGTCCACATGGTCGAACGGCGATGGGGACGGATTTTAAATGTCTCGTCGATCGTCGGCCAGTACGGCGCATTCGGGCAAGTGAATTATGCGGCGTCGAAGGGAGGGGTCATAGGATTTACGAAGGCGCTGGCAAAGGAACTTGCCAGCCTCGGCGTCACGGTGAACGCAATTGCACCTGGGTACATCACCACCAAGATGACAAGTGCTATTCCGGCTGCCGTGCTCAGCAAGATCAAGGAGCGGATACCAACCGGGCGGCTCGGTGAACCGACGGAAGTCGCGGCAGTCGCGGCCTTCCTCTGCTCGGAGGAGGCGCGGTACGTGACCGGGGCGGTGGTTAACGTGGATGGAGGATTCTGAGCCTATGCCACGACGCAGAGTGGTCTGTGCGGGAGTGGCCTTCGAGAACGTGGGCGGTTGCTGGATAGCGGCTGACACAGTCCTCGGCGACAACGTGACGGTGATGCCCGGGGCGGTACTTGGCAGGCCCCCTGTCGGCACGGCCAGCATGATCCGGCGCGCATCGAGCGAGCTGCTGCCACCGCTCCGGATCGGTGACAACTGCGTCATCGGGGCCAACGTTGTCCTCTACCGCGGGTCCGAGATCGGATCCAACTGCCTGATCGGCGACACGGCCTGCATACGCGAGCAGGTGCGGATCGGAGACAACTGCGTAATCGCCATGGGGGTGACGATCAACTACAACACCACCGTGGGTTCGCGCGTCAAGGTCATGGACAATAGCCACCTCACGGGTAACATGACTGTGGAAGATGACGTGTTCATCGCGATGCTCGTGACGACTGCCAACGACAACTCGATGGGCCGGGAAGCGGCGCTCGGGGTCCCCGTCGAGCGACGGTTGCGACAGGGTCCGACGATTCGTCGTCACGCGACCATCGGCCAAGGGGTCTGCATCTTGGCGGGGATCGAGATTGGCGAGAACAGCATCGTCGGAGCGAACGCTGTGGTGGCGCGCGCCATCCCCGCCCGGGTGCTCGCGCTCGGAGCGCCTGCTCGAGTGGTTCGACCGTTACGGGACGACGAGATCAAGGCTTGATAACGCCGCGCCGGCGGGGATGGCGGTGGGCGCGGTGGAAATACTCAGAGCCAACTTCGCGATGAGGCTCGTATGAACGAGGGACTCGGGTCTGTAGGTGATGTGGGGGTGGACGGCACCCATGAGGAGGTCAGAGGAGTTTCGCTGTGGCCGTTCGCCACGGCGATTGCCAGGTACGTCTACATCGTCCTGGGGCTGCCGCTTGTGTTCGCCACGTGGGCGGGAGTGCGGGCGCTTCAGGCGCCCCGCCAGTACGAGGCAAGCGCCGCTTTCGCTCCCCAACAGGGCAGTCCTGCACAGGCCGGTCTGGGCCAGCTTGCGAGCCAGTTCGGCATTGCGCTTCCAGCAGGCAATACCGTAAGCCCACAGTTCTACGCGGACCTGTTGCAGTCCCGTGAGGTCCTGCGCCAAGCAGTGGTCTCCACGTACCACGTCACGTGGCCGACGGTGTTCGACGGTGGTCTCGTCAAGTACTTCCGGATTGATCTCCCGTCGCGGGACGATGCAGTGGCAGCGGCAGTGGAGAGCCTCAAGGGGAGCGTCATCGTACGCACCGACAGGAATACGGGGGTCGTGCACTTCACCGTGCAAACGGCGTATCCTGCCCTCTCGGAGCAACTGGCGGAACGGCTGCTGGAACTCGTGAACGACTTCAATCTTCAGCGGCGTCAGACTCAAGGGCGGGCGGAGCGCGAGTTCGTCGAACAGAGACTGGCTGTCGCGCAACGGGACCTGGCTGATTCTGAGGAAGCGCTCTTGAGATTTCTGCGCGGCAACCGATGGGTCGCTGACTCGCCGGAGCTTGTCGCGGAACAGGCGAGGTTGCAGCGCGTGGTGACACTTCGCCAGCAGATCTACATCGGGCTGGCGCAGAGCCTTGAGGCGGCGAAGATCGAAGAAGTGCGTAACACGAGCGTGATCACTATCATCGAACGCCCCGAGGGGTTCGTGGCGCTGAAGGCCCGAAGGGTCGTGGATCGCGTCATTCTGGCCCTCTTCCTCGGCGGACTTCTGGGGGTCGGCCTGTCGCTGGGCTTGGACTTCTTGCTGAGAGCGAGTCGTGAGCGCTCCCCTGGCTACGCCGAATTCGCTGCGGAAGCGCGGTCTACCATGGCACGCGCGTCGCGGCTGTTTGCGGGCCGAACGAGGGGATAGGCTACGATCTGGCGGACTGTCCGCCCTACGCCTCTCGAACGGCGGTTGCAGTCTCTGAGGCGACGAAACGAATCTGCTCCTCGCTCATCTCCGGGTAGATCGGCAAGGAGAGAATGCGACTGCACAGCGACTCGGAAACCGGATAGCTGCCCTTCGGGATTCGCAGGTGAGCGTAGGCAGGCTGAAGATGGAGGGGAATGGGGTAGTGAATGCCCGTTTCGACTCCACGTGTTTCGAGAGCACTACGTAGAGCATCGCGCTTGTCGGTACGCACGACAAATAGATGATAGACCGCCCGAGTACCTGGCCGTTGTTCGACGGGTGTAATGCCCTTGACGCCCCGAAGTAGGTCCGTGTAGCACGAGGCGATCCAGCGACGCCGTTCCGTCCACCTTTCCAGGTGCCGCAGCTTCACCGAGAGCACCGCCGCTTGGAGGCCGTCTAGCCTGCAGTTGAACCCCTCGACCTGATGCTCGTACTTGTGCTTTCGGCCATGGTCTCTCAGCATGGCGACGCGTTCGGCGATGCGGTGATCATCGGTCACAACGGCACCAGCATCGCCATAGGCGCCTAGGTTCTTCCCTGGGTAGAAGCTGAACGCCACCGCGTCCCCCAGTGCACCAACTGATTGCCCATCATAGTACGCTCCGTGTGCCTGAGCGGCGTCAGCGACGACCTTCAATCCGTGCTCGCGCGCAATGCCCAGGATCGGGTTCATGTCTGCCGGCTGCCCGTAGAGGTGGACGGGGACGACAGCCCGCGTCCGCTCGTTAATCGCTGTCCGAAAGCCCTCGGGCGCCATAGTGGCCGTCCCCGGCTCCACATCGACAAAGCGGACCCGAGCCCCGACCATGCTGATGGCCTCAGCAGTCGCAATGAAGGTGTTTGGAACCGTGATGACTTCATCTCCGGGGCCCACCCCGCACGCCAGAAGCGCAAGGCGAAGGGCATCTGTGCCGTTACTTACCCCGACGGCATACTCGACGCGGCAGTAGTTGGCGAATTCGCGCTCGAACGCATTCACAAACTCGCCGCCGATGAAGGCGGAATGTTCGAGCACGGAAGAGATCGCGGCGTCGATCTCGCCACGAATAGTATCGTACTGTGTCTTGATGTCAGCGAAGGGGACGTTCATAGAGTCCGAATTATCGCGATGGCTACTGACGCCGTCAACCGCGGGTGCGACCTGTGGGAGTCCGTCCACCCGTCTGCACGATGACTTGCACAGAGCTTCCCTAGGATTGAGGATGGTCTACACTGCAGTGTAGATCGGCGTCCCCAAGTCAATAGGGCTCAGAGACGAACCCCGCAACACGCGGGAAGAGCGTGTCAAGCAGCTGGCGCGCCTCTGGGGCGAACTGCGTTTCGAGATGCCAGTCCTCGACGGCTGCGCGACTCCTGAACCCAAGAGCGAGCACCGTGAGCGTTGCATCGGTCAAACGCGCGTCCCATCTCGGGCTTTCGGGCTCGCTCACAACCTCCGTCAACCTTCCGCCTCGGAACGTCAGGCGCATGGCCATTCGCCGTTCGCCAAGAACTACTCGTACGTCCGCGCAGAACCGAGGCGAGTTCGCCGCGATCAGACGGTCGCGGAGCACGGGACCGAGCGCGAGCAGGAACGCCGGCCAGTCTGGGACTCGCACCTGCCAAGCCCAGGGAGGGACGATCTCTCCCCCCGAATCCGCCAAGAAGCTGAAGACCGGGTTGCATGATGGCACCTGCAACAGCACAACGTCAAGCGACTGTTCCTGGGCGCGCCGGCGCGCCCAGGCGAGCAATACACCAAGATCCGGCTCATCAATGACGGCACATTCGCGCACGATCCACGCTCCATCGACAGGCTTGCGCGCTGCCCGCAAGTAGCCGCCGACCGCCCCGCGACGCACCAACACCCACGTCTCGTATGCATGCTCTGCCCCTGCCTCGTGTCCCTCCTGGTACCGCCACAGCAACTCCGAGCGCAGAGAGCACACCGCGAGTTCGCGCTGGGAAACCTCGAAGAGAGCGCTGAGCGCTGGGAGATCCGCTGCGGTCGCGGGGCGAATCTCACCAGTTCCTACGCCAGCCACGGCAGGCAGACGCGCGGCCGGGACGCGCATCCCCCCCCTCATCGGGACTGCAAAATGGTAGCCAAGATGCTGGTACATGGTCGGTGCGCCAGTTACACTCGAGAGCAAACACCTATGATGACGGAGTCTGCCCTCAAACCACTCCATCTGTGCTCGGATGAACCCCCGGCCGCGGTGTCCTGGCACGGTGCCCACGAGCTCGAGCTGCCCGACACGCATGGGAACGCCACCGACGCGCCAAGTCTGCGGGATGATGCAGAGTGACGAGAGAATCGCTCCGTCAGCGTCTGAGACAACGCAGAAGTCGTCGATTCCGACATCTGGATGATGCCCCTCAAGCATCTCTCCTGCCCAGATACCGACCGACGGGCGGAAGATCAGAGAGTTGAACCGCACGAGGCCTTCCACGTCATGTACCGTGGCTGATCGTACGGCCCACGCGGGGCGCCCCTCTTCGCCGGCTCCGGTCACCCGGCCTCCTATCTAGGCCGCGACGAAGTGAGCACGAGCAGCCTCACAGACGCGCTCGACGTCCGTGTCGGTCAGAAACGATGACGATGGAAGCCACAGGCCGTGCTGAGCGGCGTATTCCGCGTTCGGAAACCGGCCACTGAGGCCAAAGGCGGGCTGGGAATGCAGCGCCGGGTAGAAGAAGCGGCTACCGATCTCCGCCGCCGCCAGAACTCGCCGCAATGCCTCCGGATCCGGCACCAGTACATCAATGAACCACGGGGCGACGTCGTCCAACTCGGTCTTCAGAAAGACCACCTCGGAAACGTCAGCCAGGAGATCCCGATAGCGGGCGAAGATCTCCTTCTTCCGCTGAACCCGCCACCCGAGCTTCTTCATCTGCTCGATGCCGATGACGGACTGTAGGTCCGTGACCTTGAAGTTGTATCCTGGAAGCTCGTAGAAGTCCTCGCCAGCTCTGCGCCGGCCGAAGTCCTTCCACTTGCGTACGCGCTCCGCCAACAGGTCGTCGTCGGTCGTGAGCGCGCCTCCCTGACCCGTCGTGATGATCTTGGGAGCGGAAAACGAGAAGCTGCCGAGAGCACCGAACGAGCCCAGGTGGCGACCACGCCACCGCGACCCAAGCGACTGCGCTGCGTCCTCTACCAGCGCGATACCGCGCCGGCTGCACAGCTCGACGGCCCGTGCCATGTCAGGACTGCGTCCATTCAGACTGACCAGCATCAACGCACGGGTGCGAGGGCCGATCTGCTCCTCCGCAAGATCGAGATCCATGCAGAGTGAGATGCGCTCCACATCCACGAAGACCGGCACGGCGCCCGCCAACTGTACCGCGGTCGCCGACGCCAGCATCGTGAAGTCCGGCACCAGGACCTCGTCGCCAGGGCCGACTCCGAGGGCCTTCAGCGCCAGCATGAGTGACACGGTGCCGTTCGTGACCACGATGGCGTGGCGCGTGCCCACGTATTCCGCCAACATGCGCTCGAACTCTCGGGTCTGCTGAAACTCCGTGAGCCATGCGCCCGACGCCAAGTACGCATCGACGGCTCGTCGCTCCTCCTCGCCGATCCAGGGCTCCATCTGACTGATACGGGTCACGAGCGTACCCCGAGCTGGCCTCGATACCAGGCCACTGTTCGCGCCATGCCCTCCTCAAGCGACATAGAAGGCGCGAATCCCATCTTGGCCCGCGACAGGCCGACGTCGGCGCATCGCCGTGCATCGCCTCCGCTCTTCGACGCGTCGAAGCGAATGGGACCAGAGAAGCCCGTGGCGCGAGCGATGATGCCGACGAGTTCCCTGATCGAGACTTCGGTCCCCGAGCCGATGTTGACGACCTCGCCTGCACCCAGTCGTTCGGCGGCAAGCACAAGCCCTGCGGCGACGTCATCCACGTACAGGAAATCGCGAGTCGGGGAGCCGTCTCCCCAGACCAGCAACTCGTTATCGCGGAGGCACTTCATGATCGTCGCCGGGACGACATGACCGTACTGCGGGTCGAGCGAGTCCCGTATGCCGTACGCGTTGGCCGAGTAGACGACGGCGATCGCTAATCCGTGTTCCCGGCGGTAGAGGTCCGCCAGGATCGCGAGGTTCCGCTTCATCCATCCCACGCCTCGGTGAGCTTCTGTGGGCGTCCCATCGAGCAGCGTCTCCTCACGCAAGGGCATCGCCGCATCCGAGGCGTAGGCGAAGAGATTGCCAATCGCGACCACCTTCGCGACGCCCTCGAGCCGTGCGGCTTCCACCACATTCAGATCGATGACCGTCGAGTCCCGGTATTGGCTGGCGGGGTGGCTCCGGCTGAAGCTGATGCCTCCCGTGACGGCGGCGAGATGGATAACGACTTGGCAACCTCGGACGGCCTGCCGCGCCTGCTCCAGAAGCCGCAGGTCACAATCGCTCGACCGGGGAACGGAGATGCAGTTGCGGGGGATCCGACAGGCGTCCTCCAGCTTCTCGACCACGGCCGAGCCAATGAACCCCGCCCCTCCCGTTACGCAGACCCGCTTGTCGGTCCAGAACGTCGGATCGCTCATCGCACCCTCGCTGGCCTCAGCCGCGCCGCCATGACGCGCGCCTGCTCCAGGCTCAGGCCCTTCTCCGCCAGATCGGACTCCAGCATCATGAGGCACAGATCGGAGAAGTGCACCTTCGGCTCCCAGTTGAGGACTCGCCTGGCCTTGGTGGGGTCGCCCAGAAGCGCAGGCACCTCTGCCGGTCGAAGGTAACGGTCCTCAGTCACGACGAAATCCCCCCATTCAAGCCCGAGGAGGCCAAAGGTCTCGACGAGAAACTCCCGCACGGTGCGGCTATCCCCGGTTGCGATGACGAAATCGTCCGGCTCATGGTGCTGCAGGATGCGCCAGATCGCGTCGACGTAGTCGCCGGAGAAACCCCAGTCACGCTTCGCATCCAGATTCCCTAGATAGAGCCGGTCGATGTCCCCAGTCACAATGCTCGCGATGCCCCGCGTGATCTTCCGAGTGACGAAGTTCAGTCCGCGGCGCGGCGACTCGTGATTAAACAGAATGCCGTTCGCCGCGAACATCCCGTACGCGATTCGATGCATCCTGGTGAGGTAGAACGCGGCGACCTTCGAGACTCCGTACGGGCTCTGCGGCAGAAAAGGCGTGGACTCACTCTGCGGAGGTGGCGACGCACCGAACATCTCGCTGGAGCTGGCCTGATAGTACCGCACCTTCGCGCCCATGCGGCGGACGACATCTAGAAGGCGGAAAGGGCCTATCGCGTTGATATCTAGCGTCGACTCCCCTGTCTCAAAGCTGATGCCGACGTGACTCTGAGCACCCAGGTTGTACACCTCGTCCGGCTGGACCTTCTCAATCACGTTGCGAAGACTGGAGGAATCTGTCAGGTCTCCGTAAAGCAGCCGGAAGCGACAATTGGGGTCGCGTTCGTCGTGGGCGCGCAGTAAGTGATCGATTCTGGACGTATGTGGGTAGCTCGCCCGTCTCACGATCCCGCGAACCGTGTAGCCCTTCGCGAGAAGGAGTTCTGCGAGATATGATCCATCCTGGCCGACTATCCCGGTAATGAGTGCCGTACGAGTGCCCATTGTTCTCCTAGTTGCCTCTCAAGCGCGAGGGAAGAAGGGTAGTTCCTGTTGCAGCCTCTTCAATTGGGGAGATGGCGTGCGCTCTATGATCCTGAGCCGCGCGCTACCATCAACCGCCAAGATTGCGAAGCAGCCCGGCAATCGCCGAAACTAATTTCAAGAATAGCGTCTCCGATGCGGCCTCACCAGCTAAGGGCTTGTCAGATAACAACTGACTCACTGTGAGTTTCCGGGATTCGGATAGATCGTGTAGTTCCAGTCGCCCCGGAATCGATGCGGCTCCAGGACGATCCGCGCCATCTGCTCGTCCGGCACGACCAAGCCACCCGGGTAGCGACTCCGGTGGATCTCGGACTCGATGCGCAAGCCGGTTGCGCGGCGCGTCGAGCCGATGAGGCTGACGATCACCGCGAGGCTGACGAGGGGCTTCCCATGCCAGTTCATGGCGATATGGGAGAAGAGCCGGTGCTCGATCCTGTTCCACTTACTGGTCCCGGATGGGGTATGGCAGACGGTGATAGCGAGGCCCGTGCGGGTCGCGAACTGCTGCAACTGCCACTTCCACGGGCGCAGTCGTGCGCCGTCGCCCCCGCCGGCGTCAGCCGTGATGAGCAGCGACCGGGCCGCGGGGTAGGCGCGCCGGCCCATCAGGTGCCACCACCGCCGAATCGCGTGCACCGCGAAACTCCCCGTGTCGTGATCGAGCCCGATACTGACCCAGCCTTCGTTGCGGTGCAGATCATAGACGCCGTAGGGAATCGCTTTGCCCTGGGCGGGGACCAGAAGATCACGCACGCGCACCGGCTCGGGGTTCCGCTTGGGCCGCCACGCGCGGCCGGCGTTCTTGAAGTCGCCGATAGGCTCTTTCTTCCTCGTGTCCACCGAGATGGTGGGCTGTTCCTGCTTCTGGAAGCGGCGCACCTGCGCGCTGATGTAGCGGAACTGCGCGTCGGGGTCCGGGTGCTGGGGGCCCTGCCGCGTCTTGCGATTCGCCTGCAGGCTGTAGCCAAGCGCGTGCAGCAATTCGGCGACCAGCGTGTGGCTGACGTCGTGCCCCCTCGCCTCCAAGGCGGCCGCCAACGTGCGCACGCTCTTTGCGGTCCACCGCAGCGGCGAGTCCGGATCGCCCGACGCCGTCGGCTCCACCAAGGCGTCCAGATCGGTCACGAGCGAGGGGTCCGTTGCGCTCGCCGGTTTGCGGCCCCCGCCGGGCCGGCGCGCGCGCCCGGGACTCAGCCGCTCGTCCGCCTCGAGTTCGCACAGCCCGCGGTGGATTGTCGAGCGCGAGACGCCGGTGGCGCGCTCGACAAGCGCGATGCCGCCATGTCCGAGCGCCCTTGCTTCCGTCGCCGCCCACAGCCGCCGCGAGCGCTCCGTCAGCAGCGGCGCCAAGGCTGTGAACTTCGTACGCAGGGTGTTGCGGTCCACGCAATACGATACTACCGGACCCGAGAGACATCAATCAGTTATTGGCTTACAACCCCTAACGGTGCCACGTCCCCACTTCATCGTAGCCAAGACTAGATAGAGGAGTGGCCAGGTGAGGAGCCCGAACCCTTCAACGGCCGCTGCGGCAACGGCTACCTGCCTGCCCACTCGCCTGCGTCCTGCGTGCCAGGCGTCCGTGATCTCGACGTACACGGGGCGAACGCCGAGTAGAAACTGAATCGCTTCATACGCAGGCTTTGGGAGCCATCGCAGTCTGCGAGTAGATCGATCCACGGAAACCACGTTGTTGCCCATCACTAGGATCAACTGTGTGAGCCGGTCGGCGTAGCCGTAGTAGAACCTCACGGCGCCGGTATCCGCCTGCGGATGGCCCGTGAGGCCGAAGAAGTCGAATCGGACCCGTTCTCCGCGGAAGCGGGCGTCGCGGAGTTGACCCAGCGAGAGATGGGTGCCGCTCGCACCACGAGCCATGATGGCGAACTCGGGGTCCACGAAGACCCACGCGCGTCGCGCGTGATCGTAGAACTCAGCCGCAACGTGAAGTGCCGTCTGGACCTCGCGCGCTTGCAGGGTCACAGCTGATGCCAGAGCCAGGAAGACCATCGTGAGATCGGAGCAGCAGCCCACGCCGCGATGGACCAGCTCGACGTTCTGTACCAGGTCGTCGGAACCGCTACACCTGTTGAGGAGTGGACCCGCTGAGAAGAGGCGCACGAGCATCTTCGCGCGCTCAGTCTCATCGGGTATCGACTCCACGCCCGCTAGGCCGTCCTTGAGAAAGGGGATCTCTCGCAGACGACTGCGCCAATCCTCCACCACTGAGGGAGGATCGACGAGGAAGCCGTGGTCTTCCTCGAGAGTCTCCAGGGGTGCCGAGAGCAGGGACTCCGCAGCGACGGTCCGCACAAAGAACTGGTCTCGAAGTACTCCGGACACGGCGCCGTGGTTCCAGCGGGCATCGGCGACCGTTAGGGCGAGCAAGACGACTCCAGCCGTCGTGCTCACGAAGAACAGGCGCCTTGCCACCCTCGCAGGTTTCGTACGGGGCCTACCAGGGAATGCGATGGGTAACTCGGGCGAACAGCTCGGCGGGACGCGATTCAATGTGGCTGTAGTTGGGGCGCGTGAGTCTGCGGCAACTCGGCCCGCCGTACTGCGTCCATGAGTCATACTTGCGGGCCCTGACGACTGTCTGGGCTCCTGTAGCGAATCCTACGGGAATCTGCACTCCGGGAAGCACAACGGTGTGTGAGCCCAAGAGCGCGAAGTCTCCGATGTCGACGTTGCCGGTACTTCCGCCGGAAGCGAGATCTGCGGGGACCGACGGCATGTCTAGACTGGCATCGATGTAGTCGGACGAAGCAGCGTAGATTGAGCTCTCAGCGGAGACTCCGGCAAAGTGGCCCATCCCGATGTGACCCTTCCTCCGTTATTAGTGACGTTCGCGCAGATATGGACGTACGAGCCGATCCCCGCTGAACACGAGATGTAGGTGAAGTCATCGATGATGATCCCGTCGCCCGCGTAGACCTGTTCCGGCCTTCTGATTCGGACGGTCCTTCCCACAATCGCGCCAACGCCAAGGTACTCGAGGCGCTTGGGATCGAAGAAGAGGTTCTCCACGATAGCCCACCTCCACCGACACTTCTGTTGAAGCCCGCCACAAATAGCGGCCTCCGGTGAGGATACTCCTCGCGGCGGGGGCTGGCAGCGGGCGCAGGCCGGCCTTCGTGCCGGCAACTACACCGTGGGCAGCGTCTCGAAGCGACCGGGGGTGATTGCTGCGGAGGACCGACCCAGGTGTCAGCAGCAACCCGGTGTCGCGCGAAAGCTGGTGTCCGCTCGCACCGGCTGTCGCCGACGTGGACTGGCCGCGCGCAGTGGCCAGAGACAGGGGGCGAGGTCGTCACCCTGACGTCTTGCTCACGACCCAGGTCGAGCGTCCCGCCGGCAGGTGTGGGGCGTCGTGACGGGGCACGGACGCCCACCCAGCGTCAAACGCGCGGTCCAGGAACGGCCCGAGCACGCTCAAGGGCTGCCAATCGCCGAGCCCGACAGCGACTGCGCACACCCACAAGTCGTTCCAGCGCCACGTCGTGAAGCAGAACCGCATCCCGATGCATCGGGAAGCGGCCAGCGCACTCCCCGAGAGCACGACCTGCTGCGGCTGGCCTTCGAAACCCAGCACGAGCTCCACCTCATTGCACGGCACACCTGTGCCGCCACCAAAATCCAGCCCGACCCCCAGGGCCTTCGCGACGGCCTCCTTCGCGGTGTAGCACACGAGCAGAGCTTTCGGATCCCAGCGACACCGTGCGAGCTCCTGCGCGGTGAACCGGCGCTCGAGGAGGAAGCGAGCGTCGGTCCGAACGACATTTCGGGCGCGCGCTAGGACTTCGACATCGATCCCGAGGCCCACGATGCCGCACTCGCTGCATGTGCGACCCCGATGCGGCATGGCCGCGAGGCGCTGTGCCGCGCCGTGCTCCACATGGGCTCGGCCCGCGATCGTCGGCAGTCCCGTCGAGCCGTCATCGGGTGTGCGACCACCAGCCCATCGCCCATGGGCACTGTCGTCGACCGCCGACACGACGGCAAACGTCGTCAAGACCCAGCGGATTCCGAAGCCTTTCGCTGCTCAAGAAGGGTGAGCAGATCGCCGGCCGTCGCGCAGCCCTGAAGCTCCGCAGCCGTCACCGCAAGCCCCAGTTCCTGGTCGACGAGGGCTATCGCTCCGAGCAGCGCGAACGAGTCCCAGATACCTTCACCAAGGGGTGACGTCTCCGAGAGACCCGGGTTATCCAGACCGAGCGCATCCGTGAGCTTCGTCAAGAACGCTGTTCTGTCCATTTGGGATTTCCGCACTCGTTGAGGGTGTGGTTGTGTCGCGAGCGGTCGCCGCCTCTAGGCAATCGTGGCGATCGCGGCTGCCCACGAGTAGCCAACTCCGAAACCGACCAGCATCACGGACGAGCCACTTCGGATTCTCCCCTGTGCAAGCGCGCCTTCGAGTCCGATGGGAATCGTGGCTGAGACCGTGTTTCCGCACGATTCTAGACTGAGCCAGAACTTCTCGTCGGCGATGCCGAGCTTCGCGCGCAGCTTCTCGAGCATGAACTTATTCGCCTGGTGGAATACGAAGTAGTCGACGTCGTCGATGGGGCGGTGCCACGCCTCAAGCAGGCTTCGCACGGCCTTCGGCACGGCGCTCAGCGTGAAGCTGAGGATCTCCGGGCCGTTCATGAACAGGTTGCTGTCCGAGCGCCAGTTGCCGCCCTCACGCTCCGTGGCGATGGCATCCTGCGGGCTCGGACGGCGGCGCATGCCGCCCACGGGCACGATCAGGTTGTGAGCACCCCGACCGTCCGTACCGAACACAAAGGGGCCCAGCAGGTCCGCCTCGCTCGCCACGCCCGCTACGAGGGTAGCCGCCGCCCCGTCACCGAAGATCGCCCGAACGCTGCGGTCTCGTGGATGGATGAACTTGGAGTACGTCTCGGCCGTGATGAGCAGCACAGAGGCCGCAGCCCCTGACTCTATCAGTCCCTTCGCGAGGCCAAGGCCGTACACGAACCCCGAGCAGCCCAGGTTGAAATCCAGCGCGCCGCAGTCGCGACGTAGCCCGAGACGATCCTGCACGAGGCACGCAGTGGTTGGCAGGAAGTAGTCAGGGCTCTGCGTGCAGAAGAGGAGGAAATCCACCTCATCTGGTCGACAGGCACCGCTCTCGAACAAGCGTTGCGCGGCCGCAACACCAAGGTCCGATGCGCATTCCTCCGGAGCGGCGATTCCGCGGGTCGCAATTCCCGTCTTGTCGAGGATCTTCGCCGCGTCCCAATCGCCGTACTCTCTTGCGAGATCATCATTGGTGAGTCGACCCGTAGGCAGGTACGAGCTGATTGCTCGGATGGCGGCTCGAAGTTGTTTCACTGTCGTCCTCGATGGGACAAACCGGGGTATGCCCCGAAGTCAGTTGACCTTCAGGTGGTTGCCTCGGGGGAGCCGCTCACGCCGCGGCTCGTGAAGGCACCCCAATCTTCGTCATCAACGCCTATTGAAGCAAGGGGAGCTTCGCATAGCAGCTCACTCGGCGGAACTGCTTCTCGACCGCCATCAGCGTCGCCGCACGCCAGCGCAACTTCTGATCGCTCGTGCGCCAGTGGTCCACGCGGGCTATCACGCTCTCAATACAGGTTCGTCGTCTTGAAGCTCGTCCCGAGCGCCGGGAACATGCCCAACCGATGCAGCGTCTCATCCAACCCGTCCTCGAGGCTCCGTGCGGCCGACGCATTCACCAGCCGCAGTTCGCGGACGAGTCGCTGGAGGACGCCCTGGGCCTCGGCGTAGCCCGGGTGCGCGTAGGCCGCCTGGAGCTTCCGTCGCCGTGTGGCCTGCACGGGTTTCGGCACATAGCTCACCACGTTCTCCTGCTTGTGCCGCTGGCAGCGCTGCACCGGGACCTCGTCGCCGAACACGTCGCGGACGGCGGCGTGGAGTCCCTGACCAAGTCCGGCAGCGTCATTCCTCGAGCGAGTTGGTAGGTACCCGGCTGCCAAACATCGCCTTGGAAAGCGACCCGGTCCCGGACGGGACGAGCCACGCTGAACACCACGATCTGAACCCGGGAGATTTGGTAGCCCTCCGCGGACGGCACCGCAGCCTCCCCGACCTTCCACACATCCTCGGGGCCGCCGCGCCGGCGGGGATTTGGCCGCCGCCACCATCGGAGCGGTAGGCTGGCTGGGGGCTACGCGCCCGGCGGCTTCCTGCCGTACTTGCCAATGTCTTCGTGCGGGACCACGTCGACGAACAGGACCGCCCCGGCGTCCTCGCGGAAGATGGTGCGGTCGCTGTCGTTGATCCGGGCCTCGCGGTAGCACTTGTCGAGGTCCATCGGCTTGACGCGCATCCGCGGAGTGGGTTAGCGCTTCATAAGCGCGATCGTGACCCTATCGGCGCCCTGCTGCTCCGCGCGCTAGAGGTTGGCGTAGCTCTTCTTGTACTGCTCCGACCACGCCGTCGCGAGAAAGGCCTGCCTTCTTGCCAATTATGGGTGCGATGGCCGCTTGAGGATATCCAGGGAGGAGCGCCTGGGTGTCGTCGGGCGCTTCCGTCCGCGTGAATCCGCCCCTGGAGAAGTCCTTCTCCACCTGTGCGACCCTGGCCTGCATCGCGGGGTGGTGGAACCGCATCTGATCGTTGGGCACGAGTGTGGCAAGCGCCAGCTCGAACGTGCCGCGCTCCGTGCGTTCGACGACCACATAGGTGCCCTCGGCGATCTGAAGCGTCTGGCGCATACGCTCGGCAAACGTCGTCCGTCCCTATTTGTCGAACGTCAACACGCCAAGCGTCGCCCCCGCCATCAGAATCACCGTTGTGCGCGTTCCCACAGTGCAACGGTGGTACTATGCCACTGCAAATTCAAGCGCCATCCCAGCGGCCTATTATAGCCGTTGCACCACCAGAATGATCGTCAGCGCGCTCGTGAGGATCGTCGCGACGGCCCCGAGGACGCTGGCCCAGTTGGTCTTCTCTTCCCCCGCCGGCACCTCGGGGACGACCACTCGCGCCCCGGGTTCCACCGTCGCGCTGCGCCGCATCACGGCGCCGTTCAGCTGCACGATGTAGGTCCGCCCCTTGTCCGCCCGCCGCGCGTAGCCGCCCGCCCGGTCCACGTAGTAGCCCGCGCTCTGGCCCGGCACGTAGGCCACCCCCACCGGGCTGTTCACGGCGCCCTCCACCGCCACGACGGACTGATACTGCGGCACGTACAGGGAGTCGCCGGGGAAGAGAGCCATGTTGTCACGATACCGCGGGTCCCGCAGCGCGTGTGCCAAGTCAATGCCCACCCGGCCGGCACGCCCCTCGGCACGGTAGAACTGCGCCCCCGGCACATACGCATTCTCGGTGACGCCGCCCGCGCGATTCAGGACATCGATCAGCAATTCCCCGCGGTGCGTCAAGGCGTAGCGCCCCGGGAATCGCACCTCGCCGGAGATGGCCACGGTGCGTGGCTGATCGTAGCCAGGCACGCGCCGAATGAAGACATTGTCAAAGGGCTCGAGCGCGGGTTCGGCGCCGCGGGCCCCGGTCGTCCGCACAAGATGCCCCGTGGGGTCGAGCACGTACGTCGAGTCGAGCGGCACCTTCTGGATGTTCGCCAGTCGGCCACTTCCGGCCGAGTCGGGTAACCGCGCGATTTCCGCCTCGAGGAGAAATGCCTCGTCCCGCAGGCCCCCCGCCTGGATCACGAGGTCCCGCAATGTCATCGAATCGCGGAAGGCGAACTGGCCCGGCCGCTGCACGCTGCCGTAGATGAACACCTGGCGCATGGGCCGAAAACCGGTGCGCGAGTAGACGGTGATCTCGTCGAACTCCTGCAACGCCAAGTCCTGCGCCGGCCGGCCGATGTCCGGGGCGGCCGCACCCTGCCGCGCGTACCCCGCGCCGAGGGGCTCGCCGGTCGGACGCATCCCCGTCAGGTCCGCGTGCACTAGATGGCGCGTCGAATCGGGGAAGAGTCGCGAGATGAGCGCGCGTTCCAGATAGGTATCGGTCTTGAGCCCGCCTGCCGCCCCGATCAGCTCCGAGAGCGTCATCCCTCTGGCCAGCTGGTACGTGCCGGGCCGCCACACGTTGCCTTGAAGGACGACGCGGTCCCGGACCGGACGCCCCACGCCGAACACCATGATGCGATCGCCGGGCTGCAGGGCGATGCGCGCGCTCCCGGCGGCGCCCAGCGCCGAGTCGAGGTCCACGTCGATCACCGTGCGGTCACGGCCACCTGGAGCGCGCTCAGCGGGCGGGAGGATGCGCTCGACCTGTGCGCGGCCCGTATAGGCTTCCGGAAGCAGGCCCCCGGCGATCCGGATCAGATCGCGCAGGTCCTCGCCCTCTTTGAGGTCGTAGAAAGCGGGGCGCAGGACGCTCCCGGCGACGCTGACCCTCCGTGACCGCGGCGGTACGTACACCACGTCGCCCTGCTCGAGGCGGATGTCGTCGTGTGTCTCGCCACCCAGCAGGTAGTCGTAGAGGTCCACGGTGCGCAGCAGCGTGCCCCGGCGGAGTACGCGCACCGCGCGGAAGTCTCCGCGGTCGGTCGGGCCGCCGGCCTGGTAGAGGGCGTTCAGCACCGTCCCCAGCGCGCTGACCGCGTACGCGCCGGGTCTCGCCACTTCGCCGTTCACGAACACCTGGTTCACGCGGATGCGGGAGACCGTCACCTCGAAATGCGTGGTGGCGCTGGGTCCGCGCCGCACGCCGGAATAAGCCCGCCCGAGCCGCGTGTACAGCAGGTTCCTCAGCTGCTCCATCGTCAGGTTCGCCACGAAGATCTGGCCCACCTGCGGAATGACGATGAAGCCCTCACGGGTCACGGGCAGGGAATAGGCCAACTCGACGTCACCGGTCACGATCAGCACCAGTTCGTCGCCCGCGCCCAGCATATAGTCCGGGTCCACGGGTCCGCTCGTGACCGGCGAGAACCGCGTGCTGGCCCGGCGGAAGACCTCGAGGCCGAACACCTCGTTCCGGCGCAGCCGGGCACCGGCGCGGATGGCCGCGGCGGAGTCCAGGCGCAGGACGCCCAGGCTGTCACGCTTGCCCGGGATCGAGTCGGCGCCGATGATGAAGCCCAGCGAATCGGCGAAGAGGGAGTCGCCACGCGTGAGGACCAGGCTGTCGCGATTCGCCAGCGTGGTGTCGCCGCCGGCCGTCACGTCCAGGAAGCCGATCGCCGAGGCCGCGCGGATGACCTCCAGGCTGGGCGTGGGCGCCGCCTGGCCCGTGGCCGGTGCCGTGAGGTAGGGATCCACGAGCGTTTCGCTGTAGCCGGCCGCCCGCAGGCGGGCGCGGATCTGATCCGGAGTCAGGCCGCTCTGCGCGATGCGCTGGCGGATCTGGTCTCCCAAACCCTGCTGCTGGACAGCCTGCTGGATCTGCTGGTCGCTGACGCCGGGAGGGCGGGGCGGGATGTTCTGAGCGGACAGCGCGCCGGACCACGTCGGGGCGAGGACGCCAAGGACGAGCAGCGCGGAGCGGGCAGCTGAAAAAGTACTTTGCATAGTAAAGTGAATCTGCCGCGCTTCGGGCGGCGCGTCAAGGTAAGCGTGGAATGTCGCGCGCAGGGCAGTGCGGGGCAATGGGGCGGCCCGTAGCCGTCGGTGCGAACGGAAGTTAGCTTACCGACGCGTCGAAACCCCTGAGGCCAGCCCTGAGTTCAGACGTGGCGGAACCCTCACTCGAGACAGAGCGCTCCAACGGCGCTGGCCGCGTCAGGATGGGCCTGCAGCGCGGGGCGCCGCGCATCCTGCGCCGGCACCTCGTGCGCGCCGCGGTGCGCGTGGTCGTCCTCGCCTGTGTGGATCTGGCGGCCTTCTGGGTGGTGCGCGCCCTGCTCCGCCTGCTCGGCGAGCGAGCGGCACTCGGGGCGGCGCTCTCCGGTCTCGTCCAGTCCCTCTATTCCGCCTCCGCCTTCGAAGGCTGGCAGTTCGCCGCGGCCCTCCTGACGGGACTCGTCGTCACGGGCAACTACGGCGCCGGCGACCACCGCCGGGACCCGACCCGCCTCCTTCTTGGCTGCGCCCTCGCCGCGGCGCTTCCGCTGTGGGTGCCGCTCTGGGAGCACGGGATCGCCCTCATCGCGGCCCAGTACGCCGCGACCACGGTCACGGTCTGGGCCGCCGTCGCGGTCTCCCGCCTGGCGCTGGAGGCCGTGGACGCCCGCGTCATCGGCCGCCAGCCGGCGTCCTCGCGCACGGTCCTGGTCGGCCCCGCCGCCGACTGCCGGGGCCTGGTCGGCCGGCGTGCCTTCGCCCACCGCTCCGAGCACGCTGTCCTGGGTTTCGTGGACATGGCCGTGCCTCCGCATCGCGAGTCTCTCGGTCACGTGGCCGCGCTCCCCGGCATCATCCACGAGCGGCGCGTGGAGACGGTGGTGCTCTGCGGCGCCCTGGACCGCGACACGCTCCGCGAAGTGGTGGACTACGCCGTCACCGCCGGCTGCCACATCTTCGCCGTGCCGCCGGTCTTCGAGGTGCCCGGCGTGAGCCCGGCCGTCGTCTGGAAGCGCGGCCAGCCCCTCGTCGAACTCGCCGGCCAGACGCTCAGAGCCCAGCAGTTCCTGGTGAAGCGCGCCATGGACGTTGCGGGCGCCGGCCTCGGCCTGGTGCTCCTCTCACCCGTCTTCGCCGCCCTCGCCATCGTCATCAAGCTCGACTCGAGGGGCCCGGTCTTCTTCACCCAGCGCCGCGCGGGGATCGGCGGACGGCCGTTCCGGATGTGGAAGCTCCGGACGATGCGCGATGGCGCCGATGGCCTGAAGGAGGCCCTCGCCCCCCTCAACCACTCCGGCGACCCACGGCTCTTCAAGATCCTGGAGGACCCCCGCGTCACGCGCGTGGGCAGCGGGCTGCGCCGCTGGAGCCTGGACGAGCTGCCGCAGCTCTGGAACGTGCTCCGGGGCGAGATGTCGCTCGTGGGCCCGCGCCCCTTCTTCGAGAGCGACCTCGAGTACTATGAGATCCACCACTTCGGCCGTCTCGGGGCCAAGCCCGGCATCACCGGTCTCTGGCAGGTGAGCGGCCGGAGCGACATCGTGGATTTCGAGGAGGTCGTGGCCCTGGACACCACGTACGTGCGCGACTGGTCGCTGCTATTGGACCTCAAGATCCTGGCTCGCACCATCCCCGCGCTGGTGCGCCGCCGGGGGGCGGTGTAGCGAGTCTCAGAAGCCGAAACGGCTCCCCACGTCCAGTCTCAGGTCGAAGGCGTCGTGGGAGAAGTTGCGATTGAGGTCGAAGACCCCCGTGACCGCGGCAGTGATTTCCCAGCCTTGCAGAAACAGCAGGCGTTCGGCCTTCAAGGCGTACGATACGTCCCACCCGCGACCGCTGGCGGCCCCTTCGGCGTATATGTCGAGGGGACGAGCCATACGAGTTCCCTCGAGCGTCCAGCGGCCGTCCGTCTGGTAGACGTCCAGCCCAATCGTCGCGCCATCGCCCCCGAGCGCGACGGCAGGCGAACCGAGCAGTTGGCCCCGGTTCGTGTGTCCCTGGTCGATCGGGGCGTGCACGTAGAAGCCTGATTCCGGGCGGAGCCGTGCGAGGTCGGTGACTCTGCCGTTCGCCAGTTCGGCCCGCACGACGGAGTAGGAGCGTGCCGAGCGGCGCAGCAGCTTCACCAGACCGATTGTGTACGCGCTGATGTGGTCGGGCTCCGAGAGAAGATCCCGCGTGTTCGCGTTGCGGTCGTCCCGCGCGTATTCGCCGTAGATCTCGAGGCCGCTGGAGGGGAATGCCCAGCGAGAGAAGACGCTCGCGATCTGGTTCTGAGGGGTGTAGTTGGGGTCGGAGGGATTGTACTTCTGCGCCGAGTTCTTGAGGAAGAAACCTCGCAACGGGATGAGGAAGTCGGAGAGGAGCAGGCCGCCGGTGGGCCATCGCTGGTGGAAGAAACGCGTGAGCCCCAATTCGAGGCCCGGTGTCCAGCGCGGGGAGAACGTCGCGACGAGGCCGGCCGCGAGCCGGCTGCCCAAGCCGGATGGGGCCGGAGAGTACGCTGACTGTTCGAGCCGTCCGACGATGAGCCGCCCGTGCAGGTGCCCGACGCCGACGTTCACCGGCGCAACTGTTCCGATGAACGCGTGCGTGAAGCCCGGCGCTCCAGCTCCAAGCACCAGGGATTGATCGAAGGCCGGGCCCCAGATCTCGCTCCCCGTGGAAACGCCGAGCGCGACGCCGTAGAGGTCGAGTGCCAGGCTGCTCTGGCCGAAATCGATCCTCTCGTAGGGCCCACTCCCGAAGCGCTGCGGCAGATCGATCTTCCCAGGTGCGACGCCGTTCGCGAAGCGCCGATCCCCCGTCAACCCGTTCGGCATCAGAGGAAAGGCGTCGTTCTCCGCGCGGAACGCGATCGGACGCAGCGTGAGCGTGAGTGGCCCGTACCGCGCCTGCACGCCGGCCTGTATGGCGCTCGTGAGCCCGCGGCCCGCCCACACCACGCCGTCGTTCTCGGCCCACGGGAACGCCGAGTTGAAGGTGAGATGGACTTCCGGGCGGAGGATGGCGACGCGGAGTCCCTGCGTCGAATCCGGCGCGCCGCCTCCGAGCCTGGCCGCCCAGGGGTGCAGGGAATCCCTGGGTGCCAAACCGTCGATCTCTCGCGGCGAGAAACCCCGGACGGACCACGGGTACACCGGGCTCTTCCCTGCGAGTTGGAGAATTCGGAGGTACCTTTCCAACTCGCTGCCGACGGTCGCCTCCTGCCAGCCCGCGGACGTCACGACCCGCTGGCCGGCGAGCGGCCGCGGCGAGAAGAGCGCCGCGGCGGCCACCAGGGGTAGCGACAGGGCGATGGTTCGCCGGGCCAAGCATGAGGTTTGATGGGAAGCCAACCGGGGCATCTCCAGCACAAGGTCGCTGTTAGTATAGCACCGCCCCGGCGGTGGACGCTCCCTGCCGGTCTGTGGCGGGTAGCCGGAGCCTTCACGGGTGCCGCCCTGTTGCTCGCCCTCCCCTTCGGCGTGGCCGTCGCCCAGGAGAACGCCTGGACCACGATCGGCAGCCTCGGCGAGGACCGTCTCCGCCTGGGACAGCTCCTCGGCACGCTCTCGACCGACGGTTTCCTCCTGCGAACGCCGTCCTCGATGACGCCTGCGGCTCCTTCGTCCGCCGGCGTCCCGACCGTGCAGTGGCTGTACCCCGAGGTCCGGGCCGTCTGGAACTCCGCCATCGCCTACTCGCTCAACGACGGCGTGATGTGGGCAGGGCGTGGCGCCAGTGTCCTGGTGCGGGCGGGTGTGCGAGCGCGATACGGCCCCGTGCAGATCGTCTTCGCGCCCGAGTTCACGTACAGCCAGAACCTACCGTTCGAGGTCCTGCCGGGGCGCGAGCCGGGCCGGTCCACCTACTCGTCCCCGTGGCACATCGGCGCCGAGTCGGCGGACCTGCCGCTGCGCTTCGGAGATCAGTCGCTGCGGATCGTGGGCCCGGGCCAAAGCTCCATCACCGTCTTCGCCGGGCCGGTCGCGGTCGGAGCGTCCACCGAGAACCAGTGGTGGGGTCCCGGCATCCGCAACGCCCTCGTGATGAGCGACAACGCGCAGGGCATCCCGCACCTCTTCCTCCGGACGACGCGGCCCGTCCAGACGCCGCTCGGCCCCGTGGAGGCGCGCTGGATCATCGGGGGCCTCACGGAGTCGCTCTACTTCGACACCGTGGCGTCCAACAACCTGCGGTCGCTCAGTGGCCTGGTGGTGACCCTGCAGCCCGGCGGATCGCGCGGCCTGACTCTCGGGATCGCGCGGACCGTCTACGGTGAGGCCGGCAGCGCCGGCGTCGTTCTGGGCCGCCTCTTCGACGTGGTGACACGCTTCGAGCGCCTCGCCAATCCCGGAGAGGCGGACTCGACGAATCGCCGAGACCAGCTCATCTCCCTCTTCGGCCGCTGGGTCTTCCCGGAGAGCCACTTCGAGATCTACGCCGAGTGGGCGCGCATGGAGCTGCCGCACTCGCTGCGGGACCTCCTCATCGCTCCGCAGCACACCCAGGGTTACACCCTCGGCCTCCAGTGGGCGCGCCCCGTCGGTGGGGACGATCGGTTCGTCCGGCTCCAGGCCGAGCTGACAGACGTCGAGCAGTCGATCGCCTACACCAACCAGCCGACGCCGCCGGACTACTACACGGGGCGGGCGACCGTCCAAGGCTACACGCAGCGCGGGAAGGTCATCGGCGCGGCGATTGGACCGGGCGGGTCAAGTGAGTGGCTGGCCGGGGACTACATTGCGCCGGCGTGGCAGGCGGGGCTGTTCCTGGGGCGCATCCGGTGGGAGGACAACGCGATGTACCGGCAGCCGAGAGCTACGTGGCTCAGTCACGACGTCTCGCTCGTCGTCGGTGCTCGCGGTGCCGTCCGTCTGGCGCGGTGGGACGTGTGCGCGGAGGCGTCGATTGCGCGGCGCATCAACTACCTCTTCCAGAATGGCGTGAACATCCTGGGCGGGCGCACGATCGACATCACCAACGCTACGCTGGGCTTCGCGCTGTCACCGCGGTGAGAGACAGGCGAATGGACGTCCTCAAGCGGTCGGGCAAGTGGATGGCGTCGAGGCCCTACCATGTCTTGAGCGCGTTTTTCGGCCTGTGCGTCGTCGCCTTTCTGGTCGCCATCCCGCTACCGCGGAAGGTGCCGGGCATGCTGTTCAATTCGGACGGCATCGGCTACTTCATGTATACGCATTCCCTCGTCATCGATCGCGACCTGGATTTTCGAGACGAGTACGCGCGCCTGCGCCCCGGGTCGCCTCCCGCGACGACGCCGACGGGACTTCCGGCGAACCAGTTCGCTGTTGGCCCAGGGCTGCTGTGGATCCCTTTCTTTGCCGTCGCTCATCTGCTTGCGATAGCGCTCAGAGGACTTGGCGCCGCGGTGGCGACAGACGGGTACGGCTATCCGTACCAGGTCGCCATATGCCTCGGGAGCATGACGTACGGCTTTGCGGGAATCGTCTTGATGTATCGGTTGGTGGCTCGGTACTTCGCCGCGACAGCGCTGGCGACGACCGTCCTCGTCTGGTTCGGTACGAACATCATCTACTACATGGTGGCCGAGCCGTCCATGTCGCACATGGTGTCGCTGTTCGCCGTCGCGCTGTTCCTGTTCCTTTGGCTCAGGTGGCGTCCCATCTCCACGGCGCGTCACTGGTTCGTGCTCGGCTTGGTAGGCGGGCTGGTGGCCATCGTCCGCCAGCCGGACGCCACCTGGCTGGTGCTGCCGGTGTTGGATCGCATGCTTGCGCGGCAATCGTCCGTCACGCAGACCGTGCTGGATGGCCTGCGCTATGTGGCGGGGTTCGCCCTGGTGTTCTCTCTGCAGATGTTGACGTGGCAGGTTCTCTATGGGAACCCGCTGTCCAGCGGCTATTTCTACGGTGGGACCCAGGGGTTCTCCTGGTCGGCGCCACGGTTCTTCGATATGCTCCTTTCTCTCTGGAGGGGCATCTACCCGCTCCATCCGCTGACACTCTTCGCGACGCTGGGGCTGGCGTGGTTCTATCGGGCCGACAAGAGGCTGGCCGTGCTTCTGGGCGTTGGCTTGGCCGCCCAGGTCTACCTGATCAGTTCCTGGGGAACGCAGGGAGACTCCTTTGGTGGCCGGATGTTCATCGCCTCGCTTCCGGCGTTGGCATTGGGCCTGGCGGCTCTCCTTCATTGGGCAGTCGCACACCGTGCCGGGGCGGTTGTCTGGGCCACCGGTGCCGTCCTGGTGGTTTGGAACGGGTTGTTCATGGTCCAGTACCGCTTCGGCTATGTGCCGATGGGTGATGCCCGCTACACCCTGAGACAACTCATCATCGGCAAGGTCGAGATGCTTGGCGACCTGGCGCATCGGCTCGTGGGGCTCGTCCTGCGGTGAGTCGCTTCACTCCTGGAGCCGACGCCGATCGCCTCACCAGCGGCATCGTGCTGGCACGCAGCACGCTGCTGAGTCTCCTCGGCCAGGCCGCGCCTGTGCCGGTCGCTCTGGTGGCGGTCCCCCTCCTGATCAAGGGTGTGGGCACTGACCGGTTCGGGGTACTCACGCTGGCGTGGGCGCTCATCGGCTACCTCGGCCTTCTCGACCTGGGCATCGGGCGGGCGCTGACGAAGCTCGTCGCGGAGAAGCTCGGGGAAGGCCAGGAACGGCAAGTCCCGGTTCTGGTGTGGACCTCGCTGCTGCTCATGCTGGTCCTGGGACTGGTGGGGATGACCACGCTGCTGGTGCTGGCTCCCTGGGTTGTCCGCAGCGTTCTCAATATTCCGGTCCCGCTGCGCGAGGAGACACTCGGCGCCTTTCTCCTGCTCGCGGTCGCCATCCCGTTCGTCACCGGCAGCGCCGGGCTGCGCGGCGTTCTCGAGGCGCGGCAACGTTTCGATCTCGTGAACGCCATTCGGATCCCGATGGGCGTGTACACCTTTGCCGCCCCTCTCGTCGTGATGCACTGGTCGAAGGGCCTCGTCGCTCTGGTGGGGGCACTGGTGGTCGGGAGGATCGTCGGCTGGGCCGCCCACCTGATCCTCTGCATGCGATCCGTGCCGGGGCTCGCTGCCGCCCCGATCGTCTCGCGCGGAGCTGTCGGCCCGCTGGTCAGGTTTGGGAGTTGGCTGACGGTGAACGGCGTCGTCGGCCCCCTGATGCTCACGATGGACCGGTTTGTCATCGCCGCGATCGTGTCGACCACGGCGGTGGCCTACTACGCTACCCCCTTCGAAGTCGTGACCAAGATGTGGCTCATTACGGGGGCGCTGAGTGGGGTGGTGTTCCCGGCCTTCGCCACGAGCTTCGTGCGCGATCGCGCGCGGATGACGAAGCTATTCGATCGGGCCGTGTTCTACCTGGTGGTGGTGCTGCTGCCGCTTTCGCTCGTCATCGTCCTCTTCGCACGCAACGGCCTGGAGCTGTGGCTCGGCCTGCCGTTCGCGCTCGGGAGTTTCCGGGTCGCACAACTGCTCGCGATCGGGGTCTTCATCCTTGGTGTCGGCAGTGTGCCGTGCGTGCTGCTCCAGGGCGTGGGACGGCCCGATCTTCCGGCGAAGCTGAATCTCCTCGAGTTGCCCGTGTATCTGGTCGCGCTCGTGTGGCTTCTGAGGGGATACGGGATCGCGGGCGCAGCCCTGGTGTTTACGGCGCGGGGGCTCGTGGACGTGTTCGTCCTCTTCTGGATGTCGCAGCGGTTTTTGGTGAACGGCGCCAAGACCGTGATGCGTGTCGGCGCGGCCGCTGCTCTGAGTACGTGTATCCTGGTCGGCGCGACTGTGCCCGTCGCGATGGCAGCGAAGACCGGCTACCTGGTTGCGACGCTGACCTTGTTCGGTCTCGGCCTATGGTACTGGATGTTCGGTGCCGAGGATCGGGCCTTCTTCGGTCGTGGCCTGCGCGTCCTGGGGCTTTCGGCTGCCGACGCGGAGAGACGGTGAGCGCGGCGCCGCGGGTGGGGGACGCCGGTGCGCCCCATCGGGGCAACATCGGCGCGGTCGTCGTCACGCACCATCCGGACGCGGGGTTCGGAGACCGTCTGGAGGCGATGGCAGCGCAGGTGGCCGGCCTCGTGGTGGTGGACAACTCCGCGGATGATGCCGTAGCGGAGTTGCTGCGGTCGGCGGCGGATCGGGCGGGGGCGCAGCTGGTGCGGAACGCAGGGAACCTGGGGGTCGCGGCGGCGCTGAATGTAGGTGCACGGTGGGCGGCAGGTGCGGGCTTTGCGTGGCTGCTGACGCTGGATCAAGATTCGATTCCGCAGCCGCACCTGGTGGATGGTCTGGTGGCCGTGTTTCACGGCTGCGAGTTCCAGAGCCGGCTTGGCGCCATCGGGGCCAACTACGTCAACGCCTTCAACGCGGCCGTCCAGTTCCCCGCGTCGTGGTTTCGCGGCCGCGCGTGGCGGGAGTGCCCGACGGTCATCACCTCGGGGACCCTGCTCTCGCTCGCGGCCTGTGGCACGGTGGGGCCGTTCCGCGAAGAGTTCTTCATCGATGCGGTGGATCACGACTACTGCCTCAGGTTGCGCGCGAAGGGGTATCGCGTCGTCGTCGCGCGCGAGGCCTTGATGGAGCATTCCCTCGGAGTGTTCGCGCGCACAAAGGTGCTGGGGAAGCCGATCGCCTACAGCGAGCAGGCGCCTGCCAGGAAGTACTACAGAACCAGGAACCAACTGGTGCTGATCCGCGAGTACCTCGTAAGGGAGCCGCGGTGGGCGCTGGACCTGGTCAGGTGCCTGAGCCGGGACACGGCGCGGATGCTGCTCTTCGAGCGTTCTCGTCTGCGCAAGACCGCCGCCGTGGCCCTCGGAGCCTGGCATTTCCTGCGTCGGCGGATGGGGGCGTTGGACGCGAGGTGGGCCCGACGCCTCGATGCCCGGCAGGACGATCGCGAGAGGGCACGGTCGTGACGCTCGGGCCTGACCGGGGCAGTATCGGCGCGGTCGTCGTCACGTACCATCCGGACGCGGGGGTCGGCCGCAGGTTGGAGGGGATCGCCGCGCAGGTGGCCGGCCTTGTGGTGGTGGACAACTCCGCGGACGCTGCCGTGGCCGGAGCGCTGCGGTCCGTGACGGATCGCCTCGGTGCGCACCTGGTGGTGAACGCGGAGAATCTCGGAGTCGCGGCCGCGCTGAACGCCGGGGTGCGGTGGGCGGTCGGGCAGGGCTACGGGTGGGTGCTGACCCTGGATCAGGACTCGGCCCCCTTGCCGAGTCTGGTGGATGGTCTGGTCACCGTGTTCCACGCGAGCGGTCGCGGGGACCGGCTCGGCGCCATCGGGGCCAACTACGTCAATGCGCCAACGTCCACGCCCACGCATCGCCCCTCGTGGTTTCGAGGGTGCACGTGGCGCGAATGCACGACGGTCATCACCGCCGGGACCCTGCTCTCGCTGCGAGCCTTCGCGACGGTCGGCCCGTTCCGTGATGCCTTCTTCATCGATTCGGTGGATCACGACTACTGCCTCAGGCTGCGCGCGCTGGGGTTTCGCGTCATCGTCACCCGGGACGCCTTGCTGGTGCACTCCGTCGGCGACTACGAGCGCGTTCGCGTGCTGGGCATGGAGATCGCTCACAGCATCCACTCCCCGACCCGGAGGTACTACATCACGCGGAACCGGCTGGTGTTGATCGGCGAGTACGCTTTGAAAGAGCCGCGGTGGGCGCTGGGCCAGACGAGAAGACTGATCCAGGATACGCTGCTGATGGTGCTGTTCGAGCGTGAGCGTCTGCGCAAGATTGTCGCGATGGGCCTCGGGGTCTGGCACTTCCTTCGCCGACGGCTGGGGCGGCTGGACGCAGGAGGGCTCCGACTGATCGGCGCGTGAGATCCACGCTCACTGTGGCGGTACGAGGCGCCACACGCCCGCCAGGCGCAGCTCATCGCTGCGAAACGTCTGCAGGCGAATGCCGGTCACGGTCGTATCCCGCAGCGGAGCGGGCGGGTGGATGGTCAGGTCGCCGACGACCTCTCCGTCGGCTTGCGGGCTCGGGTTGAGCAGGAACCGGCCATCAGCCCCGGTTTGCCCAACGAGCAGGCTCGGCGTCACCTGGATGCCATCGGTGCGTTGGAACTCCACGGCGGCGTTCGCGACCGGCGCGTCAGTATCCACCCGCCGGACCTCCCCTACATACGCCAGGCTCGGTCCGACGCCCCAGCGCCCGAGGAACCGCATCGCGTCGCTCGCGAAGGTCGCGAGATGGACCCCGGCGATGGTGTCGGGAGCGAGGGGTGCTGGCAAGCGGACCACGAGCGTACCGACGACCTCTCCATCCGCCGCATTGCTGGGCGCAAGCGGGAACCGGCCACTGGCGTCGGTGTGCACGACGAAGGCCTCCGGGCTGATCGCGATGCCACCTGTGCGCCGGAACTCGACCTCGAGGCCGACTGCCGGCATGCCCGTCCCCCGCAGGAAGAGCTCGCCCGCGTACAGGATCTGCTGGCCGTATCCCCACACGCCGAGCAAGAGGAGTTGGTCCGTGTCCACGGTCGGCAAGCGGAGGGTCTGGAGCGTCTCGGGAAGCACAGGCGCCGGTGGCCGAATGATCAGCCTTCCGACGAGTTCTCCGTCGGCGAGGGGTGCCATGAGGAACGGGAAGCGGCCGTCGGAGCCGGTGCTCGTAACGAAGGAGTCCCGGTCCACGAGGATCCCTCCGGTTCGCTGGAACTCGACCTGGATACCGGCAGACCGGGCCCCCGTGCCGCGATAGTAGACCTCGCCCACATACGGCAGGGCGGAGCCGAACCTCCACACCGCCGCCACCTCTGGGATGAGATCCAGATACGTGGCGCTGAAATGCACGTCCGATCGACGGAACGTCCGCGCCAGCGCCGGCGATGTGACGACGAGGTCGGCGACCATGTCACCAGGGTTTGCCGCCTGCGCCTTGAAGTAGATGCGCCCATCGCTGCCGGCGGTGACGTCGAAGCTGTCGGGCGAGACCGCCACACCGCCGGTCCGCGTGATCGTGACCAGCGCCCCCGATAGGGGCTGCCCGTTGCTGCGGCTGTAGAGTTCGCCGATGAACTCGACGTAGGGAGCGACGACCATCCGGCCGAGGATCTGGCCCTCGCCGCGGATGGTGGACGTGGAGAAGTGCAGGCCGGAAACCGTGTACGGTTGCCACGGAGCGGGCGGAGTGACCACGAGATCGCCAGCCACGTCTCCGACCGCGGCCGCATCCGTCACCAGTTGAAACCGCCCCGCCGCGTCTGTGGTGGTCTGGACGGAGTCGGTGGCAAGCCCCACCCCGTCGGTGCGCACGAAGGTGAGGGCGACGCCCCTCACCGCGGCCCCCGATTCGCGGACGATGACCTGGCCCTCCACGCTCATCCTGGCCGGCCCGGAGCACCCGATGATGCCGGAGCAGGGGTCGCAGGCCTCCAGGCCGGCGCCAACGACGAGGGCGAGCGCCGCCGCCAGGGGGCGCTTCATGCTTCGGTCATCCCACGCCAGACGGCGCCCACGCGCGCCCAGTCGCCCGACACGGCGTACCGCGCCAGCCACGCCAGCCGGGTCGGAACGAACCACGCGGTGAATCGGATCCGATCGAGCGGGCCGAAGTGCCGCCGCGCCAGCCGCCGGCGGTTGCGGTCGCGATGCCTGATCTGGAATGGGCTTGGCGCCACCTCCCGTTCCGGCGACACCCTATGCAGCACGCGAGCGCTCGGCTGGTAGACCAGTCGGTATCCGGCCTTCGAGAGCCGCAACGACAGTTCCACGTCCTCCACATACACGAAGAAGTCCTCCGCGAAGCCGCCGACCTCCCGGATCGCATCGGACGACAGCAGGCAACAACATCCGGTCACAAAAGTGATGTCCTCCAGGGGCTCGCCGGGCGCCGGCTCGTCGCGCTCGCCGTAGCGGGCATGCACGCCGATCCCACGCGCCCGAGTGAGGCTTCCGCCGCCGAACCAGATGCGGTCGGGGGTCGCGAGGAAGAGGATCTTCGGCGCCACCGCCCCCACGCGCGGGCCGCTCCCCGCCGCCTCAACGAGACGCGCGATCGCGGTCGGTTCCACCACGGCGTCATCGTTCACGATAAGCACGTGCTCGGCTCCGCCGTCAAGCGCCTGCCTGATGCCCAGGTTGTTCCCACCCGTGAAGCCGAGGTTTGTTCCGGCCTGGAGGTACGCGATCTCGGGAAAGGCGGCGTGCAGGCGCTGTCCTGAGCCGTCCGGCGACGCGTTATCCACCAAGAGGATCGTCAGCGCCGGATAGTCGGAGGCGAGGAGTGATCGGAGGCACGCCGCCGTGTCTGTCTCGCGGCACCAGTTGAGCACGACCGCGGTGACGCGAGGCGCGGTCATGTGGCCGCGGCCTCTTGCAGGACGCCAATGGTCCCCTGCGCCGTACGGTCCCAACTGAAGGCGCTCGCCCTCTCGCGCCCCTTCCGGAGGAGCGCGGCACGATAGACAGGCTCGGTGAGCAAGCGACTGACCGCTGCGGCCATCCCTGCGACATCCTCTGGCGCGAACAGTGCCGCCGCGTCCCCTGCCACTTCGGGGACCGACGAGGCGTTGGATGCGACCACAGGGGCGCCGCACGCCATCGCCTCGAGCACCGGCAGCCCGAAACCCTCGTAGCGGGAAGGGAACAGGAACGCTGCGCAGCGTCCATAGAGCACTCGTAGCTCGGCATCGCTCACGACCGGAAGGTCCAGCGTCTGCGCCCGGACGCCCAGCTCCGTCGCCCGCGCTAGAACGTCGTTCCAGCCGGCGTAGGGCTGCCCTGCCACCACGAGCTGGAGGTCAGGGTAGCTCGGCAGGAGCCGCGCCAGCACGTCCACGGCGGCGGCGAGGTTCTTGTGCCGCTTCTTGTTGCCGAGACACAGGAGGAACGGTTCGCGGACCGGCAGGCGAACGTGCTCCTCCACTACGGGGCGGAAGGCCTCGCTCACACCGAGAGGAACGACGCGGCGCTTGTCGCGAACGGCGGGCGCGAACGCCAGGAGGTCCTGTCCCGTCCACGTCGAGTCGACGATGACGCGCGTCGCCCTGGAGACGACGCGGCGGAGCAGGGCTCCGGCGGCCGGCCGACGCCACCCCGGAAACGCGTCCGGCACGCGGAAGTGGATCAGGTCGTGGACGGTGACGACGCTGCGGGCCGGAGCGAGGGCGAGCGGGGCGTCCCAGTGCGGGAAGAACGCCACGCTCGCGCCCGCTCTGCCCAACATCCGCGCCCGCACCCAGGAGGCCTGGGAACGCAGCGAGTACAGCGACCCCACGTGCGGGACGATCTCCAGCTTCGCGGCAGACGGGTGCCTGGCCGCGAACGCCCGAAGCTCGTCCCTGTTGCCGAGGAGCACGATGCGCCGAAAGACCGGCGAGACGAGGATCCTGGGGAGGATCTCGCGGAGGTACCGGCCGATGCCGCCGAGATGGAGTGCCCGGGCATCGACGAGCAGCGACGCCTCCACGGCCCTCCCCGTCATCACCGTCGGCCGTCGCGGACCGCAGACGTGAATGATGCGACGACCAGTCCGTCAGCGCTCGGGCCGTTCCCCGGCTCTGGCCGCCGCGCGACGAACGTCAGCGCCCACAGGACCCACAGCGCTTCCATGATGAAGGGAAAGAGCAGGCTGTTGACGAAGACACTGTGCACCAGCATGGCGACCGTGGCTGCAGCCACGCCGATGGCCAGCCCGCGGTCCTCGGCGCTGCGAGTCCCGTCCCTCCACGTGCGCCGGCAGCGATGTACCACCGATCCGACCATCCCGAGGTACAGAGCCAACCCGACGAGCCCGGTCATCACCGCGATGAAGAGCAGCCCACCGTCGAGGCCGAACCGGGCCATGCCGCCGAGGTCCCAGCCGTAGGCCCGCTGGACGAACCCGTACGTGTTGAAGCCGACCCCGAGCACCGGGTTGTCCGCGAAGACCGTGACGCCGCGGAGCCACGACTCGAGCCGTCCGAGCGCGGACGCGTCGATTCCCAACTTGTTGTAGGCGCGCGCGAGGTCGAGCAACGCCGGCAAGAACGGAAGGCTGAGCGCAGCGACCGCACCGGCGAGGCGCAAGAACCGGCGCGAGATGCCGCGGGCCGCGAGGATGACGACACACCCCAAGGCGAAGGCCGCGAAGGAACTGCGGGAGAGCGTCAGCAGCAACGCCGTGACGAGCACCAGTGGCTTCCACGGCCGTTCGGAAATGCCCATGGCGATTCTGGCCAGCACCACCAGCAAGCCGATGACCACGAGGCCGCCAGCGAAGTTGGGATCGAGGAGCGTCGACACGAGCCGACGCCCTTGAATGTCCCATCCCATCTCGGGGTAGACGAGCTGGGCGAATCCCGGCAGGAAGATGGACTGGACAATGCCGAAGACTGCGAACGCGAGAATCGTGGCTTCCAGGGCACGCCAGATCGAGGGAACATCGGCGGGCCGCAGGGTGTTGATCGCCACGAGGTAGATCCCGAAGTAGGCGAGCCAGCGGGCGAGATACGCCAGGCTGAAGACAAGCTGGATGCCGGTGAGGCCGAATCGCGCGGCGCCCAGGACGGCCGAGAGGGCCCCCACGGCTCCGAAGACCAGTGCCAACAGCGCCGGCAGGTCGATGCGCAATGCCCTGCTGCGGAGAGCGGCCACGAACCCCGTCGCAAGTACCGCCAGCACCAGAATGTCGTTGAAGAGGATCGGCGCGTCCTTCGCAGCGAGGCTGCCGATCGGCACTCGTCCGAGGTTGCCGATGACGAGCAGGAGGAGGGCGGAGCGAATGACGAGCGCCGGGCGGAGGGCGGGCAACGCTGCAACGTGGGCCCGCGCGGACCTTCCCGGCGCGACGCGCAGGCCGTGTGCCGCCAGGGTCGTCATCCGTTCCCGGGCTCGTGGAGCACGACTCCCGCGCACGGGATGCCGAGGCGGCTGAGGGTCGCGGCGGCGCCGACCAGCTCCGCGCGGCGCATCCGCCCTCCGCGCGCGACCAGCAGCGCGGGGCGGGTCCCGTCGAGAAGGGCGGCGGAGTTGGCATCATCGAGCCGGGCGAGCGGCACGATCACAACGGCGTGCCGCGCCTCCAGGTCCCGCACGATGCGTAGGACCTCTCCGGCGGCATGCGGCGTCGCTGCCGCAAGGTCGGCCACCGTCACGGTGAGGCCCCGCTCCCTGGCGGACGTGGCCAGTTGCCGCGTTACCTCGACCTCGGAGGTGATCGCGTCCACACCCAGGGGCGCGACGAGGATCGTCTGCCGATCCGCCAGACCGCCGAGCAGCAGCGGAGCATCGGACTCCAGCCGCACGCCCGGAAGCCCGGCCGCCCGCTCGACGTCCGTGGGGGTGCGAATCCAAGCGCTCAAGTACGCGGCTTTGAGGGCGGCCAGGACGCCGAGCAGGAGTCCGATCGCCAGCCCTACGCCGAGGGTGGCGAGCAGGTTCGGGGACGCAGGCGTCCTGGGAGGTTCCGCGACGTCGATCTGGCGCACGTCGCCGCCCTCCGTGATCGCGGCGAGCTTCGCCTCCACGATCTGGGACTGCATGGCGAGCGAGGTCTGGCTGAGGCGCTGCACGTCTCGCTGGAGTTGCAGGCTTGTCTCGGTCTGCCCGGGCAGGGCCGCAAGGGCGGTGCGCACGGTGTCGAGCTGGGAAGCGACCGCCTGCTGCTGGCGCGCGAGGGCGCCGGCGTACGCCCGTGCCAATGGGGTGAGCTGCTCGTCGAGGTTCCGGATGCTCTGCGTGAGGGCTTGGACCTCGGGATCGCGATCGGTGCGGCGCTCGGCGAGCCGCGACCTTTCGGTCTCGAGCGTCGCCGCCTGCGAGAGCAGGTCATTGATAGCCGGGCTCTTGAGGAACGTGGGATAGGCAGCCAACTGTCGAGCCGTCAGCGTGCCCGCCGCGGTCTGCGCGATCATCTGGTTGAGCGCCGTCGTCTCGACCTCGAGCTGCTCGAGTTGTTGGCGCAGCGCCATCGCGCGCTCCACCCCCGTACGTCCGGCCAGCGATGGGTCGAGGACGCCGCTCGCCTCCTGGAAGTGCCGTAAACGGTCTTCCCCCTCGGCAAGACGGCGCGACACGGTGTCGGCGAAGGCGAGCAGGAACTCCAGACGGCGCTGGTTGGTCCCGCGGTCGGTGGTCCTCCGCCGCTCGAGGTAGACTGCGACGAGCGCGTTCGGCACGCGGGCCGCAGTCAAGGAGTCGTTCGCCCCGAAGGTGACGAGCGCCACTTCTCCGCCGGACTTGGCCACTGCGAGGCGCGCCTTCGTGCGCGTGATGGCGTCCTCACGGTCCAGGAACCGGACGGTGAAGGACGGCGGCAGGCTGTCCGGACGGAGCGTGACGGTGCCCACCGGGAGGCGGACCGGCTGTCCTGGGGTCGCGCTCGCGTCCGCGCCCGCGCCGCTCACGCGGTAGCGTCCCGATTCCCCCTCGCGCTCGAATCGGTAGGTCTGGGGCGCGAACGAGCCCGGGTAGACCGTCGGACTTAGGACCATGTCAGATGGGATGCCGGCAGGCCGGCGAAGGCTCGCCTGGAGGCCCAGCGAGTCCACCACCCGGCCGAGCACGACGCGGCTCGAGAGCACCGCCATCTCGGTCTCCATGTCGGAGCGCAGCGAGGCGGGCAGGGACCCGGACAGCAGGTTGGCCGGGAAACCGATTCCAGAGCCGAAGGAGCTCCCGCTCCCTGGAGCGTCCTTCAGCAGGACGGTGGCGGTGCCCTCGAACCGAGGCCGGATCAGGAGCAAGGCGGCCACGGCCGCCAGCAGGCCGACACCGATCCCCGCCAGGACGTGGCGCCACCCGCTGCGCAGCGCGCCTGCCACCTCGCCGAGGTCGATGGTGTCGGGGTGCTCGTTCATGGCGGTGGCGACCCGGACTGTGGCTACAGCCTGAAGATGGTGATGATAATGGACGTCAGGACGCCGGCCGCGCTCACCGCGGCCAGGGCATTGCGGGACAACCAGCTGGTGCGGCCCACGACGACCTGGTCACCTGAGAGGAGGTCCGACCCCAGCGGACCACCGCCGACTTGCCAGTCGCTGACCTTCTGGCTCGTCGTCCCGCGCACGATCGACACCTTGCTGACGCTCGCGATCTCGGTCAGTCCGCCGGCCAGCGCGATCACGTCGCGGAGGGTCACGGTGACGTCCACCCAGTAGAGGCCCGGCTTGTTGACCTCTCCGTGCACCCCGATGCGGCGCAGGACCGTGACCTCGATCGAGGGGTTGCGCAGGAACTCGGCGTAGCGGAGGCGCAGAGAATCCTGGAGCGACCCGACCGTCTCGCGGGTCAGATTCATGGGCCCCAGCCTCGGCAGGACCGCCATGCCATTCTGGTCGACCGTCAGCGTGTCCGAGAGCATCGGTTCCCGCCACACCTTGAGCAGGATCCGATCGCCGGGCTGAATGCGCGCGGCGGAGGTCGCTTGCGCCGTGGCCGCCGGGCTGTCCGATTGCTGCGCTCGTGCCGCGCCGGCGCTGGTCAGGGCGACGCAGGCGGCGAGCGCGGCGACGCGATGCAGGGCGGCGGTCACGGCGCGGCGTCCGGTGGCCGGCTGCCCACGCGGCGGCTCCGCCGGCGCTCGGCGGCGAGGCGCACCTGCCGGTCCACCGCCGCCCGGAACCGTTCCCGGAAGATCCGGCTGTCGAATCGTTCCGCGTTCCGGCGGCACGCGGCGGGATCGAAGGCGAGGCGCTCGAATCGCTCGATTCCGTCGACCATGGAATCCACCGTCTGCTCTTCGAAGAGCACGCCGGTGGTACCGGGTACCACGGTTTCCACCGCCGCGCCGCGCCCAAGCGCGATCACCGGTCGCCCCGCCGCCTGGGCCTCGACCGGCGCCACGCCGAAATCATCGAGGCTCGGGAAGAGGAACGCCCGGCACCTGGAGTAGAGCCGCGCCAGTTCCTCGTCCGGCACGCGGCCCAGAAGCCGCACCGTAGGGCCCGCCATGGCCCGCAGCCGCCGGCGCTCGGGGCCGTCCCCGACGATCCAGAGCGGGCGCTTCAGCCGGTTGGCCGCGGCGATCGCGAGGTCGACACGCTTATAGGGGACGAGTCGCGCGACCACGAGGTAGAAGTCCTCGGGCGCCGCACCGCTGGGCGTGAACCGGTCGGTATCCACGGGGGGGTAGATGACATCGGCTTCGCGGCGGTAGTGGCGCCGCACGCGGTCGGCCACCGTTTCCGAGATCGCGATGAAGTGTTCGACGCGATCGGCCGCGACCCGGTCCCACACGCGGAGCCAATGCGCGATGGGCGCGTACAGGACCTTGCGCCGGGAGCCGTTGGTATAGGCGTAATACTGCTCCCAGAGGTAGCGGGGAGGCGTGAAGATGTAGCAGATATTCGTCGTGTCCGCGCCCGTGATCACGCCCTTCGCGCAGGCGTGCGCCGTCGTGAGGACGACGTCGTACTCGCCCATGTCGAACTGCTCGAACGCCAACGGCATGAAGGGCAGCAACGCACGGTGGTGGCTGCGTGCCAGCGGGATCTTCTGGAGGAACGACGTCCGGATGTCCCAGTTCCGCATGTATTCCGGGATCGCCGACGGCCACAGCAAGCTCGTATAGATCGGGGCATCGGGGTACATCGCGTGCAGGTGCGTCAGCACCCGCTCCGCGCCGCCGAACTCCGTGAGCCAGTCGATCGTGATGGCGACCTTCATCCCACCGACTGCGCAAGCGCGATCGAGTTCAACGGCATATGCGGCATGCACCGAGGCCAATGAGGGTGACGACGAAGCCGGGGTAATGTATCCCCGGCCCATACGGGGCGCCAGCATCGGCGCATCGTCGTGCGGCTTACGGGCGCAGCGCGCCCGTCAGCCTCCTTCGGATCTCGGCGCGCACCCTCCACACCCAGCGCCCGCCGGTCGCGCCGGCAATGTGGCCGGCGTTGTGCAGGAAGTGCCGGCCGACGTCGGCGGTGAGGTTGATGCCGTCCACCGGAGTCCAGGCCGCCTGGGCTGCCACCCGGAGCGTGCGCTCGACCACGCCCGTGAAGAGCACGAGCGAGTCGTTCCAGGCCGACATCGGCGGGAACGGTGCGCGGAAGTCACCCTGGCCCTGCCGCAGGAGGGTGAGTTCTCCCGTCACGAGGGCGCGCGGCGCTGGCGACGTGGTGGCCCGCACAGTGAGCTGGTCGTAGTCGGCGTGATCGCGCGCGATGCCGACGCCGCGCATGGAGTACTGCTCCTCGTTGTAGAAGAACGTCCGGTAGCACGTCGCGTCCACGCGCGTGTAGAGGGCAGACCAACTGATCTCGCCGTGCCGAGCGCCCCCCGTCACGGACAGCGTGTAGCCGAGTTCCTCCGGCTTCCTGTCTCCCTGGGTATTGCGGTCGACCTGGAAGTCGTCCGCGTAGAGCTGTGCCGCGAGCCGCACGCCGCCCCGAAACAGGTAGCTGACGTCCGCGCCCCACAGGAGATTGGCGTCCGCGGCCTTGTTCGTGCTCGGCAGGACCCAGAGGTTCCCGGGGTTGAGGAACCAGGGCTCGAACGAGCGGCTCGGTCCGCCATGGCTGGCGTACAACGCCGATTCCGAGAGCGAGAACGTCAGCCGCTCCGACGGCGTGACGACCAGTCGGTGCACCGAGAGGAACCGGTTGGCGACGTAGCTGCTGTCCCACGACGGCAGATTGTCGAGTTGTGCGGCCAGCAGCTCGAGCCGGAACCGCTTCGGTCCCAGCCGGACGAAGAGGTGGTCGTACGGGTAGGGACTCGTGGAGAGGAGCAACCCCTCGACCTCGGGTGGCCCCCAGTTCCTCGGCTCGATGCCGAAGAAGACGTCGAGGTACTTCCACGAGCCGAGGATGTATGCGTCCGCGTTCTCCCCGGCGATGAACCTGTCCTTCTTGCCGTAGAACTCGGGGTCGTGCAGCAGCCGCGTGTCGAAGTAAGGGCGCGTCACTATCGCCACGTGCGGGAACTCCAGCGATGCCTCGAGCCCACCCTCGATGAAGACGCGCGGTGACTGGCCGTCCGGCCGGACCGTCCAGCGGCTCGCGTCCGACGCGCCCTGCGCCGCCACGTTCGCCTCGACCTTCCACCGCACCGTGTCCTGCCGCTCCTCGAGTTCGCGGGCCAGGAGGCGGAGCGTCCCGCGCACCGACTCGCTCACCCCTGAGGTGTCCGCCGCCGCCACCGCCCGCGCCACGTCGGCCCGCCGCAGCGGGCGCGTCAGGGGATCCAGCCCCCGCAGGACGCCTGCTCTGATCAGGTGCTCGACGTACGGGGTCGTCCAGGACGCCACAGGGAGGTAGGCGTTGCTCTCGATCTGGGCGGCGAGGGGCGCGCCGCTGCCGGCGAGCAGGGCGGCCGCCGCCAGGCACAGCCGGGCCAGGGCGGGAACAGCGGCAGGACGAGGGCGTCGCATAGGCCTCTAGTATGCGCTATCGGAGGGCGGGTGGACAACGGCCGCCGCCGCCCGCTGGACGCCGGAGCCCCGTCCCCTCGCCGTAAAGCCCGTCCGGGCTTAGGATTGTCCACATATGGCCACCTCCGACACGCCCGTCCCCATCCAGAAGCCCGTCCCCCGCGACCGCCGCATCCGCTTCGCCTTGGTGGGCTGCGGGCGCATCTCCGCGAACCACCTCGAGTCCCTCGAGAAGCACAAGGACCGGGCCGAGCTGGTGGCGGTGTGCGACATCGACCCCAAGGCCCTGGAGGCCGCGCACCGGCGCACCGGCGCACCGGCGCACCGTTCCCTCGGCGAGCTGTTGGCGAGGACGAACGCCGACATCGTCACGCTCGCCACACCCTCAGGTCTCCACGCCAGCCAGGCGATCCAGGTGGCTGAGTCCGGCCGCCACGTGATGAGCGAGAAGCCGATGGCCACACGCTGGCGGGACGGCGTCCGGATGGTCGAGGTGTGCGACAAGGCCGGGGTCCAGCTCTTCGTCGTGAAGCAGAACCGCCTCAATCCCACCCTCTCTCTCCTCAAGCGTGCGGTCGACAAGCGGCGCTTCGGTCGCATCTGGATGGTGAACGTCAACGTCTTCTGGACCCGGCCCCAGGCCTACTACGACAGCGCCGCCTGGAGGGGCACCTGGGAGTTCGACGGCGGCGCCTTCATGAACCAGGCGAGCCACTACGTGGACCTTCTCGACTGGCTCCTGGGGCCTGTCGAGAGCGTGCATGCCTACACGGCGACCCTCGCCCGCCGCATCGAGGTCGAGGACACTGGCGTCGCGAGCGTGAAGTGGCGGAGCGGGGCACTCGGCTCGGTCAACGTCACGATGCTCACATACCCCAAGAACCTCGAGGGCTCGATCACTGTTCTCGGCGAGAAGGGCACGGTGAGGATCGGTGGCCTGGCGGTGAACACGATCGAGAAGTGGGAGTTCGCCGAGCCGGACCCCGACGACGCGACGGTAGCTGACGCCAGCTACCAGACGACGTCGGTGTACGGCCACGGCCACCCGCTCTACTACGACAATGTCATCAAGGCGCTGAGGGGCGAGGAGCCGCCGCAGACCGACGGCCGAGAGGGGCTGCACGCCCTCGAGCTGCTGGTCGCGATCTACCTCTCGGCGAGGGACGGCCGGCGCGTCGGACTGCCGCTGGAGTACTGACAGATGGGCAAGGTCACCGACCGGCGCATCCTCGTGACCGGCGGCGCCGGCTTCATCGGCTCCGCGCTGGTGCGGCACCTGGTGCACAACACCGGCGCGTTCGTCACGAACGTGGACAAGCTCACCTACGCCGGCAACCTCGAGTCCCTCGGCGACGCGCGCGAGCACGCCCAGCACCACTTCCACCGCGTGGACATCGCCGACGGCCCGGCCCTGCGGAAGGTCTTCGAGCAGGAGCGGCCCACCGCCGTGATCCATCTGGCGGCCGAGTCGCACGTGGATCGCTCGATAGACGGGCCGGAGGCGTTCGTCCGGACCAACGTGACCGGCACCTTCACTCTCCTCGCGGAGGCGATGCGCTACTGGCGCACGCTCCCGCCGGACGAGGCGGCGCGCATCCGCTTCCTGCACGTCTCGACCGACGAGGTGTACGGTGCCCTCGGCGCCGAGGGGTACTTCACGGAGGCGTCGCCCTACCGTCCAAACTCTCCGTACTCGGCGACGAAGGCGGCCTCCGACCACCTCGTCCGCTCGTGGGTGCACACCTACGGCTTCCCGGCACTGATCACGAACTGCTCCAACAACTACGGGCCGTGCCAGTTCCCCGAGAAGCTCATTCCTCTCAATGTCCTCAAGGCCCACGCCGGCGAGCCGATGCCCGTGTACGGGCGCGGCGAGAACGTCCGCGACTGGCTGCATGTGGACGACCACGTCGCGGCCCTCCTCCTGGTGCTGGAGCGCGGGCGGATCGGGGAGACGTACCTGATCGGTGGAGGCGGTGAGCGGCGGAACATCGAGGTGGTGGAGGCGATCGCCGACTTGGTGGACGAACTGTCGGGCGCCGGCGCGGCGCCGCGGCGGAAGCTCATCACCTTCGTGACCGACCGGCCGGGGCACGATCAGCGTTACGCCATCGATTCGACGAAGCTGCGCACGGAGCTGGGGTGGAAGCCGGCCCACACCTTCGAGTCGGGGCTGCGCGAGACGGTGGTGTGGTACCTCGCCAACCGCACCTGGTGGGAGCGGGTCCGGTCGGGGGCCTATCGCGGGGAGCGACTGGGGCTCGTACCGGGAGGGGACCGATGACCCCCGGCGTCGTCGAACGGAGAGGGAACCAGATGGTGCCGCGCAAAGGGATCATCCTGGCCGGCGGCTCCGGCACCCGCCTCTATCCGGCCACGCTCGCGGCCAGCAAGCAGATGCTGCCGGTCTACGACAAGCCGATGGTGTACTACCCCCTCAGCACGCTCATGCTGGCGGGAATCCGTGAGGTGCTGGTCATCTCGACCCCCACCGACCTGCCGCGGTTCCGCGCCATGCTGGGCGATGGTGCCCGCTGGGGGATGGCCTTCTCCTACGCCGAGCAGGCGGTGCCGAACGGCCTCGCGCAGGCGTTCGTCATCGGGGCGGACTTCGTGCGCGGCGGGCCGAGCGCGCTCATCCTCGGCGACAACATCTTCCACGGCGGCGGTCTGGTGGAGGCGCTGACGCGGGCGTCGCAGCGCTCGACGGGCGCCACCGTCTTCGGCTACCGGGTGAAGGACCCCGGGCGCTACGGCGTGGCCGAGGTGGCCGAGGATGGCCGGGTCCTCTCGATCGAGGAGAAGCCGGCGAAGCCGAAGTCAGCGTTCGCGGTGACGGGGCTCTACTTCTACGACGCGGAGGTCGTGGAGATCGCGGCGGCGCTGAAGCCCTCGGCGCGCGGCGAGTACGAGATCACCGACGTGAACCGGGAGTACCTGCGGCGCGGCCGGCTGCACCTGGAGATCCTCGGCCGTGGGATGGCGTGGCTCGACACCGGCACGTACGACTCCCTCCACGACGCCGCGAGCTACGTGCGCACGATTGAGGAACGGACGGGGACCAAGATCGGCTCGCCCGAGGAGATCGCTTGGCGGCACGGGTTCATCGATACAGCACGACTATTGCGGGTCGCCGACGAACTGGGGAAGTGCGGGTACGCGGAGTACCTGCGCACGCTCCCCGAGCAGGATGGGCGGGCGTGACGGGCCCGGCCCGCAACGGGACAGTCCCGGGAGGGCAGGCGGCTGTCATGCCCATGGCGAGCGGGAGGCGACGCTGAAGGTCACCCCGACTGTGTTCCCCGAGGTGCTGGTCCTCGAACCACGCGTCTTCCGCGACGAGCGCGGGTCGTTCCGCGAGACGTGGCACGCCGAACGGTACCTCGACGTGACGCGGCTCCCCTTCGTCCAGGACAACGTCTCCGTCTCGCGCAGCGGCGTTCTGCGAGGGCTGCACCTCCAGCAGCCGCACGCGCAGGGGAAGCTGGTCACGGTGCTGGCGGGCGCGGCGTACGACGTCGCGGTGGACGTGCGCCGCGGGTCGCCGACCTTCGGGCGCTGGGTCGCCGAGGGACTCTCGCAGGAGAACGGCCGGCAGCTCTGGATCCCGGCCGGCTTCGCGCACGGCTTCCAGGCCCTCACGGACGGGACGATCCTCTCCTACAAGTGCACCGACGTGTACCACCCGGAGTGCGAGCGCACCGTCCTGTGGTCCGACTCGGCACTGGCCATCCCGTGGCCGATCGCCCGCGCGATCGTGGCGCCCAAGGACGTCGGCGCGCCGACGCTGGACCGCATCCCCGCCGAGCACCTCCCGGCGTTCGGGTGAGCGCCACGCTGACTCCGGCGCCTTCCTCCGCGCCGCCCGAGCGCGCTGCGCCGTGACTGCCGCGCCACGGGTCCTCCTCTTCGGCCGTGCCGGCCAGGTGGGTGGGGAGGTGCTGCGCCTCCTCGGCGGCAGTGGCGAGGTCAACGCCCCCGCCGAGGGGGACGTGGACTTCCGCGATGAACTCGGTCTCCGGTCCGCAGTGATCGCCGCCCAACCCGACGTCATCGTCAACGCCGCCGCCTACACCGCCGTGGACCGCGCCGAGGACCAGAGCGAGCGGGCCCTCTGCCACGAGGTGAATGCCGTGGCGCCCGGCGCCCTTGCTGAGGAAGCCGCACGCATCGGCGCCCTCTTCATCCACTACTCGACCGACTACGTCTTCGACGGCAGGAAGAAGACGCCGTACGGGGAGTCCGACCCCACGGCCCCGCTGGGCGTGTACGGGCACACCAAGCTCGAGGGGGAGCGGCGCGTGCTTGCGGCCGGCGGCCGGAGCGTCATCCTCCGCACCAGCTGGGTATACGGCCCGCGTGGCGCCAACTTCCTCCTCACGATGCGCCGCCTCTTCACCGAGCGGGACGAGGTGAAGGTGGTGGACGACCAGGTCGGCGCGCCGACCACCGCCCGCTACCTCGCCGAAGCCACATTGAAGGTCATCAATATGGCGCCCGACGCGGAGCACGCCGGACTGTACCACTGCACCGCCGCCGGGCAGACGAGCTGGTGCGGCTTCGCGCGCCGCATCCTGATGTTCGACCAGCGGCCCGAGAAGCGCTGCAAGCGGATCGCCCCGATTCGCTCCGCCGACTACCCGACGCCGGCGCGCCGCCCTGCGTTCTCGGTGCTCGACTCCTCGCGCTTCTCCGCCGTGTACGGCTTCCGGCAGCGCTCCTGGGAGGAACTGCTCACGGAGACGATGGCCGAGCTGGCCGCCGGTTCGTAGCCGAGGCGGCCGGGTGGCGGCCTGCTCGCGAGGCGGGCGCGGCGCGGTGTCCGCCTGCGGCGGCCGAACGCTCGCGCCGCGCCCCGGCCCCGAAGCGCCGCGGAGCGCCGGCCTTGCGCGCTGGCGCCTGACCGGGCCGCCTCTCGCCCCGGCGCTGCGCCGCGCGTAGGATTGTCACGCGATGGCCATCCCCGACACGGTGAACGGACTGCCCGAGGACGCCGTGCCCGGCTCGCGAGCATGCGGCCGCCTCGTCCCGCTCCCCCTCCTTGCCTGGGGCGCCCTCGCCGCCGCCTTCTACATCGCGTTCATCCTCCGCGCCCGCTTCGTTGTGGACGGCGTGACGCACTTCACGCTCTTCGACGACGCGATGGTCTCGATGCGCTATGCCCGGAACCTCGCCGAGGGGCGTGGACTCGTCTTCAACCCCGGCGAGGCGCCCGTCGAGGGGTTCACCAACCCCCTGTGGACGCTGTGGATGGCTCTGCTCCACCGCACCGGCGTCTCGGAGGCGAAGGTCGCCCTCCTCGTCTCCCTGACGAGCGCCCTGCTCCTCCTCGCGCTGATGTGGGTGGTGTGGCGCATCGCCCGCGAAGCGTTCGCCGACGCGGGGGAGCGCGCCGAGATCGCCGCCGCGGTAACGGGGCTCTACTACCCGCTCGCCTTCTGGTCGCTGCGGGGCATGGAAGTGGGCGCCCTCGCCTGCGCCGCGTACGCCGCCGTGCTCGCGACGATGCGCTTGTGGCGGGAGTGGAGCGCGCGGCAGACGTGGTGGCTCGCCCTCCTCGCCTTCGCGATGCCCCTCATCCGCCCCGACGGCGCGGTGCCCGCCGGCCTCATCCTCGTCTTCGCCGCGCTCGGGGTGGAGCGGGGGAAGCGGCTCCGCACCGCCGCTTTGGTGGGCGGTGCGCTCCTCCTCTCGCTCGTGGGGCAGACGGCGTTCCGCCTCGCGTACTTCGGCGACGCGCTCCCCAACACCTACTACCTCAAGATGACGGGCGCCCCCCTCCTCGGCCGGGTGCACCGCGGCCTCTTCGCGCTGGCCAACGACGTGCGGTGGCACCTCTGGCCGCTCGTCCTCTTCGCCCTCATCGGCGCGCGGCTCCGGGAGCGGCGGCTCGCGCTCCTCGCCACCGTCGCCCTCTCGCAGTTGGCCTATTCGGCGTACGTCGGCGGCGACGCCTGGGAGTGGTTCCGGTACGCCAACCGCTACATCGCCGTCGGAGTGCCTGCGCTGGCGCTCCTGGCTGCGGGCGGCGCGATGGGCCTCGTGGGCGCCACGCCGGCCGGAAGGCGCTCCTGGGTCGCGCGCGCCGTCCTCGCCGTCCTGCTCATCGCCCTCTCGATGCGTGCTATCCCCGACTGGATCCGAACCGGCGGCGAGTCCGTGGCCGACGACGTCCGCGCCGCGACCGCGGGCATCCGCGTGCGGCAGGTCACTACCGGCGATGCCACCATCGCCGTGACCTGGGCCGGCGCCATCCCGTACTTCTCGCACCGCCGCACGGTGGACCTCCTGGGCAAGAGCGACCGGTACATTGCGCGCCTCCCGCAGCGCACGACGGGCTTCGTCCCCGGCCACAACAAGTGGGACTACGACTACAGCATCGTGCGGCAGCGCCCCCCGCCCGACCTGGTCCTCCAGCTCTGGCGGCACGGGAGCGCGGACGAGGAGCGTCTGCGGCAGGCGGGGTACGACCTGCTGTGGGGAACGGTCTGGATCCGGCGGGACACGCGGGCGGTGGATCGCGCGCGCCTGGCGCCGGCGCTGAAGGGGCTGCTGTGGGGCAACCTCTCCTACCCGCTCATGGACTGATCGGACTCGCCGCCCACCGCCGGGAGAGGTCGGTGCTGTACGCGGCGTCGCGCCGCTCCGGCAGGCGGCCCACGCTGACCTGGTCCTTCGCCGCGTAGATCCTCCCGCCGCACCCCGCCAGCAAGCAGTCGAACTCCTCGAACAGCGACCGCATCGCCGCCATCCGCCGTGGTCGGATCGGGAAGTCGAGCGCCAGCGAGTAACCGTCCACCGCGTACGAGCTGGCGAAGGCGTCGGGGCGGTGCCGCTTCAGCACGGCGAGGTGGCTCACGATCCCCAGGCGCTGCTGGAGCCGCAGCGCCTCGCCGAGGACCCGCTCCGCGTCGGCGAAGGGGACGAAGAGCTGGTACTGCGTCAGTCCGTGGGGCCGGTACACTCGCTTCCAGTCGGGGACGTAGTCAAGGAGGAAGTGGAACGCCGCGTGGCTCTGGAGGTATGGCCGCCGCCCCTGCACGACGCCGGCGAGCTGCTTCACCGCGTTCATCGCGCGCATCCCGAGGGCGTTGTTGAAGGGCTTGAGTGCGCGCCACGTGTGGCGCTTGGGCACGATGCCCATGATGCGGTCGGGGAGGCGCTGCTTCGCGGGGTCGAGTCCCCGGCCGGCGAGGCGGTGATCCGCCGGGAGGTGGTCGGCCCAGTGCAGCGCGCCGCGCCCCAGGCCGCTGCCGCTGGCGAAGCAGTCGAGCCACCCCACCGCATAGTCGTGCGCCCTCGCCGCCTCGTCCACGAGCGCGAGCGCCTCGCCGAGGGTGCGCACGGGGGCGGGAGTGACCTGGAGGAAGCCGCTGGCCACGCGCTTGAGGTGCAGGGTGACGTCGAGGATGGTGCCGTTCAGCCCCTGCGCGCCGATGACGTCGGCCAGGCGGAGGGGGCGCCTGCCGGCCGCGGCGGGGGCGGATTCGGCCGCGGCCCTCGGGGCGCCTGCCGCGCGGACCCACTCGGCCACCGGGCCGCCCGCCGGCTCCCGCCGCAGCTCGCACACCGCGCCGTTGGGGCCGAGGAGCGTGAGCGCCTCCACGTGCTCGCCGAACGGCCCCACGCGGAAGGCGTTCTTCCCGTGGATGTTCATCGCTGTCGCGCCGCCGATGGTGACGGCCATCGTCCCCGGCACCACCGGCGGCCAGAAGCCCGCCGGGAGGATGTGCTCCCACAGCTGCCCGATCGTGACGCCCGCCTCGGCGCGCACCGTGCCGGCCTCGCGGTCGAAGGCGAGGATGCGGCCCAACCCCGAGCAGTCGAGGACCGCGCCCCCCGCGTTCAGCGCGGCGTCGCCGTAACTCTGCCCCGCGCCGCGGTGCGCGATGGTGAGCCCGCGGCGCCGCGCGTCCGCGAGGGCCTCGGCGGCCTCCGCCGCGTCCCTCGGGCGGTAGACCCACGAGCGGGCGCGGACCGACATTCCCCAGCCCTCGAGGACTTCCTCGCGCGCTGTGATCACGGCGGCCCCAGGTGCTTGAAGACGAAGCGCGGCGTGTGGCGGATGGCGAAGGCGACGAGCCCCCACCACGGCGGCACGTAGAAGACCTCTCTCCCGCGGTCCAGCCCGCGCGCGATGAGCCGGGCTGCCTCCTCCGCGGTGATCGAGCCGGCGGGCCAGCCGCCGTCCGCGCGCCGCGCCAGCATCCGCGTCCGCACGAAGCCCGGCTTGATAGTCGTCACCCGCACGCCGAAGGGGTGGAGCCGGTTGCGCAGCGCCTCGAGGTAGGTGTGCAGGGCCGCCTTCGACGCGTTGTAGGCGGGGTTCCCCTTGCGGCCGCGGTCGCCCGCGATGGAGCCGATGGCCGTGAGGTGGCCGCGCTGCGCGAAGCGGAAGTACTCGGCGGCGAGGCCGAGGAGGTGGACGGCGCCGGAGGTGTTGACGTCCATCGTCTCGCGGTCGGCGGCCGCGTCGCTGTGGAGCCCGTCGCCCGGGTGCAGGACGCCCGCGCAGTAGACGAAGAGGTCCATCCGGCCGAGTGCGTGGAGCACTGCGGCGAAGCCCGCCTCGGCGCTGGCTGGGTCGCGGACGTCGCAGACGGCCGTGGCGACCGCGACGCCGATGCGGCGCAACTCCGCTGCGACGCGCTCGAGCTTCGCGGGGTCGCGGCCCAGCAGACCGACGTGCCAGCCGCGGGCCGCGTACAGCCGCGCCAGCGCGAGGCCGATGCCGTCGGTCGCGCCGCACAGCACGACGTGGCTCATCGGCTGGCGGGGCGCGCGGCGGCGCGCGGGCTCACGCGGCGGCCACGACGGTCAGCAGGAAGAGGGCGAGCACCCCGTAGCTCACCCGGTCCTTCAGGGCGAAGAGCACGGGGTCGTCGTGCATCGCGCCGCGGCCGGTGATGAGCCAGACCCGCGCCTGCCAGTAGAGCACGAGCGGGAGGCCGGCCCACAGCAGGTCGCGGTGCGCGTAGAGCCGCGCGGCGTCGTCGCCCGTGACGTAGAGGCAGTAGACGAGGGCGCTCGCGGCGGTGCACGCCGCGCCGAGGGCCACGAGGGCGGGGACGTCGGCGCGCAGATACGAGCGGCCCTGCAGGAAGCCGGTCGCGCCGTCGGGCACGGCGATCAGTTCGGCCACGCGCTTGACGAGGGCCAGCGACAGGAAGAGGAAGAGGGCGAAGGCGATGAACCAGCGTGAGAGGGGCACGCTCACGAGGGCGGCGCCGGCCACCACGCGCGCCGTGTAGAGCGTCGCGAGAACGATGACGTCGAGGATCGGGCGGCGCTTGAGGTCGAGCGTGTACGCGACGTTGATGGCGAGGTAGGCGCCGAGGGCGAGCTGGAAGCGCGCACCCCGCCCGAGGGCGAAGGCTGCGGCAGCGACGAATAGTACGACGGCCGCGCCGACGGCCGCGGCGATGGAGATCTGCCCTGACGCGAGGGGGCGGCGGCTCTTGGTCGGGTGGAGGCTGTCGTGCCGGAGGTCCACCACGTCGTTGACGAGGTAGAGGGCCGACGCGAGGAAGCAGAAGGCGGCGAAGCCGGCGAGGAGGTCGAGCCCGAGCGCCGGCGTCCACGCGAGGTGCGCTGCGACGGCGGGGAGGAGGAGGAGCGCGTTCTTCGCCCACTGGTGCGGGCGGAGGGCGCGGAGGAGCGGGTACGACGCGGGGGCGGCCATCCTACACGGCGGGCGCCGATCCGCTGGCGGCATCCTCCACCAGAAGCTGCGACTCGGTCAGAAGCTGCCGCGTCTGCTTAAGGGTCATCAGGCCGTCGCGGGAGCTGTACTCCTCCTTCAGCGTGCCGGTGACGGCCTCCTCGCCGCGCAGCTCGGGGATCACGGGAAGGATGGCGTACCACTTCCCGCCGCGCTCTACGGTGCGGTACGTCTCTTCCTCACTCACCATGATCTCGTGGATCTTCTCGCCCGGCCGGACGCCGGTGATGACCGTCTTCACGGGCCGCTCGCCGATGAGCGCGGCCGCGAGGTCCACCACCCGGGCGGACGGGGCGCGCGGCACCAGCGTGTCTCCGCGGCGCGCGTCGCGAATGGCGGTGAAGACGGTGTCCACCGCGTCGTCGAGCCGTAGCAGGAAGCGCGTCATCTCGGGGGAGGTGATGGTGACGGGCCCCCCCTGGCGGATCTGCTCGTGGAAGAGCGGGACGATCGAGCCGCGCGCCGCCAGGACGTTCCCGTAGCGCACGCAGACGAAGCGCGTGCCGGGGCAGCGGAGGTTGGCGTGGATGAAGAGCCGCTCCTGCACCGCCTTCGTCATCCCCATTGTGTTGACCGGCTTGCACGCCTTATCCGTGGAGACGCCGACGACGACCTCGACCGGGAGGCCCAGCGTCTCGATGGCGCGGACGATGTTCTCCGCGCCCTCGATGTTGGTGCGCACCGCCTCGTAGGCGAAGTACTCGCAGGTGGGCACCTGCTTCATCGCCGCGGCGTTGATCACGACGTCGGCCTCGCGGAGCGCCGCCGCCACGGAGTCGGGCTGACGGATATCGCCCACCCGCCAGGAGAGGAGGCGCCGCGCGTTGTCGAAGACGATGTCGGGCGCCGCGAACCAGCGGTTCCCGTACTCCAGATCGG
>Ga0209777_10000347_pt1 | contig 77537 bp, 73 predicted proteins | sample FrelakmetHBP12HB_FD_187147 | JGI IMG/M metagenome (GOLD analysis project Ga0209777, IMG submission 187147) | Freshwater lake sediment microbial communities from the University of Notre Dame, USA, for methane emissions studies -HBP12 HB (SPAdes)... | ecosystem: Environmental > Aquatic >...
CGCCTTACGGACCTTATCCAGGTAATTCCTCCCCGTGTCATCCAGTTTATCGCGATAATCCTCCAGCAGTGCCAGGCTGAACCCGTCAATGCTCCTCAGTGGCGCGCGTAAATCATGGGAAACAGAAGAGCTGAATGCATCCAGTTCCTTGTTGGCAGCTTCAGCAACATCCCTTGCCTTCATCACCCCTCTTTCCAGCATCTTTTTCTCGGTGATGTCCTCGATGGCCAGGAGGATTATCCGTTCCTTTCCAAACACTCTTTTAATTTGCCGGGCATTCAGAAGCATTATGCGCCTGCCAATGGTAGTAAAATCGTGTTCCACCTCATAGTTATCAAAGGTTGCTTTCTGGGGAAGGATGGTTTCCAGCAGTTCCCGCAGTTTGGGGATATCCCACTGTTTATTTCCCAGGTCATAGATAAGCTGTCCCACGGTCTCTTCAGGCTTTACCTTAAAGACTTCATAGAAGGAGCGGCTGACGGAGACCACCCTGAGGTCTTGATCCAGAGCGATTAAGGGTTCACGCACGGTGTTGATGATGCTCTCGGCGTATTCGCGGGCTGCATCTTCCGATATTTTAGTTACTTCCAGCTCTTTCCGGTAATTACTCATCAAGTCGTTGTAGGCCTTGACCTTTAGCAGTGACCGGACTCGGGCTAAAAGCTCCATCTTATCAACTGGATATGAAATAAAATCATCACAACCGGCTTCAATTCCTTTTACCCGATCTTCAGTTTCCCGCAATACGGTAACCAAGATTATCGGAAGCAGTTGATGTGTATTATCTTGCCTGACCCTGCGGGTAACTTCAAAACCATCCATGCCGGGCATCTTTATGTCCAGCAGAATCAGATCGATTTGATGATCAGCAAGTTTCCCCAGCGCTTCTTCACCGTTTGCCGCCTTGACAATTTCATAACCCTGCGGAACAAGATATGCTTCGAGAAGTTCAATGTTTTGGGGCTCGTCATCAACAACTAAGATTACTGGTTTGTCTTTCATCCTCTACCTTTTTTGAATTTCGCTTTCTCAACCTTTAAAACCTCATAAATTTCAACGGGCAACGATTTGCCTTTCAGTTGAACCGGCTCTAGTGCGCGAATTTTTATTTCTCCTTCTACCCGCGATAGGGCACTTTTTGTAATGAGGACCTGGTCGGAGCATGCTATTGCCTCTACTCTCTGGGCGGTGTTCACGACATCGCCAATGACCGTGTAATCCATTCTTTCTTCAGTCCCTATGTTTCCGACAACCACCTCGCCGTAGTTTATCCCTATGCCGATCCCTAGCTTTTTCAACTCCGGCGGCCAGCCGTTTTTTAAATCTTCAAAAGCCCCTTGCATTTCCAAGGCGGCTCGAACTGCCCATAATGTTTCATCTTCGATATCCGTCGGGGCGCCCCAGAAAGCCATGATACAGTCGCCGATATATTTGTCAAATGTACCCTTGTTTCTGAAAACGCTTCTTGTGAGCTCCTTGTATATACTGTTGAGCAAATGAATAAGTTCATCCGCATTCATGTTCTCAGAAAGAGAGGTGAATCCCCGTACGTCGCAGAAAAACACCGCAACCTCTTTTCTATAGCCGCCCAACTCCGAATATTTGTCTGGGTTGGCAAGTATCTGTTCAATAACGCTTCCGTCTACATAACGATGCAACATACTGGATATCAGGTGATTCCTTAACTCTACTTCATCGTGGAGAAATTTTATCTTCAGTAAATTATTGACACGGGCGATAAGTTCGACCTTTTGAAAAGGTTTATTCAGGAAGTCGTCAGCTCCGGCTTCAAGTCCCTCGATTTTTGCTTCCATGTTATCAAGAGCTGTCAGAATGACTATCGGAAGGAAAGCTTTTCCCGAATCGTTTTTAACTTTTCTGCAAACCTCATATCCGTTCATCCCGGGCATCATTACGTCCAGCAGAATCAAATCAATCAGATTACCGGAAAGTTTCCCCAGCGCTTCTTCACCGTTTGCCGCCTTGACAATTTCATAGCCCTGGGGAACGAGATGTGCTTCGAGAAGTTCAATGTTTTGGGGCTCGTCATCAACAACTAAGATTACTGGTTTGTCTTTCATCCTCTATCTCTTTTAAATTGAGATTGTTGAAAAACCGCAACAATCAAGTATAGGATTCAAATTCCTATACAATAAATTGACTAATTTCTTTCGCAAAGGTGCGCGTATTTATCGGCTTACCTACAAATCCGGTGTTAGTTATGTCTTTTATCTCTTCTCTGCCTTCTGCCAATACAGAAGCAGTCACAAAAACAATGGGAATATCGCATGTCTCTTTATCTTGACGTAATATCCTGGCAGCTTCGGTACCGCGCATATCTGGAAGCCGCACATCCATAATTATAATATCCGGTTTTTCTTTCCGGGCAATGGCAATTCCGCTGGAAGCATTTTCAGCTACAAATACCTCGAAGCCGGCGACCTCCAAGAGGTCTTTTTCCAGCATCAGATTGTTCCCATTATCATCGACAACTAATGCTCTCTTCCTCATCTCACACCACCTTCCTGGATATAATCGGCAAAGTAAACCTGACTTCGGTGCCTTTATTTAGCCCCGCTGATTCTACAGAAAAATTCCCGTCGTGCAGCTCAACCAGCTTTTTAGAGAGCGGCAAACCGAGTCCTGTCCCCTCAGTTACCCGAGAATATGGGGTATCGACACGGAAAAACCCTTCAAATATTTTCTCCATATTTTCAATGGCAATACCGGCCCCCGTATCCCAGACCGTTATTTCTATCTCGGAATCGGCTTTCCTCGTAGAGGCCCGCATGCCAATTTTACCACCCTCGGGGGTAAATTTCACTGCGTTGGAAAGCAGGTTGTACATTATCTCTTTTACCTTGAGCTCATCAGCCTCAATATTCGGCAGGTCTTCGGCTATTTCCAGCAACATTTGAAGCTTTTTTTTATTGACCATATCCGCTACCAGCATGGAAATATCATTTAATAGGCTTTTCATGGGTAGGCTGGATAATGTCAGCCTCATCTTTCCGGCTTCAACTTTGGCCATATCAAGTATCTGATTTATCAGTAAGAGAAGGTGCTTTCCACTGGTTAAAACATTATTAACGTATTTCTTCTGCTTCTCATTAAGCGGCCCGAAAGTCTCGTCGTATAATACCTCAGAGAAACCGTTAATGGAGTTAAGCGGGGTCCTGAGCTCATGCGACATGTTGGCCAAAAATTCAGATTTTACCTGGGCGGTGCGTTTTAACTCGGCGGCCAACTCCTTTAACTCTTCATGGGCTTTTTCCAGGCCGGCTTCTATCTCCTTACGCGCGGTAATATCCTCGATAGCCAGAAGGATGATCCGTTCCTTGCCCATCCCTCGTTCAATTTGCCGGGCATTCAAAAGCATTACACGCCTGCCAATAGTCGAAAAATCGTGTTCAACCTCATAATTATCAAAGGTTGTCTTTTGGGGAAGGATGGTTTCCAGCAGTTCCCGCAGCTTGGGGATATTCCACTGTTTATTTCCCAGGTCATATATAAGCTGTCCCACGGTCTCTTCAGGTTTTACCTTAAAAAATTCATAGAAGGAACGGCTGACGGAGACTACCCTTAAATCTTGATCCAAAGAAATTAAGGGTTCACGCACGGTGTTGATGATACTCTCAGCGAATTCACTGGCTTCATCTGCGGTTTTTTTAATAATCTCCAGTTCTTTGCGGGTCTTTTCCAGCCCAATTTCTATCTCCCTGCGCGCGGTGATGTCCTCAATGGCCAGGAGGATGATCCGCTCTTTTCCCAGCACTCTTTTAATTTGCCGGGCATTCAAAAGCATTATGCGTCTGCCGATGGTCGCAAAATCGTGTTCCACCTCATAGTTATCAAAGGTTGTCTTTTGGGGAAGGATGGTTTCCAGCAGTTCCCGCAGCTTGGGGATATTCCACTGTTTATTTCCCAGGTCATAAATAAGTTGTCCCACGGTCTCTTCAGGTTTTACCTTAAAGACTTCATAGAAGGAACGGCTGACCGTGACTACCCTTAAATCTTGATCCAAAGAAATTAAGGGTTCACGCACGGTGTTGATGATACTCTCGGCGTATTCGCGGGCTGCATCTGCGGTTTTTTTAATAATCTCCAGTTCTTTTCGAGTCTTTTCCAGCCCATTTTCTATCTCCCTGCGCTCGGTGATGTCCTCGATGGCCAGGAGGATGATCCGCTCTTTTCCCAACACTCTTTTTATTTGCCGGGCATTCAAAAGCATTATGCGTCTGCCAATGGTCGCAAAATCGTGTTCCACCTCATAGTTATCAAAGGTTGCCTTTTGGGGAAGGATGGTTTCCAGCAGTTCCCGCAGCTTGGGGATATTCCACTGTTTATTTCCCAGGTCATAGATAAGCTGTCCCACAGTCTTTTCAGGTTTTACCTTAAAGACTTTATAGAAGGAGCGGCTGGCGGTGACTACCCGTAAATCTTGATCCAGAACGATCAAGGGTTCACGCACGGTGTTGATGATGCTCTCAGAGTATTCCTGGGATTTTGTTACGGTTCTTTTCCTCAACATTTTTTGTCTCCTTGCTTTCGGTAATGTCATTAATGCTGGACAAAACACATTTTTCATTGTTGATCATGATTATTTTCCCCGGCTTTTTCCGGTGGGCCGGCCTGCTTCTGCGGTTGGCAGTCGGTGATGATCAGTGCGGTGACCGCAAGGGCGGTAAGCACTAAGGATGGCGAAACATAAAAGCGCTTTGGCTTTGACATGGATCATATTCTTCCCCCTTTATTTTAAATTTGGTGGTCAGTAAATATGATGTTTAGTAAAAGGCCTTATTTCGCTTTAATTATATATCAATTTTACTCCTGAATTATTGAAAGTCAACCCTAATATTGTTAGTGATTTCACCACGTTTTTGCCCGATATTAATGTTCGAGAGCAGGGAATGTGCATCATTCGAAAGCATAATCTTTGGTAAGACTTCCGATAATTAATTATGGAAATTGTTCTAATTATTTCATATATTCTGCAGCTATAATTTAAAGAGGTTTTTATGAAAGATCGTCAGTTTGGCCGCCTGCGGTTTGTTTGCGGAGAGAACCGCGGCAAATATCCCTATAACCATTCACTTTATATCGAAAGTAAGGAAGCTCGCGTTATCATCGATCCGGCCTGCAGTTTGGAAAAGCTATCTCGCCTGCGCGATAAGGAAGGCGTGGATATGGTTTGGCTTTCCCACTGGCATGAAGATCATTTCCATTACGTATATCTTTTTGGGGACTCACCTTTGTGGATTTCCGAGCGGGATTTCCCGCCGCTCACGGACATGGAGATTTTTCTGGATTGGTATGGCGTTTGGGATGAACGCGGCCGAGATTACTGGAAACAAGTAATGAGAGATGTATTCAATTTCCAGCCCAAACACAAAGCGCGCTTTATTCGGGACGAAGAAGAAATTGATCTGGGGCAAGTCAAGATTCAGGTGATTGCCACTCCGGGACATACCCCCGGCCACCTGTCTTTCTTTTTTCCTACAGAAGAACTTCTATTTTTGGGCGATTACGATTTGACCTCATTTGGTCCCTGGTATGGCGATGTTGCTTCCAGTATTGATGAAACCATCAAATCAATCCGGCGTCTGAAAGAAATACCGGCGAAAAAGTGGATCGCCTGTCATGAAGACGGCCTGTTTGAGGAAAATCCGGGGAAGCTCTGGGATAACTACGAAAATATTATCTATGAACGCGAAAGGAAAATTCTGGAATTTTTAAAAAAACCGCACACACTGGAAGAAATTTCAGCCGCGTGGCTGATTTATGGAAAGCCCCGAAAACCTTTGGAGTTCTTTGAATTTAATGAGCGCGTCCTCGTGAATAAACATCTGGAGCGTTTGGAAAAACGGGGGCAAATTGTCCGCGATAAGGATCAATATCGGAAAGTGTAAATTCGTTTCCCCAATAAACATTCAGGATTTTTAATTTGACTTGCTAAAAAATCGGCCGGGTTGTAAAAACCTCTATTGATAGTAGTTGGAGGAATTATAAATGTATTGGGAAAAGAGCATAGAGACACTGAGCCGCGCCAGGCTGGAAAAAATGCAGTTGGCACGACTAAAGGATACCATCAGGAGCGCTCAGAAGTCTTTTTATTACGGCAAAACATTAAAAGAAAAAGGATTGAATGTAAAATCGCTCAGGTCCCTGAACGATATTAATAAATTTCCTTTTACGACTAAAGATGATTTGCGTGAACACTGGCCTTATGGATTTATTGCCGTGCCGAAAGAGGAACTGGTGCGGATACATTCGTCTTCGGGAACTACGGGCCGCGCCACGGTTGTCTTCCATACGGCAAGCGACATTGCTGTATGGTCGAATCTCTTGGCGCGGTGCATGTATATGGCCGGTATGCGCAAAAGCGATGTTTTTCAAAACATGATGACTTATGGCCTTTTTACGGGCGGCCTTGGTTTCCATTACGGCGCGGAAAAAATCGGCGCGCTGGTCATTCCCGCGGGCGCGGGCAATTCCAAACGCCAAATTCAACTGATGATGGATTTTGCGACAACCGCGATTCATGTAATTCCCAGCTACGCTTTGCATCTCTCCATAGTTTTTACCGAACTTAAAGTTGATCCACGCAAAGATACTAAAGTAAAAATAGCTTTCTTAGGCGCGGAGCCGCATACGGAGAAAATGCGCAAAAAAATTGAAGAAATATACGGGTATAAAGCTTTCAACTCTTATGGCCTCTCCGAAATGAACGGGCCGGGCGTGGCCTTTGAATGCCCTTATCAGGAGGGCATGCATATCTGGGAAGATAGTTTTCTTGTGGAGATTATTGACCCTAACACTCTGGAGCCGGTTACCGATGGCGGTGAAGGCGAATTGGTCATGACCACGCTGCAAAGAAAAGGAATGCCGCTCATTCGCTACCGCACCAAAGATTTAACCAGAATTATTCCGGAGCCCTGCGCCTGTGGCCGCACCCATCGCCGGATCGAACGCATCAAGGGAAGAACGGACGACATGCTAATTCTCAAGGGGGTCAATATCTATCCCATGCAGATTGAAAAGAAGCTGATGGAGATAGAAGGCGTCGGCACGAACTTTTTAATCATTCTGGAGCGCGAAGGATTCAATGATTTAATGACAGTTAAAGTCGAAGTTAATAAAAAATACTTTTCTGGCGACGTGAAACAACTGGATGTGTTAAGGAAGAAAATTGTCGAAGAACTGAAAAGCGAAATTCTGGTTACGCCCAAAGTTGATTTAGTCGAGCCGGATAGCATTCCGAAAGGAGAGGGGAAGGCGGTGCGGGTACTAGACAACCGCAAAGACTAGAGTGATGACCGCGGAAAAAGCTCATATGCTGCGTTGGAAAAGCGTATCTCGTGAAGCGTGAAGAGTGAAGCGCAGGACGTGAAGCGCGTAAGCCCGGCGTATGCCGGATTGCAGTTCATCGCGCGCCTTGCATCTGGAGCTTTTTATTCATCATCAAATTTATTAATTAGCCGTTATTGAGTGAAATAAGGAGAAAATTATGATTGCTTATCAGCTTTCAATTTTCGCGGAAAATAAACCCGGAAAACTTGCTCTGGTAACCGGAGTTCTGGCTAAAGAAAAAATCAACATCCGGGCTACAACAATAGCAACGGCGGATACATTCGGTGTTGTGAACCTGATTGTTGACGATCCGAAACGCGCGGAAGCGGCTCTTTCCAAAGCGGGAATGACCGTGCACTTGCGTGAAGTTCTAGCGATTCTTATTCCGGATAAACCCGGCGGTCTGGATAACCTTACCCAATTGCTCCATCAGGAAGGCATTAACATTAATAATGCCTATGGCTTTGTTCTGGAAGGCTCTAAAAAGGCGGTGTTTGTAGTTGATGTCGACCAGCTTCAAAAAACGGAAAAGCTTCTGGAAGAAAAAGGATTTGAAACTCTTAATACAGAGAAGCTTTCGGCGATGGAGCCAACTCTTTATGCAAAATAAGTTTAGAATTGAGGAAAAAGATCATGACGCATTCGGATAAAGGTAAATATTTTCAAAAACACCCTGACAAGGCCAAAGTTGACGATTCTTTGAAGCAGGAAATTATGCAAAAAACCAAAGGGAATGATATTTCCTGCGCGGCCGCGGAAGAAATTGCCCGGCAAAAAGGAATAGCTCAAAACAATGTCGGTATTGCCATCGATATTTTAAATATCAATATTGTCGAATGTCAGTTGGGTCTTTTTGGTTATAGCCCGCATAAAAAAATTGTGCAGCCCGCCAAAGAAATCGCGCCGGTTTTGAAAGAAAATATTTTAGCGGCGCTGAAAAACGACCGGCTTCCGTGCAGCGCCGCCTGGGTAATTGCTGAAAAGTTAAATATTCCCCGCATAAAAGTTTCCGCCGCTTGTGAAGCTTTGCAAATAAAGATTAAACCGTGTCAGCTGGGCGCTTTTTGATACCAAGTCGCCTTCATTCGGCTATCTTTGTTGGCAACGCCAGCCCGGCGTATGCCTGGGCGTCATCGGCTCCTCAACTATGGTACTTATAAGCCGGATGCCTGCCCGGCGCATGCCGGGTCGCCTCTTCCTTGCCGCCTCGATATCCTTTTGAACGCACCTTGGGTATTATATAATTTTTGCAGCTGTACCCAGCGATAATTCAAAGTCGTTTTACGGATAGAATAATTTCAGATAACTTTGCAGCAATCGAATCATTAAATCGGCGTTTTTACTAATGCCGGTGAGTATCTCTTCCATACTTAAAGGTTCGCTAAGCAAGCCATTGCCGTAATTATCAATGGAGCAGGCAGATGCATAAGGCATGTCCAATTCCATGGCGATTACCGCTTCATTGGCCATAGTCATGCCGACAATATCGGCAAAATTGGCCATCATTTTGATTTCCGCTTTTGTCTCTAAACGGGGCCCCTGCGTTTGCCAGTAAGTGCCTTTTTCCACGACCTGCAAACTGCAGCTTTTTGCCGCCTTGATGATCTTTTGCCGCACTTTTTCGTTTAATGAGGGAGTGATATGAACAGTGTTATTTTGATAAATGGTGGGAGTGGCGGTAAGCGTGATAAAATCATCGGGAACAACGATCATTCCCGGGCATAAATTCTTTTTTAAAGAACCGGTGGAATTAATGCCGACGATTTCGGTTACGCCGATATCTTTTAGAGCCTGCAAATTGGCGCGATGGTTGATCAAATGAGGCAAAATATGATTATTAGGGTCATTGCCGTGTCGCAAAATCAAGGCTATTCTATCTGTGAGAAATACTTCTGTCCGGCCGAATTCGTTTTTCACCGGTCTGGTTTTGCCCTTTTTTAATAAATCGCTTCTTTCCATGACTAATTTAGTGGAAATAACGCCTAAGAGACCCATAAAAACCTCCTCCAATTCGCATCCATTCGTCTACTCTTGTTGGCGGAGCCTGCCCGGCGTATGTTGTTGGGTTATCGGCTCCTCAATCCGCCGCCGCGGTCCTCTTTTGACTGCAAATTGGCATTAATTTAAGTTTTTTAATATAAAACAAATTGTCATTTAGCAATCAAAAACTATTGCCAAATAGCATTTGACTTTTGGGGTTCCTTTATGACATATAGGCGTGCCATCATGGGTATGAACTCCATGGTAAGCTCTGGACTTAAATTCCGCCCCAAGGGGTGAGGTAATATACCCCTGCTTATACGGGCTCAATTCACCTAAGAGATATTACTACGCTTAACTTGTAATATCTGAGTTTCATTGATTCGACTTACCAATTCCGACGTGTGACCTTTAGGTTATAAGCTTCGCTTTCGGAATTGGAGTCTCACGAACCACGGGTATATATTATACCCTCCGCCTACGCGTGCCCTTTAGGGTATGGCGGGATAATTTCCAATAGCCACCGGCTATTGGATAATTCGGCTAAAAAACTTCAATGCGCTTTGCTTTTGAAGTTTTAGTCTCATTACAACTAGCAAATATTACTGCATTGTGTTTGTAATATTTGAGTTTCATGAATAAATAGTTAAGGAGGGCGCGATTTTAGTGAGCAGTGAATTTTTAGGTGTCGCCACCGACGATAACTTCGAAGGTGAAGTTCTGAAAAGCGCCAAACCAGTGCTCATCGATTTTTGGGCGCCCTGGTGCGGGCCATGTAAAGCTATCGGCCCGATCGTTGAAGAGCTAGCCTCTCAATTCCAAGACAGCGTCAAAATAATGAAATTAAATGTTGACGAAAATCAGAAAACAGCGCTTAATTTCAGTGTGCGGAGCATCCCAACCCTGATCCTTTTTAAAGAAGGCAAAGTACTCGATACTCTCATCGGCCTTGTTCCTAAGGAAAAGCTGGAAGAATTCGTTAAGAAAAGTTTATAAATCAAGAATGTACCGCTGGAAGGCAGTGAAGGCATGTATTTAAAAATATTGCGGGAAACATTGAATTGGAAAATATTTATAATTGTTTTATTGGTATTAGGCTTCTTTAGCGGCTGCTCTTCGTTGAATATATTTAGCAAAAAAGAAATAGTCAGGAATACTCCTGAATCGCTTTACGCGCGCGGAGCTGCCGAATTTCAGAAAACCACCTTCTTTTTTTATCACGATTATAAAAAAGCCCGGGAATATTTTACAAGGGTTAAAGAAGAATATCCCCTGCATAATCTGGCTATTTTAGCGGAAATAGGAATAGCCGATTCCTATTATAGCGATAAGGAATATGCGGAAGCGGAAAACGCATACAGCGATTTTATCATTCTTCATCCCAATAACGAGAATGTTCCTTATGCCCTCTACCAAATCGGCATGTGCAATTACAACCAAATAGAAGCAATTGATCGCGATCAGACAGCGGCAATTAAAGCGAAAAAAGAATTCGAAAAACTTGTTTCCCGCTACCCTGATAGCAGGTTTTCCGCTATGGCCGAGAAGATGATTCGCGAATGCAAGCAAAAGCTGGCGGAACAAGAATTTTATGTGGGGCGGTTTTATTTTATACAGAAAAAATATCAGGCCGCCCTCGCACGTTTTGAAGCAATAGCGCGAGATTACGCGAACATTGGACTTGATTATAAAGTGGAATATTTTATTAATGAAACCAAAGCGAAAATTGCCGAAGAAGAGAAATTGAAAAAAACTGCGGAAGAAAAATTAAAAAAGGCCCAGCAAGAAAAAAGCAAAACCGCGAAAAAATAATACCAAGCCGGCTAGACGGCTTTTCTTGGGACTGCGTTTAAAGGGTTTTCTAATAAATCTATCAGCGGTTAAACTATCCAAACAATCACATACCCGATATTTAAAAGATACTTAGTCTGTTTACCTTGCTCATGTATATTTTTTTTGCCGGTCGTGAAATTGATTTTTAGGATGTGGAAATGTTCAAGAAACTGCGTAAATTAGCCAAGACCAGGTTTGTCGGAGCACTTCTTTACTGGATAGTACGGCTATATTGCTCGACTTTTCGTCTGAAAATAGAAAATGAAGCCGAATGGCTTAATTATCTGGAGGAGGGCGGAAAAATTCTCTTATGCGCTTGGCATCAGCAGTTTTTTATCGGGTTTCGCGTTTTCAATAAATATAGAAAATACCGACCCCCCTTGATGTCTTCCCGAAGCTTGGATGGACAAATTGCCGCTGGCGTTGCTCAACGGTCCGGGTTTTATACCGTATGGGGTTCTTCTTCCCGCGGCGGGGTAACTGCATTAAAAGAAATGATATCCATGATAAAACAGCACCGGCTGGCGGGACATATCCTGGATGGGCCAAGGGGGCCCGCAGGTATTGTTAAAGCCGGTGTCATTGCCATGGCCCAAGGCGCCGATGCCGCTATTGTTCCTGTGTACACAAGGGCCGATCGAGCCTGGTACATGCACAGCTGGGATAAATTTATGGTTCCTAAACCTTTCGCGCGTGTTACTGTTAACTTTTGTCCCCCAATTAAATTGCCGCCGGTAAAAGGTAAAGCGAATTTTGAAAAGCAAAGACAAATGCTGGAAAACGTCATGCGGCCTTACTTACATCTTTAAGAATTTCCGGTTGGGGAAAAAACTGAGAGCATTGCATTGCCGTCCGGAAATTAGCATTAATGTTCCAGCCACTTGGATATAAGCTTAAACTCACGTTCTTCCCACTGGGGTGAATAACGGATACGTAAAAAAGATTCGAAAAGGTTATCCATTGTTTTTACCGCGTTTTCCACAAGGTAAATTCTTTCCAGCAGGTTTCCCGAAGGGTCTTCTTGAGTTTCCCGCTTGAATATTCCCGGCAGGTTCAATGAATGAAAATTAAAAGAATCGGCTTTAAAAGTGAATTCCCATTCATTTTGATTATAACTTAGCTTGATTCCCGCTTCTCTAACTTTTTTCCCTTGGCGGATAGCTTCCTTGCCTTCTTTAAGCTCGGTGTGGATTCCATGACAAACAACACCCTGGGAATACTCGCCTTCGCCGGATTCCAAAACAATTCTTTTTAAGAAATGAAGTTCGACTTCTTCACTATCGGTTAGCGCTATCCTGCCGTTGCGTTCTTCCGATTTAAACCAAAGCCAGGTTAAAAATTCACGGCCAATAAGAGAGATAGCCTCTGCGGGTTCATCATTTTTTACTATCTGCGGATTTTCTTGCGGCAAAAAGCGTTTAAGATTTAAGGAAAAAGTTTTCTTGAACAGATCAACGAAATCATCCGCGACCGTATCGGCAAGCGAGGAAAAATAAATCTTGTTTTGTCCTATGGCCCAGCAGACATCATAAAAAGAAGGCACGGGATCAAGTTTGGTCATCAGTTCCAATTTGACCTTATCTTTGATAGCCGTTGCGGTTTGTTTATTAATCCGGCCGGAGCCTGCGCCTTGGGTAAGATAGTTCCTTTCTTCCGTCATTAATTTGAGTTTCATCAATTTGGGCGGGATCAACTTACGGTCAATGCGCAGGCAAAAAATAAGATAATCACCCAGCGTGTAATCAGCCTTTTCAAAATCGGCATCCAGCACATCGGTAAGAGAAACCCAACCGAGCCGCTTTTCGTCCGTTGATTTGGTCGTCTCACGAAAAGCATTGGCTTTAATCTTGTCATTGACGAAATTCAAAAATGCCTGCGGTAGCTGACCTTCCACATGAAATCTCATAAAAGTAAAATTGCCTTTGAGCAAACCCATAATTAGCACCAAACCTGCGTGCACCGTATATTAAACGCCCTGAATCTGTCAAGACTTTATCCTCGGTAATTATCCTAAAAAATCAATTGTTTTGTAAATATATCAGCAAAATATTTATGCATAGACAGCGGCTTTTTTTTATGTTAGTGAGCTTCATATTTTGAGGTTTCGATCGATCCCGCGACTTGGAATCCCCCGGCTCTAACCGGGGGAGTAATGCGCCCCCCGATCAGGTCGAGGGCAGGCTGTACTCGCGGGAGGTCGCGCTATCCTCTGCTTCGCGGGATGAATTCAACTTGCAAATATTACTGTACCGCGTTTGTAATATTTGAGTTTCATTCATTCGACCTGCAAGCTTCAGCATGTGTGACCTCTTGTGACCTTCAGGTTATTAGGTTATGCACTTTGTTTCTGAAGCTTGGGTCTCTTTATTATAGGGAGCTTCCGGCTCCTGTAACCTAAAGGTCATCTGCGACTGGAGGTGGCTCCACTGAAAATCAAGAAAGTCGGTATTGTTGCCAATATAGAAAAAGTAAAAATAGCTGAGCTAGCCAAATCTTTAAAAGAGTGGCTGGAAGAAAAAAACACAGAAGTGTTTTTGGAGGCTCAAATCGCTGCTAAAATGGGTGTCCGCGGCGGGCTTAAATGGGATGAACTGACGAGTAAATCTCAACTGCTTGTTGTTTTAGGCGGTGACGGCACAATGCTCCGCGCGGCGCGCTATGTTGCCAGGCATGGTGTTCCTATTCTGGGAATCAATATGGGCAGTTTCGGCTATCTCACCGAAGTCAATTTAAACGAAATGCACTCGGCATTGGAATTAATTCTGAGCGGTAAGTTTGTGGCGGAAAAAAGGATGATGCTGACTATCGCCATCAAACACGGTAAAACCATCACTAATGTGGGCGATGTGTTAAATGATGTTGTCATCAATCGCGGCAATCTATCCCGCATTACTGAACTGGAAACATCGGTTGACGGTGAGTACCTGACGACTTACAAGGGGGACGGTCTGATTATTTCCACACCTACCGGCTCCACGGCCTATTCGCTTTCGGCGGGCGGCCCGATTGTCTTTCCCGGAAAAGACTTGATAATTATTAATCCCATTTGCCCCCATACTTTGACTAACCGCCCGATTATTTTTCCACAGGATTCGATTTTGAAAATAACACTGTGGTCCAAAGGAAGGGGTGCTACTTTGACTTTGGACGGGCAGGAGTCTTACCAAATCAAGTCCGGAGATGTCGTGACTATAAAAAAATCAAAATATGTGACTAAGCTGGTTCTTTCACCGCATCGCAGTTACTGGGAAATATTACGTTCCAAACTAGGCTGGGGCGGTTTACCTTCAGGAGCTGGGAAAAGGAAAAATGCTTAATGACCTGAGCATTAAAAACTTCGCCATCATTGATGAACTCCATGTTTCATTCGGTGAAGGGCTGAATGTTATCTCCGGAGAAACCGGTGCCGGAAAGTCGATAATTATCGGCGCGGTAAGTTTGCTCTTAGGCGATAGAGCGACTGCGGACTTGATCAGATCGCAGGCTGACGCGGCAACGGTGGAAGCGCTCTTTAATGTCGCCGGGAATAATAAGCTGCGGGAAAAAATCGCGGCAATGGGTTTTGCCGACGGTGAAGAACTGATAATCCGCCGGGTAATTTCGCGTACCGGCAAAAGCAAAGCGCTTATCAACGGGCAAATGGCAACGTTGGCCAATTTGTCCGCTATCAGCGAATCGCTGATTAATATCTGCGGCCAGCATGAACATCAGGTAATTCTCAATGCTGAAAAGCATATAGATATACTGGATGAATTCGGCGGTTGTCTGCCGCTCAAGACTTCCTATGCCGAAGCGTATAATCAATATATACAAATCAGAAACAAAATAGAAAAGTTGGAAAATTTACGCCGCAGCCGTGAAGAAAAAGCAGATTTATTTAAATTTCAGCTAAAAGAAATTCAGGATATTAATCCGCACCCGGCGGAAGACACAACGCTCTCTGATGAAAAAAAAGTTCTCATAAACGCGCAAAAGCTCATGGATTACGCCAATCACGCTTATGATTTGCTCTATGGCGAGAAGGATTCCGCCGTCGTTAAGTTGAAAGAAGTCCAAAATCAGGTAAAAGAAATCAAAAATATTGACGCTAATTTAAAGCTTGCCCCCGCGGATATTGAAGGGAGTTTTATTACACTGCAGGAAGCGGCCCTGGTTCTGCGCGATTACAGCAAAAATCTTTTCTTTGATCCGGAAAGGCTCGCGGCGATTGACGAACGCCTTGAAATGTTGGGCAGGCTCAAACGCAAACATGGCGGCTCTCTCGAAAGTGTTCTTTCCAAAAAACAAGAAATAGAAGAAGAATTACGCCAGGTTTTTTCCGTGGAAGAAGAGTTGGAAAATCTGGGGAAAGATGAAACAGTCGCGAAAAACAATTTACGGCAAAAAGCGCTTGATCTTTCTGAACGTAGAGGGGAAGCGGCACGGAAGCTGAAAGACGCCGTGGATAAAGAAGTACGCGAGTTAAATATGCCTCACGCTTCTTTTCAGGCTAATTTTAAGAAAAGCGCCGCAGATCGTGACGTCGAATCTTTCGGACCGAAAGGCGGCGATGAGATAGAATTTTATCTGACGGCTAATGCCGGAGAAGAGCCCAAGCCGCTGAATAAGATTGCTTCCGGCGGTGAATTATCGCGTATAGTTCTGGCACTGAAAAATGTTTTGTCGCGCACCGGTTCCGTGGCGACAATTATTTTTGACGAGGTGGACAACGGCATCGGCGGAGCGACGGCGGAAATTGTCGGCCGCAAATTAAAAGAGGTATCCGCCAATCATCAGGTCATTTGCATCACCCATTTGCCGCAAATTGCTTGTTTTGGAGAGGATCATTTGTATGTTTCCAAAAAGATCATGAAAGGCAGGACAACCACCTCCGTGGAAAAACTCGATGATGAACAAAAGATTGAAGAAATCAGCCGGATGCTGGGCGGAGTCGATGTAACCCAGACTACACGCAAGCACGCTCGCGAGATGATTGATGGTTCCAAAATGTCAAATTCCGGTAATTCGGGTGGGAGAGGAAAATGTTGAGGAAAGCGCGCATTGATGACGTGAAAACGATTCACCGCATGATAAATTTGTCGGCGGGAAAGGGTGAAATGCTGCCGCGCTCGCTGATGGATATTTACAATTCTTTACGGGATTTCTTTGTTTATTATGATGAAGACGAATCATCAGTGGCCGGCATTTGCGCGATGAACATCATCTGGGAAAATCTCGCGGAAATCCGTTCGCTCTATGTGGATGAAAATTATCGGGGAAAAGGCGTCGGCAAAGAACTTGTGGAAGCCTGCATTTCCGAAGCCATTACCCTGGGTCTCTTTAAAATATTTACTCTTACCTACAAAAGGGATTTGTTTGCCAAGCTGGCCTTTAAAGAAGTTGATAAGGCAACTCTGCCGGAGAAGATTTGGTCGGATTGTTTGCGCTGTTCCAAGTATCCCGACTACTGCGATGAAGTGGCGATGATTATGGAGCTATGATATGAAACACTGGCGCAATACTATCCGATTGATATTGATTGCCGTTTGCCTTGCCGGGTGCGTAAAGGCTCTTCCGAAAATTCCGCCCAGACCGCCGGAAAAACCACTGGAACCACTTTTGCTTGTTTCTGCCTCCAATATCGATTTCACGGATGATCTGGATTTAGCCTCTCTGGAATTAGCGATTGAACGCAGCGTCCAGTATTATGAAACTAACGGCCGGGGTAAAGTTTATCGTATCGCGGATAGACCGCCGGTCGACGCGGGGAAATTAAAAGAAACTCTCATCGCGTTTAGTGAAGTTGTGCGTCAATCCGAAAAACCTGACGATTTAAATAGAAGAATCGCCGCCGACTTTGATATCTACATGGTGGTAGGCGCTGACGCGGACAGGAAAACGCTGTTTACCGGCTATTACGAACCGCTCTTGGAAGGCTCATTAACTAAGAGCGAAAAATACAAATATCCGCTTTATCGAGTGCCGGACGATTTGATTGTAAAACGGTCAGCTCCCAATACAAATAAGATAGGCCGGAATGAGGGCGATGAGTTTGTTCCTTATTTCAGCCGCAGGGAAATTGATGTCAGCGGAGTATTGCAGGGGAAAAACTTGGAGCTTGTCTGGGTGGCCGACCCGGTGGATTTGTTTTTTCTGCACGTGCAGGGTTCCGGAAAGATTAAGCTCGAAGATGAAACTTTATTAACGGTTAGCTTTGCTCAAACTAATGGCAGGCCTTTCCGCAGTGTGACCAGATTCATGTTGGATCACGGCAAAATAGAGAGCCGCGAAGCGTCTTACAGCAACGTGAAATCCATTCTGAAAGGAAAACAAGAGCAGGAGCTCTACGAAATTTTAAGTTACAATGAAAGCTATATCTTTTTTCGCTTTGTGGATAAAGATCCTTTGGGTTCTTTGGGCGTGCCGGTAACAGAGGGAAGGTCAATTGCGACCGATCCGGACTATTTTCCGGAAGGAGCTTTGGCGTTTATCCGCTTACGCAAGCCTGTTTTCGACGCCGCGGGCAATGTTTTGCAAAGGATTAGTTTTTCCCGTTTTGTGTTAAGCCAGGATAAAGGCTCGGCCATCAAAGGCCCCGGCCGGGTTGACCTTTTCTGCGGCTTTGGAGCAAAGGCGGAAGCCACCGCCGGCACTCTCAAAGAAAAGGGCGAACTGTATTTCCTGATAAAAAAATAAAATCATGCCATTTCTAAATCATGGCGTTATCCTTGTTAAAAGCGCAGCCCGGAGCGCAAGACTGTGTAACCATGTCTTTGGAGTCCGCCGCCGCGGATAATGAGCGAAGCCTTGTCCCGAGCAATGCGAGGGAACTTTTGAGATTGCCGCGGGCTACGCCCTCGCAACGACTGCGTCGGATTGTCACCCTGCATACGCCGGGCAGGCTGTTCACTGACGTGGCCCCCACACGCTTTGCTCGGGGCTTTGACTCACCGCAATGACAAATGAGGATTGCAAAACAGTCCGCACAGATAAAAAAAGGCATTCCCGCAAGAGATAGCGGGAATGCCCTGTTAATGGTTTAGTTTAAAGCTGAGACTATTGCCTCCGTATTACGCGGTTGCTTTTGCCCGCGCTGATTTCCTCATCTTCTTCCTGAACATTACGATTGTAAAGATAACTGTTAAGAGAGTGATGGTGAAAAACAGCATGGTCATTAACATGCCCAAGTGAACTGCTAAATAGGCAACACCGATTACCGGCATTAACATTACGCGGGTAATCAGGCGCAAGCCATCACTTGCGGCAATTTTATCGGCAATAGACGGACTCACTTCATAATAGAACTTAACAAAAGCTTTTCCGAGAGCGGAATTAAGCAGAACGCGATCGCGGAAATCACGCAGTATCTGCACATGACGCTCCAGAGGCGAGCCAAAAGCTGCCGTGGCAATAAAGCATCCGCTGCTCTTGGGACCGGCAGGAGCTGTGTTGCTAATAGTAAAGGTTGATGCAGTAGAAGTTCCGCCACCCGGCAGCGGGTTGAAAACGGTAACATCAGCCGTACCGAGGGCTGCAATATCTGCCGCCAGAATCGTTGCCGTCAACTTTATTGCGGAGACAACGATGGTTGTGCGATCAAAGCCGTTCCATCGTACCTTCGCCCCGTTGGCAAAATTGCTGCCGTTAACAGTCAGCGTAAAATCTGTTCCGCCCGGAGGTGTCCATGTAGGGCTTAAAGAACTGATGACCGGTACCAGATTGTTGATCGAAAAGGTTGCTGCAGTAGAAGTTCCACCGCCCGGTGCCGGGTTGACAACAGTAACGTCAGCCGTACCGGCGGTATTAATATCTGTCGCCGAAATCGTTGCCGTTAACTGTGTTGCGGAGACAAAGGTGGTTGTGCGATTAGAGTCATTCCACTTAACCTGCGAATTGCTGACAAAATTACTGCCGTTGACAGTCAGCGTAAACGCTATTCCGCCTACCAGCGTGTGATCAGGGCTTAAAGAGCTGATGGCCGGCACGGGATTATCGGGAGTGACAAGGTTGACAATACTGACAGATTTAATCAACAAATTATAAGCTGAAAAAGTACCAGTCCAGGTCATGGATTGAGTAGTACCATCCTGGTGCCAGGTGTCATGGAGATAGACCGTGCTCGGGTCGTTATAGCCGACGCCGACGACGGTATGACCTGTGGTCAAACCTGCATCTGCCATATTAAGCATTACCGGCCGGCCGGCGTCAATTTCCGCTTTGAACTGGGCAAAGGTAAATCCTCCAGAATAATTATTATCTATATTCTGATTATAACAGGTGGTTACCGTATAGCCCCGGGCTTCGTAAAAAAGTTTTCTCCCATAAGTTCCATCATTCCAGCTTAGCATATGTCCATGGCCGTCTGACACCGACGGCATAGCAGCACAGGTTAACTGGGAGTTTGAATTATAATTCCAGAAACTTGTTGACCCATCCACATTGCCGTAGGCCGACTGACTGGTCTTCATATAATCGCCAATCGCAGTCCCCCAGGTGTGCTGTGTCCAGGCGCCGGTGATATATGGATCACTGGCGACGCTATTAACTAAAACCCAATAATCGTCAATGGAGCCTTTTGTAGCCCGGCCATCAACCCCATTGTGGGAGGCGGCAAGCGGTAGATTGGGATACGTAGTGGTACCATCCGACCAGGTAGGCCAATATGTAGTAGAGTTATTCAGGGGCGCAACGCCGCTATTGGCAGGCCCGGCATACATGTTCGGAAACGCATTGAGGTCATAGTAGCCCAAGATCATCGCGCCGGAAACTGAAGAACAGCCGAAAACCCAGTTATATGTGGGGACGGTGAGCGTATTGGTTCCCATCTCCGGGTTGGGTGCGGGCAGCGCCACTGATACAGGCTCATAGCCTGCCGGTGGTTTGGATGGGCCATTGATTATTTCCCGGGTAATGGTTGTTCCGTCACTGTAAGTTGTGGTTTGGGTGCCGTAATATGGGCTATTCTGCTGCAAGGGGCCCACTGAGACCGGGGTCTTCGTCCCGTCGCTCTCGGCAATTGCCGGATAAATAAAAATTAAACATGTCAAAAGACACACACTCAAAAAACAAAAAAATCTTCTTAAAAATTTAGCCATTATTCCCTCCTTTTATTTGAATTAGATTTTATTAATTTTTTAATAAAACTGATGAATTGCTTTTCACTTCCTGTATATTTTCCCACATCTTCAGCGAACTGAAAATAATTTGCTTTAATGCCATCATTTTCGATAAGAAATTCACAGAGATGTTTGTTGTAAGTGCCGGAGCCCAATGGCCTGTAGTTACCGGTTGCTTCAATTTTTTCCAGAAGCACAACTATTCGTGAGCCTTTCTTGTATTTTCCGTGATAAGCGCCGGGTCCGGCAGTGGAGCGGACAATCATTTGTGGAGACTCCCCTTCGTTTTTCGATCCCAGGGCAGGTGTCTGGAAACTGGCGGGTTTGTAGGTTTCCTCAATCGCTATAGTGTTTCCGGCAACCTTGCCTTTTAATAATTTTTCTATGCTCAGGGCCGCTTCTATTGTGCCTGCTGTTTCTTTAACCTCGTTTATCTTTCCGATAACAATCAGATCGGCCTGGGCAACAAGTATTTTTAATTGCGCGATATTTAAAGGTGGGGGTGGGGGCTGCATAGCATATCCTCCTTTAGGAACAAGAAGAAGCAGAAGGCATATCCCCAAAATCAATTTTGTCTTTTTGCTGCAGTTACTGTGTGGAAAGATTAGCATAGCAAGCACCAGCTGAATATTTGTCTAGAGGCATATTTTTCTGCCCTTGATTGTACAAGAATGCGCCAGCATCCTTACTTCTTTTGTCTTCAGCCAACGTGCCGGTTTTGAATGAGAATTGATAAGAACTTTTATTTGTTGTGGGAAAATATAACAGAGTGATTTTAATGTCAATCTTTATTTACACCTATATTTTATTTGTGATCTATTTAAAAAAATTGGTAGTTATTATTCCAGAGAAAGACAATGCTATTGGTTCCTTACTCCTCGATCGCCCCGATATCCCCTTTTGTTCCTCCCGGGCGAGGGTTGCCCAACTGATCGGAACTGGTGAGGGTGACTGATTGGCTCTCAGTTGTGACGGAGATGGTGACGTTGCTCCCCAGGCTGCCGCTAGGGAAGGTAACCCAGAAGTCATCCCCCAGGGCGACTGCCCCGAGTCTGCCGCCGATAGCGACATCGAGATCCCTCCAGAACTTGATCCAGGCCGCGTTCAGGGGGTCGGAAGGCCAGGTGGCGGCAGGGCCGTACCACGTGACTCCGGTCATGTCCCCGAAGCTTGTCCCGAAATCGCTCCCCAGGATACTGCTGTAGTAAGGGTCAGTCCGCAACTTTTCCAGAACATAGTTCAGGAAATCATCGGTCGAAACACCATAGCCAACATATCCGGCCAGGACAGAGCTGACACTATACCCCTGGATCGGGATTTGATCTACTGCAATGCCTGCGGGCGGATACCACAGAATGGCCGGCCCGCCCGCGTCCGTTCCCGCCGAAAGGACGGAGGCGTGATAATGGGCGCCGCTCACGTTCAAGGCGGCGCCGAGGGCGACCCCGTCCATGTCGCCTTCCTTGGGCCAGTGTTTCCGGCTGAGATCAGACCAGGCCGGCACCGGCACGAGGATCTGACTGAAGTCGAGCGCGCCGATCAGATTGTAGCCATAGCTGTAAAAATGGAGCAGGGAGCCGGTGAACAGATCGTTGGGCGAAGCATTCAACGTGTTTCCGACAATGATCGAATGCCACACCTTCATGTTTTCCACCACGTGAGCGTTTCCGACAGTGGCGGCAACGCCACCGCCACCCATGTTGGGCTTATTACTGAATATAGCGAGAATGCCATTGACCTGATTTTCCGCAATGGTGCAGCTTTCTATCGTCAGATATCCGCCGCCCAAGTAGATACCGCCCCCGCGGTAGTAATACTGGCCGATCTGGGCGAGGAGCGGGTGATCCTCTGCCAGGTTCCGGGCGATGGTGCAGTTTGTCAGCCGCATCGTCGCCGAGTTGTTCGGCCCCCCACCCAGGGTGAAGATGCCGCCGCCGTAGGCGTGTTGAGCCGTGACCCGGTTTCCGCTGATAATGCAGCGGGTGAGCGTGGCGTCGTTGCCCTGGCTGCCATCCGCTCCGCCCACCGAGTAAATGCCGCCGCCTGCGGCGCCGTATCCTATGGCCCTATTCCCGCTGACGACACAGTCCTGCATGATGAGGCCGTTGGCATAGATGCCTCCGCCATAGGTGCCGCGATCCCGGCTGGATTCCTCATCGCCCGCAGCACGGTTTCCGGCGATCGTGCAATGATCGAGGGTGGCGATCCCCCAGACGGCAAGGCCGCCTCCACGGCCCAGGGTGTAGGGCTGAGTGCCAGTGCTTATGGCTTCGGCGCTGGCATATCCTGAGATAATGGTGACGTTATTCATGGTCAGATTGCCGTACACAGCAAGGACCCGGGCTCGATTCGAGTCGCCTCCGGTCCATTTCAGGGTAATTCCATCCGGGAGTGAGGAGGCATCGATGATCACGTTCTTTCTTGCGTACAGGGCTGATTTGCCGTAATCCCTTTCCTGGTAACCCTGAAACTGCATGCCGGAGTACACTTCCCCCATAAGTATCGAATGGCTGGAACCAACGATGCTAAGCTCAATTGTCCCGCCATTGAGTGAAGGAGCGAAGGTAATCCTTTCATCCGCAGGTGCTTGAGCGATGGCGGCCCTGAGCGTCATGGCGCCGGCTGTAGGCTGTTCAATATCCTCGAGTGAATTGACCATGGTCGAGGAACTGTTGGAGTTGCATCCGAGGCAAGCAAGCAACACCCAGCACATCAGGACAGCTTTGAGCGAGATGATCGCCCATCCACAAAGGTTTAACTCCTTGTGGGCAATTTGTGGCACGCACTTCCTGTGTATCTGTCGCCCAGGGGTATTGCGGGCTTTCCGGGAAGCATCAAGGGCGGGTGTCATCATAAAACCTCCCTGGAAAAAGCATTAAACAGAGTAATTTTAATGTCAATTCTTTTTTACACCCGTTAAAAAACTTCTTGACAGCTCTGGGGAAAGGCACTATGAAGCTCGGCAAAATTTTTCGGCCTAAATCCATTTCAACAACTTTTTGGACGCCTATGACTCCGGACATTCAGTCCTATGGCGTTGTACTTTAAAATCAGAGTCATAATTTTCTATTGATTATCACTTGAAATGATTGCAGTGCAAATGAATTGAGAGGTGATTCGAGGTCTCTTCGGTAAGCTATCGAGGTCTGGCCGGACGCCCGTAGGTTACTCCCGCAATAGGTTCCTCCAAGATAGCCTGCTGCAGCTCGTTCAGGGTATCCTGACACAGAAGCATCATCTTGCGTTTTTGATTAAGGGAAATAGACAGCGACTTTATGTTAGTGTTTTCACGCGAAAGCGCCAGAATCCGGGTTTTAATCTTGCTGAACCGGGCATAGTTTGATACAGCCCTCGCCAGATTGGCATTCTGTTTTAATTTTGGAAACGCAATCAGTTCATCCAGATTCTTACGAATCTGCTTATCTTCCTTGGACATCAGGGCTTCCAATTCATCCATCTTCTGATCGCTTTCCTCTGCAATATGCGGTGGAATCAAAGTCTGAAGGCGCAAGCCGCTGATCTCAGTGCCGTAAACAAGGAGCATCACTTGTCTTTCCTCTGGAGAGTCGGTATTTGATGCAATCAGGCGGGATAGCGCGGCGTTCATTTCAGTGAGTGCAGCGGTGGCCAGTCCAAACGCTAGACTATACGCTTTGATGTTGGTGTTCTTAACTGCCAGATCCAATAAATCGTTATCGATGCGTTGGAACTCGGTGAAAAGTTCAGAGAATTGGTTAAATAACTCCTTCTCGCCTTGGGTGCCACCAGTTTTGATGAGTTCACCCAACTCTCGACGTGCTTGTTCGACTTCTGCCGTAGCCGTTCGGCTCTGGTCCGCAAATGATCGCGAGTCCTTATCTGTGCTGGCAAGGACTGCACTCTTTTCCGCTTCTGAAGCCGAAGCCAGGGCTAATCGCATCCGACTTACTAAGTCCACTCGGCTCGCTTTGAAGGCCAATTGTTCAGCGGGATTCTGTTTTTGGTAGAAATGAAACACAACCAGGAGGATCAGAAGCAGTATTACTGCTCCGGCAACCATCCAAGCAATATCTTCTTTGTCGGGTTTGATCATCAGAAATTTCTATTGGAAACTGGATTGATTGGCAAGAACTTTCTTTTCTTATCGGAAGCCTTTTACTTAATAAGGATAAAGAAATGATACAAAAATGTACTGCAAATATCACTTGACAGTCATCTGAAAAGGGCATAGCTAGCTCGACAATGTTTTAACGATGCCTAAATCCATTACAGAATGGATGCGGGGGAACCAGGTGTTTTGGGGCGAATTTCTTAGCGAGTGAAGAAGAGGACACTTCCCTGTCCGAGCCCGTCAGCTAACCTCGTCGGCGTATGGGAGGATAAAGAAGAAATGATTGTTCTTCTTTCGTCAATTCTGCGGCAATTGTCTTTTGCTGAAAATCGTGAATCGCTGTGCCCGCCTGTCTTTAGTTCTCCCCTGACTTTCATTAATTGCCGCTCTTATCAAGCTCTTCATTATTTTTTGCCGTGTTTAAAAACAGGAAAAGGACAATAAGGAGAAGGAGGTTTAAATGACAACGAACGACTGGCTATGCCTTACGTTATTTCCGTTAATCTTAACGATATTGGCTTTCCCTTTGGGAGAGTATATGGCGCGTGTGTTCAGCGGCGAGCGTTCATTTCTCACGCCTATTGTTGCTCCAGTGGAAAGATTTCTTTATCGGCTCTTCAGAGTTGATGTGGGAGAAGAAATGTCCTGGAAAACTTACGCCTTCTCTCTGGTTCTTTTTAATGTAATCGGGATCGCGGCTTTATTCTTTCTGCAGCTTATTCAGGGGATACTGCCGCTCAATCCGCAAAAATTCGGCGCTGTTCGCTGGGATACTGCGCTCAATACCGCGATCTCTTTTGGTACCAACACCAACTGGCAGGCTTACAGCGGAGAGCAGACCATGAGTTACCTCACCCAGATGCTGGGCCTTACTTTCCAAAACTTTTCTTCCGCCGCCATCGGCATTGTTGCCGTCATCGCCTTAATCAGAGGGTTTATTCGCAAATCGAGAGCAGCGATCGGCAACTTCTGGGTTGATCTCACCCGCTGTGTTTTATATGTATTGTTACCTTTAGCTGTTATCTGGTCTTTTGTTCTGGTTTCGCAGGGAGCAGTTCAAACTTTGAGTCCCTCGATACAGGCACAGACAGTGGAAGGAAGTAAGCAAGTTATTGCCGTCGGTCCTGTGGCTTCGCAGGTAGCAATCAAACAGATCGGCACCAATGGGGGCGGATTTTTTAATGCCAATTCCGCTCATCCCTTCGAAAACCCGACACCGTTCACCGATTTTTTGGAGGTGCTGGGGCTTCTTTTAATTGCAGCGGCCCTGCCCTTTACTTTTGGAGCAATGTTGAAAAACCGGCGTCAGGGATTGGCGATATTTGCCGCGATGATGATTCTCTATCTTGCGGGCCTTAGCCTTTTTGCCTGGGCGGAAGTGCGGGGGAATCCGCTGCTGGAAAAAGTAGGAGTAGCAAGCGGGATAAACATGGAAGGTAAGGAAGCAAGATTCGGGGTGGTCAATTCTGTTTTATTTGCTCAGTCCACAACTGTTACCTCCTGTGGAGCCGTCAACAGCATGCACGATAGTATGATGCCGCTCGGTGGGCTGGTTCTCATGTTCAATATGGCCATCGGTGAAGTCATCTTCGGCGGCGTGGGCACCGGCCTCATCGGAATGCTCGCCTATGCCATCCTCACGATGTTTCTGGCCGGATTGATGATCGGCCGGACTCCGGAGTTAATAGGTAAAAAGCTGGAACTCTTTGAAATGGTCATGGCGGTAGTGATTATTATTTCTCCGGCTATTTTTCTACTCATCTTGTCGAGCCTGGCCCTCTCTACTCAGGCGGGGCTGGCTGGCCTCGGCAATACCGGGCCGCATGGGTTATCCGAAATTATTTATGCTTATGCCTCTACCACTGGCAATAACGGCTCTGCCTTTGCCGGACTAAATGCCAACACCATTTTCTATAATCTGACAACCTCTCTGGCAATGCTCATCGGCAGATTTTCCACAATCATTCCGGCATTGGCGATTGCGGGCGCTCTGGCGGGCAAGAAAATTGTTCCGACAAGTGTGGCGACATTTCCTACGACAAGTATTCTTTTTATTGTCATGTTGGTTAGTGTGATCATTGTTGTCGGCGCGCTGACATTTTTCCCGGTCTTCACATTGGGGCCGTTTTTAGAACAACTTCTTCTGGCGATCGGCAAAACGTTTTGAGGTGAAGGAAAATGAAATCAAAAAAAATCAATATCTGGCAATTGAGATTTATTTTGCCGGCGCTCAAAGATTCGCTCACGAAACTAAATCCGGTGACGATGATTCAAAGCCCCGTAATGTTTATTGTAGAGATGGTTACCATCGTAACTTCGGGTATAGTATTGAATGATATATTTACCGGCAGAAGTATCGCCTTTGATTTGCAGATCACTCTGTGGTTGTGGTTTACGGTAATATTTGCCAATTTTGCGGAAGCACTGGCCGAAGGCCAGGGAAGGGCGCAAGCCGATTCGCTCAAAAAGAACCGTTCAGAAGCTGTAGCTAAACGATTATTGAATGACGGCAGGACAGAAACAATATCCGCTTTGCAGTTGAAAAAAGAAGACATGATTCTTCTCACCGACGGCGACACTATCCCCGGAGACGGTGAGGTCGCCGTGGGGACTGCGCTTATTGATGAATCAGCCATAACCGGAGAATCCGCACCCGTCATCAGAGAATGCGGCGGCGACCGCAGCGGCGTGACCGGAGGAACGCGGGTGCTCTCGGGAAATATAAAAGTTCGCATTACCGCCAATCCCGGAGAGAGTTTTCTCGATCAGATGATCGGCATGGTCGAGGGCGCAAAAAGACAGAAGACGCCCAATGAGCGCGCGCTGAATATGCTTTTAATTGCGCTCACTGTCCTGTTCATTGTTGTTGTCGTGACCTTAAAATATTTTGCCGCTTACATGGGCGTTAATGTGGCTGTTGCCACGTTGATTGCGCTCCTGGTGTGCCTGATGCCCACCACCATCGGAGGGTTATTGCCGGCAATAGGAATTGCGGGCATGGATAGATTGCTGCAGTATAATTTTATAGCGATGAGCGGCCGCGCCGTGGAAGCTTCCGGTGATGTTGATATTGTGCTGATGGATAAAACCGGCACGATAACGCTGGGCAATAGAATGGCGACGGAATTTATTCCTCTGGATAAGAAAAAAGAAACCGACCTGATCAATGCGGCGCTTTTATCATCGCTTGCCGACGATACACCGGAAGGCAGAAGTATTGTTGTTTTGGCCAAGGAAAAACTGGGGATACGCGGTGGTGATATTCGTGCCCCGGAGGGAGCTGATTTTTCCCCTTTTAGTGCGGAGACGCGCATGAGCGGTATTGACTGGAACGGCCACCGGATAAGAAAAGGAGCTTTTGACGCGATCAAAGAGTTTGTTGCGGTCAAAGGGGTGCCCATAGCAGAGGATGTTGAAAAAATAGTAACCAATATTGCCGCTGAAGGTTCGACGCCTCTTTTAGTTGCCGAGGATGGAGAAATTCTTGGCGTAATCCGGCTCAAAGATGTTCTCAAAGAGGGTATCAGCGGCCGTATTGCCAAACTGCGGCAAATGGGGATTAAGTCGATTATGATTACCGGAGACAATCCAATGACTGCGGCTACCATTGCCGCTGAGGCCGGAGTGGATGACTTTGTTGCCCAGGCCAGACCGGTAACAAAATTGGAACTCATTCGTAACTATCAAGGGCTGGGACATCTGGTGGCGATGATCGGTGATGGAACTAACGATGCGCCGGCGCTGGCTCAGGCCGATGTGGCCGTGGCCATGAATGCCGGCACGCAGGCAGCCCGGGAAGCGGCCAATATTGTTGATCTCGATTCCAATCCGACCAAGCTTCTCGACCTTGTCGAAATCGGCAAACAGATTCTCATTACCCGCGGGGCGCTGACGACTTTCAGTGTCGCCAATGATGTCGCCAAATATTTTGCCATTATTCCGGCGATCTTTGTTCTGGGGTATCCTCAGTTGCGGATACTTGATATCATGCATCTGGCCAGTCCTCAGAGTGCGGTTCTATCGGCGGTAATTTTTAACGCTATCATTATTCCGCTCTTGATACCTCTGGCACTGCGCGGTGTTCATTACAATCCTTCCAGTGTTTCGGCGCTGCTGCGCCGTAACCTCGCCATTTATGGACTGGGCGGGTTGATCTTGCCTTTTATCGGTATAAAACTTATTGACATTTTCCTGTCTGTATTGAAGGTATTGTAAAGGAGGATCCAATGTTGCAAATGAAACGTTCTCTTTTGGTATTTGCCGGATTATCTCTTATTTGCGGCTTGATTTATCCGCTCGTGATTACGGCGGTATCGCAAGCCGTATTTCCCCGGCAATCCAATGCCAACATAATTAAGAACGGCGACGTCATCAGCGGATCGCAATTTATAGGACAACTATTCACTCGCCCCATATACTTTCATGGCCGCCCGTCGGCCACAGACCCTCCCTATGATGCAAGCAATTCCGGCGGCAGCAATCTGGCGCCTTCCAGCGCGAAGCTGTTAGAGCAAGTCCGGACGCGCATCGAGCAGGTTCGCCGCGGAAATGGATTGCCGGCGGATACACCGATTCCCGCCGATCTGGTTTTAGCATCGGCCTCCGGGCTTGATCCGCATATAAGCGTGGAGGCGGCGCTGATTCAGGCTCCCCGCATTGCCCGAGAAAGAAAAATAACGCTGCCGGATATTGAAAAAATGATTCATCAAAACACACAACATCCTTTTTGGGGAATTTGGGGAAAAGAGAGGGTGCATGTGCTGAATCTGAACATTGCGCTCGATAACTTTAAGACTAAACAGTAATCCATTTAATCGGTAAAAGGCGACCGGCATGGAAGAAAAAAAATTAAGACCTGATCCCGATGCCCTTTTGAAAGAAGTCGAAAAAGAAGATGTTAAGAAGGGAAGATTAAAAATATTTCTCGGCTACGCTCCGGGTGTCGGTAAAACCTTTGCCATGCTCAATGATGCCCATGTGTTGAAGAAACGCGGGATTGATGTCGTAGTTGGTATTGTCGAAACACATCAGCGCGCCGATACGGATGCGCTTCTTGCCGATCTGGAAGTAATACCCCGGAAGATGTTTGATTATAAGGGTATTACTATCCACGAAATGGATCTGGATGCCGTTCTCGCGCGTCATCCTGCCGTTATCCTGGTAGATGAACTTGCCCACACCAATGTCGAGGGCAGCCGCCATCCGAAACGTTATCAGGATATTGAAGAACTGCTGGAAAACGGGATTGATGTTCACACAACAGTCAATATCCAGCACTTTGAAAGCATGAATGACGCTGTTGCCAAGATCACCTCTGTCCGCATGCTGGAAACATTGCCGGACACATTTTTTGACCGCGCCGACGAGGTCCAGGTAATCGACATTCCCTGGGAAGAGCTGACGCAAAGGTTAAAAGAGGGCAAGGTTTACATTCCCGAGCAGGCTCTCCATGCTATAGATAACTTTTTCCAGCGGGGCAATCTATTTGCCCTGCGCGAACTCATGTTGACTCTTGTCGCTCGCAAGATGGATAGCGAGCTTATCAATTATATGAGGGCAAAAGCGATTCCCGGTCCCTGGCCTACCGCGGAAAAACTTGTCGTCTGCATTGCCGCCAGTCCCTATGCCAAACAATTGATACGCAAAGCCTATTCGATTGCTAAAGATGCGCACGCCGAATGGTATGCAGTCTATGTTTTGCCCGTTGGTTTTACCGAGCCTTCGGGTAAGGCAAAAGTTTATTTAACGGATGCGCTGAATCTCGCTGAAGAGCTGGGAGCAAAAATCATGACGCTTTCCGGCGACAATGTTGCCGATGAAATTATTCGTTTTGCCCGGGAGAACAATATTACGCAGATAGTGATCGGTAAGCCGCTGCGTTCACCGGTTGTCGAATTTTTTAAAAGGTCGCCTGTTTCCCGTCTTCTTTATACCTCGAGTGATTTTGAACTTCATCTCATTACTCCGACAGTGGAAAAAAAAGAAAAAGAACCCAGTGTTCCCCGTCGGCCAATACCTTTTAGGTTATCCGATTACTTGACAACGCTGGCCATGATTGTTGTTATAACTCTGGTTAACGCTTTCCTTCAGAATTTTGTTGATCTGAATTCGTTAGTTTATCTCTATTTAATTGCCACAATCGTGAGCGCATTGCTCTTCGGCGTATGGCCGTCAATATTTACTTCGATCATCAGTCTTTTGACTTATGATTTTTTCTTTATGGAGCCCAGATACAGCTTTTCGATAAATGACCCCAAAGAAATAATCAACCTGCTGATTTTTCTTTTTACCGCGATTATTGTCGGGCAACTGGTCAAGATTGTAAAAAAACAGAATATCGCTCTGCAACTGAGGCTGGAGAGGGTTGTCCTGATCGAAGAGATGAGCAAGGAATTCTTGATCCTTCCCCCTCTCGAACAATTGGTGGAAGGACTGGCTACTTTTTCTCAGGAAACAATGAACACCCTGGCCTTCCTGAGGACAACAATTCTTAATGACATAAGCAATCTTACCACCAAGTATGTTCAGAAGGTTATCAACGTTCCGTGTTTTGTCCTGTTCAGGGCAAAGGAAGGCGATTTGCAGCTATGGTCAAGAAGCAGTCCGGATTTGGAAATTAATCAAAATGATATGGCCGTTGCCCATTGGTCATTTTCTCACGGGGAAATTTCCGGTGCCGGAACTGAGACTCTGCCGAGTATCCCCTATTGTTTCCTGCCGATCAAATCCCAGGAGGAGACGATCGGCGTAGTCGGCATAAAATATGAGTTTAAGAACCTGCTTCCGGAACAACGCCGCATCCTGGGAACTATATCTAATTTGACATCCCTTGCCGCCTCCAGATGGGTAAGGATTGGATAAGCCGGAATCACTTCTTTTTTGAAATTGTAGTCTCACGAATCCCGCGACGCTTCGCTTCGGGGATCAATTCCGCTTGCGCTTCAAACTGCACTACGCTCGTTTTCAGCAAGTCTCAAATCCCCATTCGTTTCGCTCAGGGGATCAATTCGACCTGCAAGTTTCAGTGCGCTTCGCTTCTGAAGCTTGGGTCTCAAATCCCCATTCGTTTCGCTCAGGGGATCAATTCGACCTGCAAGTTTCAGTGCGCTTCGCTTCTGAAGCTTGGGTCTCATTGATAAAGCAGCGGGGGTCTTCCGCCAGGTAGTCTCCGCTGTAGGCTAAGGCGCGTCCGCGGCAGCCGCCGCAAACAGTTTTGTAATTGCATTCGCCGCAGATGCCTTTGAGCCTATCTTCACGCCGCCGCAAATTTTGGAATACCGGCGCTTGGGCATATATTTGCTGGAAACTTGCATTCCTGATATTTCCTGCATTGATCTCTACAAAGGGACAGGGCCAGACATCGCCGTTGGCCTTGATGTAAACAAAACCCCGGCCCGCGGCGCAGCCGTGGAAAAAATTGCCTGCCAGTTTTAACATCAAACCGTCCCGAATGCCGTTTTTTTCCAGAATATAGGGCCAATATTGCGGTCCGGCAACCGGTTCGATAATGGTTTTGGCGATTTTTTGTTTATCGGCAATAAGTTCACTTAAGTATTTATTGGCGCTTTTCTTTAAAGTGGCTTTTTCTATTTTTCCCCCGCGGCCGACGGCGACGAGCTGATACATCAGCATAATGCCGGCACCGCATCCGTCGGCAAAATCGATGAGCTCAGGCAAGTGCGGCATATTGTATTCCATGGCCGTTGTATTTATTTGTAATAGTATGCCTGCCTTTTTTGTGGCTTCAATTGCTCTTAGAGCCAGGTCAAAAGAGCCGGGTTTGTTCCTGACAAAATCATGAATTTCGGCATTGGCGGCGTCAATGCTGATGGCATTACAAACAACACCGTGGTCCTTCAGTTTAAAGGCCATCTCTTCATCGATCAATGTGCCGTTGGTGGCAATGATATTGGCAAGCCCGGCCTGTTGAGAATGTTTAAGCAGAGTGAAGATATCCGGCCGCACCAGCGGTTCGCCGCCGGTAAAAATCAGCGTTCGGAATTCGTCGGTGGCGGCAAGCATGTCAATAAGTTTTTTCCCTTCATCGGTGGAAAGCTCGTCGGGGGCAGCTTTGCCGCTTACCGCATGGCAATGGATGCATCTTAGATTACAGGCACCGGTTACTTCCCAGACCGGATGACCGGGATAGCCGATGCAGCCCATGCCTAAAGAACCGTTGGCAACCGGTATAGACTTAAATCCGTGATGGAAAAGCCATCCGGGGAAATGCCGCCAGCGGTTTAAATATCCCATAAGTAAAACACTGCCCATTTGTCTGAATAAAAGAGACGGGGGATTATAAAATGATTTTGTTTTCTTTTTTTTCTGCATGTTTAAGTTTTAAATATACGTCAGAATGTACGCGAGCGATGTTCCCAGGTTGACGGCTATATTCAATGCGCATAAAATTTCCAGCATTTTTCTATCTTCATATTTGCCGCGCAGCATCATCACAACGATGAATAAGGAAATGATCAATACGGGCAAATAAAAATATAGAACTTGGAAAGGAATGCCCCAAAACGGTGAGGCAAGCACGGCCACTGACGCTAGTAAGGATAAAGTTACATAAATAATCATGCCGGGTTTTTTGCCCGCGCGGTTGAGCAAATTTCTTTTTCCCGCGGAATCGTCGGCTACATAATCGGGGAATTCGTTGAGTAAAATTACATTGAAGATGGTAAATCCTATAGGTATGGCCAGCCAGTGAATGATCGGGTCAATAGTAGCGGTTTGAATATAATAGGCTGAGGCGACGGGCAGCCAGCCATAACAAAAACCGATAAATATTTCACCGAAGCCGCGCTGGACAAGACGTATCGGTTTAGTGGAATAAAAGAAACCGGGGAATGCCCCGAGGCAACCGAGTACGAGCGTATATGTGCCTGTTTTGAAGTAAAACTGTAAAATCAGTCCAATGAATCCGGCCAGGATAAACGAAATAATACTGGTCCAGAACGGAACCGAACGGGGCAATATTCCCTTTTGAATGACTCCGGAACCTCCGGAAAATTTGCTTTTATAAAGACGGTGGGATATATCATCTTCCTGATAGTCAAAGTACTCTCCGGCATGGTAAGTAGAAAGCATAATCAGGATTACCGCTAAAATACCAAGAATGAAAACCGTGATACTGATTGAAGACGTGAATTTATAAGCGAGCAGGGTTCCTAATATAAAAGGCAGTAATCCTACTGTATGAAAGGGAGGCCGGGAAAGGCCGAACCATCCCCCGAGTATTTGTTTTATGGAATGTTGCATAAGTCGCCTATGTTTTGCGGCGGTTTACTAACATAAAGGATCGTCTTTGTCAAAGGGCTATGGTATTGTTCTAACGATATCTTGCGCAGTGAGGCTATGCTGCATAATATAATTTGTTATGAAATTTATTTTTATAGACTTTTTCTTTCCTCAGGTTTTGCGTACCTTACATCGGCACTTTATCATAAAGCCTTACGGCTCTAACATATTTATGATTTCATCGATCATTCTAATCGGGCTGATGGAGTATTAGTTGTATCGGAAAACTTCAATATAGTCGTAATAAGTAAGCGGTAAAATTGGCGGCACAAAGTCGTGGAGAGTAAATTACTTTTTTCTTGCTTGTTGATTTTTTTTGTGTTACGCGTAGCGCGAGTTTGCAAGCAAGAAAGACACCTTCCCGAATGAGTAACCATGCGGGTTGGGAAAAAGTTGAGTATTTGCGGATTTGACAACTGGGCGATGGATTCAGGGCTTACTTTGAGATTTAACGCCATTTATTATCAGGGGGAATACAGGTTCAATAACGGTTTAGTGCCGGAAGTTTAGCTGTAACCGCAAAAAGCGGTTAATTATAATCTTTATTATTTAATTTTATGAAAGGAGGCATTTAAAGAATGACAAAAGCAGATTTGGTCGGTGTTATGGCAAAAGAAGCGGATATTACTAAAGCAGCAGCAGCATTGGCTCTGGACGCATACGTTGACGCGGTCACGAAAGAACTTAAGAAGGGCGGTAAGCTTAGCCTGGTAGGATTTGGTACGTTCTCCGTATCAAAAAGGAAGGCAAGGGAAGGTAGGAATCCTCAAACTGGTGCAGCCATTAAGATTCCCGCGAAGAAAGTTGTAAAATTCAAGGCCGGTAAGGAACTGGCTGACAAATGTAAATAACAAATTATTAAGTCATTATTCAACTGAGGCCTCCGCATTATTCAAAGAAACAATCGGAGGCCTTAGTGCATTAGTGAGACTCAAATTTCAAAAACGAAATGCATTGAAATTTGTAAGTCGAATCAATGAAACTCAGATATTGCAAGCGTAGCACAGCAATATCTGCTAGCTGAATTGATCCCACCAGAGGTGGGGATAATCCCGCGAAGTAGGGATAGAATATCCGTGAATTAGGATAATATATAATAAGGAGTTTTCGTTTTGGCACTCAAAAGAATTCTCAGCGGGATGCGGTCTACCGGAAAACTGCATTTAGGCAATTTACACGGGGCATTGGGAAACTGGATTGAATTGCAGGAAAGCGGCAAATATGATTGTTTTTATTTTGTTGCCGATTGGCATGCCTTTACCAGCGAATACAACTCTACAGAAGAAATCAAGGATAACATAATCAGCATGGTAATTGACTGGCTCAGTGTCGGTCTTGATCCTAAGAAAAGCACCCTCTTTGTGCAATCGGCGATCAAAGAACATGCCGAGCTTTTCCTTCTGCTTTCGATGATTACTCCGCTGGCCTGGCTGGAGCGTAATCCTACCTATAAGGAGATGAAAGCCGAACTGGCCAATAAGGATTTATCCACTTTTGGCTTTTTGGGTTATCCCGTGCTGCAAGCCGCAGACATTATCATGTATAAAGCCTATGGTGTTCCTGTCGGGGTTGACCAGCTACCCCACATAGAACTTACCCGTGAGATTGCCCGTCGTTTTAATTTTCTTTATAAAGAAATCTTTCCGATTCCGGAACCTTTATTGACCAGCGTGCCTAAACTTCTGGGTATTGACGGAAGAAAAATGAGTAAGTCTTACGATAATTCGATTTATATCAGTGATCGTGGCAAAGAGTTACAGCAGAAGATTTCTTCCATGTTTACTGATCCTCAGCGCATAAAAAAAACTGATCCGGGGAATCCTGAAATATGTAATGTCTTTACGTTTCATGGTTTATATTCGAAAGACGAAACTCTGAAAGAAGTCGATGCCGGATGCAGGAAAGCGTCTATAGGTTGCACCGATTGTAAAAAAATGCTGGCCCGGCGTATTGCCGAAGCTATGCAGCCCATTCATGAGCGGATGGATTATTATGTAAATCATCTGGATGAAATTAACTCGATTATAGAAGAAGGCAATAAGAAAGCGGCAAAGATAGCTCGCCAGACAATGGATGAAGTCCGTGCCGCGGTTAAAATCTGATTTGGCTGCATGTTTATGAAGGAAGAACATTCAACAGATTACGCCATCAAGCTTGATATTTTCGAAGGTCCACTCGACCTGCTTTTATATTTGATTAAGAAAAATGAAATTGATATCTACAACATCCCTGTAGCCTTGATTACGGAACAGTATCTGCAGTATCTCAAAATGATCAAATCACTCAACCTCGATTTAGCCGGCGAGTATTTGGTTATGGCCTCGACACTCATTCATATAAAATCTAAAATGCTTCTACCCGAGCCGGAGGAGCCGGAAGAAGAAGAGGAAGAAGACCCCCGCGCGGAATTGGTCAGACAGCTTTTAGAATATCAAGCGTTTAAAGAAGCGGCGACTAATTTGGGGGAAAGGCCGCTTTTGGAAAGAGACGTATTTACCCGCGCAGCCTTCTTGCCGGAAGAAACTGAAAAATCAACCGCGACTGAGGAAGAACTTATTGAAGTAAGCATTTTTGAACTTATTGAAGCTTTCCATCGCCTTGTATCCCGCATCGATAAAAAAGAGCTTCTGGAAATTGATCTGGAAAAGATGTCGCTTACTGATATAATTAACGATATAATGGAACGGCTAGCTAATGAAAAAAATCTGACTTTTGATGAATTGCTGGGAGAAAAAAAAGAGCGCTGGCGCATTATTTACACTTTTTTAGCTTTGCTGGAACTAGTTAAACTCAGAATGGTGAAAGCTTATCAAACTTCGGCTTTTGGCGTGATCCGGATATTTCCGGCTGTGGAGTCCTAAATGGAAAATATTAAATCTATAATTGAAGCCCTTATTTTAGCTTCCGAGGCGCCGTTGGTGTTGGAAAAGATTTATGCGATTCTTCCGGAAACAGAAAAAACACAAATCAAGGAAGCCGTCGATCAATTGATTGCGGAATATAAAGAGAGACAGGGCGGGATTTGTTTGCAGGAAGTTGCCGGCGGTCTGCAATTCCGGACAAGGCCGGAATTGGGCGATTGGGTAAAAAAGTTGAAAAGCACAAAGCCCGCTTCTTTATCGTCCGCGGCTCTGGAAACTTTGGCAATTGTTGCTTACCGGCAGCCGATTGTCAAATCGGAGATTGAAAGTATTCGCGGTGTGGATGTAGGTTATCAACTCAAGGTGCTACTGGAAAAAAAGCTCGTGCGTATTGTAGGGCGAAAGGATGTGCCCGGCAAGCCTATCATTTATGGAACCACAAAAAGATTTTTAGAGGTTTTTAACCTAAAAGATCTCTCGGAGCTGCCTACTTTACGGGAGTTGAAAGAACTTCACGAGCAGCCGGAAACCATCGAAGATTATTCCAACTCATGAAAGAGCGTTTGCAAAAGATTATTTCCGCCGCCGGTATTGCCTCAAGACGCCACGCGGAAAAATTGATAACTGCCGGGCGGGTAAGTGTCGATGATATAGTGGTAAAAGAGTTAGGGGTGAAAGCTGATGCCGAAAGAAATATTATTCGGATTGACGGTAAAATTATTTCTGTCGAAAAAACAAATTTATATATTGTTTTAAATAAACCGGCCGGATTTGTTACTACCATGAGTGATCCTCAAAAAAGGCCGACGGTTGTGGATTTGCTAAGCGCAGTGCCGGAAAGGGTTTATCCGGTAGGAAGGCTTGATTACGATTCCGCGGGACTCTTACTTTTGACTAATGATGGAGATTTCGCGCAAAAAGTTCAGCATCCCCGCTTTCAGATACCTAAAGTTTACCGGGTTAAGATTCAAGGACGTATATCTAAAGAAGAATTAAAAAAGTTAAGCAAGGGCATTAAATTGCCCGACGGCGTCTTTAAGCCGGAAAATATCCAAATGGAAAAGATCAATGACCGTAGTTGTTGGTTGAGGCTGACGCTGAAAGAGGGGAAAAATAGGATAATAAGAAGAGGTTTTGAAGCGAGTTCTTATCGTGTAACACGTCTGGTGCGGGAAGCCATCGGTGATCTTCAACTGGGAAATCTGAAGGAAGGTTCCTGGCGGTACTTGACGAAAAAAGAAATAACCCGCCTGCTCAATAATGCGCTAAATAAGAACGAGTAAAATTTTCTTGACATTCGCCATAAAATAAATAATAACCTAAAAATGTATAAGCGTGTAGAAATAAACATATATTATTGTCAGGCGACACAGGATTGTAAACAGTTTTAAGGAGGGTCTATGAACAAATCCGATCTAATCGAAACTTTGAGTACTAAGCTCAATTTAACCGAAAAGAAGGCAATCGACATTGTTAATCTTGTTTTTAAAGGTTTTACCGATGAGCTAAGAAAAGGCGGCCGTATTGAGATCAGAGGTTTTGGCAGTTTTGTAGTAAAGAAGTATGGCGCTTACACAGGAAGAAATCCTAAAACGGGCACTAAAATTCAGGTTGAACCTAAGAAATTACCATTCTTTAAAGTGGGAAAAGAATTAAAGGATAGAGTTGATAGGAAAAAATAGCAATCCTTGCCTGCTTATATAAAATAAAAAAAGGGGACTTGATTCAAGTCCCCTTTTCATCCTTTATTGCCATTGTTCAAACAAATTAACCCAAGTTTCCGTTAACAAAATCCCAATTAATCAAATTTTGAATAACAGCAGAAAGATAATCCGGTCTTCTGTTTTGATAATCGAGGTAATAGGCATGTTCCCAGACATCGATAGCCAGAAGCGGTTTCTGGTCATAGGCAATTGGAGTATCGGCATTAGCTGTTTTTGTTATTTTTAACTGACTTCCCTCCAAAACCAGCCAGGCCCAACCACTGCCAAACTGAGTGACTCCGGCGTTTTTCAATTCTTCGGCAAATTTATCATAGCTTCCCCAGGTAGCGTTTATCTTGGTAGCAATTTTTCCGGTAGGTGTGCCCCCGCCCGATTTTTTCAGGCATTGCCAGTAGAAAGAATGATTCCAAACTTGGGCCGCGTTGTTGAAGATACCGGCTTTGGCTGAATCTTTAGCCGCGATTTTAATAATTTCTTCAAGTGGTTTTTCTTGAAGGTCGGTGCCGGTAATCAGCTTCGTTAAGTTATCCACATAAGCTTTGTGATGTTTTCCGTAGTGGAAATCCAGAGTATTGGCGCTGATATGGGGCGCCAGAGCGTCCTTGGCGTAAGGCAGGTTTGGTAAATTTATAGCCATATTATGTTCTCCTTTCTTTATTATTTAAAATATAAGACACAATTGCGAAATGTCAATTAATGAGACTCATGTTTTAGGAACGCAGTGAACTAAAACATGTTAGTCGAATTAATCCCGCCGGAGGCGGAGGGTATCGCAGATACCCGTGGTCAATGAGGCTCAAATTTAAAGACTGTCCAATATTCGGAGAGCCTTTAAATTTGTTAGCCGAATTGATCCCGTGGCCGAGGCCATCGGGATGAGGAGACCAATTACGTAAATCTATAGAGTCATGTGCTCACTTTATATTTATATTTGAGCCAATTTATATAAAAGAATGTGATAATAGCAAAAACTAATGACGGAAGAGCGGCTTCCCGACTAAAGATAACAAGCGCTATACCACCGGAAAGCCCGTAGTTTTTCATTGTTCCTAGAAGAAGAAGAGAAGTAATTTTCTTTTCAGAGGCATGAAAAAGCTCTCCAGTTTTCTTAATCGCCAGAGCGCACAAAAAAATGCCTATAACAGCAATGAAAGCGACGAAAGAAAGGTCATCCGGCCAATTCAAAAGCATAGCTCTTCCGTTTGCTGTTAGGGAATAAAATACAATAAATATACAACAATCGGTTATTATATTTTCATATGGTTCAATGATTTTATCCCATTCTCTTTCCACAATGAGTCGCGAAAATCCCAGCGGCAGTATAATTAATTCGGCTATCAGCAAAATAATATCCCAAATATTCAAGGGAATATCTTTAAGAAATCCCAAACCTATCAATGGTATAATTAAAAGAGCGCCCAAATAAGCTCCCGCAAATCCTGCGTATGTCGAAGCAGCGTCGGCCCGGAATGATTTGCTCAGTGGTAATATGGCCACTGCGGGCGGTATAGCGGCAATCAGCACCATGCCGATCCAAAGGGCTTCGTCGAGAATAAAAAAAATGCCGGTCAATATTATCAAATTTCCCAAAAGGAAATAGCTCATGATATTGCCGCGGATAGCCGAACCGATAAGTTTTTTGGGGTGGCGGAAAAAGCCGCGCGGTATTTTCAAAGGTGTAATTGTCAGAATGACCGTCAGCGCGGGTAAAGTCAGGGCGGCGGCAACTATATTTGCCTGAGGTAAAATAAAACCGCAAAGTACAGACGTGAGAAAAACTATGTTGGAGCGGGAAACAAGATATTTGAAGCGAGCCATTATTTTACCTCTGAAGATGCAAGATTTTTTTAGCTCCAAAAATAATCAAAAGGAAAGCTACATTAAAAATTACTATAGTTCCTCCTGCCGGCAAGTTCAATATAAAAGAAAAAATTATACCGTTAATTACCGAGAAGATGGAAATAACGGCAGAGAGAATAATAGTCGTTTTAAAGCTGAAAGAAAGCTGCAGCGCCGTAAGCGGGGGAATAATCAGCAATGCCGAAACCAGCATTATACCGGTAACTTTCATCGCTAAAACAGCGGCCACAGCAGTCAATAATAAAAGAATGATGTTGATTCTTTTTGTCTTAATGCCCATACTTTTGGCCAGCTCTTCGTCAAAAGTAACTGCAAACAAGTCATCATAGAAAAAAATAACAGTGCCAATTACAACTATAAAAACAATAAAAGACAGCAAAAGCTCCGTTTGAGTTACCGTGAGAATGTTGCCAAAGAGGTAGCTTAATAAATCGACATTATAGCCTCCCGAGAAACTGGCCAGAATTATGCCTATGGCAATTCCCACGGAAGAGATGATACCGATGGCCGCATCACCGTGAATGCGCTTGTAGCGAGTTAATTGAAGGATGGCCAGAGATGAAAGCATAACCAGAGGCAGAGCGGCCACGGTAACATAAAGAGGGCTGAATCCAATCAATAATACTACTGCTACACTGCCAAAGGTAATATGCGCGAGTCCATCACCGATCAAGGAAAGGCGGCGCAAGACGAGAAAGACTCCCAACACGGAAGAAACGGCGGCAGTGAGCACACCGGCAAGCAAAGCTCGCTGAACGAATTCATATTTTAATATTTCCCCAAGCCCAATCATGGATTACTCTCCAATGCATCATGCTGGTGGCAGATGATGTGTTGACTCATTGGCCCGAAAAGACCTGTCATATCCGGTGAAGTGCAAAAATCTTCAAATGTTCCTGCAAAAATTACTTTCTTATCGAGATAGAGAAGATTTCGGGCATATTTACCGATGCTTCCTATGTCATGGGTAATAAGAACGATAGTTGTGCCGTGAGCACGATTCAATTCTTCGGTGAGCGAGTAAAAAATATCCCTTGTTTCGGGATCAAGAGCGGTTGTCGGCTCATCGAAGACAAGCAGTTCCGGCCGGCTGACCAGTGCATGCGCCAGCATTGCCCGTTGCTGTTCGCCGTAAGAGAGCTCACCGATCAGGCGGGAAGAAAGATGCTTAATTCCCATAAGATTAAGAACCTGTTCCAAATTTTGCGCGTTTTTATTCCGCAGTCCCAGTTGAACTATTTCTTCAACATTGCCGGGAAAATTTGTGTTTAAGGCATTTAACTTCTGGGGCAGATAACCGATTTTATTCCACTGGCGAAAAGAAGAAAGCGGCTGGCCGAAAAGACTGATAGAGCCTTTTTGCGGCTGCAGGATGCCCAGAATATTTTTAATCAGAGTGCTTTTTCCTGAACCATTTGGTCCCACAATGCCCACATAATCGCCTTTTTTTACGGCAAAGGAAATGTTGCTCAGGGCATCCACTCCGTTGAAACAGAAGGTCAGATTTTCGGTGCTGATCAGGTTTACGGACATAACAATCCCTTTTTTAAATTTTTTAAATTCTCTTCCATCAACAAGAGAAAGGACCCCCCTTTTTTTATATCATCCTTGCTTATATCGTGGCCATTGCTGAGTTTGAGCAAACCCGCGCCTGTTTCTTTAGCAATCATTTGCGCCAGGCGTGGAGCAGTCAGATCTTCATAATAAATGTAAGGTATTTTTTGCTTTTTTATCTGTTCGATTAGAGTAAAAATATTTTGTGGCAGAGGTTCAGCTTCGACCGATGCATTATAAGCCGCAATATATTTTAAGTTATATTTTTTGGCCAAATAAGCAAAAGCCCAATGTCCGGCGTGCAAAATTGTTTTGGTCCGGCATTTGGCCAGTTCAGAGTTATATCTTCGATCTAAAGCAGCCAATTTCAATTTGTATTGGGCGGCGTTTTTTTTATAATAGTCGCTGTTACGCTGGTCCTTTTTGATAAAAGACTTGGTAATATTATCCACGATTTTTTGAGCATTCTCCAAATCCAGCCAGATGTGCGGATCGAACTTATAATTTTTATTTTCCTGGTCTTCTTCATTGAGCGGCAGCAAGAAAACGCCTGCACCGGTTTCCACAACCAACATTCTTGTATTTTCCGCTGACCCTTGGATGATTTTATAAGCCCAGCGTTCCATTTCAAAGTTGGTGAAAAGAAAAATGTCGCTTTTGCATACTTTAACTATATCATTAGGCTTCAGTTCGTAATGATGGGCATCAGTTGCCGGCGGCAAGAGCATGGTTACATTGATTTTATCCCCTCCGATAATCCGGGCGAAATCATAAAGAGGAAAAATTGTGGCCATCACCTTTAATTTATTATCTGCTGCGCCTGTTTCTTTTGCGGGCTGGCAGGATAAAATAATTAATGACAGGAGAAGAAGGAAAACGAATATATTTTTTGAAGGCATAATCTTCACACCTGTTTGGTTTGCTGTTTTTGCAACTTGGTTGCATTTCTGCATACGGCGCAAAGGCCGGATATATTGATTTCGATATGATCAACACTGTAATCATCTTTCCCGGAAATTAGCTGGCGAGATTGGGAGAAGGTCAGAGGTTCCATACAGCTCAACTCTCCGCAGTTCCGGCAGTTAAAATGAGGATGCACAGGATTTTCCAGGGAAGCCATTTCAAAATAATTAGTGCCGCCGGACGAAGCGATTTCACGGGCAATACCATGCTCTTTAAAAAGCGACAGAATACGGTAAATTGTCACTCTATCAATGCGTGTTTTGGCCGCAAGTGTTTGACTTATATCGCGTACACTTAAAGGCGTTGTTGCTTTGAGCAATAAGGTCAAAACAGCAATGCGCTGCGGTGTTTTTGAAAGTCCGGCATCTTGTAACGTAAACAAGGCGTCTTTATATTCCTTATTCATGGCCGGTCTTTATCAACAATGCAACAGAGTTGCAACCATTATTTAAGGTAAGCATTATTTTTGGCTATTGACCTAATTTGTGCTATAAATAATAGCCAAATTGAAAATTTAAGAATTAACTATTGATAAGCATGTAAGAAGGAGGAGAGTTTATGAAGCCAATTGGGCCATTGATGTGGGAACATAGATTGATTGAAAAAATGCTTGGCGCGGTGATGCGCCATATCGATCAAATCGAAAAAAGCAGGAAAGTTAATCCCCTTGTAATAGATATAGCTGTCGATTTTATCCGTACCTACGCTGATCGCACCCACCACGGGAAGGAAGAGGAAATTCTCTTTAGGGATTTAGCCAAGAAAAATCTCACACCGGAACTAAAGAAAATCATGCAGGAGTTGTTCGACGAGCATGTATGGGGGCGCAAGACGACAGGAATGCTGGTTGCGGCTAAAGAAAAATACTTGCAGCAAGGCGACAAAGAAAAGCTTGCCGGGATAATAGACCTCGCGCGGCAGTTAGGCGATTTTTACCCGAAGCATATCGAAAAAGAAGACAAGCATTTCTTTTATCCCTGCCAGGAATACTTTAACAAAGACGAGCAGGGAAAGATGCTCGCCGAATTTTGGGAATTCGACCGCAAAATGATTCACGAAAAATATAATAAAGTTGTCGAAGAATATTCCCTGCTCACCTTTTAATGCCGTGTTGCTCTTAGTACTTCCAGCCCCAGAATCCGAAAGCGGCTATATTCATCAAAATCGGCACAATGTAAATAATTCCCACAGTGATGATTTTGCTTTTTAGGGTTTTTAAGCTGATCACTAAAATAGCAAAGCAGAAGAAGTGGAAGTAGCCGATAAGAAAGATCAGCCAGATACCCTTAAAAGATAAGTTCCAGAAAGGGTATTCCCAGACGAGGAGTCCGCCGATATTTAAAAAGCACTCGATGAATACGCAAAAAGCGCTGTAACCGATAGCCCAAAACCATTTTTCCGGCATTCCGAGAATTTTCTCTTTTTTACTTTTCGAAAGACTGTGATAGTAGATAATGCCCAGAAGCAGAAACATGAACATTATTTCGATATTCCATCCCACCAGCGTTCGCAGAGCCGTATCTCCCGGAGTTGTCCAGAAAGCGGAACGTTGGGTAAGATACATAACCCAGCTGTTCCATGTTTCATTGAAGAAATCGACGCCAAAAATTGTCAGACCGGCCAGGACGGCATCCCAGTTTTTAGTTAGGCGCGCCTCCTTTATTTCCCGAATGTAAACATAAAAGACAAAAGCCAAAAGAGGGATTACGTACCACTTAAGCATGGCAAGATCTCTCAGACCACTTAAAGCTTGCTGGGTTGCTGCTGTCATATGACCTCCTTATAAATGTTTGAGTTGAAAAACGTATGCCGGTAAATCTTTCTGCCGCACTTTTGATCAAATGTTAATATATTTGAGTTGGATTATACTATAACGTTATATAAACAAAAAGAAATAAATTTGTTAATTTCAGCACTGGATTTTTATATAGAATGTGTTTAAATAAGCTTCCATAGGGTATAAGAAATTCATTCACCCCGTTAGAAATTAAACAGCTTATGCTGGACCGTGAATGTGTTTTAAAATGTATTAATAACGGAAAGTCATGCAGTAGAATAGCATGATTTCTAACGGGGTAAAGGAGAGAATAGCCTTTGATTCTTACCGGTAAATTAAAGATCGCCCTTCTAATTTTGCTCACTATCTTTATAGTTGGCACTATCGGTTTCCATTTTATTGAAAAGTGGGGTTTTGTCGACTCCTTTTACGCTACGATTACCACTTTATCAACTGTAGGTTATGGCGATTTTGTGCCGAGAACAGCGGAAGGGAAATTTTTTACAGTTTTTGTAATTATTTTTGGCGTAGGCACGATGTTCTATTCATTGGTTCTTATGGCGGAGACTTTTGTTGAAGCGCGTCTGCGCAGTTTATTGGGGAGGGGTAAATTGGAAAAAATGATTGAAAAAATGAGTAATCATTACATTATTTGTGGTTGTGGCCGTATCGGGTTTTTAATTTGCCGCGAATTGACCGCGGAAAAAGTGCCCTGTGTGGTCATCGATAACAATCCGGAGGTTATCCAGAAGGTTCAGGACGAGGGTTTTATTTACTGTAAGGGCGATGCAACACAGGATAAAACTTTAATTGAAGCGGGAATCAAACGGGCCAAGGGTATTGTTTGCGTGTTGCCGTCGGACGCGGAAAATCTTTACGTTATTTTAACGGCAAAGGAACTCAACCAGAATATATATATAATGTCACGTTCCGAGGAAGAAGAATCGGAGCACAGGCTCATCAGGGCGGGAGCGGATAGAGTTATGTCGCCCTATACGCTGGGCGGTGTCCGGATGGCCATGGCCATTTTACGTCCGGCCATGTTGGACTTTATTGAAATAACGACCCGTAGGCAAAGTTTGGAGTTGCGCATGGAAGAAATTTCCGTATGCAAAGGATCCCCGATTATCGGCAAGTCGCTGGAGGAATCAGGAATACGTCAACGTTACGGATTGATAATCGTCGCTGTTAAAAAAGATTCGGGGAAAATGATTTTCAATCCGCTGGCCGAATATGTTATTGCCGAAGGCGATAGGTTGATAGCCATGGGCGAGGATGAAAACGTAAAACAATTTACTCAAGTATGCCTCATATAGTAAGGAGAAAAATATGAAAAATAATTGTTCGATTGTCCCGAAGATAATTGTAGTGCTTGTTTTGATAGCTTTTGGTTTGAACATATCAGGTGGTTGTGCTTCCGCCGCCAGCCTTTACAGCGTCAATATGCGGTATACGGCGGCTGAGGCCGTTATCCCGGCATATTTAAAAGCCGAAGAAAAAACGCGTGACGCTATTATTACTGTAGCGGAATTTACCGACACACGCCAGTTGGATGATAAAAAAATAATCGGTCGAGTGACAGAGAGAGACGATACGAAAGTTCCTGTATTCCCCAAGTATGTTATAGCTACCAAGGCGGCAGCTAACGGCATTAAAGAGTATTTGAAAAAAGCCGGTTATAAAGTTGCCGATAAGATTGTGCAATGGGATTTAAAAGAAGAAACCATGCCGAAGGGAAGCGGCAAAGTTATTATTGGCGGCAACATAGAAGAGCTGGAAGTAACCTGTTGGAGAGGAGTTTTTACTAATTCTTATAAGGCCAGTTTGAAGCTGACCATTGTTTTTGCGGATTTGGCCAAAGGCAGGATATTATATAAAAGCAAAGTGGAAAACGCATCTTCTAAGGGACATATTTCCTTTTCTGAAGAACAACTCGGAGAGGAGGCGAGTACTGTTCTGGGCGATGCCATTGAAAAGGTATTTGAAGAAAAAGCTGTAGCGCAAAAGATAAAAGAAGTGCTCAGCCAGTAAATTCCGGCATTAATCTCGTAAAATGTCCACTATAAGTAAATGTCCATAAAATAGTGGACATTTTAAACTGTCGTATGAATTTAAATGGTTGCCAACTATCCGGAATTTCCGGATAGTTCAAAAAGAGGGGCGGAAGAACGGCATATGAAGAATCGGCTAAAACGCTTTCTATCCCGTATGGCAAGCCTACGGGATAAATCTCTAACAGGTTCACCCCGTTAGAAATTAAATAGCTTATGCTGCACCATGTATATGTTTTAAGAGTACTAATAACAGTAAGTTTTATAGTAGGATAAAAATGATTTCTAACGGGGTAAAAATAGTTATATTTCTGTTTTTGATGATGACATCCTTGTCCATGATGCCTGGGAATGTTTGGGGAGACGAAATTTACACGTACACAGATAAAGATGGCAATATCTTTGTAACAAACACGCCTCCTCAAGAAAATATTAAGTCCAATCCCCAGAAGAGTGATTCGTATCAAGATTCAACCTCAGAGGAGCGCTTACATTGGGGAAGGGATAATGCATTAAGTGCTGAACAGTGGAAAGGTAAAAAAGGACAACGTAAAATAGCTAAAGATGGCGGAGGTATTGACGCTGGCAGATATAAAGTAAAAATTAAGAAAATCGGCAGTAATTTATATCAGGATATTTATACACGCATTATTATCAAAACCCAAGATTGTGTTGAGTTGGCCGGCAGGGACGAATCTGTATTGGATTGGTCTGGTGTTTCCGGCGAACTCTATTTCAAAAATACGAACAAGTCATGTATAGTTAAAAAAGTTTATAAATGAGGCCCGTTAGAGATTAAAAGTCTTATGCACTATATATGTGTTTCAATAAGCACCGAGGATGGTAAATCATAGAAGTAATGTAATAATCGTACCCTATCCCATATGGCAAGCCTACGGGATAAATCGCTAACGGGATGAAGAATCGGTAGCGAGCGCATTCCCCGTAGTCACGCCATTGGCGTGATGGGGGTAAGCGAGCGAATACTAAATTATATTGTTCCTCAAGAATCGAAGATTCTACGTGGCTTGCCGCGGAGAGCTTCAATATGGAATAACTCATTGAAAAAGAACGGAGTGGGGCTAAAACCATTAAGAAACAAGACGCTCCTAAAACGTTTCCTATCCCGTATGGCAAGCCTACGGGATAAATCTCTAACGGGGTGAAAGAACTGGGCGTGTTTTTGTAATTAGTGATATAAGGGCGCTGTCTTTTTTTCCAGCCGTAATCGATTATGGACAAATTTGTACGAACGTTATAGATTTAAAATTAAAATTAGCAAATTGGAAAGTCACAAAATGAAATAACTTTTTAAAAGACCCTGTACACCTAAGAGGGATAGAATGGTCCAAAAAACAAAGATTAGAAGCACAATCATCTCTTCAATATCTAATCATGGCCTTTTGGTCATCCTCGTTTCAATTTTATTAGCCGCACTCATATCGCTTATTATAGCCTATCATTTCAAGTCTCCAGACAATTTAATCATGACCACCGGATTTGAAAATGGGTCTTATGCAATTTTTGGCGAGCGCTACCGGCAGATCCTGGAGCGTGAGAAGATTACTCTTCAGTTGCTTCCCTCCTCAGGTTCTGTAGAAAATCTCAAGCGTCTTAACGATAAATCCTTCCGGGTCGACGTCGGTTTTGTCCAGGATGGAACGACTTTGCCCACAGAGGCGAATAATCTCGTTTCTCTCGGAGCCATAGGTTATTCACCTCTTTGGGTTTTTTATCGAAGCCAGGAAGCGTTTAACTACCTATCCGAACTCAAAGGGAAGAGAATTGCGATCGGACCGGAGGGAAGCGGGGTGCGCAAATTTGCCATCGATTTACTTAAACTAAATAATAGTGCAGCGCCACCAACCGTGCTACTCGACCTTTCCGGTGCTGCCGCCAATAAAGCTTTATTGGAAGGGAAGGTAGATGCGGTAATGATAATCGGTGCAGAGGATAATGCCCTCGTTAAAGAACTTTTGTATAACTCCAAGGTGAAGTTGATGACTTTCAAACAGGCTGAGGCTTACACCCGGCTGATCCCTGCTTTATCGCATGTTGTGTTGCCCCGGGGCATACTTGATGTTTCAAAAAAAATGCCCTCTCAGGATGTTCATCTTTTGGCTGTGACAACAAGTCTCATTGTGCGTAAAGACCTGCACCCTGCTTTAATATATTTGCTTTTGGATGCCGCTGTTGAGATTCATAGCAATGCTGGCTGGGTGAATAAGAAGGAGGAATTCCCCACGCCAAAGGAGGTAAGCTTCCCTTCCTCCAATTATGCGGCGAGGTTTTATAAATCGGGTCGGCCTTTTTTGCTTGACTATCTTCCCTTTGGAATAGCCGCGTTTGTTGACCGCACGATTTTATTTATGGTCCCGGTAGCCATCATTTTGATCCCTTTAATCCGCAGCATACCCTGGGTGTACTCCTGGCGGCATCGTCGGAAATTTTATCAGTGGTATAGAGAACTTAAGAATCTGGAATTAGAAGTGATGGAAAATCACAAACCGGAAGATATACCGGGGTATCATGACAAGATTGACCGGATCGAGGCATCGATCAATAGAATCTCAGTGCCTTTAGCTTTTTTTGAGGAGGTCTATAGGCTTCAAGAGCATGTTGATTTAGTTCGGGGGAAACTTGTTAGATTAAGCAACCGCTCTAAGTAGGGTAATCCATTTACCCCGTTAGAGATAAACTAATTTATGCACTATGTTTACGTTTTAATAAACTCTGAGTATGGTAAATCATAGAAGTAATGTAATAATCGTTCCCTATCCCATATGGCAAGCCTACGGGATAAATCGCTAACGGGATGAAGAATCGACTAAAACACCACGCGGAGAATTATCCGCGCAATATTTTCTGCGAAATGTATAACATGCACTAAAGATTACAATATTTAGAACCTTTGGTTCATCTTGCAATGAAGAAAGCCATATCAGCTAAAGCAGCACCTTAAAGAATAACCGGGCTTTGTCCCTAGTTTCCTCAGTGCGGCTAAAAGATCAAGGAGCATGAACATGTACAACATAAGAGTGAACCCCGTTAGAGCAACGCGCGCTTCGCTATTTCAGATAATGGCATTAAACCGCCATCAGTCTTACAGGACATTAACCCCCCATCAGGAATTGGGGGCTTTCTCTAACGGGGCTGAAAATATCCTCCGCTACAATCACGCAAGCTTTAACAAGGTCAGGTTCTGTATTCTGCTGCCGCTGCTCCTGATGTTTATCTTACTGCTCCCCTTCACTGTGATAGCAGAAGACCTTACCTGTAGCCATCTTCCCCAACTGATGGAAACATTCCACGCCAAACACTACGCGATGAAAAGTACCACCCCGGAGATCAGGATGCACGCCGTCGACCAGATGATCAAGCGCCTTGATCCCTCTAAAACGCTGCTGTACGAGTCCGATTTGGAGAAGCTCAAACCGTTTCTGCTGGACCTGTTCGAAACCGCGGAAAAAGGCAACTGCGCCTCGCTCCAGCATGTGTATGACCTGCTCGTCGCACGAGCGCGGGAGAACGAGGCCATCGTCAAAAATATTCTGGGGCCGGACTTCCGGCTGGACATGATGGCGGTGCTGAATATCAACGTAGACAAGCGCCCCTATTCGAAGACGATGGAGGAAAAAAAGGGGCTCCTGAAAAAGATCTTACAATTCCAGATCGAAAACTCACTGCTTATCGGGATTGACCTGGCAACAGCCAAAAAGAAGCAGATACACCGCTATGAGTTACAGACGATGCGGGTGGTTGAGCAAAATCCTACACAGCTCATTACGACATCCGCCGAGGCCTTCGCCAGCGCCCTGGATCCGCACACGAGCTACCTGCCTCCCAAAAACCTCGAGGATCTCCAGATTCAGATGAAGCTTTCCCTGGAGGGAATCGGGGCCATTCTGTCGAGCGACACCGGCTTTACCGTCATTGAAGAGTTGATTCCCGGGGGTGGCGCCGAGAAAACGGGTTTGCTGAAGCCAAAGGACAAAATCATCGCCGTGGCTCAGGAAGGGGAGATGCCCGTTGATGTCATCGACATGGATTTGCGCGACGTCATCAGCATGATCCGCGGCAAGAAAGGCACGCGGGTAACCCTGACGATCCTGCGGCAGGCCCAGCGCAAGGAGCGCTTTGACGTGACCATCATGCGCGACAAGATCGACGTGAAGGAGCAGGAGGCGAAGATCACCTATGAGATTCGGAAAGTGAGCGGAAGGCAGTATCGCTTCGGTGTAATTGATCTTCCTTCCTTTTACGGCGGCGAGAAGGGCGGCAAGTCCAGTTACGAAGACGTGAAAAAACTTCTTGCCGAGGCCAGGCAGCAGCGGGTGGACGGCATAGTGCTGAACCTGTCGCGCAATGGCGGTGGGCTGCTCGAAGAGGCAGTGCGCCTTGCCGGCCTTTTCATTGGCAATGGTGGAATAGTAGCAGTCAAGGACAGCCAGGGGCGGGAGACGATTCTTGCCAATGGTTTGGCCGTAGCGGGGAAGGGAGGCGACGAACGCCGCATCAATGCGGCGCCCGCGGAGGATCCGCGGGCACTCTACATGGGCCCCCTTGTTGTTCTAACGAGCCGCCTCAGTGCGTCGGCCAGCGAAATAGTCGCGGGCGCTCTGCAAGATTACCACCGCGCGGTGATCGTCGGGACGGACCATACCTTCGGCAAGGGTTCCGTGCAGTCACTAATGCCGCTGCCCTGGGAGCTTGGCGCAATGAAGGTCACAACGGCGTTGTACTTCCTGCCCGGCGGCAAATCGACGCAGAAGGCGGGTGTGATGGCGGATGTCAGGCTGCCTGGTTGGTTTGTATTAGAAGATATCGGTGAAGCGGCGCTGGACTATCCGCTGCCAGCCCAGGCCATTGCACCCTTCCTCGGCGTACGGGAGAAAGCTGCGCCGCATTGGAAGCCTGTTGACGAGCCCCTGATCGCTAAGCTTATGTCCAAGTCGCAGGGCCGGGTGGCGAAAGACGCAAAATTTGCCAAAATCATCAAAGACAACAAAGAAGCCGCGGAAAAGAAGGGCATCATTCAGCTTGATGATTTTCGCAAGACGATGAAAAAGGATGGCGCCGGCATTGAGAAGGAAACACGTTCCGAACAAAGGCAAAAGGCCCGGGAGCAGTATGCGCCTTTTGTGAACGAGAGCGTCAACATCCTGCTTGATATAGTAGTGAGACTCACTGAAAACGAGCACAGAGAAGGTTGAAGTGTTAGTCGAACTATCCCCGAAGCGAAGCGTAGTGGGATAGTGACACTCGCTGATAATTGAGACCCAAACTTCAGAAACAAAGTGCATAACCTAAAGGTCACGTCACCGCTGAAGTTTGTTGGACGAACTATCCCCGAAGCAAAGCGGAGCGGGATAATGAATACGTCATAATTTACCAGGCGTGAAGCGCCGTGGGAAACAGGGACGCAAGCGAAAATAGTAGGGACTGTGACTCGTTTTCCTGGTTTTCCAAAATCTGTCAATATAATTACGTAATATGTTATTATCCACATATAATGGAAATAAACAGCATGACTTACCGGTGTTTAAAGAAAATCTGAAAGAGCGTGCGCACTGAGGATGGTAAATATACACGGGATGTACTGATCAATTCCTATCTCTAACGGATTGAAATAACTGGGCGATGTCCCTCGTTTAGCGCTAATAAAGTATATTTTAAGGCGCTATCCTGCCACGGTATATTCAAGAGCACGAGGATTTTCTATTCTTTTAGAAGCTTCGAGCACTTCAAATCCGACAAGATTGCCATCTTTATCATAGTCAATGATTACACCCGGTTTATCCTCGTCGCTTTCCTCTACAGGGTGATCGCTAAATAGAATGCGAAGCACATCTACTTCAGGATCGTAAAAGACTTTCATTATTTTCTCCAATATTTACTAATTTTGCTGGTTCGATATACCGTTATCACAGTTGGTGGCTTTAGCTTATCATCGACAATTGCCCGAAGCAAGAACATCTTGCCATCTCCAAAATCAACTTTCGACTGGTAAATTTTCAAATTTCCTCTTTCTGTAACAACCTGTTGAGGATTATTCAACACTGATTCAAGAATGGTAAGGGGAATTGAACGCCTCAACATTTCTTCTTTCGCGTGATTGGAAAGTTTAAAAGACATTGATGTTCCCAATCTCCCTTATATCCAATTGACACCCTCTTGTTTTGTATTTAATATCATAATCTATAATAAAATCCACGCAATTTTATGTTTTGTTATTTTGCCGCACTCAAAATATTTACACAAAACAAGTATTGAAATAGCTTACTTACGTTTAATTTTAAAGATTTCAAAAGCATAAAATATTTACTGAAATTCAGCTAGACTGATGATAACATCTTTGCAAATTGTAAGCGGCGCTGACAATATACAAAGATAAATCGACTTCAACGCTACAGGTAAACAAAAGCATCACCCTAAGAAATAACCGGGAGGTGGATGATAAATAAACCAAAACAAACAAAGATTAGCGGGAAGGGTATCAAAAACTGGCCTAAAGACGACCGGCCGAGGGAGAAGTTGCTCAAGCGCGGCGCGGGGGCGCTGAGCAATTCGGAGCTTCTGGCGATACAGCTACGCACCGGCGTCAAAGGCAACAGCGCCATTGATTTGGCAAGAAAGATGCTGGATAAGTTCGGCACTTTCCGCAACATGAGCCACTCTGATATCCGCGATTGGAAAGAATTTAAAGGTTTGGGCCCGGCCAAAATAGCGCAAATCAAAGCGGCACTGGAAATCGGAAAGCGTTTCCGTGAAGACGAAGTGATTAGCGTTAAGCAAAAAATTGCCACTGCCCAAGATGTTGTTAATATTATCATGCCGCAAATGCGCGATCTCAAGACCGAGGTTTTTAAAGTTGTCTATCTCAACAGCAACAATCGAATCATCGATATTGCCGATGCGGCAGTAGGCACTGTAAACCAGGCCGCGCCTATTGTCCGGGAAATCATTCATGCGGCGTTACAGAAATTTGCCGCCTCTATTATTTGTGTTCACAATCACCCCAGCGCAAATATTACACCCAGTCCGGAAGATAAAAAAATAACCAGTGAGCTGACAGCAGCATGCAATATAATGGGAATCAGGATGCTGGATCATATCATCATTGGCGACGGCAGTTACTTCAGTTTCACAGATGAGGGACTGATGGAATAAGCATGGTAAACCAAAACCCCGAACAAATAGCGCGTGATAAAATTGATACGTTACTGGCTCAGTCCGGCTGGAAAGTGCAGGATAGGAAGGCATTAAATTTTAATGCCGGATTGGGGATTGCTTGTCGGGAATATCCAACAGACATTGGCCCTGTTGATTATGTCCTTTTTGTTGATCGCAAACCCGTCGGTGTAATTGAAGCCAAACGCGAAGAAGAAGGTCATCGCTTAACCGTTCATGAGATTCAGGCCGAGGCATATGCTACTGCGAAGCTAAAACATATAGAGAATGATCCACTTGCTTATGTTTACGAAAGCACGGGCGAAGTAACAAGGTTTACCGATTTTCGTGATCCGCATCCACGTGCACGGCAAGTTTTTTCCTTTCATAAGCCGGAAACATTTAGGGAATGGCTTTCTGCTCCAAAGAGTTTGAGGGCAAGGCTCAATGATATTCCTGCCCTTAATGAAAAAGGACTGCGCGATTGCCAGATTATCGCCATAAATAATCTTGAGAAATCATTCAAAGAAAGTTTCCCACGCGCGTTAATTCAAATGGCCACGGGAAGCGGAAAAACATATACAGCCATTACCTTTATTTATCGTCTTCTTAAATTCGCTAACGCCAAACGAGTCCTTTTTCTTGTCGATACAAGAAACCTCGGCAAGCAAGCTGAGCAAGAATTTATGGCCTATACGCCAGCAGATGACAATCGCAAATTCACCGAACTCTATAATGTACAACGCCTTAAATCGAGTTATGTTTCCAAAGACGCGCAGGTTTGTATCAGCACCATCCAGCGGCTTTATTCCATTCTCAAGGGCGAGGAGTTGGATGAATCCGCAGAAGAAACAAATCCAAACGAAGTCTGGCAACCCAAAGCTCCTATGCCCGTGGTTTATAATGAAAAGGTGCCGCTGGAATTCTTTGATTTTATCGTCATCGATGAATGTCACCGCTCGATTTATAATCTCTGGCAACAGATACTTGATTATTTTGACGCTTTTTTGATCGGTCTTACCGCAACACCGGACAAGCGCACATTCGGATTTTTTAAAGAAAATATTGTCAGCGAATATTCGCACGAGCGCGCTGTCGCCGACGGCGTTAATGTCGGTTACGATGTTTTTACTATTGAAACAGAAATCACTCAGCAAGGTGCGCGCATTTCCGCCAAAGAATATGTGGATGTGCGCGAGCGCTTGACCCGCAAAAAACGGTGGGAGCAATTGGAAGATGAGCTAAAGTATGAAGGTCAGCAACTGGATCGCGATGTAGTTAATCCCAGCCAGATTCGCAATATCATTAAAGCATTTAAAAATAAACTTCCGGAAATATTCCCCAACCGCAAAGAAGTTCCCAAAACGCTCATCTTTGCTAAAACAGACAGCCATGCTGACGACATCATTGATATTGTACGGGAGGAATTTGCTGAAGGAAATGACTTCTGTAAAAAAATTACTTATAAATCTGAAGAAGACGGCGACACTTTGCTTGCCCAGTTTAGAAATTCATATAATCCCCGCATTGCCGTTACTGTAGACATGATTGCCACTGGTACCGATGTTAAACCGCTGGAGTGTCTGCTTTTTATGCGCGATGTGCGCTCGGCAAATTATTTTGAGCAAATGAAAGGGCGCGGCACAAGAATACTGGGGCTTGATGATTTAAAGAAAGTCACGCCCTCGGCAAAATATGAAAAAGACCATTTTGTTATTGTTGACGCTGTAGGTGTCACCAAAACACTCAAAACCGACAGTCGTCCGCTCGAACGCAAAAGCTCCGTGCCGCTGAAAGATTTACTCAACGCCGTCATGATGGGTGCGCGCGATGAAGACACATTTCTATCGCTGGCTAACCGCCTGACGCGCATGGATCGCCAGATTAAGGATAAAGAACGTCAGAGAATAAAAGAACTATCCGACGGCCTGCCTTTGGGAGCAATAGTCAATGGCCTTCTTGATGCCCATAATCCAGACCGCATCGAAAAGAAAGCAAAAGAGCTTTTTCCCGCTGCGGATATTTCACTGGATGAAAAATTAAAGCGCGCGCGGGAAGAATTAGCGAAAGAGGCAAGCCTTATCTTCAGCGGACCGCTCAACGAATATTTGGACACGGTGCGCCGGTCATTGGAGCAGATTATTGATACTATCAACATTGACCGCGTGACTTTTGCTGGATGGGATAAACAGGCAGAGGATCAAGCTGAAAAATTAGTTAAGGGCTTCAAAGAATTTATGGAAACGCATAAAGATGAAATTCAGGCTCTTTCTATTTTTTATAGCCAGCCTTTTCGGCGGCGTGAAATTACCTATAAGATGATTAAAGAAGTATTTGAAATCATCAAAGAGAAAAAGCCGCAGCTTGCGCCTTTGCATGTCTGGGAAGCCTATGCGCATCTGGAAAAGAGTAACGCCGGAAGCCCAAAAAGTGAATTGACCGCTCTTGTCGGGCTAATCCGCCGGATTGTGGGGATTGATAAAGAGCTTGTGGATTATGATACTATCGCACGCCGGAATTTCCGCGACTGGGTTGTCCGCGCGCAATCCGGGTATAAACATTTCAATCAAGAGCAGATGGACTGGCTCTATATGATTCGCGACCATATCGCCACGTCATTTCATATCGAGCAGGATGATTTCTCTCTTGCACCTTTCGGTGAGCGGGGAGGGCTTGGCAAGTTACACGAGCTTTTTGGTGAGAATACCGATAAGCTAATTGATGAATTAAATGAAGTGTTGGTGGCGTGATATGGCCGAATTTCCAAATGAATGGGTTAGATGTAAAGTATCGGACTTCTCCCATATTGTTATGGGGCAGTCGCCACCTTCAAGAACTTATAACAAGGGTGGGATTGGTCTCCCTTTTTATCAAGGGAAGGCCGAATTCGGCGATCTTTATCCTGAACCAGTAAAATATTGTAAAGCGCCGAAAAAGATTGCTGAAAAAGGTGCTACGTTACTATCAGTCCGAGCTCCGGTTGGACCCACTAATATTGCACCTCATAGAGCATGTATTGGGCGAGGTTTAGCTGGTATTCATCCGCTAGGAGGAATGCAAGATCGATTTATTCTCTATCTTTTTAGGAACTATGAGCCGGTATTATCCGGTCAAGGTAAGGGAACTACATTTAAAGCGATCACAAAGGATTTTTTATTTGACTTAAACTTTACTTTACCACCGTTGCCTGAACAAATCTATATTTTAGGAACAATCGAAGAACTATTTTCCGACCTCGACAACGCCGTTGAAAACCTCAAAAAAGCCCACGAACAATTAAAAATCTATCGGCAGGCCGTCCTGAAATGGGCGTTTGAAGGCAAGCTGACGAATAGAAATGTTTTGGAAGCTGTCTTGCCACCGGGTTGGAAAAGGGTTGCGCTCAAAACGATAACCACAAAAGCAGAGAAAGTGAACTTGAAAGATAAAAAAACTACTGACGAATTTTTATATATTGATATTGGAGGAATTGATAATAGTATTAATAGAATTGCGACTCATAAAATATATCAATGGAAAGACGCGCCATCAAGAGCACAGCAAATTGTAAAATTTGAAGATACATTATTTTCAACCGTAAGAACATACTTAAGGAATATTGCACTCGTAGATAAGTTGATTTATGAAGATCAAATTTGTTCTTCAGGTTTTACTGTAATTCGTGCAAAGTATGATGAAGTAGTTCCTAAGTATCTTTTTTATTACTCAATATTTGAGGGATTTATACAGGCATTAAATGAATTACAAACAGGCACATCTTATCCTGCTGTTCGTGATGATGATGTATTGAACCAATACATTAATATTCCAACTGAATTAGAAGAACAACAAGCCATCGTTGCCGAAATCGAATCCCGTCTTTCCGTCTGTGGTCAACTCGAAGAATCAATAAATGATAATTTACAAAAAGCCGAAGCCCTGCGCCAGAGCATTCTCAAACAGGCGTTTGCAGGCAAGCTTACCGAAAAGTGGCGGAAAGATCATCCGGATTTAATATCCGGTGAAAATTCCGCCGAGGCCTTGCTCAAAAAGATAAAAGCCGATAAAGAGATTTTGAAGGTTACACCGAAAGGGAAAAAAGAAGCATGACTGAAGCATTGGTTGCTAAAATATGGTCATTTTGCAATGTTTTGAGAGACGCAGGCGTCGGCTATGGCGCTTACCTTGAACAGCTCACCTACCTACTGTTTCTCAAAATGGCGGATGAATACTCGCGGCCGCCCCATAACAGAAAAATAAAAATCCCCGCCGAATATACCTGGGCTGTTTTGCGAACCAAAAGGGCAGCCGAGTTGGAAGATCATTATGTGAAAACCCTCCGAGAACTGGGCAAGGATACAGGCATGCTCGGAAAGATATTTTTTATGTCTCAAAATGAGATTCATGAACCTGCCATGCTGTATCGTCTGATCCAAATGATTGATGAGCAATCGTGGGTTACGCTGGGCGCTGATATAAAAGGCGATATTTACGAAGGCCTTCTGGCAAAAAACGCCGAGGATATCAAAAGCGGCGCCGGACAGTATTTTACACCGCGCGCCCTGATCAAAGCCATCGTGGCCTGTATGAGACCCCAACCGGAAAAAACAATTGCCGACCCTGCCTGCGGAACCGGTGGCTTTTTCCTGTTCGCCTATGATTTTCTTACTGATAAGCAACATTATCAGCTCGATAAAAATCAACTTAAATTTTTGAAGTTTAAAACATTCAAAGGCTGGGAAATTGTGCCTAACGCCGCCCGACTATGCCTGATGAACCTGTTTTTGCACAATATTGGAGATTTAGATGAGCTTGTGCCTGTTGAGCGCGTCGATTCATTAATTGCTGACAGCGGGGAAAGATTTGATTACGTGATGACGAATCCGCCCTTCGGGAAAAAAAGCAGTATGACATTTACTAACGAAGAAGGTCAGGAAGAATCAGAAGATCTTATTTATAACCGCCAAGACTTTTGGGCAACGACAGCTAACAAGCAACTCAACTTCGTCCAGCATGTTCATACGATGCTTAAGGTTGACGGCAAAGCCGCAGTTGTAGTGCCAGATAATGTTTTGTTTGAAGGCGGCGCTGGCGAGACTGTCCGTAAGAAACTACTTGAAACAACAGATTTACACACGATTTTACGTTTACCTACGGGGATTTTTTATAGACCGGGCGTAAAGGCCAATGTGATCTTTTTTGACAACAGGTCAGCTAGTAAATCTGCTCAAACCAAAGAAGTCTGGACTTATGATTTCCGCACGAATATGCATTTTACACTCAAAAAGAATACCTTGAAATATGATGATTTAAAAGAATTCGTTGAATGTTATAATCCAGCCAATCGTCACAAACGCAAGGAAACTTGGTCAGAGAAAAAGCCCGAAGGCCGCTGGCGCAAATTCAGTTATGATGAAATCGTTGCTAGAGATAAAACAAGCCTTGATATATTCTGGCTCAAAGATAAAAGTTTGACTGACCTTGATAATCTTCCTGACCCTGATGTCTTGGCCACAGAAATCATCGAAAATATAGAATCGGGATTGGAGAGTTTTAAGGCAATAATGGAAAAACTAAATAATAAATAAAACACATAATCGGGGACGGTTCTATTGAAGGGACGCGTCCGGCATACGCCGGATTTCATATCTCGTTAAGCGTGAAGAGTGAAGCGGGCAGCGGGATTCGCCAATCTGCAATGCAAATTTATGTCTTGCCTTTTTTCAATTCATCCTTTTATTATAACTACAATTAAGAAACAGGTAGATTAACTGAAAAATATTTAATATCAATATTGAGCGGCTTGATGCCGCGAGGGAGGAACAATGGAATTAGCTGCTGCAATCAAGGGAAGAAGGAGTATTCGCAAATTCAAATCGCAGGATGTACCTAAAAGTGTAATTACGGAAATTCTGGAAGAGGCGCGCTGGTCGCCATCATGGGGAAATACCCAACCCTGGGACTTGTATGTATTAAAGGGTAAGATACTGGCTAAATTCAAAGAAATGAATCTCAAGCAAACGCTGGCGGGCGCCGCTATTGTCTCCGATGTGCCGATGCTCGAAAAATGGCCGGACGCCATGAAAGTCAGGTATGGAGATCTGGGCAAGGTTATTTTAAGCGTGCAGGATATAAAAAGAGAAGATAAGGAAGGCCGTGATAAGTATTATCAGAATATGGTTTTCATGTTTGATGCCCCTTGTCTGATTCTGGCCTGTATTTCCCGGGATAATCTTGTCGAATACCAGATGTTGGATATCGGCCTCATCGCCCAAACGATATGTCTCGCTGCTTACGGCAAAGGCCTGGGAACCTGCCTCTTGGCCGCCGCTGCGCGTTACTCCGCCGAAATCAGAAAAATAGCGGCAATTCCCGCCGATAAAAAAATTGTTGTGGGCATTGCTCTGGGCTATCCCGATCCGTCATTTCCTCTCAACAATTTCGAGCGGGAGAGAGCAAAGCTGGATGAATTTGTCCATTGGATGGAATAAAGAACAAATTTTGGATTTACCCTAAGAAGTAATCGGGGGCAGCTATCTGTAAGAAGCTAAGGAGAGCCATCATGAGCGATATAACCGCTTTGTCTCAGCGACGGTATGACATTGATTGGCTACGTGTTTTGGCTATCCTGGCAGTCTTTATTTTTCATTCCGGACGTTTTTTTGATACAATGCCATGGCATGTTAAGAGCACGACCGTATACTCCTTAGTAACGGCATGGACCGTATTCCTGTCAGGATGGTTGATGCCCTTTATGTTTCTCATTTCAGGCGCGAGCCTTTTCTATATGGTTGGAAAAGGGAGTGTCGTCCAGTTCATCCGGGAAAAGACGCTGCGCCTTTTCATTCCGCTTGTTGTTGGTGTATTTACGCATATCTCACTCGTAGTATATTTAGAACGGATTTCGCACAGTCAATTCACGGGATCATTTTTCAAGTTCTATCCGCATTATTTCGATGGCATATATGGTATCGGAGGCAACTTTGCCTTGACAGGTTTACACTTATGGTACCTCCTGGTACTGTTTATCTATAGTCTTCTCTTTCTACCTCTGTTCTACCTGCTCAAGGGATCGGCCCGCGGCCTCTTAGACAAATTAGGAAACATACTGGCCGTGCCTGGTATTATCCTTGTCTTGATATTACCGGTAACATATCTCTCTGTCATTTTTGATCCTCGGACTTTCTTAGGACAACGCAATTTTGGAGGAAACCCTTTACCGGTTTATATTTGCTACTTACTTTACGGTTTTGTCATTTTCTCTCATGCACGTTTACAAGCTAGCATTCAGAAATTGCGCTGGTTCTATCTTGTCGCCGCCCTCGCTGCTGCCTCCGTGCTCATCTGGCGATTTGGTTATGCTCCTCCTAAAGGTGACATGAAAGCTCTAATATATTTTGGACTATTCTGGATCATCAGTTCCTGGTGTTTTATTCTTGCTTTTATCGGTTTTGCCTTAAAGCATCTGACCAATAATACGCCGCTGTTAAAATATACTAATGAGGCTGTCCTGCCTTTTTTCATTATGCATCAAACAGTCCTTTTAGTCCTTGGCTATTTTGTGCTCCAATGGCCGATACCTGATCTGCTCAAATGGATTATCATTGCCATCAGTTCTTTTCTCTCTCTCATTGGATTATACGAGTTTTTGATACGCCGTTTTAATGGTATTCGATTTTTGTTTGGAATGAAACTCTTGACCAAGAAAGCAAATAGTAAATAATTGATGATTACTGGAAATAATCGAGACGGTTTTATTTAGATTCGTTATCAGTCGCGGCTTTGCCGTGGTGGAAAGTAGAGGAATTGAGCCTGTAATCCCGATTTGCTTCGCAAACGGGATCAATTCCCAATAGCCTTTGGCTATTGGATAATTCGACTAACAAACTTTAATACGCCTATAGTGACCTTTAGGTTATTAGCTTTTAAAGTTTGAGTCTCATTACGACTTTGAAATTTTTCTGCACTTTGTTTGAAAAATTTTAGTCTCATTGAAAGGAGATTACCATGAAAGATTTAAATTATATGAGCATTGCTGAAGATGCCATAAGCAAAATCAAAAAAGGAGCTTTCTTAACCGTTAAAGCGGGAAACAAACTCAACACTATGACAATCGGCTGGGCCACTTTCGGATTCATCTGGCAAAAGCCGATCATGATGGTCGCCGTGCGTTCTTCCCGGCATACTTTCGGCATTATGAATGCAGCGGCGGATTTTACGGTTACCGTGCCCGCGGGCGATATGTCCAAGGAGACCGCTTTTTGCGGTTCCAAATCCGGCCGCGATCTGGATAAATTCAAAGAGGCGAAACTCGAAACGGTGAAGAGCAGCGAAGTTTCTTCGCCGATCATCAAAACTGCCGGCGTTCACTACGAATGCAAGATCGTTTACAAATCGGCTATGAACTCCGCTCATCTGGATAAAAATTATGATAAGTCGCTCTATCCGAAAAAAGATTACCACACGCTTTACTTTGGCGAGATAGTGGCCTGTTACGAAACGGAATAGTTGTCGATGGACGATAAACGCGTATCTTGCATCTCGTATCTCGTGAAGCGTATATGGCTGTGTAATTGGGAATAGCTGTTAATGCTTGAAGTCGTTAATTGACGAATTCTGAAAAATATGCAATCTTACCTCCCGTAATTGTTACATCTTCCCGATGAACTGTCCGGCCGCAAACTGCGGAGAATATACCCGCTGAGATTGAATTCTATAGCGGAGTATGGGCGAAGTATCCCTCAGAGAGAAATTCTATGAAATTGACTTCTGATTTTGTCGGGGCATCCCTCAAAGAATACACCTGCATTGTTAATGCCCGCTCGACCATGAATTACGCGGCCGCTATCGGCGATGCTAATCCTTTTTACTTCAATGATGAGCGGCCCGAAGGAATTATCGCGCCGCCCCTGTTTCCCGTCGCGGTTACCTGGCCCATAGTGGAAAACATTACTGATTATCTGGAAGCGGAAGGATTTCCCAAAGAGGTCCTCTTTACACAAGTCCATTACAGCGAGCACCTCAACATCCGCAGGCCGGTTACACCCGGCAGCAATCTGAAAATCAAAGGAACAATTGCCGCTATCCTGCCGCACAGAGCAGGAACCTATGTCATCACACGGTTTGACGCGCTTGATGCCGAGAGGAACAATGTGTTTACAGAACATATCGGCGCGATGATGAGAGGGGTTGAGTGCGCTGATGCCGGAAAAGGCGGCGAATCCGTCCCGTCTGTTCCTCAGCAAATGAATAAGTCTACCGCCTTGTGGGAATCCGTTATACCCATTGATCGGCTGGCGCCTTTCATCTACGACGGCTGCACAAACATTCATTTCCCCATTCATACATCAGTAAAATTCGCGCACCAGGTGGGGCTGCCCGGAATTATCCACCAGGGGACGGCTACCCTTGCCCTTGCCGTCCATAACATCCTGAACAGAGAGGCAGGCGGCGATCCGCACCGACTTACGAGTGTTTACTGCAGGTTTACTGGAATGGTGCTTCCCGGCTCGGCAATTAGGGTCCGCCTCACCGGTAAAAACCAAATATCCGGAGGGACGGATCTGTTCTTCTCAGTTCTCAATGTCGAAGAGAAGCGCGCAATCAGCGACGGCTATATCAAACTAAAAGACTAAAGGAGAGGTAACCATGACTTGGAAAAAGCTGAATCAAACGTGGCATTATGTAGAAAAATGGGCCAAAGCGAGACCGGATGCCGATGCCCTGGTATTCGGAGAAGAGAAATTGACTTGGCGTGAATTCAAGGAGAGGATGGATGCTATCGCCAATGCTTACCTGGAAATCGGAATTGAAAAGGGAGACCGTGTAGCCCTCCTTTCCATGGCACGCAACGAATTCCTAACTACTTACATGGCCGCAGGCAAGGTCGGGGCTATCTGGCTTGGCCTTTCGCCGAAATACACTCTGGAGGAGCTCCGCTACCAGCTCAACGACTGTCGTCCCAAACTGCTCATTACCCTGCGGGAGTACATGGGCAGCGATCTTTCTGAAACCGTCAGCGTCCTCAGGAAGGAATTCTCATTTTTGAAAAAAGTTCTGGTTATCGGTGAGCCTTTTAAGGGAACCGAATCTTTTTCTGCTTATGTCGGAAAACCGCGGGAAAAATTCGCCGCCGCGCTGAAACAAAGAGCATCCGAGATAAAAGAGGAAGATGATGCACTCCTTTTGTACACATCAGGATCAACCGGAAAGCCCAAGGGCGTCATCCATACCCACCGCAGTATCGTTGAGAACATAAAGGTGGAAATTGAAAAATTTCATTTCGATGAAAAGTCGCGGGGGCTTCTCCACTTCCCCATTAATCATGTTGCTGCGGACGTCGAAATCGGGTTCGGGGCAATCATGTCGGGTGGCTGCATTGTCTGCATGGATAAGTTCGATCCGGCGGAGACGCTGAAGATCATCGAGAAGGAAAAGATAACCCATATCGGGCAGGTGCCGGTCATGTTCCTGTTGGAATTCAAACAGCCGGAATTCTGGACATGCGATTTCAGCAACGTTAAGGCCTTTGTCTGGGCGGGAGCGGCTGCACCGAAAATCATGATCGATCTTCTCATGCCGATCTGCCAAAAGACAGGGGCTAAGCTCATCACCGGTTATGGCAGTACGGAAGTCTGCGGTTTCATCACCTACTCCGGCAAAGAGGATAATACCGAGACGCTCCTCAAGACGGCGGGGAAAATTGCTCACCCCTTCGAACTGAAAATCGTCGATAAACAGCGTCGGGCGCTTCCCGTAGGCGAGATAGGAGAGATCGCCGTGCGTGGTTCTTTCCTGATGAAAGGATACTATAACAAGCCGGAAGAGACAGCAAAAGTCATCGATTCGGATGGTTGGTATTACACGACGGATCTGGCTTTTAAGGACAGTGACGGCTACATTCATATAACAGGAAGACTCTCCGAAATGTTCAAAACCGGTGGGGAGAACGTATATCCCCGGGAAGTGGAAGAGATGATCGAGACTCATAGCGCTGTTCTCTTCGCTGCGGTGCTGGGCGTTCCGGACGAGACATATCAGGAAGTCGGCTGGGCCTTTGTTATGCCGACACCGGGACAAACAGTAACGGAAGAGGAGCTGCGCGAATTATGCAAATCCGCCCTGGCCAACTTCAAGGTGCCGAAAAAATTCTTTATCCGTCCCTTGCTCCCCCTGCTGGCAAGCGGCAAGGTGAATAAGATGGCGCTGAAAGATGAGATCAAGGAAATGATGAAAAAATAGACAACCGTGAATAATCGGAGAATAATCGGGGACGGTTCAATAATCACCTAATACCCTAAATAACCTGAAGGTCACTATAGGGTCACGCGAGGGCACAAGACAAAAAGGGGAAGTAAAAAGGAGGAACGCATGACCGTTTCCGGAATATTTCTGATTCTCTTCATTATCATCTCTCTCGCCCATCTCGCCTCCGAAGCAGCGTGGTCCGCGGCGGGGCGCTATATCACCAAGCCCTTTCTCATGCCCGTGCTCGCGTTATATTATGTGGCATCAGCCGCGCAACCGAATCCCGTTCTTGTTGCCGCAATAGCGTGCGGCTGGTTGGGAGACATCTTCCTCATGATACCGGACCCACAGAAAACAGGCCGTTATTTCAAGCCAGGGCTTACCGCCTTTCTGCTTGGGCATGTACTTTATATCGCCGTTTTCGCCGTATATCTTCCCCGCGCGTCCAGCGTGCCCTTATGGGGATGGAGCTTCCTTGTGGCTTATGTCGCGGCAGGCGTTGTCGGGTACCGGATTATTGTCCCCCACGCTGGAAAAATGTTTCCGGCCATCATCGCCTATATCATCATCATCGTTTTGATGGGAGCCAGCACCGTTTTTCCGCTGGGGAGCGTATACACTGCCGGTGTCGTTACGGCTATGGCGGGTGCGTTTGTATTTATGGTCTCTGATACTATCAACGCATACAACAGATTCGTGCGGGAGATTCCCTTCGAACGGGTGTTAACCATGGGCACTTACCTGGGCGGGCAGTTTCTGTTGGTGCAGGGATATCTCTTTTTCTGACAGGCACATTCAGACTTATATACGGAACGGATCTTTATCGGGGTCAAATCTTCACTCTTGACAATTGGCGCACTGTGTTGCAGGTGGCTGTATTAATTTTCTTGCGGCTCGCCTCTCCTTTATTTATCACCGGGAAAGATCATCGAAGAAATTTATTTTCCACTTGCCTTCTTCCTGTATTATTTGAAAATCCTTCGGCTCACCTGCCAATGTGATTGTCAAGACAACACGCTCTTTCGTCGATGACTTTACTGAGTATGGCGCTACCAATATCTGGGACAAAAGTGATGTTTTCTCCGAATAGACATTAAAATTGTTGAAGAAATTAGTTCTCACATTTGATGTGTCTGCCTCGAGCATAGCGTATAACTGGGCCTGCGTTACATCTTTGTTCATTTTGACAGCCGCGTCGGCAATCTCTTTCGCAATCCAACTTTTACTCGCAATAGTCATGGCGTCCCATACTTTCTGGTACTTTTTTTCTTTCACGTTTTGAAAAAAGTCCCTGTACATCGTTATAAAATCAGCAGGATCTGCGACAGCAGCAATAGGGGCAAATGCCATAAAAACTAAAACCAGCAAGACCGGGACACAGAGTAATATTCTTTTCTTGTCTATTTTTCTCTGCCCACAGCACATAGACATAAAGTAATATCCTCCTTTTTGTAATTTGCCTGCTCGATGGCCGGCTCTTTCAGCCTTTGCCCGGCCTTCTCTTTACCCTCGTTTTCGCTTTTTCTTCCGCTTTCTTCTTGAAGATGGGCACTACGATTAGTGTGTAAAGAATCATGCAGAGGAAACAGCCGCCCATGACGACGGCAACCCAGTAATTCTTAAAGAGCTCCCTTCCCAGATAGTCACGGCTGACATCGGTAAATATGGCGATCATCAAACCAGTAAAGACCACGATGACTATTATCGGTATTGTGTAGCCCAGCGGGATTTTAAACGACCTTTTCTTCTCCGGGTATTTTTTCCTGAGTTTGATCACGCATACGGCCGCAACGACGTAGATAAAGCACTCGAGCGCCGCCGCCATAAGGATGATGAATAAATATTTCCCCGTATACAGTGTGGCGAGGCTTATGGCAATCGCTAAAACGCCAAGGAAGAGTATTGATACCCATGGCGTCGCGTAGGCCGGATGGAGCTTGCTGAAAAACCTGGGGAGAACGTTGTCCCTCCCCATGGCGTAGGAAAACCTTGAGGTGTTGAGGAGCCCGGAATTGAATGACGTCACTGATGCGAGAATGCTCATGACAATAAAGCTTATCGTACCCGCCACGCCGAAGAGGTTTGTGCCGAAAACAATATGTGGAATCGGTGTGCCGCTGGCCAACTGCGCGGGCGTGAGGCCCACAAACATGGCGACAATGAAAAGAGCATATGTAACGGAGAGGAGGCCGATAGCCCAAAGCATGCCCTTCCCGATGAGCCGGTAGTCTGTTGTCTCCTCGGCCAGCGGGGTTACCCACTCGTACCCGACAAAAAGAAAAACGCCTACTCCGGCCGCCTGAATAATGTTTTCCAGCGTGAATTTGGCGCTCTGCGCGGCGAGGCTTATGTTTACATCATGCGTGGCAAATGTATAAATGGAAACGCCGATCATAAAAGCAACCATGCTGTAGGTCATGATATCCTGGATAATGCCGGTTATGTAAACCCCCCTTAAATTTATCACTCCTACGAAGAAGATAAAGAAAAGTATCCACAGGAATTTGTCGTAGAAAGGATTGAATATCTGAAAGGTGCCAGAGAGGACGCTCGCGAGCAGATAGCTTTCGGCCCCGACCATGGAGATCCCCAGGATGACGTAAAACATTCCGATGATTATGGAAATATTTTCGTTAAATGCGTTCTGAATGTAGAGCTTGATACCCGCCGCCGACGGGTAGAGGGACGTAAGTTCAGAGAAACACATTGCGGATAGCAGGCAGAGAAACCCCGCCACTAAAATGGAAATCCACGCGAGCTCGCCCACGATTATTGTGGCCACTTGGATGCCCGCCAGATAACAGGAGGTAGCGATGGCCATACCCGTGGATGTGGAGATAACGGTTCGGAGTTTTATTACTTTCTTTAGTTCGGTCATCGATTCCTCCTATACTTCCGGCCATATGATCATGGTGATGGCATCAAGCCGGACGACGTCCTCCTGGCTCGCCTTGACGCGGATTTCCCCTTGGAGATATTTCTGCGAGGGATTCAGGTCTCCCCAAAACATGTCACAGAAATTCTCGCTAGTCGACGTAACAATGATATCGGGCGTCCCGTTCGTGCCCACTTCAAAGGAAACAATTTCGCCTTTCACCACATTCATGGTGAACTTGTCTCCCGTATCTTCCGCCACGAAATGAATGAGCTTTGACCAGTCTCGCTGCATCTTGCGCAACCTTTTGTTTTCGTTGCACTGGCGTTGGTAATCGGCCAGCGCTTCAAGAATTTCCTGACTTGTAGCCATGTCTTTCCTCCTGAAATATATTAATCGTTTTTGCCGAGGCCCGCTTCCCCGGAGAGTTCCTTCATTGAGCCCGAGAGGGCATCGAGGACGAAATCAACTTCCTCGGGGGTAATCACCAGGGAAGGCATCAGTCGACAGATGCTCGGGTCGTTTCCGGTATAAATGGCTATGACACCCCTATCGGCAAGTTTTTTGGTCATCCGCGGCCCGATGGATTCGTTCGTGTACTGTAGCCCCATCATGAGACCTTTCTGGCGCACCTCGAGGAGGAGCGACGGATAGTCCTTCAGGAGCGCGTCGAATCCGGCCCGGAATTTCCTGCCCATCTTTTCGGCGTGATCAAGAAGGTTGTGCTTTTGTATATAGTCGATGACCGCCATGCCCACAATGCACCCGAGATCGGAACCGCCGAAGGTAGAGAGGTGTATGAAAGGGTGGGGAATGAAAAAGTCCTGGATATCTTCCTTGAATATGGTTGCCGAAATGGGGTAGATGCCGCCGCCTAAAGATTTGGCGACGGTCATAATATCCGGAACAACACCCCAGTGCTCGGAAGCGAACATCCTTCCCGTCCGCCCAAAACCGGTCTGTATCTCATCGAGGATGAGCAGGATTTCGTGATCATCGCATAGCCTTCTTACTGCCGGAAGGTATTCGTCGGGCGGAATGTTGATGCCGCCCTCGCCCTGGATCGGTTCAAGGATTATCGCGGCAGTGTCGTCGGTAATCGTTTTTTTTATTGCCTCTATATCTCCAAAGGGCACCATCTTGAACCCCGGAATCAGCGGCTCGAATGGTTCCTTATAAGCGTCGCGCCCAATAGCGGAAAGAGCAAAACCGGTATGGCCGTGATAGGCTTTCTCGGTATAGATGATTTCTTTTTTCATGGTGTAGCCGCGGGCGATCTTGATTGCCGCGTCATTGGCTTCGCCTCCTCCGACGCCGAAGATGGTGCACTTTAGGTCACCCGGTGTGATCTCGGCAAGTTTTTTAGCGAGGTCGGCTTTGGGTTTTGAACAGAGGAGGAAAACGCCGATATCGTAGGTGTCGATGGCCTTTTTCAGGGCTGCAACAATATCCGGGTTGCGACGACCGACATTCATGATGCCGGAGCCGGTCTGGCAGTCGATGTACTTTTTTCCCGTTATGTCCCAGACGCTGGCCCCTTCGCGTTTGTCTTCGATGATGTCAAGCCCTGCGGCCTTCATCGTTCGCACCTTCATCGGGCCGATGAATTTCGAGAAATCGGACAGGGCTTCAGCCTTAATTTTTGCAAGATCGCTTCCCATCACGTCACCTCCAGCGCATTATCTATTTATCAAACCAATGATTCTTTCCTCTGCCGGTTAAGAATGGCAGGGTTCCTTCGGCAAGGCTGTTTAAAATGATCGAGCAAACAATTGATAATTTATGTAAAAGTTGTCTAATATAATTTGCCGGAAAGGTCAAGGCTCCTGAAAAAAATCCGGTTAAACCGGTAATCCGGGATGGTTCTATTTAAAATCTTTGTCAGTACAAGTGCCGTCAAATCTTCACTCTTGACAATTGGCAATATTAAAATCGTGAAGCGGAATTCGTATCTCGTGAAGCGTAAAGCGTAAAACAACAGGGGACAGTTGTATCTAATTTTTTTGAAGTCTGTTACAATTCAGGCGGCCATAAGCCTTCTCTTTCAGCTCTCCTTTTTATTACATCCGCAGAAACGCCAAAAGGCTTACAAATCATCGGAGATATTCTTGATAAAACAGCATCGGGATCATTTTCTAAATAATCTATCAGCTTGTTCTCTGTAATAATGTTGGCGGCTTGTTCAATTGCTAAAACTAAATCTGAATGCGGCACTAAAAGCCTGCCGGCAAATTCATTGGCCTGCCACTCAAAACTGCTGTATTCATAATCAGATATATCACGAACGAAATTTTTCCAGTCTGATGGTGTGACTATATCAAATTTCGCAAATATTTCCTTATGCAAGAAGAAGTGACCCAGTTCATGTGCAAATGAAAAGCGTATCCGATTGGCAAATTTTTCGTTCATATAAAAATCGTAGTCAACAACAATAGCAGTCAAATCCATTTTAAGATACGCATCCATGTCGGTTGAAGAGAACAATCCATGCTTCGGTTCAATGAGAAGATTGAGCCGAAATTCGACAACTTTTTCTATATCAACCGGCAGACGACCTTCCGGCCAGTGCGTATTTCGAACTTTATCAGCAGCAACCCAGAGATTATTTTTGTCAATCCGTTCGCACTTGAACTCGGAAGGGTCCAAATATCAATCCTCCTTTTTGATCATTTCTATTAGCTTGTCCAATTCTTCGGCTGTAGGTTTATCGCTCCTGATGGTGCGAAAGAACATGGGTAAAGCTTTTAAAACTTCTTGATCTGAACGGATATCTTCAGGGATGATGCCGGCATCAATATTGGCCAGGTCTTTCATCTCTTTCCAAGTTTCTGATCCGGCCTTAATACCCAAAACCTTTGCAATTTTTTTTAATTTTTCTTCATCCTGTGGAGGCGCCAGCAAGCCACGTTCGATTTTACTCCAATTACTAGCATCTATTTCAGTAAGTTTGCAAAACTCCCTGAGGCTCATATCTTTATTCAGCCTTATTCCTTTGATAAATTCTCCATACATAAAAACCTCCTTTTTTATGTTTCTTAACAAAGTCGCTCGTGGTAAAATAATAACCACGTGGTATTAATATAACCACAAATTACGAAAGTCAAGCAATTATTTTAAGTGGAGGAATAGCTGGGTCAAATCCTTACTCTTGATAATTGGCGTTCCAAAAATCGTAATTCGTGAAACGTGAAGAGTGAAGCCGAAGCCCGGCGCATGCCAGGGCTCGTATCTTGTGAAGCGTGTGATGTGTGAAGCGTACATCACCCTCACCTTAGTCCTCTCCCCTCGTAGGGAGAGGAAACTTGGATTGTTCGGGGACAGTATACTTAATTACTGATAATTAGCGGAAAAGATCAGCATGTGTTCCGGTTCGTATTAAGAATAAAGTTTCTTCATCATATTTGTAAATTAGTAGCCAGTCTGATTCTATATGACAATCTCTGCAACCATAATAATTTCCTGTCAATTTATGGTCCCGATATATTTGATCTAACTTTTCTCCACGCACAAGACAATGTATTACGGATTTAAGCTTTTCCATGTCCTTATTTCTTCTGATCAGTCTTTCTATATCTTTTTCAAAAGCAGTACTGCTATGGACGCGCTTCATCATCAAATACCAAGATGCTTGAATAATTCATCTGCATTATCGAATTTCTTGCCGCCGTCATTTTCTATTTCTTTCATAGCAGTCATAGTTTCGGCATTAGGAATATTTATTTCAAAAGGCAAGCCGTGATGAAGTTCGACTTGTTTGTAAAACAACGTAATTGCTTGCGTAGTTGATAGGCCGAGAATATCAAAATATTTTTCTGCTTTTGTTTTTAATCCGGGCTCAATACGGGCGCGAACCATAGCACTTTTTATTTTAGTCATGATTTTATTCCTCCATATAACGTAATGTAGCACATATGGGGTACATTGTCAAATGTTCAAAACATTCTAATTTAGCTTATTTATGACAAGAGGCTTGACGTGATCTTTCGCAATCGACTGGGGTCAAATCTTTACTCTTGATAATTGGCAATATGATAGGTGTTTAGTCTGTTAGGCTGAAGACTGAAGTAGATAAAAAAGACCTAATGGACTAGTGTGAAGCCGAAGCCCGGCGCATGCCGGGGATCGTATCTCGTGAAGACACAGGTCAGTACTTAATACGCGTCGCAGCAGATGATCATGTCGCCTACTTTTTTAAAATATGTTGTCTTGGTTTTTTCATTTTTGGTTCTAGGTTTAATATAGGTGTATTCCACCCATCCTTCGCCTTTTGCTTTGGCTTTCTCGACTATTTCTTTCCTGAATAATTTTCCCTTACTGTCTTTTTCACGCACCACGTTCTTTCCTCTGAGTGAGGGGCGGAAAGGATCAGCTATCACCGTGCCTTTCAAGTCGTATGCAAACACATAGAAGTAGTCTTTTACAAACTGCCCATCCTGCTTATTTATTTCCGCTATGGCCGCTTCTTTGCCATTGGCCTTAATAAACTCCTCAGCTTTGAGCACCATTGCCTTGGCTTCGGCTTTTGCGCCGGCTTTCGCATAAGCGATATCTTTTCCCAATATGTGCCCGAAAGTTCCCGCCAAAAGCATAACTAATACAGCAATAAATATTCTTTTGACTTTCATGGTTCCCTCCTAGAAAAGAAATTATTTTCTGCTTGCATAGTAGCATAACATCAATTTTTTGAGAAACGGGAATTTAAAGATGACGGCGTTGACGTTATCGGGATGTGCCACAATTCTTTTTTCATTGTGAAACTCCAATTTCCATAACGAAATGTATAACCTAAAGGTTACACGTGGAAATTGGTAAGTTGAACAATCCCGCACAGCGGAGGGTAATGAGACTCAAATTCCGAAATGAAATGCAGCGGAATTTGTTAGCCGAATTATCCCGCAAAAGCAGGGGTATAATACCACGCAGCGAGCTTAGGAACTGGTTTCCAAAGCTTGCCTTGGAGTTCATACCCGTGATCCAGTTCTTGACAATAACCGGCTATTGGAAGTATTTAATATCAAAAGGGAGGAAATATGTCGCCGGAAGAACAGGTATCCCGATATGAAATCAACCGGAACGTTAGGATGATCTTAACACGCCATGATGTAGATCTGACAAGGATAGACTACTCCTTTATGGGTAATACGGTTTATCTCTACGGTGATCTGGTCCGGCCAGACAGGGATTATTCCGTAAGCGAGATCGAAGTCATTGTCGGGGAAATTGCCGCCTTGCCCCACGTGCGTAATACCCAATTTGACCTCAACAACTGGTTAGTGATTTCTTCGGGAGATTCCTGGCAGATAACCAAAACAAAGAAACCCGCCGTCACGCGCGCGGCTGACCAGTTAGGCTCTTTGGGAGATTCCACCGTTGTTATAGATAAGGCGGAAAATCTAGCGGATGTTCTGGATGATCTTGAGTCGGACTCAAAAAAAGAAGAAGATGACAAACCGACCCGTCCCAAGTAAGACTGTATTGATTAAGGTTGCCGGCTTGTTTATAATTATCAGCGAAACCTATCGACACTATGAAATCACCCATTAAGAAAATTGTCATCATCGGCGCAGGCGCTATGGGCGCGGTCTATGCCGCCCTGCTGCATGACACGGACCCCGACTGTGTTTCTTTTGCGGCCCGGGGGAACCGCGCGCAACGGCTTTGCCGCGGTGGCCTGATTGTGAACGGTAAACTCTATAAGATTCCCGTCATCCCTCCGGAGGAAAACGCCGAACCTGCCGATCTTATCATGGTTGCCGTTAAAAACCAGCATCTCGCTTACGCTATCAGGGATATGCGTAACTTTGTCGGTCCGGAAACGATCATCATTTCCGTGATGAACGGTATTGACAGCGAAGAACAGATAGGCGCTGTCTATGGCATGAATAAGGTCTTATACTGCGTGAATCTTGGGATTGACGCGCTGCGGCAAGACAACCATGTGATTTATACCACACAGGGCACACTCTATTTCGGAGAGGCAACAAATCCTTTCCCGACCGAGCGGGTGAAGCGTGTTGGGGAGCTTTTCAGCAAGGCGGGGATTGTTCATGAAACACCTTCGGATATGAAACGCGTCCTGTGGCGAAAATTTATGATAAATGTCGGAATCAACCAGACATCCGCCGTGCTTGACGCCCCTTATGCCGTGTTTCAAAATTCCAGCCAGGCACGAGAACTAATGGAATCAGCCATGCGGGAAGTAATTCAGCTCGCCCAAAAAGCCGGCGTGAATCTTTCGGAAGACGATATCCGCGGCTTTGAGCCCGTTCTTGCCCGGTTGAATCCGCAGGGGAAGACCTCGATGCTGCAGGATGTGAATGCAGGCAGAAAGACCGAGGTGGAGATGTTTGCCGGCAAGGTGATCGCGTTGGGAAGCCTTTATAACGTTTCTGTTCCAGTGAATCAGATGTTGTTTGATAAGATCAGGGCAATTGAGTCCAAAAAATAATCAGAAACGATTCTATTCGTAATACTTATTTGACATGCCCGTGAGGAAGGTGGTTAGGCCAAGTTTTTCATGGAGAGATACTTTGCTGGACCTGTTTACGGAATTCAAGTGGGTTTTCAATAGTCTTGAAATTTTCTTTTGTGCCACCTGTCCCTGTAACCATGATTGTACCGTACCCAAATATGCGGCCAAAAAAATCTTGATCAACACCTATGCCCTCAACTTTTTGCAAAAGCAATTCAAGGGAATGCCGCTTGATGAAACCTATCTTAATCAGAACTCGCTTATTTGTGACAGCAAACTCTGATGTTTTATAGGTGATAAAACGCGGAATACCGAGTAGTATCGCCGCAAGAAAGAAAAGTGTGCCAACTATCAAGGCGGCGGAATCCAGTGAAAAGACAAGGGCTATGCAGATGCCGATAAAGATTAGCAAAATGGGGAAAATGAAGATTATCCAGTGAAGTTTGGTGGAGTATCTAATCTGTTCGTCTTGCATAAGGTTCTGTTCAATATATCCCATATGACACTCGCTTTCTCGACGCTATGCGTCGGTAACAATGTTTATCTGCATCTTGTATCGAGGAATCTTAATATTATCAAGATTTATAAGATTGTTTCGGTCGTTTGTTCTCCCTCGCAAAGACACTACAACACAGCTTCAGGCGCCGGGTGTCAGGCTAAAAGCATGTAACCTAATAACCTAAAGGTCACGCGAGGTCATCTGCGACCGGAATGACGGCGGTGGGCTGGATTACCTCGGCCTCCCTAGGCATTCGCCGGGCTGCGCTGCCGGAATGACAAATGGGATAAGGCTTTCCGGCGGGTGGATATTTCTCTTGCCCAACTGTAGAGCATACTCCAGCATTATTTTCCCGTATATTTCGGTTTCCGTTTTTCCAGGAAAGCTTTCACCGCCTCGGCATGATCGCTTGTTCTGGACGCCGCAAATTGATATGAAATCGATGAATTCAGCGTCAATTCAAGAGGTACGGTGCTGAATTCATTTATTGCGCGCTTCATTATCTTTATTGAGGCGGGACCTTTTCCCAGACGCGAGGCGAGCTTCTCAGCGGCGGGCATAAGCTCGCTTTGGGGAACCACCTGCTCAACGAGACCAATCCGCAATGCCTCTTGCGCATCAACCAACTCGCCTGTGTAACACATGAGTTTTGCTTTGCCCATACCGACTAACTTGGGAAGCACACACATCCCCGCTTCCGGCACGAGCCCCATTCGGACAAAAAACTCCCCCATCTGCATCGTATCCGCCGCGATCCTGATATCGCACATGAGCGCCAATTCCATACCGGCCCCCAGCGCAAATCCATTGATCGCGGCAAGCGTCGGTTTTTCCACGGTATAAATTCTCGCGTACATTTCGCACAGTGGATTAAAATATGTTTTAAATTCAATTGCTGATTTGTCTTTCAATGGTTTGATGTCTTCTTCCACGTCACCGCCTGCGGAGAAATTATCACCCATACCCGTAAAAATCAGGGCGCGTACACTGTCGTCATTCTCTACCTCAAAAAAAGCCTTCTGGAGGCTTAAAAATAAATCCGGACTTAACGCATTGAGTTTTTCAGGCCGATTAAAGGCGATAGTAGCATAGTTATCCTTTCGTGTTAGAATACAACTCCCGATCTCTTTCTTTTCTTCCGACATATATCCTCCTGTTGTGACCTGCTGTATGGTGATTTATACCCGCTCAAATATCGTCGCGGGGGCCTGGCCGCCGCCCGTACAAAGAGTTACAAGAGCATATCTCGCTTTTCTTCTCTGTAATTCATGAATTGCTGTTATGCTGAGACGGCAGCCGGAATTGCCCACCGGATGCCCTAATGCCATCGCGCCGCCGTTGACATTCAGCTTATTCATATCCGCTTTCAATTCCTTTGCCCAGGCAAGGGGAATCGGCGCAAAGGCTTCATTGACCTCAAAGAGGTCTATGTCCTTCATTGTCAGACCGGCTTTCTTTAAAACCATTTGCGTAGCTGGAATGGGTCCCGTCAGCATCAACGCGGGATCAGATCCGATAACGGCATTGGCCGCGATTCTGGCGATAGGCTTTACCTTGAGCGCTTTTACTTTGCTCTCGCTCATGAGGATAACGGCGGATGATCCGTCGGTAATGGTGCTTGATAATCCGGGTGTTAACCATTCGGTATTGGGTAATACTTTTAATGTTTCCAGCTTCTCGACTGTCGTATCAGGCCTGATCGTTTCATCGGTATCCCTGGTGATTTCATTGCCGTCTTTGTCCAGACCTTTCATCGGCAGTATCTCTTTTTTAAAATGCCCTTCTATAGTTGCCTTATGCGCTTTCTGGTGGCTGGCAACTGCGAATTGCTGACATTCTTCTTTTGTGATGCCGAATTTATTCGCAATCTTCTGGGCTGACGCTATTTGGTCAGGTATCCCATATTTTTCAATATAGTCTTTGGTGATCGGATGATTCATGGGCTGTCCGGTATACAAGGTTCCGTTCATATCGGACATAATCGTGTATTTTGACATCAACTCGCAACCACTTGCAATTACCACATCCATATTCCCCGCTGCAATCATCATGTGAGCCATTTGAATCGCCGTCAGACTGCTACCGCACTGCCTGTTGACGGTGACTCCGGGAGTTTTTATTGGTAGTTTGGATGAAAGGATTCCCATCCGCGCGAGGTTAAAACCCTGTTCGCCGAGCTGATACACACATCCGGTAATAACTTCCTCAACAAGCGCCGGATCAAGATCGATTCTCCGTAAAGCCTCGTCCAGTACCGCGGCCAAAAGCTCCGGTGCAAAATAGCCGCGCAAATAGCCATTATTTTTCCCAATAGGTGTTCTTGCCGCGCTTACAACAAATACATCTTCCATGAATGCCTCCTGTTTTATACCCCGCAGGGTTTAATCATATCTATTAGTCCCCGTAGATTTTTTTACCGCTTTTAACAATGTTTTTAAGTATCTGTGCAGGTCGAAAGCGCTGTCCATATTGCTTTTCCAGAGATTCCATGGTTGCCATAATCTTGACCGCCCCGATATGATCGATATAACGGAACGGGCCTCCATGAAAAGGCGGAAATCCAAGGCCAAACACGGCGCCTACGTCCCCGTCCCGCGGACAGGAAATGATTCCCTCTTCCAGACAAATCAGCGCTTCATTAATCATCATTAGGCTTATCCTCTGCTGGATCAATTCCACATCAAACTTCCTGCGGGGTCTGCCGCCGAGAATGGCATATACCTCTTCATCAGGCAGTTTTTGCCCTTTCCTTTTTTTAACATCGTAGAGGTAAAACCCTTTCTTGTTTTTCTTTCCCTTATAATCCTGGGCAATAAGCTTCGGGAAAGCATCGGAGGACTGCATGCCCCTTGCCGCG